>OIWT01000399.1_pt1 | contig 61284 bp, 58 predicted proteins | sample 1587701 | NCBI WGS metagenome assembly OIWT01 (sample SAMEA3888904, study PRJEB22519) | human gut metagenome | biome: human gut; feature: human-associated habitat; material: faeces | place: Denmark | collected 2009
TGCGACGCTTAGGGGTCTGGCCGGACGGTGCCGGTGCTGCTTCCGCCCGCAGAGGCTCCAGGATGGGTTCGTCGTCTTCCGGCTGCGGGATTCCATACTTGTCATACGCCCAGCTCCGGGGCACGGGCAGGATGCCGCTGAGTGTCTTCAGGTCGGTCACTGACAGCTCGTCCTTCTTGTCGACAAATATAAATTTCCCGCCCTGCACCGGATAGCCCCTCCGTTCCAGCAGCGGGATAAAATACTTGTTGAGCATCCGGATGACAAAGCGGCGGTCGGAGCGGTGCTTCTTCTCCTGCACGGCCAGATGTACCTGGCTCTGGGAAAGCGACGCGCCGCTCTGGGTGGTCATGGTCTGCCCCAGGATGGTGATGAGTATCTCCTCGTTGCAGGCCTGCCGGAAGTCGTTGTAGAGCGCCCCGTTGGCCGTGCCGCTCATGAGGGTGGTTTCCACGTCGCTTTCCTTGGGCACCACCATGTAGGGCGCCGAGCCTGCCGTCTCGAAAGCCTGGATGAGCAGCCGGCGGCTGGCATCGTCCATGCTGTTGTACTTCCCAATGCGGATGGGCATTCCGAAGAGCTCGACGAACTGTGCCCAATCGCCGAAGCCGCCCCGCTTGTAAATGACATACGGGGCTATCTTGAGCAGCAGTCCCAGGTCGTCGTCACGCCCCCACTGGATGACCATCGGGTCGCCGGCATAGCTGATGCCTTCCGTGTCCGACTGGCGGCGCACGATGACCTTCTGCCGGGGACGGATATGCTTGCGGGGGATGCTGTTGAAGTCAAATCCGGGAATGAACGTGAACTCGTCCACCGTGATGCCCCAGAACCGGCTCCACATGATGTCCTCCAGCAGCCGTTCGAACTCGGCCGAGTCCACCAGGTCTTCCATTTCCTTCACCGGCTTGCCGTCGGCGGTGAAGTGGATGTCGGCATCGGTGATGGCCTCGATGCGCTTGTTGATGGCGTCGGTCACCTGGCCGTCGAGCAGGATGCTGGCATAGAGGTCATAGAGCGGCCAGCGTATGCCGATGTCGGCGCTGCGCAGGGCTGATTTCCAAGTGCCGATGTCGTTTATCTCCCGGCGTGGCGGCGTGACCACTACCGTGCTGTAGACGGGAGTCTGCGGGTTTTTGTTGGGGGCAGGCGGTGCCTGTCTTTTTTGCTTGTTTCGTTTCATATCGGTTAAAAGTGAAAATCATGTTTGGGGTTACTGCCGAAGTCGAACTGCACGCGGCCCGTGCCGGGTAGGCTACCGGAACCGGACGCGCCGTCTTCCAGGGCAGGCAGGCTCGGGTTGTTGCGGTTCTGGTTGTTCTCCAGCCATTCGATGGCCCGGTTGTAGCGTTTCTCGCGCAGTTCCAGGTCTACCCCGGCGTTGCACAGGTTGACGAAATGCCAGGCGGCGATGTCCTTGATGAAGAGCAGCAGGATGGCGTTGCGGGCACTGCCCGTGGCGGCAAATATCTTCCGCGTGTCATACTTGGTCAGGTAGCCGGACGCCTCCTCGATGGCGGCGTCGATGGCCGAGAGCATCACGGCGTCATCGCCCCGGCTGATGGTGTCGATGTTTTCTTGGTAGATATGGGTGTACATATCTTCTACTGTCAGGAAAGCCATACTGTTAATTGATAATTGATAATGGACAATTGATAATTACGATGCCGTATGGGTAATTGTCAATTATCAATTGTCCATGGTTAATTGTTTAAATTCTGTTCCGGTTGCGTGGCCGCCCGCCGCTCCAGATACTCCCTGTCTCCAGGCTGGCCGCCAGCTGTTGGCACAGATAGTAACCGCCTTCCACGGCGTCGGGACCGTCGGCAGGCGAAGGCAGGCCGTCGTCGAAAAGGAGGAACTGCTCCTCGAGCCGCTGCATGTGGGGGTTCTCACGTTCACGGATGTTCAGCACCAGGCGCCCGGCCCGGTTGAGCGGCTCCAGGTTGCCCTCGATGCGGGCAAACTTGTCAGGCTTCTTTCTGGCGTCGGGGCTGATGTTTATCTGAAAGCCCCGCTCTTCCCCCTTCTGCAGGAAGATGGGACGGAACACCTGCTCGTAGAACGGGTCTTGCAGGGTGTTGTTCTCGATGTAGCAGCGTATCTGGGAGCGTTCGCGGACATAGTCGCGCTGGTAGTAGTACCAGTTGACAAACTCGTCGTTGGTCACATGGTCAAGGTAGCAGGTGTAGATATAGAGCGTGCCCTGATAAAGTCCCATGAGGACATTGCTCTTGAAAGAGTTCTTGGCTGCCTTTTTCGAAGCCTTGTTGCTCGGTGCCGGGTCGCCATAGCTCACCACATACTTCAACTTGTGCAGCGGCGGGCATTCGCCCCAGTGCATCTCGGTGAAGTAACTGCCCTCCACCACGGGGTTGTTGAAACATTCCTTCTGCCCGGCGGCCAGGCTGACCTGCGCCAGCACTTCGTCGATAGCCTCCTCGCTGTTCTTTTCCGGCCAGACGGATTTTCCGTGCCGGTAGTCGGCCTGCGGGTCGGGACGGTTGATGTCCACCATGCGCAGGTTGATGATGTCCCAATGTCCGAGCGGCTTGTCGCGTCCGGCCAGTTCGCGGGCCTTCTTGCCGGCGCGCACCACACAGCAGTCCTTGGCTATGACGTTGCCCGTCCAGATGGTGAGCAGGGAGGCCGAGATGGAGCGGGTGAAGAACAGGGCGTTTTCAAACCACCGCCACTTGTTGTTCAGCACCTCGGCGTTGCGGCATTCCTCGTCGGTGTCATAGTCGTCCATGAGCAGCAGGTCAGGGCGTACCTCTTCCAGCTTCACGCCGCGGGGCGACTGCCCCCAGCCCATGGCCATGAACGACACGCGGCCGGACAGCAGGAAATAATCCTCGCTCCACTTCGAGCCGCGCAAGTCGCCGTAGAAGTAGCGCAGCCGTTCGTTGGCCTCGAACTGCGCCCGGTAGACGCCCAGCAGCTTGATGGCCGCGTCGTTCGTGGCTGATGCCAGGATGATGACCCGTTTGTTCTTCTTCACCAGGACGAGGTAGAGCACGGTCATCATCACGATGGTACTCTTGGCCAGCTCGCGGGCCCAGGAGAGCACCTCATACCAGTTGCCGTCGGCATGTTCCACGATGCGGCGGATGGCCTTCTTCTGAAATCCGGCAAAAGGATACCGGGCAAACCGGTGGAACATAAACGACATCCACTCGACCGGGTCGGCCTCCAGCCTGCGGAGCGTCTGCGCCTTATCAGCGTCATCCATGGTGAAATCCACCTCGGTCAGCGTGCGGATGCGGCGGAGGTATTCCTCCCATTCGTCCACCAGTTGCTTCTTCTTGCCGCTAAGTCTCTGCTTTGCCATAGTCAACTAACTGTCCAGGTTGTCTTTGATGAACAGGTCAAACAGGTCGGCCATCTCTGCGGCCTGCTGCTGGTTGCGTACGCGAAGCCAGGTGAGGAAACGCTTTGACACGCTTATAATATCGGCAATACCGAAGTCTCCCTCCATCTTGCTGATGGCCGCCGCGAGCTTGCCGATGGTGTCGGCCTGTGCCGGGGTGGCATACTTCGCGTCGCTTTCATCCACCGCCTTGTTAATTTGCGCTATCTGGCGGTAGAGGTTGCGTATCTGTTCCTCGCGGGTGCTGGTCACGGCAGCCCGCAGCATCTCCCAGCCGCCCGCCTGTGCCCATTTGCCCACGGTGACGCGGCTCACGCCTACTCTGGCAGCAATCTCCTGCAGGGTGAGCCGCTCCTGCATGTAGAGCAGCTTCGCCCAATCCTTCTTCTGTTGGTTTGTCAGTGTACTGGTCATGTTGTCATACGTTTATTTGTCGTGACAAAATTAAGAGATTATATACGCGCCTCCGAATCGGATTGTAACACTTACACGCTGGAATGCAGCCGTTACATCCTGCGCAGTAACGTTTACAACCCGATTTTTTTGCTTCATTATTTCTTTTCAATTTTGCGGCAAACAAGCACGGAATGAGTAAGACGCATACCTTTAAAGTACACGATGAATCAGTGAACACCTACGGCTTCCGGATGCTCACGTCGGGGGCAGACCTGACGGAGTATGAGAAGAACCCCGTGGTGCTCTACAACCATAACGATTGGGAAGCCCCCATCGGCCGCGCAGAACGTGTCTATGCGAAAGACGACGCCATCTATGCCGACATCCTGTTCGACACAGCCGACCCGCGGGCGGCAGAGATTGCCGGCAAGGTGGAGCGCGGATTTCTGCGTGCAGCCTCGGTGGGTGCTTGGCCTCCCGAGGAGACGACGGAGGACGAGTTTTCCAAACTTCCCGGTCAGACCGGCCCGACAGTGACCCGCTGGACACTGCGCGAGGTGTCAATCTGCCCCATCGGTGCCAACCATAACGCCCTGGCCATGTATGACCGGGCGTCAGGTGAGCGCATCGACCTGGCAGACCATCCGCTGACAACTATTAACCATCAAACCCATACGAACATGAGTGTTATAACCCAACTATTGAAGCTGTCCGACCAGGCCAGCGAGCAGGCTGTAGCCGAAGAGGTGCGCAAGCTGGTGGCCCTGCGCGACCGGCTGCAGAAACAGGCCGATACGCTGCAGTCCGACAACAACACGCTCCGCCAACGCGTGGAAGAGTACGAGAAGAAGGAGCGGGAGGCAAACCACTCCCGTGCCGTAGCCTTGGTGGATGAAGCCGTGAAGGACGGCCGCCTCGACGCTTCCGGACGTGACGCTTGGCTGAAGGACTTCGACCGTGACTTTGACAACACTTCCGTCCGGTTGTCCAGCATCGCACGCCGGCAGGAGATTGTCTCACAGCTGGAATCTACCGGAGGACAGAAGGGCGCCGTCGAGCTGCGTGACATGTCGATGGCCGACATCCTCAAGGCAGACCGTCTGAAAGAACTCAAGGCAGACCCCGAGCTTTACAAGATGAAATTCCGTGAAGCCTACGGACATGACCCAAATTAACTAACAATCAAACAAAAAGATTATGCCCGGATTGAATAAAGAAATCTGGCTGCCCGACATTATCGAGCAGTTCATCCCGCAGACCTCGTTCGTGAATGAGGCCCGCGACCTGGATGCCTGGACCGACAACGGTTTCCTGAATCTGCAGGAGGCCGGCGTTAATCCCGACGTCATCGTCAATAATTCCGTATGGCCCATCCCCATCGTGCGCCGCGAGGACATCCCGCACCGCGTGGAGATGAAGCGCTTCGACACAGAAAATACCGTGCACACCAACGCTATCGAGGTGGAGGAATCCGCCGGCAAGCGTGAGAGTGTCATTCGCGGCCACCGCACCTCGCTCCAGACGCAGTTCGCCCGCATGTGCGGATACAACTGGTCACCCGCCAAGAATGGTGAGACTACGCCTGTCAATGTCGTCTCCTCCGGCGAGAAGAGCGCCATCAACAACACCTACTACGCCATGACCTACGAGCAGCTGCTGAAGTTGGAGACACAGGCCAACATGATGGACATGCCCACCGAAGGGCGCATCCTGTTGCTGCATCCCTGGCACGCGGCCGACCTGCGCCGTCAGGACTTGGAAATGTACAAGAGCTTCTTCAATGGCGGCATGATGTTTTCTTTCAAAATCTACATCACGGCCATGACACCGCGCTACAATGGAAACACCGGCCAGCGCGTGGCCTACGACGCTCCGGTGAACTCGACCGATGCCATCGCTTCCACGTTCTACTACCGCGAGGCTGTAGGCCGTGCCAAGAGCGACTTTGACATGTACTACCGTCTGAACGACCCGGAATACCGTGGTGACGTGGTGGGCTTCAACATGCGCGGTCTGGGGCTGCCCCTGACCGGAAAATACTTGGGTGCCATCGTGACCAAAAAGGCCAACTAGAGACTATGTTTTACAATTCCTGCTCAATGCTATTGGGCGGGATTAAAAAGCAAAAAGATGAGTTATATCAACACCAAATCCAACCGCACATTTGACTTCTTCGCGCCTTTCACCGAGGAAGGAGACCGCGTACAGCGTATTCCATTCCCTATCGCCGTGAAGCGCGCCGTGGAGGGGACAAACCTCGTGCATGACTGCAATCCGCAGCTTGTTGAATTTCCGTCGGGCACCGCAGCCGGAACCATTACTGTGGACACACAGGTACAGCCCGGCTCGTTACTTATTGTGCGCAACGAGGACGGCACCAATGCCCAGACCGTAGGAGGTGCCACCTGCGCCAAACAGAGCGTCACCACCCTCTTGTGGGATGGCGCCGGATATATTACTATAGGGTCGACCAGCCTGGCGGAGGAGGAAGGCGATGAGTAGAAACGGGCTTTCGCGCGGGCTGCGCAACTGCAATCCCGGCAACATCCGCCGGACGAAAGACCGCTGGCTGGGCCTGCGTCCCGTGCAGGCCGACCCCGACTTTTTCCAGTTCACCGAAATGCGATGGGGCTACCGTGCCCTGATGCGCACCCTGCAGAACTACCGCCGGCGGCACGGCTGCCGCACGGTGGCCGACTTCATCCGCCGCTGGGCACCCTCCACGGAGAACGACACGGCGGCCTACATCCGCTCCGTGTGTGCCGACCTCCAGGTGCCGGAATCCTACGTCCCCGACGTGGACGACCGCACCACCCTCTGTGCCCTGGCTGCCGCCATCAGCCGCGTGGAATGCGGCGTGCCCGCCGTCATGACCGACGTGGAGCGGGGCTGGGAACTGCTTTGACAATTGACAATTGATAATGGACAATTGACAATTATGACTAATGATTTATAATCAACTGATTCAAATTCTTATGAAACGATTTATCACATTCTTATCTCTATGCTTTGTGGCTGCAATGACTTTTGCCGCCACGGATACCCCGTCCGAAGCCGGCCAGATGCTGGTCGACGTGGGTACGTTCACCGGACTCGTGGCCCTCACCTCCATGATTGTCACCCAAGTGATGAAGGTCATCCCTGCCATTGACGGCAACCGCCTGGCCAAGATTGGCATCTCCGCCCTGGCGGGTATCGCAGTCTGCATGGCCGTATGGGCACTCCAGGCCTCGCCGCTGCTGGATGGGCTGGCGTGGTGGCAAGCCTTGCTTTATGGCCTGGCCGCCGGACTGTCCGGCTGCGGGTTTTATGACGTGATTAAGGCCATCGCCGGACTTTTCCGGCCCGCGGCGGACAATGGCTGATTGTTAATTGTCAATTAGAAATGGACTGGACACAGTTGCAGCCGCTCTGGGACTGGCTGCTGCCCGCCGGGTGGCTGGCCACAGCCCTGGCCTGGTGGCGCGACAGGAGAGTCCGCAGGGTGCGGGAAGTGAAGGAAACCGAGAGCACCTACAAGTCGCTCTATGACGACCTGAGCACGACTGTGGTAGACCTGAGCCGCCAGTTGCGCCGAATCAATGAAAAAACCATCAACTATGAGACAGCCATCCGCAAGTGTCATGCTTGCAAGTATGTTGACCGTTGTCCTGCTGTCATCTTCCTGCGCCAGCAGCCGAAGGGCAAGCCGGACAGCCGTCCGCTCGGACAGCCTCCTTGTGAGCGCAACCGGGCAAACAACCTACGCGCCGGTCCCGATGCGGACGGCGACGCTGAAGGTGAGTGCGGCACAACTGGAAAACCTGCCCTCCCTGCCTGAAGGCTTCGGCCTGGCCCTGCATGAGGACGGACTGCACATCGATGTGGCAGCCGACGGAGAAGGTGGCGTGAACGTCACGGCCAGGGCCGACAGCTCGGGCAGGCGGGTGGACAGTTATCAGCACACGGCTATACTGGACTCCCACCAGGAAAGCAGCGAGACGGAAGAGGAGGAAAAGTCCCCGGAGCGTCCCTGGTGGTTGTCTCCGTGGGCATTCCTGGGCGCCGCCCTTGTTTCCCTCTTGATAAAAAGACTATTCGACAATTCTTAATTCATCATTCTTAATTAAACAATTATGGCAGACACAAGCAACGGATTATTGTACGGCCTGGCCGAGCTTCTCTTTAAAAAGCATGGAGACAGCCAACAGGAGAAGACCTTCGGCTGGATTGACGAGAACGGCCTCCAGCCCGCGGGCAACGAGCCGCAGTTTCTCGACGTGTACGCCGCCCAAGTGACCGACGGTCCGGTGGAATCCATCCAGCAGAATCCCGGCAGCGATGCCTTTACGCTCAACCTTATCCGGTGGAAGGCGCAGGAGCTGGTCGACATCTTCGGCGGCAAGGCGGAGGCCGACGGTTCCTATACGCCGCCCGAGAACTTCACAACTTCCGGTGTGCTCACTATCAAGATGCACTCCGGACACTCGTTCCGCGTCTTCAACGCGCGGCTCACGAAGACCACCTTCCAGAATGGCCTGAATATGCAGGGCGTGCTGGGGTTCGGCATTCGCGTCGATATGCTCAAACCTACCGACGGCAAGAGCCGCCGCTGGCGTTCCTATCCGCCCGGGGTAGAGCCGGACACGGCTGATTCTACTGCGGACGCTAAGGCCTGATTCTGATGGACGCACGCGAACTTGAACTGCTGGCGGCTGCCGCCATCTGTGATGCAGGCATCAGCCTCCCGCTGGAGGTGGCCTTCCGCCGCCGGCCCGTGAGGGTGACGATGAGGATACCCGTCACCTGGAGCCTGGTGCGTGTCAGCCGCCTCTACCTGAAGATGGGGGTCACCCCGGAGGAGTATGACGGCTACACGTCCGACCAACGTATCCGCTTCATCGCCCGGCACGGGCGGGACGTCTGCCGTATCGTGGCGGCCGGCGTCGTGCGCGGCCCGCTGCTGGGACGGGTGCTGAACCGCCCCATGGCCTGGCTGCTGGGGCAGACGATGCACCCGGCCGCGCTGGCCGAAGCCTGGCGGCTGATGCTCACGGCCATGTCCACCACGTCTTTCGGGAGTATTATCACATCGGCGGCAGCCCTGAACAAGATGCAGCCCTTAGTGAGCCGGAACGAGAGCGGAAGCGACGCGAGGAGTTAACGAAGGGACACACCGAACCTTCCCATAGCCTCTTCGGCGTGATTGGACAACTGGCCACCCAGACCGGGTGGACGGTGGACTACATTCTCAAACACGTCAACGTGGTCCTGCTCCAGCTGATGACAGCTGACCTGCCCCGCTACGTCGGTCCCCACAGGCCCGGCCCTGCCGAGCTGATAAGACGGCTGAAAGAGCGTGAGCGGCAACGGGGCAACCCTCCGTCGCCCACAGGACAGAAAGGAGTAAACCCGATGACGTTCTTCCGAGATATGGCCGTAAAAGACTAATTCATCATTCTTCATTCATCATTTTTCAATTAAAAAAATGTCCGTCCCCATAGAACTTGAGATATTCATGCGCGACCTTACCCAGGCCGGTCTCCGGTCGGTGGGCAAGAATGTAGAAGGCGTGGAAGGCCAGACCCGGCTGCTCATTGCCGCGCTGGAACAGGTGCGCGCCGAACAGCTCAAGCAGCTGCAGGCCAACAAGCAGGCCGGGCAGGGCTACACCACGCAGGCCGCCAACGTGCAGGCATTGACCGGGCAGATTAACGGACTAAAAGCCGGATTGAAAGAGCTGCAGCAGGAACAGGCCCGCGTGGCGGCCACGCCGATGGACATCGACACGGATGCCGTGGCGCGCAAGACGAACAACCTGAAGATGCAGTTCGCCCAGGTGGCACGCGAGCTTCCCTCGCTGGCCATGGGGCCGCAGATGTTCATCCTGGCCATCTCGAACAACCTGCCCATGCTGGCCGACGCCATTGCCGACGTGCGCAAGCAGAACGAGTTGCTGGCTGCGTCCGGGCAGAAAGGCGTGCCGGTGTGGAAGCAGTTGGGCAAGGCTCTGCTCTCCCCGCAGACGGCCCTAGTTGCGCTCATCTCGCTGGGTATCGTCTATGGCAAGGATATTGCCGAATGGACCAAGCGGACATTCGGGTTTGCCAAGTCGTTCGACACGCTGGCCGACTCGCAGAAACGTTACACGGACGCATTGGCCGAAGGTGATGCAGAGGCCCAGAACGGCATCACCCGGCTGCGGGTGCTCTACGGTGCGGCCATCGACGCGTCAAAGAGTACGGACACGCGCCGCAGGGCCATCAATACCCTGAAAAAGGAATATCCCGACTACTTCAGCAAGCTGTCAAATGAGGAAATCATGCTGGGCAAGGCTGCCAAGGCTTACGACCGGCTCACGAGCAGCATCCTGAAGTCGTCGCGCGCCAGGGCATCCATGAAGTTCCTCGATGAGAACAACGCGAAGATTATTGAACTGGAAGGGAAAATCAACGCGGAGTATGCCAAGCGGAATGACCTGGAAAAAGAGTTGGAAGAGCGCATCGCAGCCCGCGACCGGATAGACAAAAAAGCAAATCTCGACCAGTATTTCGGCGCGGCGATGATGGTCGGTGCCACGTCGGGCCGGATAGACGAACTCGACAGGGTGATAGCCGGCTACCGGCATCAGATATTCCAGTTGCAGAAACATAACCGGGACATTGAACAGGGTATCGATGTGGCTGCCCTGGTAACGGACGTCTCCGGAAACAGTAACGATGATGGCGGCGGAAGCGCCACTACAGGCAAAACCAAGCCGCAAGACTATGCCTCCGAGCTGGCCGCAGCCCGTCTGCGTGCCGAACAGGAGACGGAGCGGCTGCGCATCCAGATACAGCAGGAGGGATACGCCAGACGTCGTGCGCTGGCCCGGCAGGAATACACCCAGACCCTGGCCGACATCGACCGGCAGGAGAAAGAGACCCTGGCGAGGATGAATGAAGCCCGGCAGGATGGCGCCGTTATCCCCCAATCACAATATGATGCCGTGACCGAACAGGCCGGACGGCAACGCGTGGTGGCTCAGGAGGTGCTCAACCTCCGCCTTCAGGCCATCGACAAGGAGTACCGGGAACAGACCGAACAGTCGCTTATTGACTACTATAAGGAATACGGCACTTACCAGGAGAAACGGCTGGCCACCGCCCGGGACTATGCCCGGAAGATTGCCGCCGCCGAGACGGAGGGAGAAAAAAAGACATTGGCCCGGCAGCGCGACGACGCGCTGGCCGTGCTGGACTTCGACCAGCTCAAGGCCGACATGGACTGGGAGAAGGTTTTCGGAGACCTCGACCGCCTGTCAGCGCGGACGCTGGGACAGCTCCGGGAACAACTGAAGGCTTATATAGACGGTATCGGCGAGGGTATCAGTCCGGAGTCGCTCGACGAAGTGATGGAGGCTTTTCAGGCACTCGATGCCGAGCTGGCCGACCGTGCCCCGCTGGACGCCTTCAAGCAGAGTTATACAGACCTGGTCGGAGCCTTCAAGGAAGTGCGCACGGCACAGTCTCAGCTGGCGCAGGCCCAGCGTGACGGGTATGTGTGGATAGACGAATATGACGTCAAGACCGGGGAACTGACCCGCCGGCTCATCACGCAGGCCGAGGCGGAAGAGCGACTCCGGAACGCGCAGGACAGACGTTACGATGCCCAGAAGTCGCTAACGCAGGCCGTCAATTCCATCGGACAGAAAGGGCAGGCCATCGTCCAGGCCGGGAACGACCTGGTGGACACACTGTCTACCCTGGGCATCCGGATGCCGGAGGCTGTACAGGGCGCCCTGGAGGGGGTCGGCACGATTACCTCCTCGCTGGCAAGCATCGACCTGACCAATCCCTTCTCGATTGTCACCGGTGTGACCGGTGTGCTGAAAGGGCTTTCACAGACCGTATCGTCCCTGTTCGGCAACGGCAAAGACACGGCGCGCTATGAAGCCCTGAAGGAACAGCTGGAGGCCATCAATGAGATATACGGCCGCATCCTGGCCAAGGAAAAGGAGTCCATCACCTTCGGAGGGGGCTTCGCGTCCATCGAGGCGGCCGGGGAAGCCATGAAAGCCCTGAACGCGCAGCTGGACAACTACCGCCGGCTGGCAGAAGCGGCAGGCAATGCCGGCGGTGGATGGTTCGAACACGGCTATGCCTACAAGACCAACAAGGCCATCGGACGCGAGGGATACGGGCAGATGAGCCGTCTGCTGGGGAAAAGCATCGACGACCTGTCCGACCTCTACAGCCTCTCCGGCAACGAACTTTACACGGTCATGTCCCGGCTTCCGGACTTGTGGGGAAAAATAAACGAGAATGTCCGCCAGCACCTGGAAGACATCATCGACCTGAAGGACGAGGCCAAGGAACTACAGGACGCGCTCGACGAAGCCATGACAGGGCTGTCGGCCGACAGCTTTTACAACGACTTCATCAGCAAGACCGCCGACATGTCCATGAGCTGGGAGGATATGTGTGACAACTTCGAAGACCGGCTGCGCGAGTCCATCCTGGCCGGTCTGGTGTCGAGCCAGTACAGCCAGCGCATCAAAGACCTGTACAACCGGTGGAGCCAGTATGCACAGTCCGACGGCCGGATTACGGAACAGGAGGCGGAACGGCTGCGCGACGAATACCGGCAGATTGTGCAGGACTTGACGAAACAGCGCGACGAAATGGCCGACGCGTTCGGCTGGGAGACGGAAGGGGGCGGCAGCAGCCAGGAGCCTTCGTCCGGGGCGCTGACCACCATGAGCCAGGACAGCATCAACCGCTTTGAAGGCATCGGCCGCGCCATGCAGACCCACCTGGCGGGCATCGACAAGGCCGTGGCCGACATCAGAGACTCGATGGCCGTGAGCGGCGAGACGCTGGCCACCATCGCCACGCATACGGCCTACCTGGTACAGATATACGACCTGCTCGAGACAATGAACAACAACGGAATCAAGATACAGTAAGCTATGGACATGACAGGATATATGACCATCAACGGTACGGACATCTGGACGCAGTATGGCGCCTTTCTGGCCGAGTTGGAACCCGGAGGGCACACCAACATGGACGCCCTGCTGCGGCTGCCGAAGGCCAAGGACATTACCACCGTGGACTTCCGTGAGCGTACCGGGGTGGAACTGCCGGCCGACCCCGCCGTGAAGCTGTCCAGCATCGAGCGCACGCTCCAGTTCTGGCTCTCGGCCGCCACGGCTTCTGTCCGCCTGCAACGCTACCGGGAACTGCTCACGCTGCTCACCTCGGGCAAGCTGGAGGTCGCGGTGAAGGATTACCGCACTTACAGCCTGGTCTACCTGGACATGCCGGCTGACCCGGAGTGGTATGCCGACTGTTCCGGACAGAAGTTCGGGGTGCTGTTTTCCGTAAAATTCCTGGAAGCGCAGCCATCTGTTTGAACGCTGTTTAAACACTATATAATAAAAGGATACTATGGAACTGAAGATATACGACAAGTCCGGTGTGCTGAAGCTGACCGCAAGCCCCAACTCCTCATCCGCACTGAGCGAGGAGGTCATGGGCGAGTGCAGCGTGTCGGCTTCGTTTACCCACACGTCCTTCGTGTTGCTCGACACGGGCGACTACATCGAGCTGCTGGGCGTGCGCTACAAGATGCGCTCTCCCTACCGCCCGGTGCAGAAAAACACGCAGACTTACAGCTACACGGCGAAGTTCTATGCGCCCATCCATGACGCCGAAGACACCCTGATGCTCTACCTGGAGGACGGCGACACCCGCACGGAGTTCTCTTTCGACGGCGGGCCGCGCGAGCACCTGCAGCTCTGGGTGAACAACATGAACCGTGTGGCCGGCGCCGAGGTGTGGAGCATCGGCACGGTCATCACCGGCGAGAATAAGACCATCGACTACAACAACCTGTTCTGCTGGGAGGCGGGCTTCGGCTCCAACGGCATCGCCGCGGCCTACAATACGGAACTGTGGGCCGACGGCTACGTCATCAACCTCTGCAAGGCCGAACGGGGCGAGCGTGTCGAGCTGGGCTACCTGAAGGGGTTGGCCGGCCTGTCGCAGGAGGAAAACGGCGATGTGAAGTTTTTTACCCGCCTCTTTCCGTTGGGCTCCACGCGCAACATTGACGCCACCAAGTACGGCCATGCCCGCCTGCAGCTCCCTTCCGGGGCGGCTTATGTGGACAGGAACACGGCTCTATACGGTGTGAAGGAGGCCTGGGAGGAAGCATCCTTCTCCGGCATCTATCCCAAGTATATCGGCACGGTCACGTCGGTGCGCAGCGAGGAAAAGACCAGCGAGGAAGGACGGAAATGCACTGTCTACTACATCAAGGATAGCGGGATGGGCTTTAACCCGAAGGATTATGAGATTCCCGACCTGACCTACATGCTGGCCTTCCAGACCGGCGACCTGGCCGGACGTGGCAGCGGTGACGATGGTTCCTTCGAAGTGGCCTGGCACGAGGATGCCCGCGAGTGGGAAATCATCAACGTCTATCCGGACGACAAGACCCAGATGCCCGGCGGCGAAATTGTTCCGGTCGTGGGCGACACCTACATCCCGTGGAATTTCGCCCTGCCCCAGGAATACGTCACGGCGGCCGAGCAGGCCTATGCCGAGGCCGTGGATGACTACCTGTCGACTTACAGTTTCGACCCGAAGAAATACAGCGGCACGACCGACCGCAACTACATCGAGCAGAACCGGACACCGCTCATGCTGGGACAGAACGTGCGCCTGCTGTCGGATGAATACTTCACCGACGGATACAAGGATACCCGCATCGTGAAGTGTGTCCGTAAGCTGGACGACCTCTGCCAGGCGACCGTCACCTGCACCGACCAGATAGGTAATGGCTGGAAGACGTCGGTAGAGAACCAGTTGGGCAACCTGCAGTACATCCTGGCCAAACAGGCGCAGCAAGTCATCATCGACCTTATCAAAACCGGTGAGGGCAAGACGCCCAGCGACACCAACGTCTTCTCCGCTCTGCGCTCTTTGGCCACCTTCCTGCGCAAAGACCAGCCCGACGCCACGCAATACCTGCTCCGCCTGCTGGGCGGCGTCCACTTCGGCGAGTTCGCCAGTTCACTCATGAACGGCACGGGAGGCAGCATCGACAGCCACGGCAATGCAGAACTGGAGACGCTGCGACTCCGCTCGGCCCTCATCGTCAAGGAACTTATCTACAACCGCTGGTCGGCACAGGAGGGCAACACGACATTTACCGAGGCGGGGACGATTGACGCCGTGAAGCAGGAGGATGACGGGACGTACACGCTGACCATCCGTCGCCGCTGGGAGTACGACGTGACGGCCTTCTCGGAGCAGGACGTATGCTACGGCTCGGTCAACGACCTGGCGCAGGGAGGCGGACGCTATTACGATGCCTGGTTCCGCGTGCTCAGCGTCAACCGGACGGCCAACACGCTCTCAGTGGTGTTCTATCCCGACGACGAAGTGCCGGGCGGACAGAATTACACGCCCCAGGTGGGCATGGTCATCACACGCCGGGGCAACGCCACCAATACCGAGCGGCAAGGCTTCTGGTACATATCTTCCTATGAAGGTTGCATCTGCTTCCTCGACGGCGTGACGAAACCCATACTCGAAGAGCGTAACTACGCCATCATAATAGGCAAGCTGAAACGTCTCTCACTCTTTGACAACCTCCCCATCAACTACCTGCACTCCTACGTCTACTGCCGCGGCATCGCCATTCAGGACCTGCTGCGCATTGACTACCAAGGCACGCCCGTCGTCACGCTCAATGACCGCGGGTTCTGGTCGCTGGAGGTGGCGCAGAGCGACAATCCCTATACCGTGGGGCAAGAGACTGTCGACACCGTGTGGCACTACGGCTGCCGCTGGCGTTGCCTCGTGACGGGCACGACCGACGAGCCGCGCTATGCCTCCACGGGCTGGGCGATGATAGAGGGCAACCCGAATTTCACAATAGATATTGAAAGTGAAAACGGCTGGGCCTTTGACGGCGGGCAGCTCACCGAGGATGTGCCGTTCACCACGCTCACCGTCACCGGCACATTGTACAACCGCGACGTGACGGCGCACATCCTCGATGATGACATCAGCTGGACACGCGACACGGGCAACGTCGCCGAGGACAACGCCTGGGCGATTAAAAAGGCCGGTGCAGGCAAGAGCCTTCCGCTCGTGGCTGACGACCTGGGGCTGGAGTTCCGGCAAAAGGGCGTCTGTTCGTTCAAGTGTACGGCCACGCTGCGCGACGGACAGGAAACATTGGTAACAGAAAATATAATAACTTTTTAGAAAAGATATGGCACTGACAAGTAATACCAAACGAATGAGCATCAGCTTCACCCCGCTTCGCACCAGTGGGGCTATCGAAGTCGTGGGCAGCGTGCCGCGCCGCCAGACGTGGAGTGCCGACACGGGCGAGTTCACGCCCGACTACACGCTGACGCCCCTCGTGCTCATGCCCCGCTGCAACGCCACCGACCCCGACCGGTATGTGGCCTCCGGAAGCGTGAACGCCGGCCTCACGAACATGAAGTGGTATGAGATACAGGGCACACAGCGCACGCTCATCGAGGCGGGCAATGCCAACTACGAAATCACCACCGAAGGCGAAAACAAAGGCCAAATCAAGGTGAAGCGCAATTCGTCGGTGGTCACGCCGCTCGGACTGGAGTTCTATGCCGAATATGCCGACCCGCGCGGCTCGGGGCAGGTCTACGTGTTCCGCCTCTCGACCGTCGTGCCCGTGAGTGATGCCACCGTACCCGCGCCCGTGCTCCTGATTGACAGCCCGGCGACCGTCGTGTGGAATCCCCTGCGGCAACCCTCCGAACGCACCTTCACGGCCCGCGTCCTGGCGGGCGATACGGACGTGACCGCCTCGTCCGCCGTCACCTGGCACCGCGTGCTCGACGACACGGGCGCGGAGGAACTCATCACGGGCGAGGGCGACAACGATTGGGAGGTCGTCTCCGTCGACGGCCCGCAGCTCACCATCGACATGGACTACATCGGCGAAGGGATGACCTACGTCTGCCGCGCCACCTACGACGGGCGGCAGTGTGAAGGGGTCGTTACGACCCTCGTGCGCCGCATACCGAAGGTGGAGGTCGATTGGGAGGGCACGCCCACGGCCGTCCCCGGCGGGACGACGGTCGTCAGCCCCCGGCCCATAGTCCGCGACACGATGGGCATACTCGCGGACAGCGTGGCGGCCGAGTGGCTGCGTTTCCTCTGGCTTACGAAGGCGAAGGGCGCGAGCACCTTCACGCAGGCAGCCGAGGGGGCGTCGCCCACCATCCCCTTCACCGACGGCATGACGCTCCGCCTCGACGTCGAGGACCGCGGCCCGATGGCCGTCATCGTGGACGACGACGGAAGCTACATCACCGACGAGGACGGCAGCTTTTTGTTTCAACGAGAAAATGGATAGCAGCCCCACCCAAACCTTCCCCCGAAGGGAGGGCTTGAAAAGCAAAGTAAAAGTAGTAGTTTAACGTCGTTGAAGTAGTAGTTTAACAGCGTTAAAGTAGTAGTTTAATAAAACCCAAGTATTAACCATTTAAAACCATTACGACTATGGCATTTTACAAACCAATGCAACTGAAAAGGAACGGCAAGTGGTATCCGCAAGCCGTCCAAGTGGACAAACCCTTTGAGACCGACGAGCTGGCCGACCGGCTGGCGGACATCTCGACCGTCTCGCGTGCCGACGTCTACGCCGTGCTCAAAAACCTTCCCGGCGTGATGGCCGACATGATGAACGCCGGACGCTCCGTGCGCATGGAGGGCCTCGGCACGTTCCGCTACACCATCAATTCCGAGAAGAACGGCGTGGACACGGCAGCCGACGTATCGGCCGACCAAATCCGCGGCGTGCGCGTGCGCTACACCCCCGAGACGCGCCGCCCGACGAAAACCGGCGACGTGACCCGCGCCCTCGTGCCCGAGACACTGCGCTGGGTGCGCTTCGACGGCACGCCCGTCGACGACGAGGAAGACACCGGCGGCCAAGGCACGGACGACGGCAACGACGACGGAGAACTTTAAACAATGGACAATTATCAATTAATAGTATGGCATTCTACATCAAAGTAACACGAGAAGTGGCCGACGCGCTAGGCGTGACGGCCCTACGGAATCAGACGGCCGACGGCTGCGTGCTCTGTTGGCAGGCCGACCTCGACCGCATTGCCGGCGATACCATCTTCGACCGTGCCGCACGAGTGGGAGGCGCAGCCCTCACCCCGCAGGCGGCCAAGGCCGAGACCGACGGGACGGCGGACTATCCGGCCGAAGTCCATACGCCCGAAGAATACCGGCGCGACGAACCGACACCGTTGCCGGAGGAAGGAGGTGACGCATGAGCCAGGCCAGTGCCGTCCGGCAAATACAGTACGTGCGGCAGGGCAGCGTCTACATGCCCTACCTCCAGTCGAACATGGGCGACCTCTTCCAGGAATACCAGGGCACGGCCGATGCGCCGGAAGCCATCGCGCCGGACTTCGCCACGCTCCAGCCCGTGCTCTCGCTCATCATCACTTCGAGCCTCGTGTCGCAGGGCGTCGTCGTGCCTGCCTCGGTCAAGTGGTATTTCAACGGCACGGAGCTGACATTCGGCTCTGACAAGCTCTCGACAAACACCTTCGGCGGCGAGACCGGACATTTTGAAAACGTGCCCTACGCCGCCGGGACGCAGAACTACTTCGCGCTGAAGATTCGGAAAAACCTTGTCAAGGCATCGGGCGGGGCGGCTGTCAGCATCAAGGCCGAGGCCACCATCGCCGTGGGCAACGTGAGCGACAAGATTCAGGTGGTCTACTCCATCCCCATCACAGTGGGTGTGGGCAACTCGAAGCGCGTCACCATCACGGCCGGTGACGACAAATTTTTCACCCTGACGGAAAAGGGCACGTCGTGCATCCTCAAGGCCGTCGCCTGGCTGGGCGGCGACCAGCTGAACACGGGGCTGACCTATGTGTGGAAACGCCTGGTGAGCGGCGCGTGGCAGGTCATCGCCGGGCAGAACGGGCAGACGCTCACCGTCAGCGACGACATGATAGACACGACGGGGCAGTTCCTCGTCGAGGTGTCGCAGGACGGCACGCTCATCGGCACCGACGTGCAGACCGTCGTCGACGCCAGCGACCCGCTCGACATCATCCCCAACCCGAACCCGGAGAGCGAGACCATCGAGGAAGGCTCGGGAGGCACGGTGGTCTACACGCCCATCCTGGTCAAGCGCGGCCAGACGACGAAGTACAAGGACACGCAGTTCTACTTCACCGCCACCGACGCGGCCGGAAACGTGCTCAACCCCTCGACGGCCACCACGGCGCAGGCATCCTTCACCGTGACCGAGGCCATGTGCCAGCAGGCCAGCGGCAATGTAAGTCTAACCATCATGACAGCAGTATGAGTATCGCAAGCAAACAGACAGAAGTCAAGTACCTGAAGACGGGCCGGCGGGGCATGCTCCCATATCCGGCAGGCGAATGGACGGCCGAGGCGACCTACACCGCCACGGAGAATGTCGCGCCCTATGTCCTCCGTAATGGCACATACTACGTAATGAATAAGGTCGGCTCCGTGAAGGGCCTCGACCCGCAGACCGACTACGGCACGAACGGCCAGCAGGCCACTTGGATTCCATTTGAGGAATACAAGGCCGTCTATGTGGAGCTGCTCATGGCCCGGCTGGGCCTGATAGGCAAGTCGGTGTTCTGGGACAATTACACCTTCTCCCAGAAGGGGGTCGACTCCCAAGGCCAGCCTTCCGACCAGTATCAGAACTTCGAGGCGGGCACGTTCACTCCGAACATACTCATCGATTGGGTGGAAGGGACGATACGCCTGCTGAAACTCGTGGCGGAAGGGGCGGACATCGAAGGTGTGCTCACGGCTGCAACCGGTTCGAAGATAGCAGGCATGGAAGTGATGAGCAGTTTCCTCCGGTTCTTGCAAGGTAACAAGGAAGTGCGGCTGGGCCATTCTGTCTACCCGATGTCGTCGTCCATGTCGGGAGCCATCTATATCAAAGACACTTCGGACGACACTTTGGGGCGCACGGCTGTTTATGTCGAAGTAACCGCGGATGGCGACGAGTCGCTGGACGACGCACGTTCCTATTCGAAAGCCTTGAACGTGGAAAAAGGAGCGGTGCGTGTCGCTCCTTACAATCTAATGGACGTCCCTGGCGTGCTGGTGGCCGGTATGGTCTATGCAGACGGCGCGACGGGCTACCAGTTTGGCCGCAAGCGTCTTTACATACAGAACAGGCCGGGAAACTATATGCGTATGGCCTACACCGTGGACACCCCGGCCTCGTCGGGCTGGATACAGTATCTTGTCCGTCACGACCTGGGGCACAGCAACTATGTAGTACAAATCACGCCTTATTCTGGCGGGACGGACTGGCGCAAGTTTCATGCCCACGTAGTCGACAAGCAGAATGATTTCTTTGTTGTTGTTCTACTTGATTCCGGAAAAGAAAATACTACCATACGCGGCGATTTCACGTTCGTGATGGTTGGTGATAATTGATTACAAAACTAATAAAATAATAAATTGTTAAACCAGGGCGGATTTTGATTGAATTCAAACGCCCGTAAAATGTATTACTATGGCTATAAAGAAAAAATTATTGAAAGACGCTAATTGGGCAGATATTACACCCTCAATACCTGTGGCGACAACGTCTAGCAATGGTCTTATGTCAAATGCCGACAAGTCCTATATGCTGGATTATAAAGGATTCACCTCAACAAGTCTAAATATGATTACCAGGCAGGGGCTATATCGGATAGCTGAAACTTCACCGGATAAGCCTGCAGGAGTCAACTATGGCGTGATGATGGTTCTTCATATTCCTGAAATAATGGATGTGCAAATTGTATTTGCTCCGCACGCTAAGAATAAATTAATACTCAGGATGAATTGGTATGAGCAAGGATGGACTGCATGGCAAGTTTACCAAAATGACTTATAGGGCCTACATTAGTGAATAGGCCTAATATTTGAAAACTTATTGCTTAGTAATCTCTTGCTTACTTGAGAATAGAAACTTCTGTCATTTCCGTAGGGGCTTCCTCGAATGTTTGTAATTCAAGGGAATTTTTTGTGGAACTCATTGACACATAAGCAGCACCATCGGCGGAATATATAGATTGAATATATAAGTAATTATCGACACCTTTGAATATTTTGATTATATCTGCATTTCCATTGACAAGTACCGGCTTTACTCCCTGCATAGCATCTTCTCCTACTAATCCGATTAGCAATTGTATAGGAGCTTCTTTGTCCCAAGGTACTCCTGGGATAAAATTTATCGTGCAAAGTTCTCTTAACCAACCTTCTTTTAATTTTGTTATACGTAAATAATTCTTTGGCTTGATAACCATCGTTGCACCCAATCGTATTGCCATATCACTAGAAGCCAAGCCATTTCGTGCTTGCGTTGCAACAGGAATATTCGTATAGGCCGTCTTAATAGCATCGGATAATAGTTTCTTTTTTATCATAGATTCTACTTTAATCGGGCATAAAAAGGAACATAAACTATCTAATCATATCCTTTGTAACTTTGAGCACAAAAATGATATACGCATACATTCGAGTGTCCACTGATAAACAGACGGTGGAAAACCAGCGGTTCGAGCTCCAGAAGTTCGCGACGGAACGGGGCATTGTGATAGACAAGTGGGTGAGTGAAACGGTGTCGGGCACCAAGTCGGCCAGGGAACGTAAGTTGGGAGTGCTGCTCCGAAAGATGAAGAAGGGTGACACGCTCATCCTTTCCGAGATTAGCCGCCTGGGTCGGAATCTCATGCAGATTATGTCCATTCTCCATCTGTGCATGGCGAAAGAAACACGCGTGCTGACAGTGAAGGAGCACTACGAACTTGGCAATAACATCAACAGTCAGATACTGGCCTTCGCTTTCGGGCTATCCGCCCAAATAGAACGCGACCTCATATCCCAGCGCACCCGGGAAGGGCTGGCCCGTCGTAAGGCTGAGGACAAGAAGCTGGGGCGGGCGTTCGGCAGCCGAAACAGTCACTACAAGCTCACAGGCAAGGAGGATGCCATCCGCGCCATGCTGGAGGCTGGGGCGAGCAAGGCGGCTGTATGCAGACGATTTCACTGCACGTATATTACACTGGAAAGGCATCTAAAAAGATGCTGTGGGGGGGGGTAAAATTGAAATTAAAAAGGTAGCTTTGTAGAGACTGAGGGGAGAAAGAAAGCCCCCGGCCGTTAGTAGTATCTCACCACATACTAACAAATGCGACGCACCGCACAACCGGGGGCAAATGTCCTCTGTTGCGGTGCGATTTTCTTTTGTTAAGTATGTGATGAGATATTGCAAAATTACAAAATCCTACGTATATGAAAGTATTTGAACTGATAAACTTCAATAGTGAACTTCTAAAGAAGCTGGAAACAGCAGGAGTACGTCTTAGAGATGTCCATTATATAGGCGTATATTCAGACTACATGAGTATGTTGCAAGGTGGCGATAAAATATCCTATATTGTGGCCGTACTATCGAACAAATATAATATAAGTGAGCGCACGGTATACAGTCTGTTGAAACGCTTCCAAAAGGACTGCAGTTCGTTTACAACACAAGGCTGAAGAGTGATAATAGCACCCCCAAGATTGTACTTTATCTTTGCGCTTACAACCAATGTTATAACGTATGAAAAGTAAACTGTATATGTCGGCACCTTTGCCCTTTGTCGGGCAAAAGCGTATGTTTGCCAAGGAGTTTATAAAAGTATTGGAACAGTTCAAAGACTGCACCGTATTTGTAGACCTGTTCGGCGGCTCCGGTCTGCTTTCGCACATCGCGAAACGAGTGCGCCCCAATGCAAAGGTGATATATAATGATTTTGACAATTTCCGGAAGCGGTTAGAGAACATACCACGAACAAACCTTTTATTAGCAGATTTCCGGCGTTTTGCAGAAGGTGTACCAAGGCTTAAACCAATTACAGGAAAAACGCGGGACAGGATACTGAGACGTATTGAGCAGGAGGAGAAAGAGTGGGGCTATGTAGATTATATCACCATATCGTCCTCTCTCATGTTCTCCATGAAGTACAGCATGAGCCTGGATGGAATGCGCAAGGAAGTCCTTTACAACAACATACGCAAGGCTGATTACGCTCTGTGCGATGACTATCTGGAAGGGCTGGAAATCACCAGCCGCGACTACCGGGAAGTATTCAATGAATACAAGGATATGCCCAATGTGGTGTTCTTGGTTGACCCGCCTTATTTGAGTACGGATGTCACAACGTATTCTATGTATTGGCGACTGTCAGACTACTTGGATGTGTTGACCGTTCTGAACGGCCATTCGTTCATATACTTTACGTCAAATAAGTCATCCATTGTGGAGCTGTGCCAGTGGATGGGTAAGAACCGGACGTTAGGCGACCCGTTTGAGGACTGTGTGAAGTCCGAGTTCAATGCGCGCATGAACTACAATGCCGGGTACACGGACATGATGCTGTACAAGCGTAATGATGGGCCATGTACGAATTCAGTGGCATAATAAAATGCCATTATAATACTCTTGCAATGGCTTTGTGAGGGATACAACGGTCCTCTTTATTTGTTATCATTGCTTTTTTTTGTTGGTTATTGAGATACATTTCGTTTTTGTATCAAAAAGTGCTTTTCGTTTTTCAATGATTGTGCTTTTCGTTTTGCCGGATTTAAGGGAGTCAAACGCCGTGCTGCTGCCAAGAAAAAAGCTCCACGCAAACCTCGTCCCGTCTTTGAAGGGCAACCTTGTCCCCTCTGTGGAAAAGGACACATCATCAAAGGCAAGACGGCTTATGGCTGCTCGGAATGGAAAAACGGATGTACATTCCGCCAAACATTTGACAAAAGCGAAGAAAAACAACCGACTGCCACATAAAAAAGCTGTAAACCTGTCGTCTGCAGATTTACAGCTTCTAGCATGAAAATCCTGTTCTTCAAATCAATCAATTCGGTTCCAGCAACAACAATTCGGCTTTAGCGGACGAATTGCCAGCCTCGGCAGCTTCGCGGAAACATTCGATGGCACTGCGCCTGTTGGCTGTCACACCGTAGCCGTTCAGGTAGCAACGGCCCAGATAATATATGGCCGGGGCATAACCCTGCTCGGCTGAACGGCGGAAATTGGCATAAGCGCGGCTGTAGTCCTGCTTCACGCCGTCACCGTTCATATACAACATACCCAAATGATATTGGGCACGGCTGTAGTTTTGAGCTGCAGCCTGCGCCATCCAGCGATAGGCTTCTTCGTAATCAATATCCGTACCAATCAATCCGTAATAATAGCACCGTCCCAAACGATATTGGGCATTGGCATCCCCATTGCGAGCTGCCTTCAGATACCAGTCACGGGCCTGCGAGAAATCACGTGTCCCGCCACTCCCCGTCTCATAATAATTGGCCAACTTGTATTGCGCCTTGGCATAACCCTGCATGGCAGACAGACGATAATAGTCGAACGCCTTCTTCGGATTAGCCTGCCAGCCATCTGCCTTTGTCTCATAGAGTGCGCCCAACATGTAGTTTGCAGCAGAGATGCTGTCAGCAGCCGCCTTTTCAAAAAGGTCCACAGCTTTGGCATAATTGCAAGGCACTCCGTCACCGTCCTTGTAGCAGCATCCCAGGTAGAAATTGGACATCGGATGCCCCTTTTCCGCAGCGATGCGAAACCAGGCCGCAGCTTGCTTGCCGTCGCGATGTACGCCACGTCCGTAATAGTAACAACAGCCCATGCTGTATTCAGCCACGGTGTTGCCCTGCGAAGCCGCCTTGTAAAACCAGCGGTAAGCCTTGTCAAAGTCACGGGGCGTGCCATATCCATAGTAATAACAGTTGCCCAAAGCCAAAAATGCCGAAGGGGAATCATAGCGCACGGCACGCCTGTACCACCGGAAAGCGGCCATCGGTTGCCGCGCCAGTAAAGCTTTCTGCCCCTGCCGCATGCAGTAGTCCAGCGAATCTTGGGCGGTCAGCACTTTCGCCTGCACATCTTCCTGTGCACGAAGTCCTTCTGCTCCAGCAAACAGCATCAGGAAGGACACGATAACGTAGGTCATTGTTTTCATAAACATTCCTCCTTTCCAGAGTATCGATTTAGTTGCATCCAAAAATAATACTTATTTAGCATTATTTCAAGAAAAAAAGTATGTTTATAAACATTTAGCCGTGTCAGGGAGGTAGGTGCTACGAATGCGCCACTCCGCAGGGTAGAGATTGTTCGCACGAGAGCCCAGGCTCTTGACGAAGCCCAACGGAATGCCACGATAAGTCACCAGGACATAGCCGCGCGACGCGTCGGGCGGCAACTGGAGAGCTTCCTTACGCAGATATGCGATGGCCTGGGCATAATCCAGCTCACAAGTGGGAAACGCATCAGCACGCGCCGTGCTCATGGCCAGTGCATGGGATGGGACAAGGTCTTTTCCCTTCACCTCTCCCACGCGGACCCCGGCAGAGATGACACGGAGATGTTGCCTGAGCAAGTCGACAAGCTCTTTCCACGAACGGGGAAGCGCCGCGACCTGTTCACCATCACACGTCCACTCCCAAGCATCGGGTTCGCGCAACCATGCACGGCATCCGGTCGGCACGGCAGGCGTCTTTCCCTTACGCTCCTTCTTCCGGCGGAGCGATACTTGCTCTTCTTCGCCGTCTGGCTTGCGCAGGACTGCCAGGAAAAAGCCCTCGCCGGCTGTGTGATGAGGAAGGAAACGGTAGACCGGCAGTCCACGCCCCGAGAGATCACCCGTGATGCCCCAATCCGGAGAGACAGGAACCGCCAAAGGCTCAGCCCCGAACGTATCGCGAAGCCAAGCCACATTGTCCTCATCCTCGTATATATTATAGGTACAGGTGCTATATATAATGAGACCACCCGGTTTCAAGCAAGGCCAGATGTCAGTCAGGATGCGCCTTTGGCGTTGCCAGCAGAGCGCGACATTGTCCGTGCTCCATTCATCCACAGCCACGGCATCTTTCCGAAACATGCCTTCGCCCGAACAAGGGACATCGGTCAGAATGACATCAAACGTCGCCTTCAGCGGAGTGAACTCTGCCGGGTCAGCATGGGTCACCACCACATCGGGATGCCCCCACTTCACCAGATTCTCAGCCAACACACCGATGCGCGAACGCATCACCTCATTGCTCACCAGCAGACTGCCTTCAGGCAGGAGCGAGCGGACGTGGGTCGACTTTCCTCCGGGAGCGGCACAAAGGTCGAGCGCCACGACAGGCCGGTCCACATAGTGGCGAAGCACTTGCTCCACAAACATGGAGGAGGCTTCCTGCACATAGTAGCACCCGGCATGAAACAAGGGATCGAAGGTAAACGTAGGTCGTTCGTCAGCATAATATCCTCCCGATGCCCAAGGCACAGGCCGCAGCCGGACAGCCGACGAGGCAGCATCGACAACCGTCTTTTCGGGATTGAGACGCAGACTGGTGAGTGGTTCGCGCAGCAAAGCCGCCTCGAAAGCGGCATAACCCTCATCGCCCAACAGGGCACGGGTGTAAGTGACAAATGTTTCCGGTAGTTTCATCTTCGGGTGTTTCTTATCGACTGCAAAAGTAGGCAAAATCTTTGAGTTACATATACCTGCCGACGTACCTGAATCCCCTGCCTGCATTCGGAATCTTTCATCCTGCTTCCAATCTTTGTCCTTACTTTTCGCAAATGCACCTACATTCCGACATAAGCAGTCTTCACCTTTTCCACGAACCTTCCGGCCAGCAGGAAATATCCGGATACATTAGATACAATTTTCTATTAATCAACATATTACACAAATTATCAGAGATTACTGTCCAAGCCTTAACTCCGCCCGACAACGGAAAGGAGGACAGGCGAGCTTCGAAAGGAAGGCGGACAGGGACGGAAAGAAGGGTATGCCCGACGGGGATGAAAGGACAGTTCCTGCCTGCGTTATGCACGTGGGGAATGCAACAGATCCGAGTTGCGTTCTGTCTGCAATATTCATATATAGAAAAGACACCAACAGCCTGACAAAGTCTCTCCCAACAATCAATATCGGCCTTCGGGAAAAAAAAACAAAAAAATCCACCTACCTTTGCAACCATCCGACAGCTCTCCTGCGTCTAACACATAGAAAAACCATTCAAACAACGTTTATACATCATGAAAAAGATTATTCTCCTGCTCGCTGCCTGCTTCACGCTGGCTGTGAGCGCACCGGTTTCCTCTGTCATCGCACAAGATTCAACGACCGTCGCCCTTCCGACCGACACACTTGCCGCAAGCGACGCACAGCCTTCAGCGCTGGAAGAGGCGCAGACTGAAATCGACCGCCTGCAAAGGCAAGTCGAATGGATGGAAAAACAAAGAGCGAAAAGTAAATCCGTCGTTGCCATCACAGGCACTGTATTAGTCTTTATGGTGCCGTTTGCCGTCATATTCTGCTGGTTCTATTTCCGTTCCAAAAACAAACGCGCCAAATATGCCCTCATCGAGAAGATGATGACATCAGGACAGCCGGGTGCTGCCGAACTCTATCGCAACATCATCGAAGGCGACAGACGGCAGAGCCGCAACCTGCTCCTGCACGGCATACGCATGGCCTTTGTCGGCATCGGACTGACAGCTTTCTTCACCGTGTGCATGGGTAAGGAAATGGGGTCCATCGGCATCCTCGTGTTCTTTATCGGTATCGGTGAAGCGATAGCCGGATATTTGCAAAAAAGAGAGGAACAGCTCCGCATGAAAAAAATACCCGAACAGCAAGCAAGAACCTCAACAGAAGAAATACAGAACCCCACACCGGAGGAAAAATGAAAACGCTGACCGACCTTTCGCTCATCGCGCAAGTAGTCATCTCGCACAACCGACGGGCGTTCGACACGCTGGTCAGCCGGCACCAGTCACAGGTGAGGCGTTTCTTCCTCCACCAGACGCTGGGCGACGCCCCGCTGAGTGACGACCTGGCACAGGAGACGTTCATCCGTGCTTGGCTCAGGCTGGGGACATTTCAGGGACTGTCGAATTTTTCCACATGGTTGCTGCGCATTGCACACAATGTGCTTTATGACTATCTTCGCAGCAAGAAGGAGACTTCGCGACTCGACGACGTGCCTCCCGACAGGGAAGAGACCTGCGAGCAACCGCCCGTAGACACGCGCATCGACATCTACGAAGCCCTGGCCCAGGTGAAAAGAGAAGAACGCACCTGCCTGACCCTCTTCTACATGGAAGACCTGACTATCCCGAAGATAGCGACCATCACGGGCATGCCCGAAGGCACCGTGAAGTCGCATCTGGCACGAGGAAAAGCAAAACTGTCAAACTACTTAAAGCAACATGGCTATGAATCTTAATCAAGAAAAAGACCCTGTGGCGCGTTTCATGCAGGACAATCGCCACGAAGTGCCCGACGACGGATTCACGGAGCGGGTGATGCAGCAGTTGCCGCGCCGTTACGAACGCATCGCGCTCACCCTGCGTGTAGTGGGTGTCGTGCTTGCTGTGGTCCTATTTGTGGCACTGGGAGGCGTGGAAGTGACAACCGGCTACTGCAAGAACATCTACCACAGCCTGCTGACGGGAGACTGGGACAACACCCAACTGCACTCGCTCCTATTCCTCATCACCGGACTGACCGTGGCCGGCATCTGCAACCTTTCCATGCAGGAGGAATAAAGGTGACTGGGGAAGGCATCATTTGCCTGTCCCCAGCCAAGTCCATTTGTGCCAGACTTGTTCCAAAGGCCCTTGTTTGTGCTTGCCAAGCCACCATTTACAGCATTGCACTTGCAACAAAAACGTAAGTACGCCGACCAACAGGCTTACCGCATATCCACAATGAGGCGCAAGGCTCAGTCCGAAAGGAAAATAAATAACAGCTCCCATGACCGACTGAGCGATGTAATTTGTCAGGCTCATCCGGCCATAAAAACGCAGGTTTCCCACTATGCGGCAGAACTTTTCATGTTGATAAAGCAACACAAAAGACGCAACCAGAACCAGCGTAAAGGCCAGCTTCTGCCACATGTCAAAAACCGTCCCTACGGTCTGCTGCGTGATTGCATCATTTTTCATAATCAAATCTTTCAGCGTATACAAGGGAGCAAACGAAACAGCCGAAATGATAAGTGTCTTTGTCCACAAGCGCAAGTTGCTTTCCGACGAAAGGAACAACTGCTTGCGCCCCATGTAGAAACCAAGCAGGAAAAGACCGGCCGTCTGGAAGAAGCGTCCGGCGTTGACAGCCCATAGCAAACTGGCCTTCTGCCCCAAGGTGATGTTGCCCCAGACAAACGGCCAAAAATCTCCGGCCTTGGTATAGGCCGCCACCTCAGCATACATTTCACCCACCTTCAAGTCGGGTAACTGATGGGCCGGATTTATCCAATGAGCAATGTAGTGACACCATTCCACGGGTTGCAGTAAAAACAGGATGGAAGCAAACAAGACAGCCCTATCGCTCCAGTTGCGTGCAAAAAACAACACAAGGCCAACCACGGCAAACAGCAGCAGCACATCTCCTGCCGGGAAAAAGGCGGCGTTCAATGTGGCAAAGCCAACCAGCAACACCAGACGCCACAGAAAACGGTATCCGAAATCCTTCCCTTGCTTTTTCTGGTTGCTGCTTTGGATGTAAAACGTAAACCCGAACAGCAAGGCAAAAATGGCGTATACCTTGCCTGCAAACAGACTGAACGTGACATTGAAAACTCCTTGGTCCAAAACGTTTAGCCAACCTGGAGAATCGGCCGGATACACCGGGAAGATGAAATGTTCCAAGTTGTGAACCAAAATAATAGCCATTACGGCAAACCCACGAAGAGCGTCCACGACCTCTATGCGAGTGCTCTTTTTGATAAGATGTTGCTCCATTTACCTTAATAAATAAAACATTGTAACTCTATGCCTTCTTCTCCCTGGACAAAAATAAAGCATTTGACACACCTCGACAAGAACGGCGCGAGCAGACCACACGCCTTTCCATATCTTTTTTAGAAACTGTTTAAAGTTTACCGTTTATCACAACAATAATGTGTACTTTTGCCGCCAATAAACGCTAAGACACCACACATGAAACAATATCTCGACCTCCTGCAACGCATACTCAACGAAGGCGTACGCAAGGAAGACCGCACGGGCACGGGCACGCTCAGCGTGTTCGGCCACCAGATGCGTTTCAACCTGGACGACGGTTTTCCCTGTCTGACGACGAAGAAGCTCCATCTGAAATCCATCATCTACGAACTGCTCTGGTTCCTGCAGGGCGACACGAACGTGAAGTATCTCCAGGAACACGGCGTACGCATCTGGAACGAATGGGCCGATGCCAATGGTGACCTGGGACATATCTACGGCTACCAGTGGCGCTCATGGCCAGACTACGACGGAGGCCACATCGACCAGATAAAGGAGGTCGTGGACACCCTGAAGCACAATCCCGACTCGCGACGCATCATCGTGAGCTCGTGGAACGTGGCCGACCTGAACCGCATGAACCTCCCGCCCTGCCACATGCTCTTCCAGTTCTATGTGGCCGACGGACGGCTCAGCCTGCAACTCTACCAGCGCAGCGCCGACTCCTTCCTGGGCGTGCCGTTCAACATCGCCTCCTATGCCCTGCTGCTCATGATGATGGCACAGGTGACGGGCCTGAAGGCCGGTGACTTCATCCATACGCTGGGCGATGCGCACATCTATCTGAACCACCTCGACCAGGTGCACCTGCAACTGACGCGCGAACCGCGTCCCCTGCCCCGGATGCACATCAATCCGGACGTGAAAGACATCTTCAGCTTCCGCTACGAAGACTTCGAACTGACCGATTATAATCCCTATCCGCACATCGCGGGCAAAGTGTCTGTGTAAATGACCATCAGCATCATCGCCGCACTGGCAGCCAACCGCGCCATCGGCTACAAAAACAAACTGCTCTATTGGCTTCCGAACGACCTGAAACGTTTCAAGTCGCTGACCACGGGCCATACCATCATCATGGGCCGACACACCTTCGAGTCGCTCCCGAAAGGCGCACTGCCCAACCGCCGCAACATCGTGCTCTCGCGTCAACCCGAGGCTTCATTTGCCGGAACGGAACGTTATGCCTCGCTCGAAGAGGCACTCTCCCATTGCCAACCAGACGAAGAGGTCTATATCATCGGCGGAGCCAGCGTCTACAAGGAAGCCCTCCCGCTGGCTGACCGGCTCTGCCTGACACTCATCGACGACACGCCGGCCCAAGCGGACGCCTTCTTCCCGGAAGTCGACCCGCAGACGTGGAAAGAGGTCAGCCGGGAGTCCTACGCCCCGGACGAAAAACATGTACATAGCTATTGTTTTGTGGATTATGCTCGCCGCTGAAACAGGTTTTACAAGGAATACTTTTTTTCTTTAGAAATTTTCCTCTTTTTTATTTGATATATCTGTTTTCTTAGTACATTTGTCACACGTTCTTAAAGAACGTATTATAAACAAATCCTTAACTAACAAAACACATTATGAACAAGAGCTTAATTATGCTGACCCTGGCTCTAACCTGCTGGGGGGGGGGAAATTTGTACGCCCAACACACGATTGAAGTAAAAGGACACGTGAAGTTCCTTAATGAAGACGGAAAAGATTTTAAAATGACCGCGTACCAGCGCGACGGGTTCAACAAAAACGTATTGGCCGAAACAGTGGTTAATCCGGCAGACAATACGTACAAGATGAGCATCACAGTCAACAAGCCGGGTGAAGTCGTCGTCGATTGCGGCATGTGGCAAAGTGTAAACATCTGGGCCGAAGACGAAAACCTCGACATCGACTTCCGGGGCACCGACACAGCCAGAATCAAAATCAAAAATCCTCCTTACGTCTATATCCGCGGTGGCAAGAAAAATGAACTCATGAACTGGATTAACTATGAGGGCTACCGCAACTACCAGAACATGATTGCCATCTCTCAAATCACTTACCGTGGCAAATTTGTCAGTGACAAGGACAAACAAGACCTTTCCATGAAACTCTATGATGCCAATCAAGAGAACATGACTGCCCACATGGCTTACTTGACCGAACACTATGCAGACCGTAGCAGCGTGCTCGCAGCCATCGGTTACCTGAACGACGAGAAACACGGAGACATCATCAACCAAGCACTCAATACCCTCGAAAAGACCTATCCAACACTCGTAGCTGACTATCGCAAAGCTAAAGCCGAAGCGAAGGAAAAACGCGAACGCATGTTGCCCGGCAAACCGTTGCCCGCATTTGAAGCAACCCTCGCCGGCAGCGGCAAGAAGGTAAGTCCGGCCGACTACAAAGGCAAAGTGCTCGTACTCGACTTCTGGGCCAGCTGGTGCGGACCCTGCCGCCAGGAAATCCCCCACTTGAAAGAATACTACGAAGCATTCAAGGGACAGGATGTCGCATTCCTGAGCGTGTCCATCGATGCCAAGGAAGACCAGTGGAAGAAAGCCATGTCTGAAGAAAACATGCCTTGGGATCAAGCCATCGTCCCCAATGCCGGCAAAGAAGTCATGGAGCTGTATCAATTTAGCGGCATTCCCTTCATCCTCGTCATCGACAAGGAAGGCAACATCTATAAAAAGAATGTCCGCGGCGAAGACATCAAGACTGCCGTACAAGAAGTACTCGACGGCAAGACGGCCTCTCCGGCTCAGCCGAAATCTGTCATCGGCGGCAGCATGATGATGGGAAGCATGTAATTCCCGGCATCAACTTGCCACATTCATAACACATCGGGCACAAAAGACACGACCTCAACCGCGCCTTTTGTGCTCGATTCTCCCTTGCCATTCCGGCAAAACCTTAACCCGATTCACTTATTTTTTAAAACTCAAGAGATGAGAAAATACCAACTCTATTATACGAGCCTCATCGGACTCTTTTGTGCAACGATGATGCCATCGTGCTCTGACGACGACCCGACACCCTTCGTGGCCATCAAAGAAGTGCGCATCACGCCGGCTGAAAATGCCATCTCTGTCTCCTGTACGGGCACAGCCTACTCCTCCGTGCTCGACAACAGCAACGACAGTGTGGCCTACGATGTGCCTGCCGAAGCATTGCAACAAGCTACGATGGAAGTGGAAACGACCGTCGGACCCGGCATTCAAGCTTATTACCAAAACACTCCCGTCGAAGGCCCGCTGACTGTGGATGCTTCACAACCATTCGAACTGGAAGTACGCGGATACGGACAGAGCCGTACCTATACGGTCAACGTCTACCAGGAACAGGTGAACAACCCGAGCGAACAGCCTCGGTTGAAGTCATCCAACATGCGTGCTATGGGCATCAATGCAAACACCGTGGACTTCGACGTCACGTTGTTTCATGACCAATTCTATGCCATCACCACCGCAAGCACCGGCGGTGTCATCTACTACCAACTCTATACTTCCGACAACGGCATCAGTTGGGACGAAGTGTCCTACACTTGCTCTGACGCCGCAGGCAGCCCCACCGCCATCGGCGGACGTGGCGCACGGCTGGCCGTTGTGGGCGACCGCATGTATGTCTTGGGCGGAGGTCGTTATGACGGCACGGATTCCTTCGGCAACGATGCTGAAGTAAGTTGGGGTTCGCCGACGGTGTCAAACTGGCGTTCGTTCTCGACGACCGACGGAGTGACATTCCAAGTGGACACCATCGGCATTGGCTACAACGAAAACAACCGACGCCGCATCCCCACACCGACGGCCTATCCCACAGTGGCTGTCTTCGGTAACGACATCTATTACCAAGGAGGCTATCCGGGACAGGTGTTCGGCATGTGGCAGACAACAACCCAACTCTATGTATCCTCTGACGGAAAGAACTGGGATGCAGCACAGACCGGAGACGTCACGCTGACCAACCGCCATCTGGCTACATGGTACACGTTCAAAGGCCGGCTCTACGTGCTGGGAGGCTTCCGCAACTTCATCTCCACAAGCGCCTTGCTGACTGACATCTATTCAACTGCCGACGGAGTCACATGGACGCTCGAAGCCGAGTCGACCGCGCTTGGTGCCATCCACGGTGTGAAAGTCGTCACGACTGACGATGTGGCCTATGCTTTTGGCGGAGAATACTACAACGAAGCAGGCGAAAAGACTGTCTCCAACAAAATCTACCGCTCGACCGACGGCGTCACATGGGAAGAAGTCACGACTGTCTCCCCCGCCTACACGGCCCGACGCTCGCCTATCGTCGTCGTGAAGGACGGCACAGCCTACATCTTCGGAGGATATTCCGGCGCATCGAACGGCAACTATGCCTATCCGACGGACCAAGACACGATGTTCGACACCTACACGATGGAACTCCAGTGAGAGTGACGCATCTTCATGGTGCCGACAGTATACGCTCCATGCATGCGAGACACGCATCTCGATTGTAGATAGATGTACATCGGAGCATTCTGGGATGTACATCCAAGACTTCCCGGATGTACATCGAAGCATTCCTGGATGTACATCTAATGATGGTGTAGACCAGTATCTCTCTGCCATCAAGAAGCGTGGCTCGCTGCCGACTTCTCCTGCAGGTCGCGGGGACAGGCCTGCGTCACCGACTCTGTATCCCCAAACCCAAACATTTATCAGTAATCATATTATGAGAAAAACTATCCTATTATTGGCACTCATCCTGCTCGTACCGTCGGCCGTGCTGGCCCAGGCGCTGCGCACGATAACGGGCGTCGTCACGGATGAAGCCGGTGAGCCGGTCATTGCCGCCACCGTTTATATAGAAGAGACAAACAAGGCCGTCTATACGGACGCCAACGGACACTACACAATCCAGGCTCAAGACGGGCAGACCGTGATATTTTCCTTCATCGGATTCGAACGGCAAAGCCGCAAAGTGAAAGGCGATGCCACCATCAACATCATCATGAAGGAGGACGAGAACACACGTCTGGCAGACGTTGTGGTCGTCGGCTACAGCACGATGGAACGACGCGACCTGACAGGTTCTGTATCCTCGGTCAAGCTGCCTGAAGACAAGCCGTTCCTCTCCATCGACCAAATGCTGGCCGGACAAGCTCCCGGTGTGTTTGTCAACACCTCCTCGGGAAACCTCGGCTCAGCCAACCTGATGACCATCCGCGGCATCAGCTCCATCCTGGGTGACAACAACCCCCTCTATGTCATCGACGGCGTGCCCATCTACAGCACCGACCGTGACCGTAACCTGCAAAGCACAGACGGCGGTTCCTTCCCAGGTGCAAGCATGAGTGGCGGACAAGTCGGTGGCGGCTCGCTCATCAACAACCGTGATGTCAACGAGTCGTTCGAGAAAAATCCGCTCCTCTCACTCAATCCGGACGACATCGAGAGCATCGAAATCCTGAAAGATGCCTTCTCCACAGCAATCTACGGTTCACGTGGTTCGGCAGGCGTCATCCTCATCACAACAAAAAAAGGCGCACGCGGCAAAGCAAAAGTAAACGTAAACTATACGCTCTCCGTGGAAAACCCCTTGGACTTGCCCAACATGCTCAATGGCGATGAATATGCTGCCATCTACTCCAGCTATTATCCCAACGGGAACTACCCGACAGGCTATAACACCGATTGGCTGGACGCTGTGACACGTACGGCCGTGAGCCACGCCGTGTCAGCTTCAGTGTCAGGCGGTACGGAAAACACGAACTACTTCATCAGCATGTCGTATAACAACAACCAGTCCTATATCATCAACAATGACCTCGAACGCTATTCTGCACGTGCCAGCATCGACACCAAACTGAGCGATCGTTGGAAAATGGGCGTCAGCATGTCATTGTCGAAAATCAACAACAACTCCATCTCAGCCTCCAATGTATTCGCTGCGGCTATCAAGAAAGCGCCCAACCTTCCCATCTATGATGAAAACGGAGATTATCACTATGGCTACAGCCCCAACTCACTGGGTGACAACACGGCTTATAACCCCGTGGCCATGGCTTACGAAGATGAAGGCTCGATGAAGGACATCCGCGTCATCGGCAATGCCTATCTGGAATGGAATCCGATTTCCTGGCTCAGCCTGCGCTCCGAGATTGGTACGGACATCTCAAACTCCACGACGCTCATCCGCAAGGCGGACATACCCGTCGACCTTGACGAAGTGACCGACAACCAAGCCTCAGAGACAACAAACATGGACTATCGCGTGGTCATCAACAATACGCTCAACGTGACCAAAGCCTTCGGTGACGACCACTTCATCCAAGGCGTGATCGGCCAAAGCTATGAATACTCCAACGAACGTGTGACTGCCGTAACGGGGTCGAATTTCTTCAGTTCCGAACTCATCGGCGTAGGAGCTGCCGAGACGACACGCGTGCAGCAGGCAGAGCGTCAGAAATGGGCTTTGTTCTCAGCCTTTGCCCGCCTGAACTACCAATGGAAACACCGCTACATGTTCGGTGCAACCTACCGTGTCGACGGCTCTTCACGTTACAACCGTGACCACCGCTACCTGGGGACACCGTCAGTCTCTGTCGGCTGGCGCATGTCAGAAGAAAAATTCATCCGCGACAATCTTCCCTGGGTCGACGAAATGAAGCTCCGCGCCTCCGTGGGCTGGTCGAGCAAGGACGGAAATAACAACTACTACGGCGCACAAGCTGTCTATACGCTCTCCGACATCAACTATGGCGGACACAACTACCTGATGATGTCGCAACCCGGCAACGAAGACCTGAACTGGGAACGTACCATAACCTATGACGTAGGACTTGACCTGACATTGCTGAAAAATCGCCTGGACATCACCCTCGACTATTACTACAAGAAGACAACTAACATGCTCTTCGCCTCCGATCTCCCCGGCTACACCGGCTATGAAAACCAGGACCAAAACATCGCTGACATGATGAACTCCGGTTTCGAACTGCAAGTAATCGCGACTCCCGTCCAGACACGTGACTTCACTTGGCAGGCTATCCTGAACTTGGCACGCAGCCGGAACAAAATCCTGAAGCTCAACTTCGAAGGTACACAAATCACCCAGCTGAACAGCTCTGATAAGTACTATGCAGAAGGACATCCAGCTGCTCAATGGTACTTGCATGAATGGGCTGGTGTCGACCCCGAAACAGGTAACCCGCTGTGGCGTTATGCCGACGGAACTCTTTCCACCACCCCTCCTGCAGCTGACGGAGAAACGTCCGATGCCAACAAGAAGGTGTGCGGCACAGCCTTGCCTGACTTCTACGGAGGTTTTACCAACAACCTGACATGGAAGAATTGGGAGCTCGACATGATGTTTACCTTCTCCGTGGGCAGCAAGATGATAAATGCCACCAAGGCCAATCTGCTGACTTACACGACCAATTCTGCTTACAACCTGGACAAGGACATCCTCACGATGTGGCAAGTGCCCGGACAGAAGACCGACATCCCCAAGCTTGACCACGCATCCATCATCAACTCCTACGACTACAGCTTGGGCATCACGACGACCCGCTTCCTGGAAAACAACTCCTACTTGCGCCTGAAGACTTTGCAGTTGACCTACAATGTGCCGAAGAGATTCCTGCAACGCACGAAGTTCTTCAACTCATTCAAAATCTATGCCGCCATGACCAATGTATTCACCATCACCGGCTACTCGGGACTCGACCCGGAAGTGAGCGCATTCGGCTCGTCGGCCATCAACGCCGGATATGACTACTTGACCATGCCACAGACACGGAGTTACCAATTCGGCATCAGAGCCAGTTTCTAACCGTCTAAAAACACTTATAAAGATATGAACAAGATATATACCCTTTTACTATCAATGCTGGTTGTCTTTGGTAGCTGCGAGCTGGATTTGGCTCCTGAAAACACCATGGTGGACGAGACCGTCTACCGGAATGCCAATACGGCCGAAGCCGCCTTGCTGGGAGCTTATGTACGACTGAACTGTGCGATTGCCGGAGCTCCCAATGACCAGAACTACTACGCAAACATCGGCTACATGTATCTCTATGGCGACGTAGGCACGGATAACCTCAAAGCACAGTCCACATCGACCGACGTGCTGGCAATGGAAACCAGCCAATACACCGACACCCAACACGAAGGATTCCTGCTCGACGTGTGGCGCAACGGCTACAATGCCATCGACTATGCCAACAATATCATCCGCGGTGTCACCGAATATGGCGCCTATGACGAAACCCTGATGAGACAGCACATCGCAGAAGCCCGCTTCATCCGTGGATACGTCTATTTCCAATTACTGCAACTTTTCGGCGACCAGGCACTGATGGGCAACGACGAGGGACTGGGGCTTGTCATGCGCCTCGACCCTTATGACGGCTACGACCCTGACATCATCATCACACGCTCGACCAACGCGCAGACCTGGGAACAAATCATCACAGACCTCACAGAATGTGTAAACGACCTGCCCGAATCTCCTTCAGGGACGGTGACAGAGCGCGTCCGCGCCACCCAACCCGTGGTCTGGGCCTTGCTGAGCCGTGTTTATCTGTACAAAGGCACTTACACCAACAATCAGGAAGAATTGGCTTTAGCTCGTGACTACGCCCAGCAGGTCATTAACAGCAATGCCTACACCTTCTCCAACGATCGCTCAGAATATCTCACAAACTTGTTCCCATACAACGTGTATAGCGAAGGATTCACCCAGCCGACCAACCGCAGCAGCGAAATCATCTTCTTCCAATCCAGCCGTCTCGTGGAGGAAGAATATCAATCCGGCATTTACCAATATTATAGCAAGAACAGCTTCTACGTCCCGGATGCCATGCGTTCCTACTACGAAAGCGGCGACATACGCGGTTATAACGACACCGGCTCTGAGGAGGGCGACTATTTGTTGGCACAAGGTTCGTCGACATCCAACCCGACACTTATCACCAGCATGAAATACACCAGCGACAACACGCAGGACTACGGCAACGATGTCATCTACATGCGCCTGGCTGAAGTGAAGCTCACTTATGCCGAGGCTTTGGCCCGCTGCAACAACGTTGTGACCCAGGAGGCTGTCGACCAGCTGAACGACATCCACCAACGCGCCTTTGCCGATGGCAGCAAGCCCGAGCTCTACACGACTGGAGACTTTGCCTCGGTGAATGACTTCCTGGAGGCTGTGTTGCGTGAACGCAACCGGGAGTTGGCTTACGAAGGACTGCACCGCTGGGACATCATCCGCACGAACAATGCACTGGGTGATGAAACGATGGGAGCTGTCCCGTCCAACCAATGGAATGCTCCGGTGCCCAACTATGAGATTACCATCTCCGAAGGAGCCATCCAGCAAAACAGCGGATATTGACCCTTCGGCCTTACGACCGAAGAAGCACAAAAAAAGAGGATATTGCTCATATCCTCTTTTTTTATGTCCTCCGTCGACCCATTGGGTCATCAGTCTTCTTCCGCATCAGTCAGGTGCTCTATCGGCATCTGGCGTTTGATGACTTCACTAAACGAAATGATGCTTCCCGAACGTGACAGCCCAAGGGGTTGCAGCTTGTCATGGATGATGCCCATGAGATGATGATTGTTGCGTGCATAAATCTTGATGAACAGGTCATACTGTCCGGTCGTGAAATGACACTCCACCACTTCGGGGATGCGCCGCAAGGCTTCGACCACTTCGTCAAATTGTCCCGGGTCCTTCAGGAACAAGCCGATGTAGGCACACGTCTCATAACCAATCTTCTCCGGGTCGATGATGTACTCCGACCCCTTCAATATGCCGAGATTGGTCAATTTCTGAATGCGTTGGTGAATGGCTGCCCCTGAAACATTGCAAGCGCGGGCGACCTCCAGGAAAGGAATGCGAGCATTGCCGGCTATCAACCGCAGTATCTGCTCGTCTAAAGAATCAAGTTGATGATGTCCCATTGAATTACAGTCTCTTTATTTTCTATGCAAAACTAAAACAAAAATGCGAATCCTTAAAGCAGGCTTCCCCTTTGATTATTATTTTTAAGACTTCCATCACCTTTCCGCCTATATTCGTATATTTGCCTGCATAAATATAACCTTAACAACTTCACATCATGAGACGATTTCATATCCACGCCATCCTGGGCCTCGGCCTGATGATGCTCGTCCCCGCGGCACGGGCACAGGACTTCGACACGTATTTCGACGACCGCACACTGCGCATCGACTACAGCTTCGCCGGCAATGCCCGCAGCCAGTCCATCTATGTCAGCGAACTGCTCCAATCGCCCGGATGGGCCGGCAGACGGCACCACCTCGACGAACTGCCCCTGGACGGCAACGGCGACATCACGATGAGGGACAAGCAGACGGGCACGGTCATCTACCGCACGTCATTCTCCACCCTCTTCCAAGAGTGGCAAGGACAGGAGGAGGCCACGCGCACCGACCGGGCATTCGAGAACACCTTCCTTCTCCCCTTCCCCAAGACCCCGGCCGAAGTGACCATCGAACTGCGCGACTACCATCACCGCACGACGGCCTCCCTGACACACACCGTCGACCCGACGGACATCCTCATCCGACACTTGCCGAAGAGCGAAGCCCCCGTGCGCGAACTGCACCGCGGGGGGACGAGCCGCGAGTGCATCGACGTGGCCATCGTGGCCGAAGGCTACACGGAGAGTGAGATGGAGACGTTCTACCGCGACGCACAGGCCGCCTGCCGGGCCATCCTCGCACATGCCCCCTTCGACCGGCTGGCGGGGCGGTTCAACTTCATCGCCGTCGGCGCACCGTCAGAGGACAGCGGCGTGAGCGTCCCGCGCGAAGGCATGTGGCGGCGCACGGCTGTCGGCTCCAACTTTGACACGTTCTACTCCGACCGCTACCTCACGACCGGCCACGTCCGCCGCCTCAACGACCTGCTCGCCGGACTGCCCTATGAGCACATCATCGTGCTGGCCAACACGCAGACCTATGGCGGCGGGGGCATCTACAACTTCTACACGCTCACGGCGGCCCACCACGCGCAGTTTGCCCCCGTCGTCGTCCACGAGTTCGGGCACAGCTTCGGCGGGCTGGCCGACGAATATTTCTACGACGACCAATACACCCCGATGTATCCTGCCGACACCGAGCCGTGGGAGCCGAACCTCACGACGCTGAAGGACTTTTCCTCGAAATGGGCCGACATGCTCCCCGAAGGCACGCCCGTCCCCACGCCGCCCGTGACCGACCCCGCACGCGTCTACACGCAGGTGGGTGTCTACGAAGGCGGAGGCTACAGCTCCAAAGGCGTCTACCGCCCGGCGACGGAATGCCGCATGAAGGTCAACGAAGCACCGGCCTTCTGCCCCGTCTGCCAGCGCGCCCTCGAACGGCTCATCCGCTTCTACACCGAAGAGTGAAGAAGACCATCGCGAACGAACATACGTTGAAGATCCCGAAAATCGTCTTTACACCCAAGCAGAAGATGCGCGAAGCAGCCAACAAAGTGGAGCTGAACATCGACCGCGAGGGGCAGGGCGGCTCGACACCCTCCGAACCCGGGGGCGGCACGGACGACGGCAACGACGACGGCGAGCTCTGAACACACGGAGGCCCTCCGGTCCGACGGCGCACAGTCTCGGCGGAGGGCCTCCGGCGTGTCAACGCAGGTCGTGGTTCATGAGGCGGTAGCGGGCCATTTCCTCATACTTCGTCCCCGGACGGCCATAGTTGGCGTAGGGATAGATGGAAATGCCGCCGCGGGGCGTGAAGATGCCCGTCACCTCGATATACTTGGGGTCCATCAGGCGGATGAGGTCCTTCATGATGATGTTCACACAGTCCTCGTGAAACGCCCCGTGCCCGCGGAAGCTGAAGAGGTAGAGCTTCAGGCTCTTGCTCTCGACCATGCGTTCGGCGGGGAGGTAGCTGATGCGTATTTCGGCAAAGTCAGGCTGCCCGGTGATGGGGCAGAGGCTCGTAAACTCGGGGCAGTTGAAGCGCACCCAATAGTCGTTTTCCGGATGTTTGTTGGCAAACGTCTCCAGCACCTCGGGCGCATAGTCCTGGCGGTAGACAGTCGTGTGGCCCAAGGCTTTCAGTTCTTCATTCTTCATTGTTCGTTCTTCATTGATAAATACTTTTCCAGGCCCTCGCGGCGCAGTTTGCAAGCCGGGCAATGGCCGCACCCGTCGCCGGGGATACCGTTGTAGCAAGTGAGTGTCTCGCGGCGCACGAGGTCGAGCACGCCCAGCTCGTCGGCCAGCGCCCACGTCTCGGCCTTGTCAATCCACATCAAGGGGGTGTGGATGACAAACTGCTCGTCCATGGCCAGGTTGAGCGTCACGTTGAGCGACTTGATGAAGGCGTCCCGGCAGTCAGGATAGCCGCTGAAGTCCGTCTGCGACACCCCCGTCACCAGGTGGTTGATGCCCCGCTCCCGGGCATACACGGCAGCGATGGAGAGGAAGAAAAGGTTGCGCCCGGGGACAAACGTGTTCGGCACGCCGCCTTCAGGCTTCTCCGCGTCCATCTTCATGGAGGGGTCAGTCAGCGAATTGTGTCCCAGGCGTCCGATGAAGGAGACGTCCATCACGTCGAAGTCCACTCCGGCCTTCTCGGCAATGGCACGTGCCACGTCCACTTCCTTCACATGCTTCTGCCCGTAGGCAAACGTCAGGGCACACACGCGGCGGAAGTGCTTCTTCGCCCAGAAGAGACACGTGGTGGAGTCCTGCCCTCCGCTGAACACCACCAAGGCTGTATCTTTGTTCATATAGCTAATAAGGTATTAAAATTGTTTCAGCTTGAGGATGTTGTAGGAGACATCCGTGTCGTAGACGTCGCTGCCGTCGACACGCTTCACATAGCGCACGACGCGAACGGTCACGGGCAGGACGAGGACTTCGTAGAGCGTCTTGGCCAATGCCTGCACAGCCATCATCTTCAGCAATTCATCCACCGGCAACAGTCCGCCGAAGGCTATCGGGAAGAAGATGAGCGAATCGGCGCTCTCGCCGAAGAGTGTGGAGACGACGGCCCGCAGGGAGAAGTGCCGCCCTTGGGAAGCAATCTTCATGCGGCTCATCACGTAGGCATTGATAAACGAACCGGCCAGGAAAGCAGCCAGGCTGGCCAGCGCGATGCGGGGTGCGAGGCCGAAGACGAAATCGAAGTGTTCCTCCCCCTCCCAGAACGGCGCGGCGGGCAGGGCCACGGCCGCCTTGGCCAAGAGGATGAAGAAGAAGTTCATGGCAAAGCCCGCCCAAATGATGAGCCGCGCCTTGCGGAATCCCCACACCTCGGCGATGCAGTCATTGATGATGTAAGAGACGGGAAAGACGATGAAGCCGGCCGTGATGGAGAGTGCACCGACTTGCACCACTTTGGCTTCGAGCAGGTTGGCTGCGATGAGGCAGACACAGAAGAGTATCCCCATGAGCATGAAGGATACCGATACGGTTTGATTCTTCATAGATTCTTGTTTTTAACGAGGTGTTCAAGCACTCGGATTTGACAATCAGTTTTGCGGCTGCAAAGGTAAGCCCTTTTTCCCGAAAGCGCAAGCCACGCTTTCAAGAATCGCCAACAGGAGCCTACTCCGCCAAGGCATGTACGGGAAGTTCCACTTCGCCCCACCCGATGAGGGCATTAAACAGCCGGATGCGCGAATACCTGCCAAGTCCGTCGGCAGGGATGTCGCGTTCCTCCATCAGGCCGGCCTCCAGCAACGCGCGCCGCCTCACGCCTTGGAGCAGTGGACGTGCGGGCGTGTACCACCGCCTCCCGTCCCACAGGGCGACATTCGCAATGGACGTGTCCGTCAACAGCCCGCCGCGCACGATTAGCACATCATCGGCCGTCCCCCGACGGGCGAAGCAAGCCTCCAGTGCGCTGCGGTTGGCCCGCTTGTAAGCATAGTCGATGGTGTCATCAGAGACGAGACGCAGACGCTCCACCCGTCGCATGACATAGGGCGTGCAGGTGCACTCACGGATGCCTTCACGGTCATACACCAGCCGCCACTTCCACACGCCCGCCCCGGCCATGCCCTCCGAAAAGCAATCCGCCAACGAAGCCAGCGGTGCTTCGGGAAAAAACGCCGCACGCGTCCGGTTCATCCGTTCTTCATGGAGGGACAAAAGGCAAGGATGCCCGTCCTCCACCCGTATAGTCTCAATAAATCGGCACATAGATTTTCTGTTTCATTTCTTCATACTCGCTGTGCATGTCGCTCTGGAACGTGATGCCCCCTCCCGCCTTAAAATAAAGGCGTCCGCCCTCCTGCTCCACGAACCGGATGAGCACGCAACTGTCCATGTCGTCCCCGTCGAACCATCCGGCCACGCCCGTATAGAACCCACGGTCATAGCCCTCAGCCTCAGCGATGATGTCCATCGTCTTCGGCTTGGGAGCACCTGTAATCGAACCGGCCGGCAACATATCCAGCAGGATGTCGCCCAGACGGCTCCGGTAGTCATCAGGCAGGCGGCCTTCTATCTCCGAGCTGGTCTGCCAGAGGGCTCCGCGGTGGGTCGTCAGCCGGTCGAAATAACGATAACGGCGCACTGTCACCTGCGTCGCATGCTGGCTCAAGTCATTGCGCAAGAGGTCGACGATGGTCGCGTGCTCGGCAGCTTCCTTCTTGTCTTCAAACAAGCGACGCCGTGCATCGGGCAAGGTTGCGTCTATCGTTCCTTTCATCGGATACGTACTGATGCATCCATCGTGAATACGCACAAAGATTTCAGGAGAAAAACACACGAATCGGTCTTTTACCCATAAACGATAAGGAGCATGAGCCCGACTGAAAATCTCTTCGAGCGAAAGGTTGGTATCGACAGGCACTTTGCACGTCAGGTTAGCCAAAAAACTATTGCCTGCCATCAGATTGCGGTGTACGACCTCAAACGCCTTGGCATACTCGGCTTCACTCTCCGGATGAGGTTGCCAGCAGATGTCCTGTGTCCGGACACAGGAAGCTCCCGCCGCCACATTGCTCACGCCACGGAAATCATAGCGACATACTTCCGGATTCACATCCTCCGCCAACTCCACAAACGCTGCATCCCGTGCATAATTGACCACAAACACAAACGGTCGCCTGGCTGCACCCCACACATTCATACGCCGGACAGCTTCCGGCATCGAACAAAGTTCAAAACATTCATTCATCATTCGCCTCATTCATTCACGAGGTGCAAAGATAGCGGTTCGCCTTCGAGAGTCCTCCCTTCCTCCCACCTTTTTTATCCAGTCACAGGGAAGTCAGAATACGCTTTATAAGCTTTCAATGTCTTCAGCACTCAACTGCGTGCATTGCATGATAGTATCTATTGGCACGCCCATCGACTTCATGTTTTTAGCTATCTCTTTAGCCTTCTTGACTTCACCTTCTGCCAACCCTTCCGCACGACCCTCCGCATGGCCTTCCGCACGGCCTTCTGCCAAGCCTTCCGCATGACCTTCCGCGCGACCTTCTGCACGGCCTTCTGCCAAGCCTTCTGCATGACCTTCTGCACGACCTTCCGCCAAGCCTTCCGCACGACCATCCGCATGTCCTTCATACCATCCGGTCTTGATGACACTGCGTTGATAGCGGAGAGCTTCCATGTCGCGGATATAAGCCCGTTTCTCAGCATCCGGAAGGGCATCCACACGAAGACGCTCGCGGGCCTCGGGAAGGCCTTTGGCTGTGGCCGAACGGTCGATCTCACCCGTCTTGAGAAACTTTATCCATTCGTCGAGCGGTGTTTTAGCCACACTGTCAAAGTCATTGACACGAAGCACATAATATTCAGGGAATATGTCGCCGGCATCTTTGCCGATGAACATCTCACGCTGGCGCACGGACAGCTTCAGCACGTCGTCGGGATTATGCAGGCCGCGGAAGACCGTCTTCCCGTGATAGACATAGTCTTTCCCTTGTCCTAAATCAAAGTACACGATGTTTATGGAATACACCTTGCGCACCTTCTCATAGTCGTCACCCAAGTTGATGTACTCGGAAATGGTTTTAGACACGCCGTAGAGCATTCGATGAAAATAGTCCAGTTCGCGGTTGTTTTGCACCTCGACGATGAGCAGCCTGCCTTGGGAGTCCTCCACGAGGATGTCCGCGCGGTTGAACTTGTCCATGGCATCTGCCTGGTTCGACTCGCTCTCCAGGAAACGGTTGATACGCAGGTCTTCTCCCAACAGCGTGGAGAGAAAGCCTTCCAACACGACGTAGTTGCTCTTGTCGCGCAGCAACCGTTTCATCGCCCAATCAAAGCGGATTAAATTGTTTTGCATGACACTTCCGTTTTTTATTCCTTGCAAAGGTAACGGATAGGCAGGGGAATAGCAAGCCTATACCTTATAATATAGGTCTCTTCTCCAACAAAAAAGGGCGACCCGAAGGCCGCCCCTGACTTTAGTGATAAATTATTAAATAATCAAGTGCCGCGTCGTCACGACGGGGTATTTGGTTGATACTAATTATTCTACATCGCGAACGCAACGAATATTCTGCGTTGCTCCCCAATAATTGCTATAATTTCCATTCCTTGCAACAGATGCAGTTGTCAATGACAGGTTTCCACTATTGTCTACTCCTCTCGCTCCACCAATTACCTCAAAACCGTAACGAACCCGGCCATCGAAAGGCGAACGATTTACGTTTCCTGTTGTCGTGTACCATTTGAAACGAGTACGAGCATAATAACCAAGATACTGACGAGCGTCTCTATCATATGTCGGAAAATCCGTAATCAATCCTTCCACACTAGAAGCCTGATTTGCACCATTCAATGCCAAAAACATTAATTCGCGTTGATTAGGCACACGCCAGCCTTGACCATGCTCTGTACGGCAAAGTGATATATTGGAAGAACCATGTACATTTCTATCGGATAACTTTCCTGCATCCTCTGCAGCATATTCCATTTTAGTATACACACGATTCTCTCCATCAAACTGATTATGTACGCCAAGTTCGCCGCTTGTAGCCGTTGGACGAGTCGCGTTGCTGTTCAAATAGGTAAAGTCGACAGTATGATCATTTAAAGTCCAATAGTTCTGCGGACGACGTGTCGTACTCAAATAACTTTGCCCTTCACGTGAACGCTCTATGTTACCAACATTTCGAACACACCGATAATGATACCGTACAGGATTGCGAAGCACATTTCCATTTTGCTGACGCCATTGTTCTGTTGAATTGGCATCACTAATAGAAAATCCTTCTTCTGCCCATACAGTTATAACATAACCGTCGTCACTATTATAAGCAGCCGATGATGCTTTTTCATCACTTTTATAAGTACTGGAATAATAATGTGTAATCTCCCATGTACTATTATCAGGCATCAATCGACTTTCCGTAGACAAAGCTCCTTCACCAATATACATAGCACCTAACTGATTCACCGCAGGCATATACCATTTGATTTCATCCTCTGTGATTTGTCCATCACGATTCACATCTCGATTACGCTGCATACAAGCGATATAAGCATTCCGATAACGAGTATTCATTCCGATGTAGGTTTCATCGTTAATGTCCTTATAGCCATTATCAGCATAGTTTATATAGGTACTCCAACCATTGTTTGTACCAACCCAAGTGCCTTTCTCGTTTTCCTCTACATCACGCAAAAAGCCCCACATGTAAAGCGTATTGGTCAAACCGTCGCGATAGTCTCGCGAATTGTTTACTGGCGTGCCCATTGTTAAATAAACATCTCCATTCTCACTACGGGTCTCATTAACCGTTTCCAAACCCATGCACGAAGTAAGGCTAGTTACGGACGGGTCAGTGTTGTAGAACGTCTGGATTGACTTCTGGTTGATGACGTAGGCCGCATCGATGATGTTACTCTCGCCGTCGGCACTGGCATGGATGTCGCACAGCAAGTGCAGGGTGCGGTCGGGCTGGTTCACGCAATACTTCCACAAGGGTACGTCTGCTTGCACGTTTGCCCCTTCGGGCACGGCATATTGGCTACCATTGTCTTTGTCGGCATCATAGCCCAACTCTTTAGTATCATTGGTGTAATAGAATTCATTCACGAAGCAGGTCACCAAGAATTGGTCGTTGTTATCCCAACGGCTGTCGTCGGGATTGTTTTGCAACTCACCCAATACGGCCATCAGGTCGTCTACGGTGAGTAGGTCGCCTTCGCTATACGTAGTTTTTGCTCCGTTGGGGCTGTCGCTGGCACAACCTCCGCCATTGCTGGCATAGCTGCGCAAATCGGTGTTGTAATTACCAGAACCATTATAGCCACTCCGCGCATTGATGGCAAAACGCACCCAGTTGGCATCCTGACTCTTGTAGGTAGGATTGTCTTCTTCGTTGGAGATGCTGAACGGCGTAGACACACGGTAAGTAGGCGCGTTGCCACCCGTTATGCCTGCCAGCATACTCTTCGTGAAGCGTAGCAAACAAGTTTCATAGTGGGCATCCAGCTCGTAGATGTTCGTATTGTTGGTAAAGAAGATGTCGCCGGTGGCTCCCGGTTGGTTCTCTTCGTCGGTCAGCACTTCCACCACGATGTTCTCCACACCGTTCACCTTTACATTATAGGTATAGCTCGTGTTGCGCTTCGTCTCGAAGTTGCTCCATTGGTTATTGCTGAAGTTGCCCAAGTGAATTTTATATTGCACCTCGCGCCCTTCCACAGGGATAAGTTCACCTTGTGGACGACCGGCCTCGTCATACGAAGCATAGTCATAGCCGCGGAAGATGCCCCGCAATATTACATAGGTTCCACGTTCAGGCGCATACGTCCAAGCCCCATTCGTAACTTTACCTTCTTCACCCGTTGATGTTTTTTCCTGACGCTCACGGTCGTTGTATTCCGTCATCTCGTCAGACCCGGTTTTGGCCGTCTTGCGGTTTTCCATCAAATAAAAAGTAAACTGCTTGCTGCCGTCGGACATATCGTTCCAATCTTCCTGTGCATTATCTTCTGAGATTGTATAATAATCTGTTTCCGATGCTGATAAAGTTCCATCGCTTCCGTCCCAATCTTCAGCGTTATTCATGACAGTTGTAGTACGTGGAATATTCACTACGCGATAAGAAGTCAACTCAAAGCTGGGTGTTATGGTTGCTCCGGCTGGTTTCTTTACATTATCTCCAATCGACACATTGAAGATGACTTCCGCATCCGTGCGATACAACTGAATCTCGCCCGTGAGCGTACCGTTCTCCGGAATCGTACACTTGCCGTCGCCCAAATCCTGACCATTGGTATTTACATACTTGCCGGACATCATGAATGTACTCTGAATGCGGTCTATCACACCCACGTTGGCCCTGCGATATGAAACCTTCAATGACTTCAATTCAGCCAATGTAAATGGATTATCTGATTTGTCCACAGTGCGATTTGCTGCCGCATCCAAGTTTTCTTTTAACTCTGTCGTATTATATTCTGCCGGTGCTCTTCCCTGGGCCACATTGGCTACAGCCAGAATGTAGCTGTCGCCGGAAGTGGTGTTGATGGAGTATGTTTTCGTGTCAGTAAAAGTCTGTTCGTCATACTGGGCCGTTTTCAGATTGCCCTCACCATTGAAGATAAAGACGTACAGCCCGCGCACTTCGTTGTCGCCTTCCTTTCCGGCACGGGTCACTTCCACATTCTTTCTGCTCTCGGCTTTAAACGTCAGTTTCACTTGCGTTGGGATTCCCTCACGCACAGAAGTACCTGTTTGCACGCCCAAATCGTCGGAACAAGACACTAACGCCAAAAGGCTCAAACAGACACCGCCTAACCATTGTATATATCGCTTCATAGTCACTGTATTTAGATTCATTAATCAAAGGTAATATCCGGATTGATCACTTCATCCCAAGGCATTACCACCACCTTCAGGCCCAGTATAACTGGATTTTCCGTGCTCTCTATTGTTCCCGTCACCTTCAGCTGCGTGTTGCGGTTGATAGACGTAAGCGGCTTGTTATCTACCATAATGGGCGCGGCCGCATAGTCGCTTCCGCCGTTCAGCGCAATAGTATATGCGCCCTCGCCTGCGGCAGATTCGTAGAAGTAATAGGTAAAGGTCTGCGTCTGCCCTTCGCCGCTGGCCGCCAAGGTGGCATTCGGAGTGAAAGACGCTACCTCATAGCCGGATGTCAGAGTCGCCTGGCCGGGGAAGAGACGCGTCTCGTCGGCAAAGAACTCGCCGAAAGCAATCTGGTTCAGCGCGAACGCTTTGCCCGTGTTGTTGGTGAGTGTCAGCTCCATCTTCGCCACCGCCCGCGTGATGGGAATTTCTATCGTCTGGTCCTCCGTGCCGGTGATGTTGGCTGTCGCCATTCCGGCTATGGGAAGGCCTTTCTTCTCAACCTCCGCTGCTGCGGCGGGGAAATAGGTGCGCTGCGGGTCGTTGATGATGCGGGAAAGCAACGCAGTCTTTTCTGCTTCGCCAAACTCTTCGCCCTCGTCGGGAGTGTCTAGGCCGGTCAGGCCCACGCTGGCCTCGTTGGCTATCACGTAGAACTCCTTATTGCCTGCGGGCAAGTCCAGGATGGTGAGCGTCTTTTGCAGCACGGGTTGCGGCGTCTCGTCGGAGAAATCGCGCAGCTCGTTCACGTCCACAATGTCTTTGTCCGTGTCCACAATGATGACACGCAGCGTCTTGATGCCCTCGCCGGGCAACGCGTCGTCGTCCAAACCGTCTCCGTTGTAATCAGCCCGCGTATCAAACACCAGATTGACCGTGGCCGTCTCGTCGGACGCGCCTGCATAGTCCTCCTTGATGCAGGACGACAGGCCGGCCGCCATGAAGGCCGCCAGCAGCAGGCTTATATGTTGTTTCGTCTTTTTCATACGTCGTTAGTCTCCATGATTAAGGTTAGTTCCAATCCGGTTTGCCGTCGACGATCACCCATTCGGGCAGTTCGATGTCGACGCTCACGTCGTGGAAGTTGATGGCAATGGGCAGGGTTGCCTCCTGCTTCGTCACATCGATTTCGTCGTCATAGCGTTGCAAGTAGTTGTAGATGCTGCCGCGGATGAGTTCTTCGCCCGTCTCCGTGTTGGTCAACACCAATTCGTGCTCGCACAGTGTCGAGGACAGGTCGCCGTCCGTGTCCATGCGGAAGAGAGCCAGGTCGTCCGTGCGGTAGCAGCTGTTTGCTGCGTCCCAAAGGAGATCCGGATAGATCGTGCCCTTCTCGTCGGTGTTCACCTCGTTGTTGAAAGAAGTCTGTGCATTCGAGTTCTCGAAGCTCAGTTGATAGATACCTTCGTTGGCGCGTGTCGGAGCCGGCAGACCGTGTATTTCCACGCTCACGTTCACGTGCGAACTATAGAGCGTCACCGTGTCGCGGTACATCACGCCCTCGCCGCCGGGAACGATGAATTCCTTCTGTCCCATGTAGTTGTGGTCGTGGTCCGTCACCACGTCGCCGCTTCCCCAAGCAGGGTGCTGGATGAAGATGTCGTCGAAGCTCGTGGCGTTGAGGTTGACCACCTCCGTGTCGTCGTAGGCATTGCCCACGGCCACCACCTTATACCGGCCGCCTGCCGGCAGCTTGAACGACGGTTTGGCGGAAAAGCTTGAGAGTTCGTCCTGAGTGTAATGGCCGACACCGAGGATGTGGCCGCCTTCATCGAAAACATACAGGTCTACCTTACTCATATATCGATAAAGCACATCCGTATTGCCGTCCGCCAGATATTGGAAGTAGATGGTCACATTGTCGCAATCATCATAGTCTTCCTTGATGCAACTGGTCGCCAGGACGAGCGCGACCAGCATCAGCATTATGTTCTTTAATTTTCTCATATATACGTGTTCCTTTTGAGGGTTCTTCGTCTGTATGTTTTATCTTCTCCATCAAAGGAAAAGCGAGAGGAAAGAGGGCCGTGCCCGGCGCGTGTTCCCGGTGTCGCACTCCGGAGCTTCCAAGTCGCACTTGGGAAACTCCAAGTCGCACTCCGGCATACACTAAGTCTGACTCCGGACTTGCCAAGTCGCACTTGGGATTTGCCGCCGGGCACTGCCTTCTTTGTGCTATGATTCCCTAATCATATAATGATGAAGGGGGATTACCATTCTACAGTGCCTTCAACAATAGTCCAAGGAAGAACTTTCACTGTTGCCACTACTGTGTATTTGGTTTGCTGTCCCGGATCATAGGGTTCAGGTTGCCAAGCAACATCAGGAATAGCAATATCAGTAATCTTATAAATATTACCAGCTTTGAATGTTTCTATGGTCTTGCCATCAGCACCTACACCATATTTTGCACGGTCTGCTTCTTCAATTTCTTCTGAAGTAACGAACTTGCCAACAGCCGCATACAAGCAGTCGTCTGCACTTCCTTCCCAACCTTTGATTATCACATTATCTGCCAATGTTACATTGTCAACAGCAAAAACAACGATAGGAAGTTTTCCTTCAAATACGCTATAAGCATAACATTGTCCATCTTCTGCAGGCCACATCGCATTCTCAGCTAAGAAATCTCCTGTTTCAGGACTCCAAGTCGGAGCAGCATAGGCATCGGTTGCCAAAGAAGCCCAAGCATTTGCACCCTCTGCACTTGCCAAAGCCGTACCGCCTTCAGTCGTATAAATATCATTCAAATACAAACCTTTGAATTGAGCTGCTTCAAAGATACAACCATCAGCACCATCTGCGCCATGAGAAATATTAGACAACTCCAGACGAGCATAACGAGGAGCAGGAGTAATTGTTACATCATACTGTTGTGCGTCATTATTCCATACAAAACCGTTTCCGTCAGCTGCATCTGCATCAGCAGTCGTTACTTCTGCCCACATCGGCGTTGCCAAACCTGCGGTATTAGCTTGGTCAATAGTCAACTTATCCTTACTGCCACCATTAATGATTACTTCCACACTGCTCGGAGCGATTACATTCGTGAATGTAAGTGTTCCGTTATTAATGTTTGTAAGATCATCTTTAGTAAGAGTGATGGTCTGCTCTTCTCCCGCATTCGGTGTACCCTGAGCAGCATGCAGAATCACCTTTGCAGAGTTAATCACAACCGGAGTAGTTTCACCCGTTGTACCTGCAGTTTCGCCACTTGCTGCAATACCAGAACCAGTACGAGTTGCATCAGTAATGATTTCAGGCAAATTCAACTTCACGCTTACTGTTGTTTTGCTAGCAGGCTGAGTTGTGGTCACTTCTTCATCGTTGCTACAAGCAGCAAACGCAAGCGCAGCTGCCGAGAACATAATCAAACTTTTCAGTTTCATACTCTTTAAATTTAAATTAAACAATAGGTTATTTAATAGTTATAGAATTCATTTAATCAACATACCAAGCCCCGGCCCCCTCAACTCCCCCAGAAGGGGGAGCTTCTATCCTTGTCAGCCCCTGCTCAGGCGGATTTGGAAATCCTTACACTCCACCCCGTCGGATTCGGAAATCCGACGGAACGACAGCCATCCTTAAGCCCTCCCTTCGGGGGAGGGTTTGGGAGGGGCCGGGGGTTTGGAGTTAGTTTGGATTTGTTTTTTACAACTGTTCGATTACTTTGATTACTTGTTCCAGATTCTCTTTCGCGTCGGCGTTGCCTGCACGGGCCGCTTCCTCCAGGGTGGACTTCGCCTTCTGATACTCACCCACTTCGGCGTAAGCCACGCCCAGCGTGTTCATCGCTGCGGCGTCAAGCTTCTTGCCTTCAAGCAGGGCTATCGCTCCACGGGCGTCCTTCGCGGCCAGGCAGGTCGCGGCGGCATTGCCCAGGGCTACAGGGTCGTCCGGATACGTCCGGGCGGCGATTTCCATCGCCTCGCGGTATTCCTTCGAGTCCTTCGGATAGCTGCCGGCCACCTGGTACATCTCGTTCTGGCTCAGCAGTTTCGGATTCGTGCGGATGAGCTGGCGGGCTTCCTCCAGGTTGAAGTTGCGCACGTTGTATTCAATGCGGTAGTCGTTGCGGCGCAGCGGGCCGTACATCTCGTTCAGGAGGCGTTGGTAAATGGTCGGGGGAACTAATGCCTTGATTTTCTCCTCACAGGCGTCCTGGTCGCCCTCGCAGCCGTCGATGATGGCCAGCACTTCGTCTATCTTCAGCAGGCGCGGGTGTTTCTGCACTTCTTCGCGCAGGCCGGCCCAGTCCTCACCCTTCCAGTCCACATGCCACAGGCTTGCGTCGAGGTTCGGGTTCTGCTTCTTAACATAATCGGTGAATGTCTTCGCGCGGCGTTCGGACAGCTTCAGGTTGTAGGCCACCGTGCCTTCCGGCGAAGCATAGCCCGTCACGTAGATGCCCGTGATGGTCAGGTCCTTGTTCTCCTTCACCGCGTCTATCGAGGCTTGAACTTCGGACAGCACGTTCGCATTGTCCTTGAATTTCGGGTCGGTCGTGTAGCTGTCCTGGCGGTATTGCAATCTTGCGCTACGCACCTCGTCGCGGCGTTTCACCGGCTCGGGGGCGGGCTCGCGGAGGGCGGTCACATAGTTCGGGATGAAGCGCGGAAGCACCAGCGGGTCGACCGTCGAAGTCTCGCGGCCTTCATCACATTCGGCGCAGCCTGTCACAGCCTCGCGCACCTCCAGGCGGCTGTCGTACATCCATTTGGCGAACGGGGCCGTCGCCCGGTAGTCTACGGCCTGCGCCTCGCCGTTCTTCCTGCGTATCGTGGTGTTTACGTTTGTGTATCGGGGATTGCCCGTCAGGGCTTCTTCGCGCTTCAGGGCGCGGTTGCGTATCTTACCATTGAGGACTATCGACGGGAATGCCTGTTCCTGCGTGCCGTCCTTCGAGACGAGCACGGGCACGAGTTCCGCCGTGTGCTGTTGTTTCATCTTCACGCCGCTCAGGTCGAGGTTCATGCGCACGACCACTTCACCTCCCTGACGCTGAACGTCCTTCCCGCTCACCGTGATGTCCTTCATGTAACCCGTCTGGGCCGATGCGCCCAGCGCGCAGGCCACCAGGCCTGCAAACAGTATCTGTCTTTTCATACCTTACGCCCTCCTTATTTGATGATGTAGATGATGGATATGGCCGCTTTCGTCACCCCAAGGTAGTTCTTGTGGGCACGGCCCAGCAGCTCGCCGCAATGCTCGCACTCGTAGCGCTTGTAGTTCGCGTGGATGAAACCGACGCCGAGTTCGGCCTCCAGGCTCCAGTGGTTGCCCAGAATCCAGTGGTAGCCGTAACCCACGCCGCCACCGGCAAACCAGCCTTGGGCACGGGAGTTCTCCAGCGCGCTGAACGTCCCGAACGGCAGGTCCAGGTTCGACAGGTTGAACTCGCCGCCGAGCGCGTGCAGCCCGAAGAAGTGGCCGTTGAACCGCTCGCACAGCCAGTAACGGCCCTCCGGCTGGAGCATCCAGTGCTTCAGCTTCTTGTAGTCGGAAAATGTCCACGGATTGTAATTGCCGGACACGTCCAGTGTCCACTTCGGCGCCAGGCCTACTTCCACACCCAGATTAATGGTTGAGGTCGCGTCATACAGAACATTCGTCTTGACGCCCCAACGTTGGGCATGCAGCGGGGTAACGATAAATAAGAACAACCCCGCGACTAACAGATACAGAAGTCTGCGTTTCATATCGTACATTATTTAATAGTTTATCATGGTTGTCAGTTCACAGCCGGAAGCGGTCAAAATCTAAAATGTAAACATCACACCTTTCCGGCCTGGCAACAATTCATCTAAAGTCAGCGTTACAAATATAAATGTTTTTTCAATACCGTGTACATCTATTTTATCTAAAAACCTTCGAATGCGGGAGGTCCTTTTAAGTTCTTTCCTTAAAGAAACACTCCGTTTTAACATTCTCAAAAATGAAGTCAAACGCTTTTTTGTATGTTTTTACGAGAAAACTTTCCGCTAAGGCAACCGGGATAGGGCACAGTCTGACAGCGTCCAACAGTCCCTATCGGCATTTTTTCTCTTATTTAAGGTAAAAAAAGCACATCCAGCGCTTTTTCCTCCCATTCAAAAAATGTGTACTCCGGCTCGTCGCCGTCGAGAACACAAAGTAATTTTACCCCCCCCCCCGTGTAAATATTTATCACAACCTATCCAAGAAAAGGCTCTTCACGGGCCTTCTTTTCCTACCTCATCATCACACACCAGAGTCATATACATTTATTATCACAACGATACAATAATTAACTTTAAAAGCCTTGCATTTTATTTCCCGAAGGGTAGCCATAGATACAAAAAATGCCAACATGGAGGGCTTAGAAAGGAAGCGTGCACGCCCTAAAGGGTAGCCGACCACGGCCTCCTTTCCGTGGTCGGCTACCCTCCTTTCCGCTCCCGGACGGCCTTTAGGGATACATCCAACTCCTGTAGGGACGGAAAGAACGAACATCATTTACCTGCGCGAATGCAACATCCGTCACGCAAAATTCACTACCTTTGCGTCGCTAAACCGAATGTCATGCAACAAGGGAATTACCAGATACAAAAACAGCAACAAGTGCAGACCCTCTCGCCCCAGCAGGTGCTGGCCGTGAAGCTGCTCGAACTGCCCACCGTCGAACTGGAAGAACGCGTGCGGGCCGAACTGCTTGACAATCCGGCCCTGGAGGAGGGTGCGTCGCCGGCAGAGAAGGACGCGGCCGACGAGGAATTTGCCGCCGGCGGACAGGACGACGAGGGAGCGAACATGACGGCTGAAGACATGGAGCTGGGCGACTACCGCACGGAAGACGACATCCCCGACTACAAGCTCCGCGAGCCGAAAAGCCCGGCTGCACAGGCAGAGGAAATCCCCTTCTCGGAGGCTGTCTCCTTCTACGAAATCCTCAAGGAACAGCTCGGCGAACGCGAGCTGAGCGACCGCCAGCGGCAACTGGCCGAATACCTCATCGGCTCGCTCGACGACGACGGGCTGCTGCGCAAGGACTTCGAGACCATCGGCGACGAACTGCTGTTCAACTATGGAGTGGAGACGACACCGGCCGAACTGGAGGGCATCCTGAAAATCATCCAGGACTTCGACCCGCCCGGCATCGGCGCACGCAGCCTCCAGGAGTGCCTGCTCATCCAAATCGGACGCAAGGAGCATTCGCCCCTGAAGACACTGGAGCAGGACATCATCGGGAAGTGTTACGACGAATTTACCCACAAACACTGGGACAAGATAAAGCAGAAGCTCGGCCTCAGCGACGCACAGTTCGAGGAGGCGAAGAACGACCTCGTGCGGCTGAACCCGCGCCCGGGCAGTTCGCTGGGCGAAGCGATGGGGCGTGCCAACCAGCAAATCGTCCCCGACTTCCTCGTGGAGACGCAGGACGACGGCAGCGTGACGCTCTCGCTCAACGACCATTCCGTGCCTGAACTGCACGTGAGCCGCGAGTTCTCCGACATGCTCGACGAGTATGCCCGCAACCGCGCCAACCAGAGCAAGGAGTCGCGCGAGGCAATGCTCTTCCTCAAGCAGAAAATGGACTCGGCACGCAACTTCATCAATGCCGTCAAGCAACGCCAGCAGACGATGCTCAGCACGATGAAGGCCATCATCGATCTGCAAATGCCTTTCTTCCGCGAAGGCGACGAGTCGCTCCTGCGCCCCATGATCCTGAAAGACGTGGCCGCGCTCGCAGGGCTTGACATCTCGACCGTCTCGCGCGTGAGCAACAGCAAGTATGTGCAGACGAACTATGGCATCTATCCCCTGAAGTTCTTCTTCAGCGACGGCTACACGACGGGCGAAGGCGAGGAGCTTTCCACGCGGGAAATCCGCCGTGTGCTGAAGGAATGTGTCGAGAAGGAAGACAAAGCCCACCCGCTCACCGACGACGAACTGGCACGCATCCTGAAGGAAAAGGGATTTGCCATCGCACGGCGCACGGTGGCGAAGTATCGCGAGCAGCTGGGCATCCCGGTGGCCAGATTAAGAAAATAGTCCTCAGAGCGTATGGAAGAAAAATATTTGCGCACAGCGGCACGCGTGCTGTCGGCCGTGTTCACTCCGTTCTACGTGCCGACAGTGGGCTTCGTGTCCCTGTTTTTGTTCACTTACCTGCGGATGCTCCCGATGCGCTACCAGCTCATCATCGTGGGGGTCATCTACGTGTTTACAGTCGTACTGCCAATGGCCGCCATCTACTTCTACCAGAAGGTGAACGGCTGGAGCTTGCGCCACCTGGGACACCGCGAGAAACGCATCGTCCCCTATGCGATGACCATAGCCTCCTACATCGTGTGCCTGCTGCTGATGTACCGCATGGGCATCCCACGCTTCATGTCGGGCATCCTGGTGTCGTCGCTGCTGGCAATGCTCATCTGCGCGCTGGTGAACATCTGGTGGAAAATCAGCGCCCACATGGCAGCCATCGGACAGTTCATAGGCGGGATGGTGTCGTTCAGCCTGCTGTTTTACAGCAACAACATCGGGTGGCTCTGCTTCGCCATCGTCCTGGCCGGGATGCTGGGCACGTCGCGCATCCTCCTGCGCCAGCACACGCTCAGCGAAGTGCTCGTGGGCTTCGGCGTGGGCTTCGTATGCGGCGTGGGCGGGATATTGTTCATCTAAGGGCAGCCCCTCCATACTTCCCCCGAAGGGGAGACTTTCAGAGACAGACAGTATACCTATCAGATATAGACCTATGAAGAAACGTGAACTCACATACATCCTCCTGGCGGCATGCCTGCTGACAACCGCCTGCACGCGGTCGCCCCGCCATGCGGACGTGACGGCTGCAGATTCCATACCGGTCACGCCCCGTGCAGACTCGGCCCTCGTGGAGACATTTGCCGGCACAAGCCTTACGGGACCGGACGCGTCGGAGTGGCATCTGTCGGTCATGCACGCACGTCACAGCGGCGACGGCACGTTCCGGCTGACCATCAAGCGCGAGGGAACCGCGCCGGACACCTACACCGGACGACGCTACACCCTGCGCGGCACGGAGGAGGACATCAATGCCACGGTGTGGCAATGCCTGGTCGACACCGCACACTATTTTGACTTCCTGCTGCGCGACGACAGCACGCTCGTCTTCCTGCCCCGCGACACGCGGCACGAAGAGTCAGCAGGCCTCATCCTCAAACGGCAACCTGCAAAAACAGAACAAGAATCATCAAACTAAATACACAGACAGATTATGAAACCAGTAGTAAGCATCATCATGGGGAGCACCTCTGACCTTCCCGTCATGGAAAAAGCAGCCAAGCTGCTCGACGAGATGCAAATCCCCTTCGAAATCAATGCCCTCTCGGCACACCGTACACCCGAAGCCGTGGAAGCATTTGCCAAAGGCGCTAAAGCACGCGGCCTGAAAGTCATCATCGCCGCTGCCGGCATGGCTGCCGCCCTGCCCGGCGTAATCGCCGCCAACACCACCCTGCCCGTCATCGGCGTACCCGTGAAAGGCTCCGTGCTCGACGGCGTCGACGCGCTCTACTCCATCATCCAGATGCCTCCCGGCATCCCCGTAGCCACCGTGGCCATCAACGGCGCGATGAACGCCGCCATCCTGGCCGTGCAGATGCTGGCCCTGAGCGACGAGGCACTGGCTGAAAAATTTGCCGCCTACAAGGAAGGCCTGAAGCAGAAAATCGTGAAGGCCAACGAGGAACTGAAAGAGGTGAAATACGCCTACAAGACCAACTAAAACACCCCCGCATCATGGTCGACTTGTTTAACTACGAACGCCGCGCGACCCACGAAGTGCAGATAGGCGCGACGCCCCTGGGCGGGACGAACCCCATCCGCATCCAGTCGATGACCAACACGCCGACGCGCGACACGGAAGCCTGCGTGGAGCAGGCCAAACGCATCATCGACGCCGGTGGAGAGTATGTGCGGCTCACCACGCAAGGTGTCGCCGAGGCGGAAAACCTGCGCGACATCAACGCCGCCCTGCGCTCCGAAGGCTACATGACGCCACTCGTCGCCGACGTGCACTTCAATCCGCACGTGGCCGAAGTGGCCGCCCTCTATGCCGAGAAAGTGCGCATCAATCCGGGCAACTACGTCGACGCCGCCCGCACCTTCAAACACCTGGAATACACCGATGAAGAGTATGCACGCGAGATAGAGAAGATACGTGCGCGGTTCGTCCCCTTCCTGCACATCTGCAAGGAAAACCACACGGCCATCCGCATCGGAGTGAACCACGGTTCGCTCTCCGACCGCATCATGTCGCGTTATGGCGACACGCCGGCCGGCATGGTGGAGTCGTGCATGGAGTTCCTGCGCATCTGCGTGGAGGAAGACTTCCGCGACGTGGTCATCTCCATCAAGGCGAGCAACACCGTCGTGATGGTGAAGACCGTCCGCCTGCTGGCCGAAGTGATGGAACGCGAAGGCATGGACTTCCCCCTCCACTTAGGCGTGACCGAAGCCGGAGACGGCGAAGACGGGCGTATCAAGTCGGCCCTGGGCATCGGGGCTCTGCTGGCCGACGGACTGGGCGACACCATCCGCGTGTCACTGAGCGAAGCGCCCGAAGCAGAAATACCCGTCGCTCGCAAACTGGTGGACTACGTGACGGCCCGTGCCGGACATCCCTACATCCCGGGGCGCGCGCCCGAGTCGTTTGACTATGTCTCGCCCGTGCGCCGGCGGACACGCCCCGTGGGCAACATCGGAGGCGACCAGGTCCCCGTGGTCATCGCCGCAGGCATCACACCGCGCACGGAGGTCGACCCGCAGTTCCAGCCCGACTACATCTACGTGGGGCACACCCTGCCCGAACAGCGCGAAGCCTGCGCCTACATCGTCGATGCCGACCACTGGACAGGCGAAGCCGGCACCTACCCTGCCTTCATGCCCGCACGCAGCGAGGAGGAAGAACCGCTCTTCCTGAAAATCATGCGTTGCCCCTCACCCGTGAAGTTCCTCTTCCTGACCTATCTGGCCTGCGACGACGAAATCATCGCCTTGCTGCGCCATCACCCCGAAGTGGTGGTCATCGCACAAAGCAACCACCCCAACCGCTTGGGCGAACAGCGCGGGCTGGTCCACCAGCTCACCTGCGCCGGACTGGAGAACCCCGTGGTGATGTTCCAGCACTACGGCGAAGACACAGCCGAGGACCTGCAAATCAAAGCTGCGGCCGACATGGGGGCACTCATCTTCGACGGCCTGACTGACGGTATCTTCCTCTACAATCAAGGTTCGCTGCCGTCCACCGTGGTCGATGCCACCGCCTTCGGCATACTCCAAGCCGGACGCGTGCGCACGAGCAAGACGGAATACATCTCCTGCCCCAGCTGCGGACGCACGCTCTTCGACCTCCAAGACACCCTGGCCCGCATCAAGGCCGCCACAGCCCACCTGAAGGGGCTGAAGATAGGTGTCATGGGCTGCATCGTGAACGGCCCGGGCGAAATGGCCGACGCGGACTACGGCTATGTGGGCGCCGGACGCGGACGCGTCAGCCTCTACCGCCGCCGCGAGTGCGTGGAGAAGAACATCCCCGCCGAAGAGGCCGTGGAGAAACTGCTCGAACTCATACGGCGCGACAGGGAGGAATAGGCGTAGCATAAAGAAGAGAAGGGGATAACAACATTTGCCGGAAAATGAATATATTTGTAGACAGAAATGCTTAAAAACATAATCTATGGCAAAATTCATCAATCCCTTCACCGACGTGGGCTTCAAGCGCATCTTCGGGCAGGAAATCAACAAGGACCTGTTGATCGATTTCCTCAATGCCTTGCTTGAGGGCGAACGCCGAGTGAAAGACATCCGTTTTCTGGATAAGGAACTGCTGCCTGA
>OIWT01000401.1_pt1 | contig 61152 bp, 56 predicted proteins | sample 1587701 | NCBI WGS metagenome assembly OIWT01 (sample SAMEA3888904, study PRJEB22519) | human gut metagenome | biome: human gut; feature: human-associated habitat; material: faeces | place: Denmark | collected 2009
AATGCCAGCCTGTCACGCTGGAGGTCGACGGTTCGAGCCCGTTCCAGGTCGCCAATTTTTTCAATCAAAAGTTTGCTGGTGTGGCTCAACGGTAGAGCAGCTGATTTGTAATCAGCAGGTTGGGGGTTCGATTCCCTCCACCAGCTCCAATATCGAGGGATTCCCGAGTGGCCAAAGGGGGCGGACTGTAAATCCGTTAGCTGAGCTTTCGATGGTTCGAATCCATCTCCCTCGACCAATTTAATAAATTTATGCGGAAGTGGCTCAGGGGTAGAGCATCGCCTTGCCAAGGCGAGGGTCGCGAGTTCGAATCTCGTCTTCCGCTCCAATTTTTTATGCGGATGTAGTTCAATGGTAGAACCTCAGCCTTCCAAGCTGATGGCGTGAGTTCGATTCTCATCATCCGCTCCATTTTTCACTAAGTGTGGGCTCATAGCTCAGCTGGATAGAGCAACGGCCTTCTAAGCCGTGTGTCGCGGGTTCGAATCCCTCTGGGCTCACCAATTTTTTTTAGTAAAAGCATAGGGTAGCTGTTGGGGTATCGCCAAGCGGTAAGGCACCAGGTTTTGATCCTGGCACTCGTAGGTTCGAATCCTGCTACCCCAGCCATACATATGACCCATTAGCTCAGTCGGCAGAGCACTTGACTTTTAATCAAGGTGTCCGGAGTTCGAATCTCCGATGGGTCACCATTTTTTAGCTAATAGAAGCAGTAGAACTCATGATGGAGAGGTGTCCGAGTGGTTTAAGGAGCCGGTCTTGAAAACCGGTGACTCCGAAAGGGGCCGTGGGTTCGAATCCCACCCTCTCCGCCATAATAATTTCAGCGAGGAGAAGTACTCAAGTGGCTGAAGAGGACGGTTTGCTAAACCGTTAGTGTTCGTATAGGGCAGCATGGGTTCGAATCCCATCTTCTCCGCCATAATTCAGGGGTATAGCTCAGCTGGTAGAGCAGCGGTCTCCAAAACCGCGTGCCGTGGGTTCGATTCCTACTGCCCCTGCCAATTTGAATTTTATATCGGGGTGTAGCGCAGTTTGGTAGCGCAACTGGTTTGGGACCAGTGGGCCGCGGGTTCAAATCCTGCCACCCCGACCACTAACTTAATACGGGCCTTTAGCTCAGTTGGTCAGAGCATCCGGCTCATAACCGGCAGGTCCCGGGTTCAAGTCCCTGAAGGCCCACCATTTACAATTTGATAAAGAATTCGCCCATTTAGCTCAGTAGGTAGAGCAGGGGACTGAAAATCCCCGTGTCTCTGGTTCGATTCCGGAAGTGGGCACCATATTTTTAAGGCGGCTTCTCGCAGACATCATGTCCGAGGGGTCGTTTTTTATGCCCGGCGAAACTTTTTGCTATACTTTGGCGTCAAATATGGTAGAATAAAGATTACAACAGCGAAAGCGGAAGCACCCGCTGCAAAAGCAAAAGGGGGAAGCAATTTGAAAAAGAAAACAGCATTTATTTTGGCACTTATTTTGACAATTTCAGTCTTTACAGCCTGCGGCGGAAGCAATGACAACGTGAAATGCGTGGACATCGTCAAGGCATGCAAGGACATTACGCCGGAAGGAAGCTTTGACGAGTGGTACAGCTACGGCGAGGAAGCCTACGACGAAAGCTTCAGCAATCTGTACGGCGTGCAGTATGACATGGTCGACGACGGAGCGATTCTTCAGACGGCTGCAGGAGGCACAGCCGATGAAGTTTCGGTGCTTCATATGAAGAAAAACGAAGATGTTTCCATCGCACAGAGCAAGCTCCAAGACAGAATTGCGGAACGGACGAGCAAGTTCAGCGGATATAAACCGGAAGAAGTGTATAAACTTGATAACGCAAGGGTTATCGTGCAGGGAAACTGTGTGTGCCTGATTGCGGCGGACGACCCGGACTGCATTGAGACGGAAATTCGAAGAGTCATAAGCGAAGGAAATAAATAAAATATCAATAGAAGTAAGAGGGAAGCAAAATGGTAGACAGAGGCGAAAGAATTCCGCTTGCCGAGAGGAAAAGACGGGCGAAGGTACATATCAGCGATTTAAAAAAAGACATAAAAATGAAAGCAAAGGGCAAGGCCAACCGCGCGGTGCAGCTTCTCATAATCCTTTTGATTTTGGGCGTTTTTGCACAGAACAGCGGCATGATCAGCAAAATGAACAAGCTGCTCGGGCAGTCCGAAACCACGGTACATGAGATTTATGATGACACGGCGGTAATCAAGGCGTACAAAACCGGGGACACCTCGGGGCTGGACGAAAAAGACCTTTTCGTGCATGACAAAATGTCAGAGGTCATCAAGAAGCTTATCACGGATGACATGAGCCCGTACGAAAAAGAAAAAGCAATCTACGACTGGCAGGTCAAATGGACGTCTTACAACGATCAGAGCCTTAATCCGATCGTCGCAGGGGGAAGTGAAACGCATACGCCTTATGGAGTTTTACGCTCGCACAACGCAATCTGCGTAGGCAACGCCACGACGTTTAAGCTTTTTATGGACGCACTCGATATTCCGTGCAAAATCATTCATTCGACGCAGAATGGCGAACACGCCTGGGATGTGGTGCAGCTCGACGGAGAATGGTATCATGTAGACGTGACCTTTGACGGCGGAGTAAGCGGCGAACCGGGGTATAACTACTTCAACATGCCGGACAGCGTCAAGGATAACGGCTCCTATCCGTGGGACCACGACGAAATTCCTGCCGCAAACGGGACGAAATACTGCTACATGCTTACAAGCGCGGCGGCACTTAATGACATGTACGAAATTCCTGCACAGCTCAAGCAAGCAATCAACGGGGACAAAACCATGCTGACCTTTACCTTGAAGGATAACAGCGGTTTCACGCGTCAGATAGCGGAGTACATATGCAATTCGTTCCCAATCGACAACGGATGGGTAGGATTTGCGGATGCATATTCGCTCGGCGGGCAGACCGTCTATAAATATACGATTGAAAGATACGAAAACGGTGGCGGCGAGATTCCGCCTGAGGTGCTTTCGCGCCTCGACGAAGCAATTGCCGACGCAAACGATGGCATGATTGCCGGCGCCGCACAATAGAAAAGGGAGTAGTTTATAATATATGGTATTCAGCAGTTCGGTGTTTTTTATGGCATTCTTGCCGATAACCTTGCTTCTGTACTTTCTGATTCCGGAAAGGTTTCTGAAGGTGCGGAACCTGTGGCTTTTGATTGCCAGCTTGATTTTTTATGGCTGGGGCGAGCCGAAATATATCGCGGTGATGGCTTTTTCCATCCTCTTCAACTATGTGATGGGGCGGATTGTCGCAAAATCCAGGCCGCTTCTGATCCTGTGCATCGCAGGAAACCTTGCGATTCTCGGTTTTTTCAAATACACGGATTTTGTCATCGAGACGGTGAACGCAGTCTCCGGCGGAGGGCTTGGCCTTCTGAACATTGCCCTGCCGATTGGAATTTCGTTTTACACATTTCAGACGATGTCCTATATCATAGATGTCTACCGGGGGAAAGTCCTGCCGCAGCGTGATTTTATCGCTTTTGCGGCCTATGTGACGCTGTTTCCGCAGCTTATCGCAGGTCCGATTGTGCGCTATTCGGATGTCGCTGAGATGCTTGTCGGCAGAAAGACCAATCTCGATCAGATTGCGGAGGGCGTGCGCCGGTTCATCGTCGGATTCGGCAAGAAGGTACTGCTTGCCAATCAGGTATATGTGATTTGGAACGAAATCACTCTCATGCCGGTTTCGGAAATCAGCACCGCTGCGGCATGGCTGGGCGCGCTGGCTTTTACCTTCCAGATATATTTTGACTTTTCGGGATATTCCGACATGGCAATCGGCCTTGGCAAAATCTTCGGGTTTGATTATCTCGAAAACTTCAACTATCCGTACATTTCGCGCAGCATCACGGAGTTTTGGAGACGCTGGCACATGTCGCTCAGCTCCTGGTTCAAGGAATACGTGTACATTCCGCTCGGCGGAAACCGCAAAGGCCTTCCGCGGCAGATTCTGAACATCGCCGTTGTGTGGGCGCTGACCGGGCTCTGGCACGGTGCAAGCTGGAATTTCGTGGCGTGGGGCATGTACTTCGGGGTGATTCTCATCCTCGAAAAACTGTGGATTCTTAAGTGGCTCGAAAAATGCCCGGCACCTGTCGGTCATCTTTACAGCTTGATTCTGATCGTGCTCGGCTGGGTCATCTTCGCACTCACGGATTTTGGGCAGATGCGCGAATATATGCAGGTGATGTTCGGCGGGACCGCCGACTTTGTCGACGGGAACTTCAAATACCTCGCATGGAGCAGAATCTGGGTGCTGATTGCCTGCACCATCGGCTCAACGCCGCTTGTAAAACTTGTATGCGGAAGAATTGCAGGCACTCTTTCGGGCGTCAAGAACGGAGAAGTCATCCTCGGCGTGCTCGAAACCGTCGTGCTTCTCAGTATTTTGGCACTTTCGATTGCATTTTTGGTGAGCGGATCATACAATCCGTTTCTATATTTCAGATTTTAGGGGGATGAGAGATGAAAAAAAACAAAAGAAGCCTGATTCTCATACTTTCCTCTGTTGTTTTTCTGCTTTTTCTCTGCGTTGGGACGCTGCTTACGCCGGATACCGGATTTTCGGAGAACGAAAACCGCTATCTGCAGAAGAGGCCGGTCTTTACGGCTGCGAATGTGCTGAGCGGGCGTTTTGAGGAGCAAAGCGAAAAATACCTCAGCGACCAGATTATCGGGCGGAACCTGTGGGTCAAGACCATGGCGATGACCGAAGCGGGACTGGGTGTCAGTGACATCAACGGCGTGTATCTATGCACCGGCGGCCGGGTGGTAAAGCGCGTGACCGAGACGGATTTTGACAAGGTGCGGTATACCCAAAACCTCACGCGGACGCAGCAGCTGAAGGAGACTTGCCAGGCAAACGGTACAGAGTTCAAGGCGATGCTCGTGCCGACTGCCGCGTATGTCTATCAGGAGGCTCTGCCGGATAATGCGATGCGGTTCGATGAGGACAAGGCCTTTGAAGAGGCACGCAGGGTTCTCGGAAACAGCCTGATTGACCTTCGCGAAACGATGAGTAAAGCCGCGGAAGGCGGGCGGGATGTGTTTTTCCGGACGGACCACCACTGGACCGGTTACGGTGCATTCCTCGGCTATAAAGGATTTCTCGAGGCTTCCGGTGCATCGGAAAACGGCATGACTTATGACATGGCCTATGAAGACGAAAAACCCGTCGTGCTTTCGGACAGCTTTTACGGCACGCTGTATTCCAAAGTGCTGCTCGATACGCTGCGCCCCGACACGGTGGAAACACCGGCGGCTGCACTTGCCGGGGAGTGCAGGGTGACTTTTACCGGCAAGTCCTACGACTCGCTGTACTTCAAGGAGTATCTTGAGAAAAAAGACAAATACGCCGTCTACTTCGGCGGCAACTACGATAAGGTGGACATCGAAACCTGTCGGGAAACCCGGTGCGGTGTCAAGGACAAAATCCTGATTATAAAGGATTCCTTTGCAAATTCGTTTGTGCCTTATCTGATGGACGACTACGACAAGATAACGATGGTGGACACCCGCTATTACCGCGGAAACATCGAAGAACTGGCGGCGGACTACGACAGCGTGCTGCTGCTTTACGGCATCGACAACTTCGCAGGCGAGAAACTGAATTTTTCGCGCGCAGGCCTCTGATAACGGCGGGCGCACCGCTGCCGGGTGGAAACCGCGTTTGTGTAGCACGCAGCTTCCCGAGCGAAAAAAGTGTTTGTGTAGCACGCAGCTTCCCGAGCGAAAAATAGCATTTACACGAAGATTGCCCCTATAGAGGGGTGTTTCGTGTATCCCGAGGCTTTCAGAAGAGAAAAAGACGACGATGTAAAAAAAACAACAAAAAGTCACACCGCCAAAACGTTGAAATTTCAACACCCCAAAATATGACATTTTTGTAAAACGCAAAACCGTGATGCAAATCCGGCGTGAAACGGGCTCAAAAAGGTGCAAAATCGGCAAAAATACACGAAAAGGGGGTCTTTTTTTGGCACTTGGTGGGAATTGCCTAATTTTTCCAAATGCAAGGCTGCGCCAGCCATGCCAGCAAGACCAGACGCACGGCCGCGCGACATGCCGGCTGTCCCGGTGCCCCAAGCCAAAGCCCGATCCGAGCGGCGCGCCATCAGAATTTTTTTTTGCCATGAAAAAAGCCTCGCATCAATGAAGATACGGGGCTTTAACTATGGTGGTTGGTGGTGAACTTATTATGCCATGCAAGTGTGCAGCTTCAGAGCCGACTGACCGATACGTTCGCTCAGGACACGATCGATGAGCATGTGGATGTTCTTGTCTTCCGGCTCGGCTAAATCAACTCCCGCCTCAAAGTCCTTCTTGATGAGGTTAAGGCCTGCAACGATGAGTTCAAGGTCTCTGGAAGTGATAATACCCATTGCTTTATAGTCATTTGCCTTCTTAGTGATACTGGCAATATCTTCTGATAATAACTTTTCGTTTAACATGATTTTGTCCTCCTTCATATATGTATAAATATTAACTTAAATGCATATAAATTTGAATCATGGACTTATTATAGTACCATGTTTTCCAAAAATCAAGAGGTTTTTGTGAAAAAATATAAATTTTTTTAATAAAAATACGAAAAAAGTGTGCGCAACAGGAAGCGTGTATGCATAAAAGAGAATTTTATACATGAAAATATGCATTGAAATGCAGTACCGCAACCATTGGTTGACAAATTTCCAAGCGGACTTTCTTGATTGCAACCCCAGAGAATGGTATATTTTAGGTACAAAAGGGCAAGGAGGAAACAGAAATGATTTTAGCAGATAAAATAACAGAACTCAGAAAGAAGGCAGGCTGGTCGCAGGAAGAACTCGCCGCACAGCTTGGCGTGAGCCGCCAGTCGGTATCCAAATGGGAAGGCGCGCAGTCGGTTCCCGACATGGAAAAAATCCTGCAGCTGAGCAATCTTTTCGGCGTGAGCACGGACTACTTATTAAAAGATGAAATAACGCAGCCGGAAACCAAAACGGCATCCTCGATAACCACGCAGACCGCCGCAGAATGCGGTGAAACAAAACCGCTCCGCCGCGTCAGCATGGAGGAGGCTTCGGAATATATAAGATTAAGGAAGGAATCCGCACTGAAAATCGCCGTCGCGACATTCCTGTGCATCCTTTCACCGGCAGTGCTGATCATGCTTGGTGCACTCAGCGAAAAACCGGGCTTTCCGCTCGGCGAAAATGCCGCCGCGGGCCTAGGCCTCTGCGTGCTTCTCGTGCTGGTTGCAATCGGCGTTGCAATTTTCATTTCAACCGCATCCAAAGTCAAGGAATATGAATTTCTCGAAAAAGAGCCATTTGAGACCGCATACGGCGTTACCGGCATGGTGAGAAGCAGACTTGCCGAGTATAAAGATGAATACACGCGCCTGAATATCATCGGCACGGTGCTTTGCATCCTGTCCGTCGTGCCGCTTTTCATCTGTGTCTGCCTGAATGTCAGCGACACCATGTATGCGGCTGCGGTATGTCTGATCCTGCTCCTGGTCGGCATCGGCTGCATTGCATTCGTTTACGGCGGAACCTACAACGGAGCCCTGATGAAGCTGCTGGAAGAGGGCGATTTCACCCGCGAAAACAAGCGCAGATCCAAGGTTATGGGCAATGTGACCGTAATCTACTGGCTCACGGTGACAGCCGTGTTCCTGTTCTACACATTCGGGCCATCCGGCAACGGACACCCGCAGTACAGCTGGATTGTCTGGGCCATCGGCGGCGTTCTGTACGGAGCCCTCGTGGCAGCCGTGAAGCTGTTTCGGCGGTAAAGAAATTAAAATGCAGCAAAAAACATATACGGAGGTATCTTTATTACATCCGGCGTCTCTGCCAGATTTTTTGGATGTATAATGTAGGAGCTGCTAATCCGATTACGATAAACATCACGGAATACATCCAATGACGAGGTGGAATAGTTTTTTGAAGATTTTACTTCAATTGGAATTTCTCGGCCGGCTCATTTTCATTAAATGCAAGGCTGACAAGCAAGCCTGTGTCGCCAAGATAGCATTTGACAGAAGACTCGTTCTTGTTTAACGCAAATCCGACATTTGGGTCATTGCATTTGTAGCAAAGATTGCAAAGCATGGAATCATCAAGCCAGAAAAGGGGCTCACCATATTTGTCGAAGGTTGGATTCGTATCAATACCGCTCAGCACGATTTTTTTCTCGTGAGCCGACAGATTTTTCCGTATCGGCAGCCGCAAAATCACGCCTACCGTTTTTGTACGCCAGTACTGCCTGCGGCATACCGCCGACAAGAATATATTCTTTAAAAAGCCGCATGGCTTTGTTGTGCATACTCTTTTCCAACGGCTCACGGTTTTGATAACATTTGCAAATGTATTCAAGCAGGAGTTCTTCACTCAGAAACAATGCAAACTCTTCGAAATCAAGAGGATACATTTTTATCTTGCGTTCTTCGGATGGAATTGTAATGTGTTCAACATTTTCCTATTCGCTTGCACCTTCTATCATAAGTGACTTTGTCCCTTTTGTGCTCTCTTTTCGTTTCTTTAATAATACGCAAGGTAAAAAAACAAAAAAATACCAACAGTACGCAAAGTAATAAATACAAAAAATACCAATAGTGCGCAAAGTAAAAAGCGAAAAAATTGCTGGCAGTGCGCAAAGTAGGAAATTGGAAGGTGATATGGAAAATTAGCGGCATCTTAGCCGCTTTTTTGTCGAAAAATGTCAGATTTTGGCGAGATGAGGCGTGTTATATATAAGGGGGCGGAGAAAAATGGTAATTTTCATCCCTTTTCCTCGACGAAACTCGAAAACTGTGATAAAATTTAATTGAAAAATGCAAACGGTAATTTGTCGAGTTGAAAATGATTGAGAGTGTGTCCGAATGAACCAAGTCAAAAGACAAAACCCAAACCAAAGAACGGATACAAGTCCCATACGAAAAAATCAAAACCAGAGCCGACAGGCTGCACGGGGTGTGCGGGGAGTGAAGGCTGTGGTTTTTGTGCGAGGATACAAATAAAGGAGATCACAGATGGAGAAAGGAAATGTTTTAGTTATTGGAAATTCAGGCGTGGGAAAATCTACGCTGATCAATGCTGTTCTTGGAGAAAAATATGCTTTGACAGGATGTGGGATAGAAGGAACTACCAAACATTTAGAAATCTATGAAAGTAAGGAAATTCCTTTTCGGATTATTGATACCGTGGGTTTTGAGCCATCATTCATGAAAGAGATGGCTGCCATTAATGCCGTTAAAAAATGGTCAAAAGATTCGGCTAAAGAGGGGAAAACAGACAATCAAATTAATGTGATTTGGTTTTGTGTTGATGGAACATCCAGAAAGCTGTTTCCGAAAGCTATTAAAGATCTGACCCATGCGACCTCCATGTGGCCGTCGATTCCGGTAGTTGTGGTGATTACGAAATCCTATGCGATTCCGGACAGAGAAAGCAATACGCTTATGGTGTATGATGCGTTTTCGTCACAGAAAAAATATGCAAAGCGATTAAAAAAGGTAATCCCGGTTGTCGCAGAAACCTATACCTTGAATGAAAACGCTTACGCGCCGCCGGAGGGTATTACGGAACTAATTGATACAACAAATGACTTACTGCCAGAGGGACTTAAAGCGGCTCAGCATGATATTGCCTCCTATAAATTGAACCGCAAACGAGCACTGGCACACAGCGTCGTTGGTGCAGCAACAACGAGTGGGATGGTTGTCGGCGCTGTGCCAATACCTTTCCCGGATGCGGTGATTTTAGGCACTGTAGAAATTGCAGAAGTAAATGCACTTGCCATGATTTATGGGATTCAAAAAAATGAAGAGTCGAAAAAATTCCTAAATTCCATCGTCGAAGCGGGAACTGTCAGCCTTGCGGCGAAAACAGCAATTACAACATTAAAAGCAATGCCGGGGATAAATATTGGAGCTACGGCTTTAAACGCAGTCATTGCAGGATGCATCATTGCTGCTTTGGGAGAGGGCTCAATCTACGCATTTGAACAAGTCTACCTGGGCAAAAAGACAGTTGAAGATATTGACTGGGTTCGGAAGCTGATTGAATCCCAATTTTCTTCTCGGTTTATTGACAAGGCTATGAAGATAGTCCAGATGATGACAGAGAAAGCAGATAAAAATACAGTGAAAGAGGCAATTTTTGATTTATTTAATTTGAAGAGTTCAAAGTAAAAAGCTCTTGAAATTAATGAGCATCCTTTGAAAATGATAGATTAAGTCGATGCCTTTCGACAAATGTGATAAAATATAAACGAAAACAATGTAAGGAAAAGTACCAGATTGCGAAGCAAACGAAAAGGTAAACGCACAAATTTATATAAAAAGGGAGTGTAATCAATGCCAAAAATAATGGAAATTATTGAAAAAGAGACCAAAGGTAAAAGCTATCATACTTACAAGTATAGCTACGATTCCATTGGACTACCTTCTATCGATTACGATGACGATCCCAATAAAATAATGAAATGGAAAGAATCAGGCGAAACGGCTTCTCCTAAGAAGCCAATTGATCTTAAACCTTTAGCCGATCAGCTTCAAGCTGTGGGCGAACAACCTTTGCTTAAATATTTTCTTGATGGTTCACGTCACGTTTTTAAAGTAGATGATATCGCATATAATAAGCAGGTATTTCCTGTTGTAGCGGGGCAAATCGGTATTGGTTGTTGTAAACGCGAAAACAAGCGGATGTCTAAGGAACGTTTCTATCGTGAATTAGTTTTAGCTCTCCCTGATAAAGCAAACCCTGATGGTTGGGATGATGCGGCTTATTTTGCAGCCAAAGCTAAAAAGTTAAATGAAAGCGAAGAATTGAAGCGTTTGGGTTTGTGTTTCTCTGCCATTATTCCCTATTCAACATCAAAGGTTGGTTCTCCCGATACCAAACTTGATAACTTGGCAGTCGGTGTTATACAAGATTATATGATTGAAGCCGAAAAACGAATGGTTGCTGAGTTGGTTAAGGACAAGCGTTTAGGACAAGATGCTTATTTGCTCAAGGACGGATCTCTTGAATATAAGGTAATGAAATCCGGTCGAGAGGATTTAAGAACGCTCCAAAAGATTAAGCATAATTACAGTTGGGTAATCGGCGTTTCCAAGTCATTTAACCCCGAAAGTTGTCTTGACCATACGGGCAAACCGAATTCTAACTATATAGCTGACTTACCCGTATTTCACAGAACTCCCGTAGCAAGATATGAAAACCGTGAGTTCTTAGGCGATGTTCAATTTGGCGTTTGGTATATCCGTTTGCGGGATAAACGCAGAACACAGACACCTTTTGACGGGGTGGTGAAAGTTGAAAAAATAATGATGGATGAAGAAATAGAAAATGGCATTGATAGTGATGTTATTGACTTGATTTCCTCCAACATCATTAACGAACGCAACCCCACCTGCTATGGAACTGACCGTCGTTGGGCGAATCACTTATACCCCGTATTTTTGACTGAGTCTTACGTCAAAAGCAAATATATCAGCACAGAAATGTTTTTACATCTGTTTTGAGGAGGATAAATAAAAATGGCTAATACGATTATAGGTCGTGTGTTGGCGACTGAAAAGAATCCAACAACAATTGATAATTTTACTTTTTGGACTGATCCGGAACTTATTTTAAACCCGTTTGATATTGTGAAAGTTCAGCATGTAAATAATTCGTTTTCTTATGGGGTTATCGAAGACATTGCACATATCACCGATGCTGCAAGTTTTCTGACCAATTTTATCTCAAGCGATTTTGGCGATGTAAATGCTGAAGAAAATACCTTGCGTGTAGGAATGAATTATGTTACAGCTAAAGTCGTATGTAATACCGAAAACATCTACATTCCGCTTCAAAACAATGCAAAGGTAATGTTGGCAACTGCCGAAGAAATTAACTACGCTCTTGGACTTAATGATATTCGAAATCCTCTTGTATGCGGTTATCTTGAAATGTACGAAGGAACTAAGGGCTGCGAGAAAGTTACGCTCCCCGTAAATCTCAATTCGAAGTTCATTATTGGTCCCGAAGGCGCACACTTGAATATTTCGGGCATTTCCGGTTTGGCTTCCAAGACTTCTTATGCAGTGTTCCTTCTGAAAGCGATTCAAGATAGCTATATGAAGAAGGAACCGCAGAACGAGGAGGAAGACAGTGTTGCATTTGTGCTGTTCAATGTTAAGGGAAAGGATTTGCTTGCTATTGATCAGTTAAATGATTTCTCTGATGAGCGCAATCCTGAACAAGCACGCAATGATACTTTTGCCAAATATGAACAATTAGGCTTGTCTGCCGAACCTTTCAAGAATGTTCACTACTATTATCCTTGCTCAATTCCTAAAACCCGTCACTGGAACACTTATATGACACCGGAAGAAGTCGAGGATAATATCAGAAAGAAGAAAGCAAAAAAATACAAATACATTTATAAGTATGATAAAGACAATCTTGATCTTATGTTTGCCAATATTGACGATTCAACTCAAACAATGGAATCTATCATCAGTTATATTATGTCTGGGCAAGGCAAATTTAACCAAGTCAACGATTGGCAGGAGTTCCTTGAGGCTGTAAAAGAAAAGTGCTCTGCCGAAACATCTGGCAAAGACAAGGAAATACCCGTTGCAAGCTGGAGAAAATTTTATCGTATCATCAATAAGAGCATTACAGATAATAAGATTTTTGCAAGAGACATTCGTGAAGATGAGGGAGAAACTCGCATTGGTGATGCTCTTAAATATATAAAGAAAAACGATGTACACGTTATTGATATTGCCAAACTTTCTGAAGACAAGCAAGCGTATGTATTTGGCGATGCAATTCGTACCATTTATGATTTACAGTTAGGTCAATATGCCGGCGAAGAAGGTGTAAATCCTCCCTCAAGGGTTGTTATCTTTATTGATGAGCTGAATAAGTACGCTTCCAAGGAAACTCCTAAGAATTCTCCTATTCTTCGTCAGGTACTTGATGTTGCAGAACGCGGACGCTCCCTCGGCGTTGTACTCTTTGCAGCAGAACAGTTTAGAAGCGCTATTCACGACAGAGTTACTGGAAACTGCTCAACACACGCTTATGGTCGTACAAACTCCATAGAAGTTACAAAGAGTGATTATAAGAGCATTCCGTCTGTTTATAAAACTATGATGACTCGTTTAAAACAGGGCGAATATATTATTCAAAATCCGATTTTCCGTTCATTGCTTAATATCAAGTTCCCGAAACCGATTTATAAGCAATTTAAGTAAGGAGATTATTATGGCAACAGTAGGAAAAAATATACTTGACAATCTTACAACGGGTATGTACTCAGATTCCAAGGTTATCTACAGAGAATATATACAAAATGCTTGTGACCAAATCGACCTTGCAATTAGAGCGGGTATCTTATCTGCTGACGAGGGATATGTTGATATATACACGGATAGTAAAAAACGATACATAAGCATTAAAGATAATGCTACCGGTGTTAAAGCCGATGATTTCATCGAAGATGTTGGTGACATTGCCAACAGCAATAAGGAAATTGGCAAAAATAAAGGCTTTCGTGGTATCGGTCGTCTTTGCGGTTTAGCGTATTGTAAAACCTTAAAATTCACAACGAGTTATCTTGGTGAAGGTACAAAGTCAATTATGACTTGCGATGCCCAGAAGATGCGAGCAATGCTTGTTGAAAACCGGAAATATACCTTGGACGAAATTTGGGATGCAATTATAACTTATTCAACAGAAGCCGAAGATGAAAAAGAACACTATTTTGAAGTTGAAATGTTTGAGATTAACAAAGAGAACACCGACTTGTTGAATGACACAAAGGTTCGTGAATATCTTAGCTTTGTTGTTCCGGTTCCATATAAAAATACTTTTATTTTGCGTAATCAAATCTACAATTACGCAAATTGTATCGGGTATCATATTGATGAATATTGCGTAAGGGTGAACGGTTCACAGATTTTCAAAGAGTATACCACTAAGTTAAAAGAGCAAAGCGGTGCCTCCTTGAAAAATTATGATGAGATTTCCCGTTTGGAATTCAAAGATTTTCGAGATACTTCCGGCAATCTGATTGCTTGGATGTGGATGGGTTTATCACGCTTTGAAAAACAAATTCCGAGTATAAACCATATGCGGGGTTTACGTGTAAGAAGCGCAAATATTCAGCTTGGAAATGATGATGCCCTACAGCCTCTTTTCAAAGAAAATCGTGGAAATTATTATTTTGTGGGCGAAGTATTTGCGGCAAGCCGCAATCTTATTCCAAACTCTCAGCGCGATTATTTCAACGAAAACGAAACCCGTGTTTTGTTTGAAGACCTTTTAAGAGAGTATTTTTACGATGTGCTGCACAAGCTCTATTACGAAGCAAATCGTGTTAAAAACGATTATAAACGTCAAGAAGAATATCTTAGTAAGGTTGCTGAATACAAAAGGAAAGAAAAAGAGCAAGGCTTTGTTAATGAAGAAGAACGCCAAAAACTCCAATTTGATATTGATAAAGCAAAGAAAAGCGCCGAAGAGGCTCGCAAACGATTGGACAAGCTTGATAACAGCGATAGTGCATCCCCTTTGTCGGAAGTCAGAAAAAGCATTGGACAAAAATATGAGGCTGATAAGCTAAGGAAGAAAGCTGAAGCAACAACTGTTACTATCGTAGATGACGAAAATAAAAAGAAATCATTTGTTACGAGCAATATGTCCAAGCTGTCCAGAAGCGAACGTAAATTAGTAAGCAAAATTTTGTCCATTATAAACGATATTGCTCCAAAAGATATTGCTGAGCAGATTATCGATAAAATTAAAAAAGAAATGAGATAAAACCCTATGAATAGAAAAGTTTTGCTCGTTGAGCCTAATTACAAAAATAAATACCCGCCAATGGGACTAATGAAATTGGCAACCTATTATCGTATGGTTGGCGATGATGTTCGATTTTATAAGGGTGATATGCGTTCTTTGGCAGTGGATTTAATTTGCGATGATCTTATCAATCATCTTTCTATTATTCTTCCTGAAATATTCTGGAAGAACTACTACCCCACGCTCTTTGAATTTATTAAAGTTGGTAAATATGCAATTCTCGAAAATGAGCCTATTTTTGAAGATGAGCTTGTTTTAGATGCGGTAAAGGAATACCGAAAAAAATATAAAGACAAAGAGTATTTTACAAAACCAAGATTTGATAAGGTTGGCATTACTACATTGTTTACATTTTATTGGGACATAACCGTTGATACTATCAACTTTGCAAAGCAGCTTTGTAAAAACCAAGATGATGTTATGGTTGGAGGAATCATGTCCTCTCTTCTCCCAAAAGAGGTTGAAGAAGCAACCGGAATTAAACCGTTCATTGGGTTGTTAAATACACCCGGCGACATTGATTCTGATAACGAGCTTATTATTGATGAACTGCCTCTTGATTATTCTATTCTTGAAGAGATAGACTACGTTTATCCCGCAAACAATGCTTATTTTGCCTATATGACAAGAGGGTGCGTCAACAAATGTAAGTTCTGTGCTGTACCGAAACTGGAACCACAGTATTGTGACTATATTAATCTAAAAAAGCGAATTGAGTTCACAGATAAGCGTTTCGGCGCAAGAAAAGATTTGCTTTTGCTCGATAACAATGTTTTGGCATCAAAGTGTTACGACCAAATCATTGATGAGATTAAAGAGTGTGGATTTGGTACAGGTGCAACTTATTCTCCACCCAACGAATACGAGATTACAATCAACAATCTTAAAGATTCCTATAATGATCGTGCGTATATCCGTAAAGCTATTTCAATTTATAAAGAGATAATGGAAAAGCTGAAGGATGGTACAGAAAAAACGGAATTATATCTCAAACTGGAAGAAGCACACTGCCTTAATTACTATACTGCTTCTAAAGAAGATATTTTAGACTTAGATGAATATGTATGCCCATTGTATGAGAAAACTCACAAGCCCTCAAAAAGAAAGCGTATTGTAGATTTCAACCAAGGCATAGATTCTCGTTTGATTACAGAAGCGAATATGAAAAAATTATCCGAAGTTAACATACAACCTTTGCGAATTGCCTTTGACCACTGGAATCTTAGAGATATATATGAAAAATCCATCCGTACAGCTGTTAAAAGTGACATTAAGAATCTTTCTAACTATCTTCTTTACAACTTTGAAGATAAGCCAGAAGAGCTATACTATCGTTTAAGGCTTAATGTTGAACTTTGTGAAGAATTAGGAGCCAGCATTTATTCCTTTCCTATGAAATACCACCCGATAAATGACAAGGAATTCTTTATGAACCGTGATTATATCGGCAAACATTGGAATAGGAAGTTCATTCGTGCTGTTCAAGCAGTTTTGAATTCAACCAAAGGAAAAATTGGACGTGGTGTTGATTTTTTTGAAGAAGCATTTGGTCGGGATATTGAGGAGTTTATGAAGATTCTATGGATGCCCGAATCTTTCATCATATACCGCAGAATTTACGACGAAGATCTACGCATCCGTCTTGCTGACAGATATACGACCGTAACTGAACACGATTGCAATTTGGCAAATGAATGGTGGGAAAAATTTCGTGCTTTGGCACCCGATAAACTTGAAAAAGCAAAAACTATCATTGCCTTAAACAGATTTAAAGATGGTGATTATGTGTGTGATGATAAAGAAATAAACGATGTCTTAGCATACTATAAAATCACCCGTGACGACACAGAAAACAACCGATAAATGGCGGCAGAGAGGGTATTCTCTCTATAATGGTTCCACAAGTTTGGACAAGGGATAGCGAATTTAAAGGTGTAGCTATTCATAAAGCTTTCCAAAGCGCAATAAGCAGTTGGTACGGGTATACTTCAAACGAAAGTGGGATACGACATGGCAGTATTGATTTTGTGGAGGTGAGCATTCAAGCCGCAAAATATATGCTTATTATATGTTCAGCTTTTGTTAATTTTTTAATCGAAAAATGAGAAAAATTCAAGTAAAAGTAAGTAGCTTAATTTATGGACTGATGTTGAACATACAGCGTTTGGACGGGATTTTGTAAGAAACTGGAATACATGTCTATAAAAAACCCGCGGATGCGTATGCATAATCCGTATGCGAACACGATAGAAGAATAGTCTATATTTATAAAATGGGTGAATTTATGGGGGGAAGCATTGATGACAGAACTTGAAAGAAATTTTACTTGTGATATGGAAAAGCTTTGTCGGATTGCCAAAAAGGAATGTGGATATAATCCGGTACGATTCCATCAATTAATGAGCCGAATCGGCGCAGTTGCAGCAGCAAAGCAGTTAATTACGAAACCGGGAGGGACAGAGGGCTTCACAACATTGTGGATGCATAAAAGGTTAGATTTATCAATTGAGGCTCATGTGCTGAAACCTGAGTATATAGAACTCTTTACGGAGGAAGAGCGCAACGCTTGCAAAGAACGATTAACAGAGATGGGATATGATTGGAGGCAGCAATGTATATTTTAGAAAATAGAAATCAGCCGACGCCGATTGAAGAGACAACTTTTGCAGATTTGAATATGCTTGAAAGAGATATTGAAGAAATGCTGCGTCTGAACATTGATATGCTGTGCGAAACGGATGAGGAATCTATGTTAATTGTCGGGCAGCAAGTAAGAAATGAGCAGAATGGAAGAAGCGATTTAACAGCAATCGACAACAACGGAAATATTGTATTAATTGAAGTAAAACGCGATGTAAACGACATCGCAAACCGTAAAGAACCTTTTGAATTTCAGGCAATCAGATATGCAGCCAGTTGTGCAACATTAAAATCAACATCGGAATTAGTTCAAAATCTCTTTGCGCCGTATGTTGAAAAACATAGAAGCGAATTTACAAAAGAGCAAAACTTGACAGCAACGGAAATCGCAACAAGAAAGCTTGATGAATTCATCAAACAATGCAATATCACAGAATTTAACGAACATCAAAAGATTGTGCTAGTCGCTTCCGGCTTTGATGAACAAACTATTTCAGCAGTGGCATGGTTAAACAGCAACAAAGTTGACATCAGCTGCTATCAGATAGTGCCGTATAGGCTTAATGATGAAATACTAATTGATATTAAAAAAATACTTCCAATTGTGCAATATGATGAACTGTATGTTGACATTGCAAATCCTTCTAAGGAAAACCTTCAAAAAGGAAAGAAGACCGGAATTACGCGTAGAGCTTTGCCAAAAATCGACAAAATGCTGGAATGGGGAATTGTAAACGCAGGAGACACCATTGTTGCCAAAGGTACAACGGAAGAGGCACTTTTACAAAAAGATGGAAAAATGCTACTTTCAGATGGACGAGCTGTTTCTATGCAGCAATGGCTGAAAGATGTTTTTGGGTGGTCCTCCGTGCAGACATACGCCTTTGCAGAATTAAAAGGAAGCGGAAAAACTTTGCACCAATTAAGAGAAGAGTATATGAGCTTACAGGAACAGCAAACGGCGGAAATTGAAGAATAGTCAGTTCTAAAAAGCAAAAGGGGGGTGTGTGAAAAGTGAATGAAAAGGTAAAAGATTTTGGTAGACCATATGATGAAGAATATGCACGATTATGTATTTTAAGGTACTTTCCAAGTTTAGCTTTATGTTTGGAACTTAACAAAAAGGATCCTCCGGATTTAATTGATAAGCGTAGCTGTGTGGGCATAGAAGTTGTACGTGCAATTTCAAAGGCTGATGCTGAGAGAGAAAATTCATTTCATAAGTATCTTTATAAAAAGGAATCTGAGATTAAAGAAAATCTGATAAATAGGATCGAAAAGAATGGTGGAAGGTTTTATTTTGATTCTGTATCGGGGTTGGTCGGCACAAGTGGCTCTATTAAGGACAATTTATATCAGTTAATTGGTGAAAGAATTGTTTCTAAAACTCAAAAGCTGAATAAGCCCAATTATGGGAAGGGATTATCTATTAAACATGATTATTTATTCATATACAACTCAGGTGGGTTTTGCTTTGAGAACGATTTGGGAGAAGCGATAGATACGATATATAAAGAGCAGCTTACAGAATACCCTCGCAGATATACAAAAATCATTATCTATTGTGATCATGATATTTTTCTGTATGATATTTTAGAGCATACAGTTGTGCATAAATTAATTTCAGACAAAGAAATTGACGAAATGAAGGAAAGTGCTTTGCATAATGCAGAAATTTTTCGATAAAAGTAAAAAAATAAGAGGAAACATGTATAAGGAGAAAAGATGAGCAAACTAAACGACACCAGTATCACAATTTATGAGGCATTACAGAATATCGAAAACGGAAAATATGTTATGCCGGCATTTCAACGACAGTATGTATGGAGCATGGAGCAGATAGAAAAATTATGGGATTCTATTTTGTTAGATTATCCAATTGCAACTTTTCTTTTCTGGCATATTGATGATAATAATATTTCTTGGGATACATATTGTTGCCAATTTATGAAAGAGGTTACTTTCGATAGCAGAAAACAGGCAGATAGTGTTAACTATGAGCTCAGTAGCGTAGATGTTTCCATTACCGATACAGCGATTCTAGATGGACAGCAGAGATTAACATCTCTCTATCTTTCGCTGTTTGGAACCGCGCATATTCGCCAGAAACATGCAAGAAGGTCTACGAATGGTGGGACCTTGACCAAACTCTTGATTGAATTGAATGAGAACAAACTTGATATAGACGAGGAAGAATACAACAGTAAAAAATTCGACATTAGATTTAGCGAAAAAGCGGCAAGGTATAGTCCGACTCAATTCGAAGTTAGAACAATTCTCGAAGAAAGGTTTCAAGATGATACTACTCGTGAGAGCGCAATCGAAGATGCCATTAGAAACGTGCCTGAAGACAGCAAGCTCTACGCAAGAAACATATTGAATAAATTGTACAATAAAATTTTTGTTGAAAAATTAGTGCGATACACCGAAATTCAAGATATGAATCAAGAAGACGCGCTTGAGATGTTCGTTCGATTTAACAGCGGCGGAAAAGCATTAAAAAAATCCGAAATTACAATGTCGATTTTGGAAGCATATTGGCCAAGTGCTAAAACAGAATTTGGTAGGTTACTGGTAAACGCATATGCTGGATTTGGAACGGACTTTGTTATTCGAACTGCGCTGATGCTTTATGGTGATGTTGTAAAATCGAATATTAATAAAAAAATTGCGGAAGACCTCAAGAACAACTGGGGTGATTTCAAGCGAGCATTAAAAAATTTGGAAGAAATTCTAAATGAATTTAAGATAGATGTGCACCATTTTTCAAACAGTTGGAATGTATTGATTCCGATTATTTATTTCATCTATTATAATCCTGACTACAGGGAAAATTTAAACGGGATAAAAGCATATTTAATGCGTGCGATCCTATTTAACTATTTTCAATCAGGAACAACCGGAAAATTGCAGAAAATGAAAAGCATTATAAATACTAACAATTATGAAATCACAATTGAAATGTTAAATCAAGAGACGGAACTTCAAGTAACAGATGGGAAAATTGAAGACGTTTTAAATGCCGAAAAGGGAAGTAGAGTCGCCGGCGAAGCATTGTATTATCTGAGTCTTGATTGGCGGAATAAAGATTATAAATATGAACAGGATCATCTGCATCCGTATGAGAGATTTGAAAGCACGAAACCAATTTCTGTTTCCATGGAGCATTGGAAAAAATGGAGAAATGAAAGAAATCGCTTGCCAAACTTACAATTACTTGAAGGACGCAGTAATGGAAGCAAGAGCGCAATGCGGCTTGTCGATTATTACAATGATATGAACAAGGAGCAAAAAACCATATTTTATAGACAGGCGCTCATACCTGAGGAAGTATCTCTTGAAATTGAACATTTTGACGAATTTTACGAGGCAAGAAAAGAACTTTTGGCAAAAAGAATTAAAGCTTTACTGAATGCATAAAAAAAGACCTTTAAATAACAATTGGTAAAACGAGGGTAAACTGATGAAACATATATTTGCAATACCTATTTATGCGTTATCTTAAAGAAGATTTAAACCGTAAAGTGGAACTAAAAGAAAAAGAAATAGTAATGAAAAGAACGAATGTATATTGTCAAGAAAGTTCAAAATATATGGATCGTATTATATCAGAGGAATGTACTCCTATGAATATATGGGAATTTAACCACATTATTGGTTATATAAAAATCGGAGTTACTGCACATGATGTTTGGTTTGAGTTCTATCTCCGTGATTCGTTTACAAAATACAATTGGACAACACATAGAAAAAAATTCATACGGCCTTACCAAACAATTGGCGATCATTTTTGTGTTGAACCTGAGAGAAGTAATATAGATATTGGAAAAGACATAAAGAGCATGCTGGAAAATATGAAAAAATCAGATTTGCTCAAAAAATATTTTGTGGACAGCAGCATATTTGATGAGACTTACATGTATTTAGACTATAATGCCATTATGAGTACTATGAGAGCGTAAATTATGAAGATAGGTGCAAAAAAATGCTCTAAATCTAGTAAAGCAATTTTAATGCGACGGTCCCTTTTTTTAATATGTAAAATTAAATAACAATAGCGAGGTATTCCATATGGCAATGACACAAATTGTATGGTCATTAGATGACAAAACTCCATTAGCGACATCAAAATTAACGGGTGAAAAAGAATTAGAGGACTTGCTCTATGAGCATATTGAAATATTGAACGAAAGCTGGCTTGTAATTGGCAGACAAGTTCGGACAGTTTCAGGTAAATACATAGACCTGTTATGTATGGATCATGATGGGGATATGGTTGTAGTGGAACTGAAAAAAGATTTAACACCACGTGAAGTTACAGCACAAACGATTGATTATGCTTCATGCGTGGCGAAATTATCTGCTGAGGACATTGCAAAAATTTATCTAGAAACTTCAAACCAGCAAGAAACATTGAATGAAGCCTACGATAAAAAATTTCATCGTCAGCTTGATGAGGAGACAGTCAATACAAAAGTGAAAATGGTTGTAGTAGCAGCACAGATGGATGACAGCACAGAGCGCATCATTAGCTATTTGCGGGACACCTATAGTGTAGACATAAATATTTTGTTCTTCAATGTTTTCGAACATTCAGGGGAACGCTTAATAAGCCGCGTGTGGTTTGAGGACGATGTGGAAGAAACGCCAAGCATAACGAAGTCTCAGGGGAAATGGAACGGTGAGTACTATGTTTCTTTTGGCGAAGACAATCGAGATTGGGAAGATGCCCGAAAATGGGGATTTATCTCCGCCGGAGGTGGAACATGGTATAGCAAAACGCTAGGGTTTCTTTCTCCGGGAGATAGAGTATGGGTGAATATCCCGCACACGGGTTATGTCGGTGTAGGAACGGTAACAGACACTGTCAAACCGGCGAAAGATGTTGTTTTTTCCGTAAATGGTGAGCAGAAATCATTTGAGCAAATTGATGTACGGAAGGATTACTTGTTAAATGCTGATGATCTTGAAAAAGCAGAGTATGTAGTTAAAGTGAACTGGATAAAAACCGTAGCATCGAATGCAGCAATAAAAGAACTTGGCTTTTTCGGAAATCAGAATACCGTATGCAGACCCGTTGCAGAAAAATGGAATTTTACTGTTGAGCGGTTGAAGAAGATCTGGAATATTGAGTAGGAGTAACAGAAAGATTAGCAGGAATCAGTAAGGGAAAGGAAAACGATTAACATGGAAGACAAAAAAATTTGGGGAATACATACATTAAACGATCACATGATGCTGGATAAAAACTTAATTGCCATCGGTTGGACAGAAATGGGGAATTTATCTGGTATTCCTGCTGAACGAGAAGCCTTCAAGCAGAAGTATAGAGAAATTTATCCGGATGCAAAGGTGCAATCAGTTGCTAATAGCGCCGGGATGCTCTATCGATTTGTACACGAGGCTGCAGTAGGTGACTATGTTGTTTTGCCATCAAAATTTAATCGAGAAATAAATATAGGACTCATAACAGGAGAGTATGTCTATTTAGAAAATGAAAGCCAGTATCCGAACAGCAGAAGCGTGAAGTGGCTGAAGCATTTTCCACGGACAAAATTTTCTCAAGCTGCGCTGTATGAAGCGGGTGCTGTTTTGACTTTTTTTCAAATTAAAAATAATGCAGACGAGTATTTGTCTGCACTTGGCAAGACCGAAAAAACATTAGAAAGTCCTGTTGAAAATTTGGAAATACTGACACAGACTACAGAGGAAACCATTGAAAGCACGAAAGACTACATTTTGAAGACATTATCTCACAACTTAAAAGGCTATCCTTTAGAATCTTTTGTAGAAGATCTTCTTAACGCAATGGGCTACAATACAACGTTGTCGCCGCAAGGTGGAGATAGAGGAATTGACATTACTGCATATAAAGATGAACTGCCACCAAGGATTCTTGTACAGGTCAAAAGTGTGGATAACAATATCAAAGAGAGTACAGTGCAATCCTTAAAAGGTGTCATGAAAGAAGGAGACTATGGTCTTTTTGTGACACTGACTGACTATACTCCAAATGCCAAGAAATACTTGGAAGAAACACCGATTATTCGTGGAATAAACGGCAGCGAACTCGCAGATTTAATTCTAAAATATTACGACTTACTGAGTGATAAGTATAAGAAGATGATCCCGTTGAAGAAAGTGTATGTACCAATGCCGGAAGAAGAGTAACGGATAGAAGAAAGTATGTGATTGTTAAACAAGAATGGAAGGGATTTATGATGAATGCACAGGAATTGATGGAGACATTAAAACAGGGCGTGAATACACAATTTCAATTATCTCATTGCATTGTCAATGGTGAGATTCTAAAACTTGAAGATGTCGAATCAGCAGGCTATTCAAGATTTCTTAACTATGCTATAGCAAAGTTACCAATTAAACTATATAAATATTTTCCTAATTTTGTCGATGCTAAGACAGGTAAAAATTATTCCTTGGAAGCGTTAAAAGATAATATGGTCTATATGCAATCGCCTCAAAACTTTGATGATGTTTATGATTCAGAAATAAGTCTAGATTTTTATACTTTTCATAAATTTCGTTTGTTTGAATATTGCAAGCGATGTGGTCTGAGTATAGGTGAAGATCAAAGCATAGAAACGCTCGGCAATGCATTTACAAAGCATATCTATGATTCTTATAATGAATATCACGACTTGGAGCATTTTTTTATAAAAGATAGCGCATCGGAATTAGAAAAATTATCGAATCAGCAGTTTGAGTTGAAGCTCAAAATAGAATGGAGTAATGAAAAAGGCTTGACAGAAGCAATATCTTATATCATCAATCAAGAATACAAGGAATATATGGATCAGTTAAAAACAACCTTCAGGGTTTCATGCTTTACCACAAGTCCGTATTCTCAGCTAATGTGGAGCTCCTATGCAGATTGCCATAGAGGGTTTTGTGTGGAATATACATTTTCGAAAGATCCAGAATTCGATGATGTAGAAAAAAACTTATTCCCTGTGGTTTATTGTATGGTTAGACGAGATCTCACGAAATATTTTGCCGAGAGCAAGGATAAAGAAGTAACGATAGAGAATTTATGGGAATTGTGTTTGAATGGGGTATTACGTAAAAGCATTGATTGGGCTTATCAAAATGAGTGGAGACTTTTCGTGCCAAGGGGATATGCAGTGAATGATAAATTGAAGTTCTTTCCGATAACAAAGGTGTTTTTAGGTAACCGAATATCTGCGGAAAAAAAAAGAGAGATTATGGATATCTGCGTGGAGAAAAACATTCCGTATGTAGGTGTTATTAGAAATCCAAACTTATTTCAAATGCAGGAATGTGCATTTGACTGTAGGACTTGTGGGTCATTTCAAGAAAGAGAGAACTCTTTACAGAGGAAGAACGCAGAATTTGCGAAGAACGATTAACAGAAATGGGATATGATTGAGGTGCATATTTATAATGAAAAATATAAAGGAATTATCATTAGATGAAATCAAAGTGTTATACAGAGACCATCTGAAAGCGCAAGGATACAAACGCCATACCATCATGACATCCGGTTCGGAGGCATTTTATCTTTGGCAGCATGGGAACAAAGAACTCTTTTGGATGACTGTTTTATCGCATGACTTTGAAAACTCTGCAAGGGAAGCATTATTAAAGTATCTTAGACAAGATTCCAAAGGTGATCCATTAGGACTTGTAAATGGTTATTTGTTTCATCTAAGAAAATTCAGAAATTTTGCATTAGAATGTAGTAAAAGCTTTCCGTTGAACAAGCAAGATATCGCTAACATAAGGTGCAAACAAGATATTTCTAATAATAGAACCGCAGTATCATTACAGAAAAATTCTGAAATTAAAAAATATACAATTCATGGAGAAGAGATTCAACATATATTGAGTGAATATTCCGACAGAATAAAAAATGAGAAGAACAATCGCTTTCTTTCCTGGGAACATTGCTATACTTGTTTCTATCGTGCGAGGCAAGATAAAACCAATGTGGACATTGATTATCTGAGCTTACAATTAGCTTTCTATCTTGCAAGTTGGGGAATGTATAGAGGGTCTACTTTTTTATTGCAAAAGGATTATAAGATACATATACCTGTTGTTGAAGAAATTCTCAAGGCCAAATACGATGATTTGTTAGGAATAACATGCAAAGACATAGTAATTGACAAGAATATGAATGCCTTGGAGGAGTGTATCGGCTTTCTTAAACAGTATTATGATAAAGTAAGAAGAACGACAAAAAGCAATGATGTAAGAAATGATTTGTCTGATACGCTTATTACAAAAACATTATTAGGGGCCTTGGGATGTGTTCCGGCATATGACCGATTTTTTCGTTCAGGAATTAGGCACTACCATATTGCAAGAGGAATATTCAATCGTACATCACTAATTGAATTATCGAAGTTTTATGAGAAAAACTTTAAAATCCTAGAGGAAGTCAAAAATGATTTGCTCATAGAAGAGAGCATTTCTTATCCGCAAATGAAGATTATCGATATGCTCTTTTGGCAGATAGGAGTTGACCTCAATGATACTTCTAAGTAGCATATGAGAATAATATATTGCCTGCAAAATTTTCAATACTTAAATCGATTTTCCTGAACTCAGGAAAATCGCTAACTCAAAAAGTGTCACCACCGGTGACACAAAGATGGTGGTTGTTGCAAAAATGCAACAACCACAAAAATAGAAATATGCATTGACAAAAATCGAAAAAGTGGTATTATGAAATGATTTAGCAGTCACTGCTCAATGGGAGGCATGGGAGAGAAAGGAGCGTTTTTATGTACCATTTTAAGTATGTCACCAAAGCAGAAGCGAGAAAAGTGCGAGAAAAATTGGAAAACATTGTACATGAGGTTCAAGATGAGGTGCGAGACAATTTTACTTTTCAGTATTATCTTATAGGAAGCAGTGCAAGGAATATGATAACCTATGATCCAGCAACAAACATAGGTTTTGATTTTGATGTGAACCTCGAAGTAAATGATAATGAAGAACAATATTTAGCAGAGGAAATACGGCAGACTCTTGAGCGCGCATTCCAGAAGGTGTATGGAAAATATGGATATACCCATTTTGAAAACTCAAAGCGAGTTTTTACAATTAAATTGTATGATTCCCAAAAGAAAAAGATTATTCATAGCTGTGACATTGCAATTGTAAATAATTTTATAGACGAAGAAGGTATAGCGGGGCAGGAATATATTGCGCTTGATAAAAAATCTAACTCTTATTCATGGCAACAGCAGTCAAAGGGCTTTAATCTTAAAGAAAAAGAAAACTGGCTGAGACAGCGGCCGAAGGCTTGGAACGCGGTTCGGGAACGATACTTAAAAAAGAAAAATCAAAACCAAAACCTACATAAGCATTCGCGCTCTTTGTATACAGAAACCATCAACGAAATTTGCAAGAAATATGGTTTCGATGATCAACTGCATTCATCAGATGAAAAGGAAAATCAACAACGTGCAGAAGGTTTCTGCTTTTTACAGAACATTCCAATGATAAAAGGCAATTGCGCTAATACGGGTGCTATTAACAATACATGGAGGAATCATAATCATAACGGCATGCATTCGCTAACGGAATATAAGATAGGAGGTTTATCATGGCACTGATTAACTGCCCGAACTGTGGCAAAGAAATCTCGGATAAAGCGCAGAGCTGCGTCTATTGCGGCTGCATATTTTCTCAAGAAGCAAAGAAAACATGCCCCGAATGCGGAAATGAAATTGATCAAGATGTCATCGTTTGCCCAAGATGTGGATATCCAATCGCCTTTGAAGAGGAAGAAGGCGTAGTACCCATACAAAAGAATAAAGAAAAACAGCCAAAAAATAAAAAAAAGAAACGAATACTGCTTTCAGCTTTCATGGTTGTTTTGATTGCAGTTCTTTGTTTTGGATTCGCACAAATAAAGGAAAAAGAATATGCTGTGAATCTTTATAATGCGACATATACCATGCTGCAAGGCTGTGCAGATGCTGAAGCTGCTTGCAATTTAATACAAAAAACATGGAGTAATGCAATATGGGAGAAGTCTGACAAAGAGACAAACAAGTATACAAAGCCAAAAGGCGTGTTTGTTTCCGACTTTAATGATGCGCTTGGTAATTTATTTGCAGATGAAGATTTCAAGAAGCAACTTAGTGAAATTGTTGAAAATCAAAACCAGGTAACAGCATATATGAAAGCATTGCAAAGTCCACCGAAGAAGTATGAAAAAGCATATAATAAAATTACGGAATTTTATGAAACATACCTACAGTTCACCAATATGGCAATAAATCCTGATGGTTCCTTAAACTCCTTCGCAGAAGACTTTGAGAAAATCGATAAAAAGTCCATGAAGATTTATGAAGAGATGCAGGTATACATTGACGTAAAAAAATAATTTTTAACTACCGGAGCGCCTATGAAAAAAAACCCATCCCACTTGATTCTTCTCAAAGGGGAAGATAAAACTGAAAAAATAAAAAAATTTGAATATGAGAAGAACAGTCCTTTTGTCCGGGTAACTTTCCAAAATAACAAGTCGTTCCGGTATATGGCATCTAATCTTACTGTCTGTAAAGGTGTAGACACGAAATCGCTTGAAGGGAAAGCACTTATTTTGGAAGGAAATTTGAGAATGGATGCATGCGGCGTGCAGGATTTTGGCAAATATGTGCGAGTCATCTTTACGGACGACAGCTATCGTACAGTTTTCAAAAATCAGGTGCGGGTTACAGAACAAACCGCTTGCAGAAGCAGAAACGGATTCCAATACCTTCGCGAACTGGCTGAAAAAATCGGTTTAATTGTGGAAGGATGTAATGTTCTGAAAGGAAAGTACGATAAGATTCGAGTGATTCCGCGAGTCAGTGTTTTGCATGATTATCTCGAATGCACGCCGGTTCAGGAAAAAGAAAATATCGACCGTACGGTTGTTTATCCATTCGGCTTTAATATGAGCCAGAAAGAAGCCGTGGAGAATGCCATGCGGAGCAAAATCAGCCTAATTGAAGGACCTCCGGGTACGGGAAAGACACAGACTATTTTAAATATTATTGCGAATGTGGTAATGAATAATGAGACAGTTGCGGTGGTTTCAAATAATAACACTGCCACGGAAAACGTTTACGAAAAACTTGAAAAGTACGGAGTTTCCTTCATCGCAGCACCGCTTGGCAAAAGTGAAAACAAAGAAAAATTTATTCGCAATCAAAAAATAGAGATTCCGAATATTGAATCATGGCGTATGGATAGGGAGGAGTATTCTCAGCTAAAGAGGAACTTGGCAGATTCAGAAAATGAACTGAATCAAATGCTGGCATCAAAAAACAAGTTGTCCGTGTTAACTGCGGAACTTGATGAACTGGAAAGAGAGTACAAGCATTATACGGGCGGCAGCGACCATCAGCGAACAGATGATATCCTTCAGGAAGTGTTTTCACAAGGAGCAGATGCACAAGCAATCTTACAGCAGCTGACGGAATACGAATACTGCATGGAAAACGGCATTCGCATCGGATTTTTCAAGAAACTGCTGTGGAGATTCCGCTATCGGATTCGTAAATTTGCATTTCTCACATGGCATATGGACACCGTTTGCGAATCTTTTGAAAATCTGTATTACATAAAGCGTATTGCGGAAATTCAGAGCGAGATTGATGGCCTGAATAAAAGGCTTGAATCATATAGTTTTGACGAGAAGATGAAGCGGTATACGGAAGATTCCGTTCGTATTTTTAAGGCAAGTCTTGCGAGGAAATATCATAAAGCAAAGCATGCACGTGCGTACACATTGAGTGACTTAAAATTTAAAGCGGATGAATTTGCGAAGGATTATCCGGTTATTTTAAGTACGACATATTCTTTAACATCGAGTTTGTCGCCGGATTATCTATATGATTATGTGATTATTGACGAGGCATCCCAGGTGGATATCAGCACCGGAGCACTCGCGTTTTCGTGTGCAAAAAAAGCTGTAGTCGTCGGAGACTTAAAGCAGCTTCCGAATGTTGTAGACAGCAAAACAAAGATGAAAGTGAATTCGATTTTTTCTCAATATGATTTGCCGGAAGCGTATTGCTATGAAAAACACAGCCTTTTGTCTTCCGCCTCAAAAGTTTTCCCAAGTGCGCCAAGGGTTTTGCTTCGTGAGCATTATCGTTGCCATCCGGAAATTATCGGGTTCTGTAATAAGCGTTTCTATAATAACGAGTTAATCATCATGTCGAAGGCTTCGGGAGAGCGGCCTCTGGCGGTTTACAGAACTGTGGCTGGAAACCATGCGCGCGGTCATGTAAATGAAAGGCAGATTGATGTGATTGAAAAGGAAGTTTTGCCTTCTCTGCGTCTTTCGGTAGAAGAAAACATCGACATTGTAACGCCTTACCGCAAGCAGGCTGAGAGGCTGCAGCATCGAATAGATGAAAACAATAAAAACATCAAGTCTGATACCGTGGATAAGTTTCAGGGGCAAGAACGCACAGCCATGATTTTCAGCACCGTGGATAATGAAATTGGAGACTTTGTATCTGACCCAAATCGTCTGAATGTTGCAGTTTCGCGGGCTATCCGGGAATTTATTGTGGTCACTGACGGCAATGGCAACGACAAAACTTCATCGATTCACGATTTGATTGGATACATCAAGTATCACAACTATGAGGTAATTGACAGCCAAATAACATCCATTTTTGATAATTTATATAAAAGTTACGAGCTGGCGAGGGAAAACGCCTTAACAAAATACGGGCGCAGTTCCGATTACGACAGCGAAAATCTCATGTACGCCGTGATACGGGATGTACTTGCAAAAGATGACTTTTCAAAATATGATGTTGCGGTCCATGTCCCGCTGAAACATTTGATTTCGGATTACAGCAAGCTGACAGATGAAGAGTGCAGATTTGCGATGAACAGGAATTCGCATGTGGATTTTATGATTTTTTCAAAGTTGGATTATCAGCCTGTCCTGGCGGTGGAAGTTGACGGATATGCGTTCCATGCAGAAAATGAAAAGCAGCAGGAAAGAGATATTCTGAAAAATAATATTTTAAAAAAATATGAGATTCCTATTGAACGCTTTGCGACCACCGGCAGCGGAGAGAAGGAGCGGCTTGCGGCAGTGCTTGTGAGCTTACAAGCATAAAGCAAAAACGTGATAAGCACAGTATTTTTTAATGAAAAGGAGAATGTTATGAATGATTTTTCAGAAAAGGATTGGAAACTGTTCCGGAGCAAAATTGCCGACTGGCAAGAGGCTTAATGTGTGCAACTATAGAACAATGCAGGTACGACAATGAAGAATCAATATAAAAATCCTACGCTGCAAGCGGCCTTGTGGTGTCTGCTTACAACATCCGGATACAGCGAATGTGTTCTGAAAGCGGTTAATTTGGGAGAGGATACCGATACAACCGCGGCAGTTGCCGGAAGTCTTGCAGGATTGTGGTACGGTATGGGGCAAATACCGGAGCCTTGGCTGCAGCAGTTGGCAAAACACGATTGGATCAGCCGATTATGTGATCAATTTGCGGATGCAATTTGTAGCAAGTAAGGAAAAGAATAGAGGAAAGAATGTCAGTATTCAATAAATATCGCGAATTTGAACAATACTTTGAGAAAGAATTTTCCGCAAAAATTACAGTATATTATCTTGCGAGGATGATGGACTTGTTTGGAGTCGCAGAAGCGCAGAGAAATGTGAAATCTCTATCCAAGGCCATAAAGGAACAGGAACAGTAGAAGGCAGATTTGATGATTTTTATGAGTTAACGGACAGCGTTTACAGAAATTTAAAGTGCGATTTCGAATACTCTGCGAAACAGTACGGCTGCAGTATCCATGAGCTATATGATCCGAAGATGGAGTATCCGGAAGAAATCGAGTGGTAAGGCTTCAGCAGTGTGATAACAACTGACAGATGCTTGGAGGAATCACAAACCATGGCAACAAACACAGACAAACAGGCAAAACAACAATATACATACTGCAAAGTTCGCTTCAGCAGCTCGCGGTTTGAGCTTTCGTATATCACGGAGGATGAGAGCATTCGGGCGGGCGATTTTGTTAAGGTGCCGTTCGGCAGGGAAAATGAAGAGCGGGTTGGACTGGTGACGCAAGTGATTTCGTGCACGAGCGAAGATGCGCCGTATCCGCCGGGAAAAACAAAGCATGTCCTCGAAAAAACCGAACAGCCGGAAGGCTGGGATGCGCCGAAACAAAAGAAAACGCCGGAAAGGGCAGAGCCGCAAGAAACACGAGTGCGTGTCGCACTGCAAGTAGAGCCGCAGGCATGCGCTGCACTGCAAGCAGACACGCAGGCGCGTCTTGAACCGCAAAAAAAGAGAGGGATTGGCGGCAAATGCCTGGCCTTCGCTTTTGTTGTCGTGCTTGGAATTATAATCGGAGGTCTCCTGCCTAGTGAAAATGCAGGCAGCATGCCGTATGTGCCGCCGCAAACAAACTATGAAGACCAAGGATATGCCCCACTGATAAGTGAAGAGGCAATGAAGGAGCTATACTCCGGAAAAATGCCGGAAGAGGGTATGCCGCTGCGTGCTTTGCAGTATACGACATTAGGCGAGCCGGACGAATGGATTTTGTGCCGAGATTATGACAAAATGGATGAAAACCATAAGCAGATCACGGTGCGCTGGTACCGTAAGGACGGAAATCTGCTTGCGTCAGGACTTTGCTTTCAGCTGAAAAGTGAGCAGGAAATGATGCTTCATTCTTTTTCATATTTTGACCCGGAGGAATTTTGGGAAGATAACCCGGAAGACTACGATGACGAAGACGAGGCCTGGGACGAGTGGTATGACGACGGGGACGAGCCGTATGATGGCTGAAAAGGTCTGATGTGAATGTTTTTAGGAGAGAAAGCATGGGTCTGTATGAGGAGCCTGCAATTTATCTTCTGGCGGATAATTTTTTTCGGTTTTGGTATCGATTCGTGTCGGTAAATGCAAGTGCCATTGATTCCGGACGAATGATGAAAACATATCCTCAAAACAGTCAGGAGAATATCATGAATGATTTTTCAGGAAGGAGAAAAATATGACGGCTTTAGAATTGATGTTACATGTAGACAACAGAGACGCACAGCTTTTTTATCACAAAGATACGAAAACCTTTGACTGGACGAGTCTTTCGACGATTCAAATACAGAATTTTAATATTAATACATTACTGTCAACGATTGATGAAAATAATATTCGATTCCTTACATACGAAGAAATCGACCATAAAGAATTAATGAGTTTTTTCGTACATGAATGTGTGGATGATAAGGAAACGCGAAAAAAGTTATTTAGTACCCTGCGGAGGCATGCCTATGTAGAGCCTTATATTGCCGCTCTGAAGGAACTGGAATTATACGATGACTTTGTAATCTTTACTGAAGATATTTATAATCAAATGTTTCGCGAATGGGCGGAGAAAAACGGACTGGAGTTTTAAAGGAGAAAATCTTCAGGCGGCTTGATGAATATGAGCAGGGCAGAACTTTTGGAACTATTGTAAGGGAATGCTGGCGAAATATTGCGAATTTATTACTAAATGCCGAAATTCAGGTAGAAAAGTCATAATGCCTATGATAAAATATCGGTAAAGAAGATACTGAAATGAGGCAATTTAAATGCTGTAATTCGAGGCATAGAGCCGGCCGTAGCATAGGAGGCGAGTGTGAACTTATTTGATTACCTGAAAAATGAAAATTTTTTCAAACCGTTTAACTTAAAATACAAAAAAATTTATTATGACTGTATGCAGCTTCTGATTGACAAGACGAAGGAACTTCCGGTTCTTTATGAGTCTGATGCCAGAGACTGCATTACTTTTTATCTGCGAAATACCTTGCAGATCCCTTCAGAGGATATGCCTCCGGACGATGCCGATGAAGAAGCGTTAGGTTATCCGCTTCAGGCAGGAACTATTATAGCACTCTTCCGCGAGGCCGGATGGGTTCTGCCGAGGGAAATCGGGCGTAATGGCGAGTATGTTGTGAATATTGCGACCGATTGCCGCAGGATCATGGATTTCCTGCGGAAGCTGACGGAGCGCAGCGGTCAAGGGGCTATGTCCAACCGTATTTTTTCTATGTATGAAATCATGAAATCGGCTTTTGAAGAGGACAGCCCGAGAATGGAGCATCCTTACAACAACATTCTTGTACCGATGATTGACAATGAGAGCGAATTAAAAAATGAACTGACCGATTTAAAGGACAGCATTTCTGATATTATGAAGGCAGTAATAGCATTTCAGGATATGAACTGTTTCGGGCAATTCATTATGAAGGATCAGATGCTGGATCGGTTTTTCAGCGAGTATTTCTTCATTAAGAATAACGGTCTGATACCGACGCAGCTGTCCTTTATTCGCGGCAGACTGCGAAAACTAAAAGACCCCGAGATTTATCAGAAGATGACACTGGAATGCGCGGAAAGACTGCAGATGGACATGCAGTCTGCGGAAGAGAGAGTGAATCGATATTTTGCGGAGCTGCAGCATTTTTTGAGTATCGAGTATGAAGAAAATATGGAATTGATTGATACAAGAATCAATAACTATTACAATTTAGCGAATACGCGTATCCTGTTGATGTCGAGCAGCGGCGAAAAAATGGAAAGCGTGCTTCATGATTTTTTAAGCACTGTGGGAAAGCTTTCGGAAAAAGAACAGGAAACAGCAATCGAAAAGGTTGCAGATACGCTTAATACTATGCAGCAAAGATATGTCGGCTATAAATCCTTTGAAAAGAAACGCAGGATGAAAAATTCGGGTGAAAATATCGCACTTTATAAGGAAGAACTTACAGAAGAGGAAAAAGAAGCCAAAACAGAGCAAATGTTCAGTCAGGCGCAGAATCGCTATTCTGTTGAAAGAACCGGAGACTATCTTGATGCACAGCTTGGCATGGCAGAGAGCATTGAAATCGGAGAAAAACCGATTCTGTCGAAGGAAGAAGTTTTGATGTATGCGGCAGCGATGGCATATACGGGCAATGAGGAATTCCCGTTTGAAGTGGAGCTCGGAGAAAAAACGGTTGAAACCGAAACCGCGGAAATCAGCGGAGCACGCATTATACGAAAGAACGGACAGAAAGAAACAGGTGAAAAAATATGGGATTAGAAATCATAAATAAAAGGAATGATGAAGATGCATATCTGTTTAAACGCAGTATTCGAAAACTACTGGACGCAACTTTTATTGTTGCGGATAAAGATGAAAAACTATATGACTTTATCGCCGCAGAGTCAAATCATTATGATGTAAATACCTACCTTTCCCTCATCGGTTATCAGGTGATGGTGGATGACAGGCTGAAAGTTGCCATGCTGCAGCAGCATGACGAAGATGTGGAAACGGTAGGTTTAAAAAGGGCAAATCTGTATCGTTTTGATTCGAAACAGATAAGACTGCTCTTGGTGCTGTGGATGCTCTATTTGGAACGAATGGGATACAAAGAGCCTGTTTTCGTTACGGTAGGAGACATTATCGATAAATGCGGAATTTATCAGATTAGCCTGACTCCGCCTGATTTTAAAGGCGCGTATCTGGTTTTCAGAAGATTTAATTTAATTGACTTCGGTGACGACATTGGCCGTGAGGACGGAATTGTACGGCTGTATCCATCCCTGCAGTTCTGTATGGATATCGGACAGCTTAAACGCGTCATCGAGGAATACACAGGGATGCCGGATATCTCTGCTGAATCCGGTGCAGAAGACAGCGCAGATTTATTCATAGAAAGTGAGGAAGAAGAGTATGAGTAAAATTAGTTTGCGTGAGGTTAAGCTGATAAACTGGTACGGCTTTATCAATGAAAATATTCCGCTGTCGGAAAACATGACCTTGATTACCGGTGAGAATGAAAGCGGTAAATCGACGATTTTAGATGCAATTAAATATGCTTATACGGGAGATTATAAATTTAATGAGGCTACGAGCAAAAATAATACAGGAACCGGCAAGCGGAATCTCGTTTCCTATACCAGATGCTTATTGGATCCCAGCGCGGGCATTTACGCAAGACCGGCGGACAAAATGCCAAGTGTCTTCACACACATTGCTTTGGAATATTATGATGAGATCAATCAGAGCAGTTTTGTGCTTGGTGTTGTTTTGGAAACTGCGGCAGCCGATATTAAAACAAGCGAATGGTATGCTGCTGAGAAAAAAACTTTGAAGGATCTTGATTTCACCTATGAAGAAAAGGGGCAGGAAAAGCCCTATGACGCATCTGACTTTCAAAAGAAAAACGGCTTGAAGCTGAAAAATAAGAAAGATGGTATTACCTTATTTATGCAGATGACCGGACTGAAACTGCCATATCAAGAGGTCAGTGCGTACCAGAGAAAACTTCGCAATATCATGGCATATAACCCCGCGGCTAAAATTCAGGAGTTTATAAAAGAATCGGTACTTGAGGAACATCCGGTTAAGTTTGAAAAGCTTAAGGATGCAAAAGAGAACATTGAGCGAATCAACAACAGTTTGGAGCTGATTAATCAGGAAATTCGTGATTTGGATGAAATTCTGGAAAACTTCGGAGAACTGGAAAAACAACAAATCCGCTTGCTTATAGATGATATCAAACGGAAATATCAGAAAGTTTTGGAATGGCAGGAAAAATTACAAAATGCAGAAGAGATAATCGAAAAGAATCATCTGCAGTGTGAAGAATTGGAAAAGAAAATCCGGGCGCAGCAAGAAGTAATACGAAATGCTCAGGAGCAGCATGAGAAAGTAAAAGATTCCCTTCAAAAGATGGATGCATCACAGGCAATCGAAGCATCCCGAAGGGCAATGGAAGGCTATGAGGAGCGGCTTCAGAAACTGCGCGGGGAAGCCGCGATGCTGGAAAATTTCCAAAGAATCGTCAGAGAAACGGTGGAAGACGCCAAGGTAGACGAAGCAGAGCAGCTGCTCGACAGTGGGATGCTTGAAAAACTTGTCGATTCGAAAACAGAAGCGGCGGAAAAACAGCTTTTTCTTGAGAAACTGAGACGCGCTTTGCAGGAAGCGCGCGATGCGGTAATGCAGCAGAAATATTTTATTGAAGATGAATTGGAGAAAATTCAAAAAGAATGCGTCCTGCAAAATGAAATTTTGGAGGCCTGTAAAAAGAAAAAAGCGGACTTTACTTTTGCAGGAGAACAGCTTGCATTCATAAAAGAGATAAATCGGGAATTTGAACAGCTGGGCATCGACGAACAGGCAAAAATGGCTTGTGAATATGTCATCGGCATCAAGGATGAAGATTGGAGAAATGCGATAGAAGCTTTCCTTGGGATTCACCGCTATGCTGTAATTGTTTCTCCTGCGGCTTTTGATATTGCCAACCGCATGCTTGATAAGTCAGGGCACAGGTACATCGAATTGGTCAACACGAAACGGCTTATGAAAAAGGAACTTACCTGTGAAGAAGATGCGGTATTTCATCTTTTGGATATTCAAAATTCCTATGCCGCGGCATATTTTAAATTCTGGCTCGGGAGAATTCACGCTGCCCCTGTGGAAGAGGTACCAAGCTATGATAATGCCATGTCCAAAGAAGGAAAGCTAAGCCGAAATATGGCTGTGACATACATTAATTTTAAAAAAATCAAAAGTTATTGCCTGGGAGAAGAGGCCATCGAACTGAACAGAATAGCGGCACAGAAACGCTTGAATCTTCTGGAAAAAGAAGAAACAGAGCTTTTGACGAAACAAAAAACGCAGCAGCAAAAAATGGACTCGCTTCGCAGCACAATTGATAATTTCAGGGAATTCAATCTTGATGCTCATCGTGAGGCCGCGCAGACAGAAACGAAGCTGCGTGAAGAAACAAAACATTACAATGAACTCTTGGAGGCCCAAAGGAACAACGCAGAGTTTATGGCACTTTCCGAGCAGCTTAGCCGTTTAGGCAGAGAACTGGACGACCGGACAAAAAGACAGAAGGAAATGAGCCGAAAGAAGGACAGGCTTGAAGTCGATACGGAAAGCAAGCAGAACAACTCGATCGAATACAGAAGACATTTGCAGGAAGCTTTAGACATCCTTGATGAAGAGCGAATGATGCATGCATCTGTTCATGAAAAGGCAATCGAAGAATATGACCGATTCCGAAAAGGTGAGGCAAAAATCGGTGGTCTGATGAAGCAGAATTCCAGAGAGAGATTGCAGAGCAGCATTGCCAATCTGCAATCAATGCTTCAGGGCAGGCAGATGAACTATAACAACCGCAAGCCGCAGGAGGAAAGGCTTCCGCTCGGCACAGATGCAGAGGGCAGCTATCAGAAACGGAAGACGAAAATCTGGATTGATGATCTGCAGGGAATTCAGGAAAAAATGCGGGAGCAGACCAGAAAGTATGAAGATATTTTCAAACATGAATTTGTTTTGAGTATCTATGAACATGCAAGGACGGCTCTCAGTGATATTCGGGAAATCAATAAAGAACTCAGAAAGCTGAAATTTTCCACGCAATATCAGTTTGATGTGAAAATGCTCAGGGATCATTCTGATTACACCAAGGTACTGAATTACGCGGAATATCTCCAAAGTGCCAATGATTTATTTGACGATCAAATTTCATTTAACAGCAGCGGATACGGAAAGTATGAAAAAGACGAAATCGAAAAGCGCGAAAATGAAATTAAAAATATCATCAACAAAATGATTGATAAAAATGATTTATCGGAAATTAAACGTTTCGCTGATTATCGAAACTACATGAGTTATGAAATTCTGGTGACCGATGATACAATCAAAGAGGGAAAACTATCCAAAACCGTGGGCTACAACTCAGGCGCGGGAACGCAGATTCCTTATACGCTGATTCTGTCTGCGGCACTCTCAATGCTGTATAACGCCAGAGTCAATTCTGTGCGTCTGATTTTCATCGATGAGCCTTTCGAAAAAATGAGCGATCACAATATTAAACTGATGCTGGATTTCTTTAAAGCGCAGAACTTTCAGGTTATTTTTTGTGCACCGCCGAACCGACTGGAATCCATCGGAAGTGAATGCGGCGTGATCATTCCGTTGCTAAAACTAAAAAAAGAAGATATGCGAATCGGAAAGGTGAAGTTCCATGAACAGTGAGACGAAAAAACTTTGCGGTGAAATCCTTCAAAAGCTGCTGAAAAAATATGACAAACGCAGTGCAAAGCAGGTAGAGACCAACCGTAGAATCACTCTGAGTCCGTCGGAAATATACAAAGCTTATCATGCCAACGATGCGGATATGAGGCGAAAAGAAGCCATTAACGAAGCAATTCGTGTGCTGGAATCCGAATCGTTTGTAGCAGTTAAAAGACTGAAATACAGCGATGAAATTGAAAAAATATATATGCCTGCGGACTCTGCGAGCGGCGTGCGGGATTTTCTGCAAAATAAATGTGGAATTACCCCACGAAACCGAATTAAAGAAGAAGTCTTTCAGCTTTTTGCTGCTTATAAACACGGCGGAGCACTTGTGCAGGCTTACTGCGAATCACTGCGGCAGCATCTGAATGAGACGGCAGAAGAAATTGAATTTGCGAGGATAGATGCAAACCTGAAAATGATAGATTTTCTTGAGAAAAACAGCAAATCGCTCTATGTCAGGGAGGTATCCGTTTTGGTATACGGTGATTCCAAGTGGTTTCAAGAGAATAATTATGAAGAAATCTGCAGCTTGCTGAGGGCACTTCTTGACGTGCCTCAGTCAGATTATGAACCTGCAGACGCGATACTGGAACGCTTCCATGTCATTACAAGCGAGCAGGAGATTCTGCTGAAAGGACGGTGGAAACTTCACTGGAAGAATTTCAGCATGGATTCAAGTCAGCTTCGCGGCGGCATTGCGATTTCCTCAGCGGACATTCCTTTTATCGCTCGCATAGAGATCGGCACCGATAAAGTTATGACTGTCGAAAACAAGACAGCGTTTCAACGCATGGACGAGGTGACCTTTTCGTATCTTTATCTCGGAGGTTATGCAAACAGGCATCAGCTTGCTTTCTTGAAGAAAGTAATAGAAGATAACCCTGAGTTGAAGTATGCACATTTTGGTGACATTGATGCAGGCGGCTTTCTGATTCACCAAAACCTCTGCCAGGCAACCGGAAAACAGTTTGACTTGCATTGTATGGGAATTTCAGAGCTGGAAAATGAGAAGTTCGCGATTGCGCGCAAACCACTAACCTCAAATGATGTCAGAAGGTTACATACACTTTTAAAAAAAGAAGAATATAGACACACAATTGAATACATGCTTGCTAATAATTGCAAAATGGAGCAGGAAATTGTGAGTTTGTTTTTTTGCCGGAGGTATCAATATGTATAAATTATTTGATTTTCAAAAGAGAGACTGTATTGTGCAGGGGTATCACTTCCCTTGCGAAAATCCCAATCATGTGGTCTGCCTGATTCACGGAATCGGTGAGCACGCAGGAAGGTTCAGCCGCGTGGCGGAGCATTTTAATGAAGCGGGCATTGCGGTCGTTTCAATGGACTTGCGCGGACACGGCCGTTCGCAGGGGGTGCGCGGAGCATGCGCCCCGAGAAAAGAAGTTCTCAAAGACATTGATGCACTGATTGAGTACGCGCAGGAATTTTATCCGGGCGTTCCGATTGTGATGTACGGACACAGCATGGGCGGCAACATCACGCTGGATTATCGCGCGCGCGGCGGCCACAACGATGTGCCGGCAGGCTACATTATTTCCGCGCCGTGGATTCGTCTGGTGCGTCCGGTCAGCGGCGGACTTTTGACAGCAGTAAAACTTTTAACAAAGATTGCGCCGAACTTCAAAATCAAGTCGGAATTTCCGGAAGAAAAGCTTGGCAATGTGGAATATGTAAGACCATACAAGAAAGACCCAATGGTGCACCCATATGCAACCGCGCTTTGCGCTTACGAGGGATTTACCATCGGCACCGCGCTCGAAAAAGGCACAAACGAGGACAACGGCAGGGCAAAGCATACGCCATGTCTTTTGATGCACGGCACGAAGGATTTGATCTGCGATATACAGGGCAGCCGTGAGTTTGCCAAACTGCAGAATCCAGAGAGTTTTACGATGATCGAGTGGCCGGGCTATTACCACGAAATCCACAACGGCGGGCCAAACGGCGAGAGCGGCGATGCAGTCATTCAGAGGGCGATTGCGTTTATTGAGAGTTTGTAAGAAACTCTGACTTACGCAATTTGAAGTAAACCAGCCCTGTCACATCTTCAAGTGCATAAAAAGACGGTGAGCATGATCGAGGTCAGAAAAGTCATCAGGGCAAAGGAAGAGCCGACTGCCGCGAGTGCGGTTTTGCCGAGAAACTGCCCGACAATCAGGGTATCGGCGATATTATAGCATTGCTGAAGCAGGTCCCCTAAAATCATGGGCACCGCAAACAGCAGCATGGATTTGGTTACAGAACCGTTGGTTAGATTTACAGTCATTTTGGAGTCTCCGGATATTTTGCTATCATTTTTGTGAGCTCATGCTTGTACCGTGCTTGAACGGAAGCAGGTGCAAGAACCGTAATCGATGAGCCAAGACGCAGAAGATTGTGATAAAGTCCATCGTTTTCTTGAGCACTTATATAAAAAACGGACGAGCCATCACAGGCAGACAGGGTGACATTTTCAATCCCGAATACGTCGTATAAGATACTTGGGCTGCCCGAAAGCTGCACTAAGACAGAAATGTTTTCACCTGAAAAGCTGTCAGTATTATTTCGAAGATAACGATTAATTTCATCAGTTTTGTCGCCAATAGGAAGACGAGATGGCGAAAGGCGTTTTTGGTTTTCCAAAATAGTGACATTCCGCATTCTGTCCATACGAAAATAGTGGAGAGCCGAATCTCCGTCGCTGTAACTGACAAGATAATAGAATGCATTGCGTTTTAATATTGCATACGGATGAACTGTATAAATGCCATTGTGATAAGGCACCGGTACTTTGTTTTCATCAAGTTTAAAATACTCAAACTTGATTGGGTGCAGCTCTTTTATTGCATGAACAATCCGGCTCAGGTTTTCAGACAGGTAGAGGTCACAATCCTTAACCGTATAGTTGAAAACAGGCGAGTTCCTGTGAAGCATTTCAGCGTCGGTAGGACTCGCAAGTGCTATTATTTTCTCTATAATATGATTTAATGTGCGCGGCTCGAAGTAATCGGTCTGAGCAATCCCATCAATTAACATTTTTAATTCCCAGTCTTCGAAAGGGTGCATGGTATAATGGTAGCTGTTTTTGCTGTCACAAGCGATATATCCCATACTGAGCAGACAATTAATATCGTCTTTGACAGTGCGTTGATCCGCATATACCTCAAACTGCTCCGAAAGAAGCTTGCAAATCTGCACTTTGGTAAGAGGTCTTTTCTTATCACTTGATTTTTTAAATATTTCATATATTTGGAGCATTCGCTGCCGACCACCTGCGGTATTTGCCATTATGAAACCTCCGTTGCTCTAAAAAACAATAATTAGACAATTTATAAACACAATTTTAAGTTTTTTGCAAATATTTGTCAACATTTGCTGATGAAAAAGGTTATAATTAAGGGAAAGAAAGTGAAAAAAATTTTAAAAAAGTAAGGAGGAAGAATATGAGACAAAAATATGATGGCTTTGAAAGTTGTTATGGGATTTCAAAAGTAATTAGAACAGGCCTTATACCACAAGGAGCGACGCTCGAACATATAGAGAAAAAAGGGTTGTTATTGTCGGAGGAAAAAAGAGCGGAAGATTACACAAAAGTTAAGAAAATTATTGATAGATACCACAGAAAGTACATAGATAATCAATTAAAGGATGCTGAACTGTCAGGTGTGGAAGAGAGCTATTCTTTATATTGCAAAACAAATAGAACAGAAAAAGAAAATACCGATTTAAAAAAATTTTTGGAAAAATTAAGAAAACAGGTAAGCAATTTTCTAACCTCAAGCGATGAATTTAAACGAATAGATAAAAAGGAATTAATAGAAAAGGATTTACTGAATTTTGTACAAGGAGATGAGGAAGAGGAAGAACTTGTAAAGTCATTTAAGGGCTTTACAACATATTTTAAAGGATTTCATGAAAATAGGAAAAACATGTACTCTCATGAAGAAAAATCCACGGCGATTGCCTACCGTGTAATAAATCAAAATATGTTTAGATACTTTGACAACATTAGGAGTATTTCGAAGTTTATTCTTGCCAATTCTGAAAACAACATTGCTGAATTAGAGTCAATATACAGTGATAAACTTAAGGGAAAAACATTAGAGGAATTCTTTTCAGTTGATAATTATAGCTTTTTCATTTCACAGAGTGGTATTGACACTTATAACATGATAATTGGAGGATATTCTGTAGATGAAAGAACAAAAGTTAAAGGAATCAATGAGTATATAAACCTTTTTAATCAAGAAAATCATGAAAAATTTGGAACTTTAAAACCTTTATATAAACAAATTTTAGCAGAACGGACAACTGAATCTTTTCTGCCTGAAAAATTTGAGAACGATAAAGAAGTAATTGAGTCATTAGCTGCTTTTAGCCATAATATGTCTGATACTCTATTGGAGATTATGGAAGTCTTCGGTAAAATTGGGGAATATGATGCAAGCGGAATATATTTAAAGTATGACAGCCTTAAAGATATTTCTACATGCGTTTTCTCTGACTGGAGTGCTATTACAAATGCATTGTGGGAACGGTACGATGTTCAATATATCGGCAAAAAGAAAAAAGAAACGAAGGCATACATTGAGGAGAAAAGAAAGCATTTTAAAAATTTAAAAAGCGTTTCGGCTGACGAAATTAATACCGCTATGGGAGAGAATGTTCTTATACCATATAGCGATGCAGCCAAATCATTATTTGAAAAAATCTGTGTTGCAGAAGAGAATATACGGGAATTGATTAATCTTGATTATCCGGATGATAAAGAATTGTCTAAGGACAAAGCAGCGGTAAAAGATATAAAGGCATATCTAGACAGTGTTAAAGCGTTGCAACATCATATGAAGCCTCTTTTAGGAAATCAAGATGAATCAGGGAAAAACGAGTTTTTCTATGGCGACTTTTCAGGGCTTTGGGACGAATTAGATGCACTTACGCCACTTTATAATAAGGTGCGTAATTATGTAACAAAGAAGCCATACTCTACTGAAAAGATAAAACTTAATTTTGATAATTCTACATTGCTAAACGGTTGGGATTTAAATAAAGAAGAAGCAAATACTGCAATTTTAATGCAGCGTGAGGGTTTTCTCTATCTGGGAATTATGGACAAGAAGCATAATAAGATATTTAGAAATATTGAAAACACCGGCTGTGAGGATTGTTATCAGAAAATGGAGTATAAGCTGTTACCGGGTGCGAATAAAATGCTTCCAAAAGTATTCTTTTCAAAAAAAGGCATAGAAAGCTTTAAGCCGCCACTGGAGATATTAGAAATATACAAAAATGAAACCTTTAAGAAAGGTGAAGCTTTCAATATTGATGACTGCCATACAATAATTGACTTTTATAAAAAAGCATTAAACGAGCATGAAGACTGGAAAAAGTTTGAATTTAAGTTTTCAAAAACAAAAGATTATAGAGATATTTCCGAATTTTATCGAGAAGTAGAAGCTCAAGGATATAAAATATCATTTAAAGCAATTCCAAAGAAAATAATTGATGAATATGTTGAAAAAGGATGGTTGTATCTTTTCAAAATATGGAACAAAGATTTCTCAGAATACAGCAAAGGAACACCGAACCTGCATACGCTTTATTTGAAGATGCTTTTTGATCCAAGAAATCTTGAAAATGTTGTTTATAAATTGAACGGTGAGGCGGAGATATTTTATCGGAAGGCGAGCATTCAGCCAAAAGATATAATCAAACACCCCGCAAACGAGGCAATAAAAAATAAGAATCCTCTCAATAAAAAGCAAAGCAGCATTTTTAAGTATGATTTAATTAAAGACAGACGCTATACCGTGGACAAGTTTGAGTTTCATGTTCCGATCACGCTTAATTTTAAGGCACGGGGGAAAGAAAATATTAACACGGAAGTAAGGGAATACATTAAGAGGTCAAAAAATTTGTATGTAATTGGGGTAGACCGTGGCGAACGCAATTTACTCTATGTATCTGTAGTTGATGCAGATGGCAGTATTGTTGAGCAATATTCGTTGAATGATATTGTAAACGAATATAAAGGTGTTCAGTATAGGACTGACTATCATGCGCTTTTGGACACAAAAGAAAAGAATCGAGACAAAGCACGAAAAGAATGGACTGAGATACAAAACATAAAGGAACTAAAAGAAGGATATATCAGTCAAGTCGTTCATAAAATATGCGAGCTGATGATGAAATACGAGGCAATTATAGCTCTTGAAGATTTGAATGGAGGTTTTAAAAACAGTAGGAAAAAAGTTGAAAAACAAGTATACCAGAAGTTTGAAAAGATGCTTATTGAAAAGTTGAATTATCTTGTTGACAAGAAGGCAGATGTAAACGAACCGAGCGGATTGCTGCACGCATTACAGCTTACCAGCAAATTTGAGGGATTTAATAAATTATTCGGGCAAAGCGGATTTGTATTCTATGTTCCGGCATGGAACACGAGTAATATAGACCCTTGCACAGGATTTACAAATTTATTCTTTTCCAAGGATTTACGTTATGCGAGTGTTGAAAACAGTTTAGAATTTTGGAAGAAGTTTGATAGCGTTGCTTACGATGATACAAAAGACATATTTTCATTTACCTTTGACTACAACAACTTTAATCAAAGAGCAGAAGAAATTAAAAGTAAAAGTAAATGGACAGTATATTCTTATGGTGATAGGCTGGAGACATTTAGGAATGCGGATCTGAACCAGCAATATGACAGCCGCGAAGTGAAACTTACAGAAGCTTTTAAAGAGCTTTTTAAGAAATATGAGATTCCGCATGAAAACTGTGAAATAAAAGAGAATATTTTAAACTGCAAGGAAAGAGATTTCCATGACAAATTGCTGCATTTGTTTAAGTTAACGTTACAACTTAGAAACAGCAAAACGGGAACAATGATTGATTATATGACTTCTCCGGTTATGGATATTGACGGAAATTTCTTTGACAGCAGAACAGCGAGCAGCAGCCTTCCTCAAGATGCGGATGCAAACGGGGCATATAACATTGCAAGAAAGGGTTTGTGGCTTATAGAAAAATTGAAAAACACTAAAGACGCGGATCTTCCTAAGGCAAAGCTTGCAATAAAAAATGCAGAGTGGCTTGCATACGCACAAAGAAATGAGAACAATGGATGACTTAATTCGCATTACAATGCTTAATGATTATGTTTTTTGTCCTGCCTCTATATACTTCCACAATTTATATGGAGGCAGGGATACTTTAACCTTCCAGGGGAAGGCACAACTTGATGGGAAAAAAGCACATGAAACTGTAGACAATGAAAGTTATTTGAAAAATAGGAAGATTCTTAGCGGCATTGATGTATTTTCGGAGAAATACGGTCTAATCGGGAAAATAGACATTTACGACGAAAAAAAGCGTTGTTTAATTGAGCGAAAGAAAAAAATTAAGCAGATATATGATGGATACATTTTTCAGCTATATGCACAATTCTTTTGCATGAAAGAAATGGGATATCCGGTAGACGCACTTTTCCTTTACAGTATGGATGATAACAAACGGTATAATGTGCCTTTGCCATTGGAAAATCCCCAAATGATGAACAAATTTGAGGAAGTAATAATGAAAATGCGAACAACGGATATTGAGACATACCAACAAGAAAATCCGATGAAATGCAAGATGTGTATTTATTTCGAAGCATGTGACAGAGGATATAAAGATGATGAGTCGAAATGATTTTGTGAAAAAACAAATACTTGTGTACTGTCCAGCCAAGGGTGATTTAATGGCATTCCGTAATGACAACATATTGATTAAGAACAAAGATAACAAGATTAAGTATCAGTCAACATGCTATCAACTGTTTGCTGTGTTTGTAATAGGACATACAACCATTACCACAGGATTGATACAGCGTGCATATAAGTTTGGTTTTTCAATATGTTTGTTTTCAATGGGACTTAAATTATACAGCATTATAGGGGGCAGGCTTGAGGGAAACACATTGCTTCGGCAAAAGCAATATGAATATAAGTCTTTGGAACTAGGACAGAAGATTATTTATAACAAAATAATTATTCAGAGACAAACGCTTAAATCACTTAGAAACAAAACTATTGATTGCAAGCGAACAATACGCAAGCTTGATACATTGGCAGAAAGTTTGACAGAGGACACATTGCCATTACTATCCATCCTCGGAGTGGAAGGCTCAGCATCGAAAATCTATTTTGCAGAGATGTTCGCTTTTACAGATTGGAAGGGTAGAAAGCCAAGGATTAAGCAAGATTACATTAACTCTGCATTAGATATAGGATACACAGTATTGTTTAATGTAATAGATGCAGTAACCGGAATATATGGATTTGATACCTATTATGGGGTGTTACACAGATGCTTTTATATGCGTAAATCTCTGATATGTGATTTGATGGAACCATTCCGAACTATTATTGATACAACAGTTAGAAAGGGCATTAATTTAAAGCAGATAAAAGAGGACGATTTTGAAAAAATAAAGGGTCAATATGTATTAAAATATAAAAAATCATCTGAATATACGGCACTTTTTTTGAACGCCATTATGGAAATCAAAGAAGAACTTTTTCTGTATATACAAGGGTACTACAGAAAATTCATGAAATCAGCGGCAGTTAACGAATTTCCGATGTTTGGGGAGATTAAAAATGGTAGTAATTAGTTATGATATAGCCGATGACAAGCTCCGCAGGCATTTTTCAAAATATCTGGAAAAATTTGGACACAGACTTCAATACTCTGTTTTCCAAATTGATAACAGCGAACATATTTTGGATAATATTATCGTTCAAATTGAAAATAAATTTGCAAAACGCTTTTCGCAGGCAGATAGTATCATGATATTCAGACTTTCAAACACTTGTCAAGTAAAAAAGTACGGATATGCAGCAAATGAAGACCAGGACTTTATCGTAATAAAATAATTGCAAACCTCGACCTGTTAAGTTAAAACATACTATTACAGAGGCATATTGTTGTCATAAAATAATAAAAAATATTGTTCTTAGACAAAAAAGTTGATAAAAAATGAATAGATATTGTTGAACCTACACACTGTAGCGTCTAGGACAATATGAAAATTTCTACTATTGTAGATATATCCTTCTTGCTTACAAATATATTGTCTAGGACAATATGAAAATTTCTACTATTGTAGATCAGGGCGCCCCGTTTTAGAATTAATATGTCTAGGACAATATGAAAATTTCTACTATTGTAGATGTCACCGGACAGATCAGCCAGGACTTGTCTAGGACAATATGAAAATTTCTACTATTGTAGATTTCGTGCGCGGCTTGCAGATCCGCCGGTCTAGGACAATATGAAAATTTCTACTATTGTAGATGTACACAATATGAACGATTAGGCGTGCGTCTAGGACAATATGAAAATTTCTACTATTGTAGATACCTTAACAAGCTGTGGCAATACTTTGTCTAGGACAATATGAAAATTTCTACTATTGTAGATAGATCCAGAAGATGTATGAAAAGGACGTCTAGGACAATATGAAAATTTCTACTATTGTAGATCATTTGCCCGTTGATGTAGGAGGTTTGTCTAGGACAATATGAAAATTTCTACTATTGTAGATAGCTGGTGCTTCTATGTATGCCGCAAACGTCTAGGACAATATGAAAATTTCTACTATTGTAGATCCAAAGTATTTACGCATAAGCTCCAAGTCTAGGACAATATGAAAATTTCTACTATTGTAGATGCAAGCGTACTCGCGGTACTGCGTTTGTCTAAGACAATATGAAAATTTCTACTATTGTAGATAAAGTGGTGTTCTGTGTGCTTCGTTGGTCTAAGACAATATGAAAATTTCTACTATTGTAGATCGGGTACGCAGCGCGGCACAGACTGGGTGTCTAAGACAATATGAAAATTTCTACTATTGTAGATATCCTGAGGGATCAGTTGAGGCAGTCGTCTAAGACAATATGAAAATTTCTACTATTGTAGATGAAGAAATGCGTGCCTATTTTGCAGGTGTCTAAGACAATATGAAAATTTCTACTATTGTAGATAGAGTAGTGTAATTTCATATGGTTACCAAACTATAGCGAGCGTATTTTTTCTATTATCCCTGTTATCACTTAAAGAATTAAAGTAAGACCAGAGCTGTGCATGAGAAGAAAGCGCGTGAACCTAAAAATCGCGATTGTCAGCTTTGCTTGAGCCCATCAAAAATAGAAATTATAGATAGATTTACAAAATGAAAATAAGGAGGCATTTAGATGAAAGTTAAGTACATAAGAAAAAGTGATATATCATTAACAAAGGGTAAAATCTATGAAGTTCTGGCGATTGAACACGGACTTTATAGAATTGTTGATGATACCGAGGAAGATTATCTATTTTATCCTGAAGAATTCGAAAACGTTGAAAAGTAGTACTTGATAAGAAATTGCGGAACTTGTGTAGGCATGAAGGGGCGTTAATAGATGGATGGAAACTGTGTTGCGACGCTTTCCTGGATGAAATTTTAAGAAGATTTGATTATGGATCGGTGAAGGAAAGAAAAGAGTGAAATGACGGAATAGAATACGAGGAAGGCAATGAGTGAAAAATCAAGAATTTAACAGGACCGTATGATGAAAAATATCATTTTTAGTACAATCAGGTTTCGTCTCGCAGGAGGCGCATGAAAAAGAAAGGATACATATGAAAACATTAGGAAACATACTTTGGTTTTTATTTGGAGGTCTGCTTGGCGGACTTGCATGGTGCCTTGCAGGATGCATATTCTGCATAACAATAATCGGAATACCGATTGGCGTACAATGTTTTAAATTTGCGGAATTTGCGTTTTGGCCGTTCGGCAGAGAAATCGTGTACGATGGAAGGATGTTTTCGTTCCTTGTAGACATCATATGGGTCTGCTTCTTTGGACTGGAAATGGCAATCGCAAACCTGCTGTTTGGCTGCCTTTGGTGCATCACGATAGTGGGAATTCCGTTCGGAATGCAGTTTTTCAAAATGGCCAGGCTGTCATTTATGCCGTTTGGGGCAAGAATCGTCGAGAGCGCGTAACTTGCTTTGCGGATGAACACTGCATGCCTTGATTTTTTCGTGCGGACGCAATATAATTACAGTAAGAAAACGGAAGCAAAAGGCAGAGAAACAAGTGAATGAATTCTCTGCAGAAAGGGGAAAGAATGAAATACGAAATTAAAGGTGGGTCATTCCCGGTTGTGGTTTGTTATTTGAACAAAGGAGAACAGATGATTACGGAGAAGGGCTCCATGGTTTGGCAGACGACGGATTTTCAGATGGAGACAACGGGAGGCGGCCTCGGGAAGATGTTTTCTAAGGCATTTTCGGGTGAGTCCATGTTTCAGAATATTTACACGGCGGGCAGGAATGATGCGATGATTGCATTCGGCTCGAGTTTTCCGGGAAAAATTCTTCCACTGGAGATAACAGGGGGTAAAGAGTTTATTTTGCAGAAACAGGCTTTCCTCGCGTCCACGAAAGGTGTGGATCTTTCCGTTCATTTCAGCAAAAAGTTCGGCGCGGGATTTTTCGGCGGAGAAGGCTTCATTATGCAGAAACTTTCAGGAAGCGGGATGGCTTTTGTGGAAATTGACGGCGATTTGGTGGAATACAATCTTGCTCCGGGGCAGCAGCTGCTGGTAGATACCGGAAATGTTGCCGGATTTGAGACGAGTGTTTCCATGGAAATCAGACAGGTTCAGGGATTGAAAAACAAGCTGCTTGGCGGAGAGGGGCTCTTCAATACATTGCTGACGGGACCGGGCAAGGTATGGCTGCAGACGATGCCGATTTCAAACGTTGCAAATGCGATGATTGAATTTATTCCAACCCAAGGATAAGGAAGTGTTGATATGCCACTTCAGATAATCAGAAACGACATAACAAAGCTGAAGGTTGACGCCATCGTGAACGCTGCGAACAATTCGCTTCTCGGCGGAGGCGGCGTGGACGGCTGCATTCATCGCGCGGCAGGACCCGAGCTCCTTGCGGAGTGCCGAACGCTTCACGGCTGCGCGACGGGCGACGCAAAGATTACAAAAGGCTACCATCTGCCTTGCAAATATGTTATCCATACGGTCGGGCCGATTTGGCGGGGCGGAGATTACGGTGAAGAGGAAAAGCTGATTTCCTGTTATCGCAAGTCGCTTGCGCTGGCGGCGGAGCATGGGTGTAAAACGCTTGCGTTTCCGCTGATTTCGGCGGGCGTTTACGGCTATCCGAAAGACCGGGCGCTTCGCGTGGCCGTGGATACCATCAGCGAATTTTTGCAGGAAAACGACATGCAGGTATATGTCGTGATTTTCGATAAGAAATCATATACCATCGGAAGCAAGCTTTTTTCGGACATTGCGGCATACATAGATGATAAATATGTCGAGGAGCATGAGGACAGCTATGATTTAAAAAGGCTGAGGAGCATTGAGGTCTGCTGTGACGCTTCGCTGGATAATGCGCTTGAACAGCTTGATGAAAGTTTTTCCGAGATGCTTCTTCGCAAAATCGACGAAAAGGGCATGACGGATGCGCAATGTTACAAGAAAGCAAACATTGATCGGAAACTTTTTTCAAAAATCCGCTCCGACAAATCGTATCGACCTTCAAAGCCTACGGTAATTGCTTTTGCGCTGGCACTTGAGCTGCCTTTGAATGAGATGAAGGAAATGCTTATGAAGGCGGGTTTTGCGCTTTCACACTCGAATAAATTTGACGTTATAATTGAATATTTTGTCAAAAAAAGAAATTATAATGTTTTCGAAATCAACGAGGCATTGTTTGCATTCGACCAAAATCTCTTAGGTGCTTAATTTGTTGCATGCGAGGCGATCAAACCAAGTGAAAATGAAACTATACTAAGACTGTAAGGTGAATTACCGGGCAGTCTTTTTTATTGGAATTTAATTTTGGGAGGTTTTACAGTAAATGGTAAACCACCAACGTCCTTCTCAAGGCCTCACTTTTTTGAGATAATTGTGTGCAGTTGAAAAACTTTCTCAACTTTTCACACTTTTTAAACTCAGGAGGTTTCAGAAGAACGATATTCAAACTGTAACGCAGAATGTCAGACTGCAGCAGTGGACAGCCATTATCCAGGCTCGTCAGGCCAGTGGTCTGAAAGTAGACGATTACTGCAGTGAACATAATATTTCCCGCAATGCATATTACTATTGGCTGCGAAAGGTAAAGGCGGCAGCCATTGAAAACTCTGGGAATCTCTTTGCGGAAGTGAACCCATCTTTCCAGAAGACGATGCCAGAGCATTTGGAATCCGGATGCTCACCGGTTTCCATCCGCCTTGGCGATGCAGTCATCCATGTAAACGAAGATGCTTCCAGCTGTCTTCTGCATATGGTCATTGAGGCGGTCAGAAATGCTGAATGATTTAACCGGTTTCAAGCATATCTACATTGCCTGCGGCTATACGGACTTACGCCGCGGCATTGATGGTCTTGCTGCAGTTGTAAAACAGGAATTTAAGCTGGATCCCACCGATGAGGGCAGCATTTTCCTTTTCTGCGGAAGAAGGACTGACCGGATAAAAGCGCTTCTCTATGAGGGCGATGGATTCCTGCTTCTCTACAAAAGGCTTTCTGACGGGAAATTCCGTTGGCCTCGGAATGAAGCCGAAGTAAAGGCTATCACCATGCAGCAGTACAGATGGCTGATGGATGGACTTGCCATCGAACAGAAGACTGTCATCAAACAGACGAAAGTCAGACAGCTCCTCTGATTTTTGATAAAACCTGCACTTTGACAACTTAAAAAAAGTTATCCAAACGTTGATATTTCAGTCATTTTTCTCTTTTTTTGCTTCCCGAAATATGGTATAATGATGCTATGGAAAAGACATCAAAACTGACAGAAGAACAACTGAATCAAGTACCGAAGGATGTGTTGGTTACCATGTATCTGCAGCTTGCAGATACCATGAAGCAGGTGGCAGAGCAGAACAATCAGCTGCTCCGTCAGGTGACTTCTCTGGAAGAGAAAATCAGCATTCTAACGCAGCGTCATTTCGGCAGGAAAACCGAAAAGGCATCGGAGATTGATGAGCTGCAGATGACCTTTGACTTTTATGAGAAACGTGCACTGAATGAAGCAGAACATATTCTGGATTCAGCCAATGCGGAGGAGATAGAACCGGATCCTTCTCAGTCCGTACGCAAACGGACAAAGCGAAAAGGAAAACGCCTGTCGGATCTGCAGTATCTGGAAACGGTCATTGATGAACATACCATTCCGGAAGAAGCGCCGATATGCCAAGGGAATTCCTGAAGGATCACAAAGGAGTTCTCGTTACCGATGGATATCAGGTATATCACAAGCTTGCCGGTGAACGACCGGATGAACTTCGGGTTGCAGGCTGCTGGGCACATTGCAAACGGAAGTTTGACGATGTTCTGAAGGCACTGAAAACAAGCAATCCTAAAGGCGCAATTTCGGCCGAGGCACATAAGCGGATTGCGGCAATATATCATGTGGACAACATGTGCAAAGCATCTTCTCCTGAGGAACGTCTGGATAACAGGCAGAAGTCTGTAAAACCGCTGGTTGATGCATTTTTCAGCTGGCTAAAATCCATTGACCTTACACTGCTGGACAAAAGCGGTGCGCTTTATGGTGCAATCCGTTATGCACTAAATCAGGAACCATACCTGCGAGCATTTCTGGATGATCCAATCATCTCATTGGACAACAATGACGCAGAACGGAGCATCCGAAAATTCTGCGTGGGCAAGCACAGCTGGCACATCATAGGCTCCCGGCGTGGAGCCAGAGCAAGCGCCATTCTCTACAGTATAGCAGAAACATCCAAAGCCAACGGACTGAAGCCATACGAATATTTCAAGTATCTCCTCGAACAGATGCTGGCGCATCTGGATGACAAGCCGGCTGATTACATAGACGACTTGCTGCCATGGTCTGAAAAGATACCGGAATATTGCAGGTTGAAAACATTTGAATAGTTAATACTCGCCGCCTGAAAAGGCGGCACTTTTTTTAGACCACGTATGTGGTTTACCATTTACGAATCGATGCTGCACACGCGGTTGACTATAGGGCTGACAATAAAACCTTTGAGAGAGGACTGGAAGGAAGCAATCGAAGAGGATTTTGAAGCAAGAAAATAAAAAAGCCCTGCAATCATTACAACTGCAGGACTATACTGGTGGACGATAAGAGGCTCGAACTCTCGACCTCTGCGTTGCGAACGCAGCGCTCTCCCAGCTGAGCTAATCGCCCATGCTATCAAAGGATTCCAAATGATATGAAATTTGAAATCAGATAGGCAACTGCGGCCATCACACATGTGAAGGAGATGACTTTAGATTTGACTTTGGATTCCTTGTCGAAGACTGCCATGGATGTAATCCAGGATACGACCAAGGTGATTAGTGCAATTAAAGTCATCCGGTTTATGATTGCAGCCCATCCGCGACAGAAATAGCAGATGATCGCAATGACCAAAACCGTAATGATGTATTTGAGCCAGCCCCCACGGTCAAAAATAACAGGGATGAGCAGTGCAGCCCATATGACGCCGAGGAGCAGGCACTTTAATATCAATATAACGAATGCTTCCATAAGTATCCTTTCAGAAATTTCATCTACATATTAATTATAACACATTTTGCCGCAATATGGAACAGCCTTTGTGCAGATAGTGGACTTTTTTTTCTCTGTGTGATAAACTTTATGACAGAGTCATGCGAAAGCGGTGGAGAAGGTACAATGAAACACACTACGAACATTTTGGAAGAACTTCTTGAAAGTGAATATAAAGGGCTGATTTATATTGACGAACAAAACAGAATCGGCTCATATAGCAAGCGTGCGAAGGAAATAACCGGAATTATTTCCGAGGATGGGCGATGCCATGCCGCAGGCAGCATCAAAGAAGGTGACATTGTGATTATCTGCGATAACGAAATCGGAAATGATGATGCCTTGTCACCGGCCGATTTGCTGCATATTAACATAAACGATAAAAACATCGCAAAGGGCGATGCCATCGTTGCCGTGGGCGTTTACCACAATAAAAAAATCAAGCCGCAGTATAAATACATCAAGAGCTATAGCCCAAATGGGAAGTTTGAACTGAAAACAAACTATCTCGGGTTTGAGATTGTAAGCCGAATTGACTTTGCAAATAACAGCGCAGACATTACAGTGAATAACGAAACCTATACAATGAGGTATTTTGAAGCTGTGGGGCACATGGTTGTCATTGACGGAATTACGGGTGAAATAAAATTTTTTGAGAGCCGTGGGTACGGATTCCGCGGAGAGGAGATAGGAAAACTTTTTTCAGGCAGAGGCTATATGGCAAAGGCGAGTGCCGACGAGAATCAGGAGGATACACCTGCGATTGAGGGGCTCGAAATTCAGAATGTTATACACGGCGAGGCATTCATCACGAAAATAGAAGACATGATGAAAAAGACAAACGGCTGTGTTGAAAAAGGTATTTACGAAATTCACAGACGACCGATTTTTTGTATTTTTGTAAGGATCAGGAGTTTGCAGAAGCAGGACGGAGTCTATGTGATCATTCAGGACGCGTCGCTGCTTGAAGAGATGCGAAAGGAAAGAAACGCAATCATACAGCTTTTGGAAGAACGGCAGAAGAAGAAATCACATAATGAGAACAAGAACCGGGAATTTGAAATTGCGGGGCTGAATGATTTTATCGGAAGAAACCCGTCGATGGCAGAGGTCAAGAGGCTGGCATATAAAGCATCGCAGACGATGTTCAATGTAATCATAACGGGGGAAAGCGGAACGGGAAAGTCAAGGCTTGCGAAGAATATACATAACATGGGGAATCCGGGTGCTCCGTTTGTGGAGGTAAACTGCAATGCAATCGCGCCGAGCTTGTTTGAGAGTGAACTTTTCGGCTATGCACCGGGGGCGTTCACAGGTGCGGCGACGGGAGGCAAGGCAGGGTTCTTCGAAGAGGCGAACGGGGGAACCATTTTTCTGGATGAAATCGGGGAGATTCCGCCGGACATTCAGGTCAAGCTGCTGCATGTGCTCCAAAATAAAAGAATCTACCGTGTCGGTTCCTCGAAGCCGATTGATGTCAATGTGCGGGTAATCACTGCAACGAACAGAAATCTTGAAGAGGAAGTGCGGCAGGGGAGGTTCAGACAGGATTTATACTACAGAATCAATGTGTTTCCGATATGTATTCCGCCGCTCAGGCAGAGAAAGGATGACCTTTATGTTTTGATAAATTCAATTTTGAGTGATATATGCGTAAGATATGACATGAAGCCGATGCTTTTGTCGGAAGAGGCACTTAACAAAATGATGCGCTACAGTTGGCCGGGAAATGTGCGGGAGCTTGAGAATGTCATCGAGCGCGCCATAACGATTTGCGACTCTCCGGTTATTTATTCGGAGCACATTCTGATTCATGATGACGAAGAAGAAGGAAAAACCCTAAAAGAACAGCTGCTGAAGGAAGAAAAACGCATCATAGCGGAGGCTCTGACGAGAAATAAGGGGAGTCGGCAGAAGGCCATGGAGGAGCTGGGTCTTTCCAAGACGGTATTTTATGAAAAGTTGAAAAAGATTAAGTTCTAAAAATAGGAATTGAAGTTCGGAAAACAGGACGCTATTTTGTCCTGTTTTTTTCTGCTCTTTTTCAGCAAGAAAAAAGTGTTGAAAATTAACGATTTTTGCCGCGTGCAAAACAATATTGAATTGTTGGCATTCTTTTTGCTTTAGTATTATCTGAAAGCGAAAAGGAATTCTTGATAGAAATTACGATACGGAGGAGAGAGACTTGATAAAAGAAATCAAAAATAACGAGTTATATTTTGACGGATGCAGCACGACCGATCTGGCTAAGCAGTACGGGACGCCGCTCTATGTGATGTCCGAGACGGGAATCAAGGAGAAAATCAGAGAACTTAAGAAATCATTCCTTGATAAATATCCGAATACGAGAATCGCGTATGCCTGCAAAGCTTTTTGCACGACTGCGATGTGCAAGATCTGTGACACAGAAGGACTTTGCATCGATGTTGTCTCCGGCGGAGAGCTTTACACCGCGAAGAAAGCCGGCTTCCCTGCAGAACGAATTGAGTTCAACGGCAACAACAAACTGCGTGGGGAGATTGAGGATGCTTTGGACTACGGAATCGGAAGATTTATCGTGGACAGCGAGCCGGATTTTAAGCAGATTGAAGATGTCTGCAAAGAGAAAAACATGACTGGAAATATTTTGCTGAGAATCACGCCGGGCGTAGCAGCAAGTACGCATGACTTCATCATAACAGGAAAGCGCGACTCGAAGTTCGGTGTTCCTCTTGATGAGGATGTGTTTTATCCGCTTGCGGAGAGAGCCATTAAATCTGAGCATATAAACCTTCTGGGACTGCATTTTCACATCGGCTCACAAATCCTTGATAACGATGCATATCTTAAATCACTGGATGTAATGCTCGGGCTTGTGGAAGAACTCAAGAAGCGCTTCGGATACGAGACAAAAGAGTTGAATCTTGGCGGCGGCTTCGGCGTCAAGTACACCGATGAGCAGTCAAAGCCATATTCTTATTATATCGACCCGATGATGAAAAAAATCGCATCGAAGTTCGCAGAAATGCAGATCAAAATGCCGGCGGTTGTATTTGAACCGGGAAGAAGCATTGTTGCCGAGGCGGGACTCAGCCTTTATACAATCGGAAATATCAAAGACATCAGAGGCGTAAGAAAATACATCGCCGTAGACGGCGGCATGGCAGACAACATCCGACCGGCACTCTATGAGGCAGTCTATGACGGCGTGGTTGCAAACAAGGCGGATGAGCCGAGAAACGACAAAGCCACGATATGCGGCAAGACTTGTGAGTCCGGAGACATTCTGATAAGAGACTGTGCGGTCACGGACAAGGCAGAAAAAGGCGATTTGTTCGCAATCTTTTCAACCGGTGCTTACGGGTTCTCTATGGCGAGCAATTACAACAATTGTCCGATTCCGGCAGTTGTCCTTGTAAGGGAGGGCAAAAGTTCGATTATCGTGAAGAGACAGAGTTATGAGCATATGACTGCAAATCACGAAATACCGGAATGGCTTTAATACCAAATTACCATTGATTAGCGAAAGCGGATTGATATTCCACAATTATATGGCTTGGGTTGCGGTCATTTCTATGTTATTATTAACATTAACAGGACTGGACAGATTTATCCCGCTTTTCAAGCTTCCGAAGGAACCTCAGGTTTACTTAAAGAAGAATGCAAAGGAAACAGCATAATCTGTCTTTGCAAAGGATAACGGTAAAACGAAAGGATAGAAAATGAAATTTTTTATTGATTTGATAGACGCAAAACCTTTTATAAGTCCTCACAAATGTTTATAAACCAATGTGAAAATGGCTTAAAATCAAGGTTTTCCGCATATCTTCATTTTTCTTGTCATATCTCCGCATAAGGTGTTTTTGTAAGACCGGGCACCATTTTAGCACCACAGAATATAAGGAGGACGACATGAAAAACGAACTTTTGACTAAGGGTATTATACTTCCGTCCGGCGAAATCGGCAAGAATAAGATAAACCTTGTCGCCGGGGCAATCACGCAGCCGTTCGCGGAAATGGTATGGGTAACGACAGGCGGCGACATGGAAACAATCAACCGCCTTACCAACGTACTTGTAACCATGAACAACCCCACCGACCGGGGCAAGCTGTTCAAAATCATCAAACTGCTTTATGGGCTAATGGGCTTGCCTTTTTCAGAGGAAGCCGAGCCTATGGACGCAGACCCCGACGTTTTGGAATACTTCATCTTTTCTTTCATGGCAGACTTTGGAGAAGTCATGCAAGAACTGATAGCAGAAGAAATGAAATAGCGACCCGCACAGCGGCGTTTCTCACTCTCTCACTGGGAGAACAGGAACGCCGCTATTTTTATGCCCTCATGTTACGCAGTAGGGGCAAAAAAAGCCTTGATTTATCGGGCTTACAGAACGCAAAACAGAGGAAGCAAGGAAAAGATACCTTACCCCTCAAAATCCGCGTTCTACTGCGCAACAAATCTAAAGCAAAGGAGTGATGAAGCTATGGCAGTTTTCCGTGTGGAACGCAACACAGGCTACACCGTAATGAGCAACCACCACTTACGCAATAAGGAGCTTTCCTTAAAGGCAAAGGGGCTGTTATCTCAAATGCTGTCCCTGCCGGAGGATTGGGATTATACCCTTTCGGGGCTGTCCTACATCAACCGGGAAAGTATCGACGCTATCCGTACCGCCGTTTGGGAGCTTGAAAAAGCCGGATATATCACAAGGCGGCAGGGACGCGACGAGAAAGGCAAAATGACCGCTATCGAGTACACCATTTACGAACAGCCGCAGCCGCCGGAATTGGATTGCCCGGTATTGGAAAATCCAACAGCGGATAACCCGATATTGGAAAATCCGACAACGGATAATCCGACGTCGGAAAATCCAACGCAATTAAATAAAGATATACAAAGAACTAACTTACCAAAAAAAGAAAAATCAAATACGGATTTATCAAGTACCCATTCCATTCCTATCCATTCCCTAAATCCCTTGCCTTATGGCGAGGACGAAACGGCACAGCCGCCGGAACGGAAAAGAACGGAAAGGAACGACGCTTACAGAGTGTATGAGGAAATTATCAAAGACAATATCGCCTATGACATTCTCTTACAGGACAGAAGCCTTGACCGCGACCGTCTGAATGAAATTGTTGACCTCATGCTTGAAACCGTCTGTACGGCAAGAAAGAAAATCCGTATTGCCGGGGACGATTACCCCGCCGAGCTTGTGAAGTCAAAGTTTATGAAGCTGAACAGCGAACATATCCGCTTTGTGCTTGACTGTATGCAGGAGAACACCACGAAAATCCGCAACATCAAGCAGTACCTAAAGGCGGTGCTTTTCAATGCCCCGTCTACCATTGACAGCTACTATACTTCCCTTGTCGCTCACGATATGGCAAGCGGCGCGCTTGCACCGAGAAAGCCAAAGTACGGCGACCTGGACTATTACACCTACAACGAGGGCGAAAGCCTGTAAACGAAAAAAGGAGGATTTACCACATGGCACAGAAAACAGGAGCTTTGATTTTTGATGAAACCGCTGACCGCTACGACATTCGCTTTGACATTGCCGACTATTACGGCGGCTTGCATTGCGGCGAGTGCATGGACGTATTCACAGGCGGCAAATGGAAGCCGACCCGGATTGAGTACGGGGACAACTGGTATCTTGTAGGTATTCGCGCCGAGGACTTGAACGGGCTGCGGGTGCGGATTTAACGGGGCGGCGTGAACAACGGACGCCCTTTTTTCACGCCCAAAAGCGGCGTACCACCCTAACACTATCATTACTACCGGGAAAGGAGGACGGTAAACATTGCAGGACGAAATCAACGAAAAAGTGGTTGCGCTCTCGGTCAAGGGAGCAAAGCTGACCGCTGAAATGCTGCAAAAGGCAATCAAAGCCATGCTTGCACAGGCAAAAAAGCAGCAGGAAAAACAGCCCCACGGGAAGCAGACGCTAAAGCAGCTTGCGAAGCAGAACGCGGGGCTTTCCAACATTGAGATAACTGAGGGCAATATCAAAGCCTTTGAGCAGACGGCAAAAAAATACGGTATCGACTTTGCCCTAAAGAAAGACAGCACCGAAACGCCGCCCCGTTATCTTGTATTTTTCAAGGGGCGGGACGCGGACGCTCTGACCGCAGCCTTTAAGGAGTTTTCCGCAAAGAAGCTGACACAGGAGCAAAAGCCCTCTATCCGAAAGGCACTTGCCACATTCCGGGACGCAGCAAAGCAGCTTAATGCGAACCGTCAAAAGACAAAACACAAGGACAGGGAGGTATCGCTATGAAGCCGAATATCAAGAAGTTGCTTATCCTAAACGCCCCCTATCTGCTCTTTGTGTATCTCTTTGATAAAGTCGGACAGGCGGTGCGGCTCTCGCCGGGGGCTGGCCTCTCCGGCAAGCTGCTTTCCATTGGCAGCGGCTTTTCCGCTGCCTTTTCAAATGCCCTGCCGAGTTTTGCCCCTATGGACTTGCTTATCGGCATTGTCGGGGCTGTCGTTATCCGGCTTGCGGTCTATGTGAAAGGCAAGAACGCAAAGAAATACCGTAAGGGCATGGAGTACGGCTCTGCACGTTGGAGTGCATAATTTTAAGTGTAAAGGAACTCTACATGGACGCACAGGAGGTTATGCACATGACTGATTATAGCAAAATCACAGCCCTTTACTCCCGCCTTTCCGTAGGGGACGAGGACAGGGACGGCGGCGAGAGCAACAGCATACAGAATCAGAAAATCTTTTTGGAGAACTACGCCAGAGGGCAGCACCTCACCAATATCCGGCACTACATCGACGATGATGAAAGCGGCAGATTTTTTGACCGTTCTGCCTACTCCCGCATGATGGACGATGTGGAAAACGGGAAAATCGGTGTCTGCATTATGAAAGACCTTACCCGCTGGGGGCGCGACTATCTCC
>OIWT01000403.1_pt1 | contig 61138 bp, 61 predicted proteins | sample 1587701 | NCBI WGS metagenome assembly OIWT01 (sample SAMEA3888904, study PRJEB22519) | human gut metagenome | biome: human gut; feature: human-associated habitat; material: faeces | place: Denmark | collected 2009
ACCAGCAGGGACTACGTGATTTTATTATGTCTCAAAAGCTGTAAACTGCTGATACATATGATGAAAACGATCCTGATAAATACATCAATATAAGCATCAACAGCACTTCTATCTTTTCCTTCCAGGAAAACGCTATCTTTGTTAATAACTTATGTTCTATCAATAAAAATACGATTCCCCAATAAAGCATAAAAGAAAAATGCGCTGGCTCATTGGACACCCCTTGAAGTTGATACCCTCCCCCACGTTCGATAAGAGTTGTAAACGTCCCACTTCCAGTTCCGAAGATAAGTCCCATAAAGATTTCATACAGAACTCCTCCAAAATAATTTTTAGATATATATTCTATAAATCCTAACACCATAACATACGGAAATACACATTTTATTTTTTTTATTATATAAAGCAAATCATTTTTACTTATAGAATACTTTGCTATAAGTAAAGTGAAAAAATATGATGTAGCTATTATAAAGTAAGTAATTAAACGCGACAACTTTATACTAGCATAGGATTTTAATCCGTCTGGAATACCGAAAATATATGCATCCCAATTAATTCCTGATGTGGCACTATTCATTATCAAATTTTCATACGGAAAAAAATATTCGTAAAGAACACTTATAATTGCAAAAAAGAAAAAACCATATACATAAAGCAATCCTTTTTTGCTAATCATAAAATGTTTTTTAAAAAGATAATAAATGCAGAACAATAACAAGATAAAAGACATAGCTACATCATAGCTAACTTCACTCGATTTACCAACTAGTAAAAAATATCCTCGAATAGCCGATATATGGATAATAATTGTAAGTGATAACAATTCTATAAATTTACGATGGAGTGTATTTCTTCTACAAAGGATATATGTTACCATCCCAATTAATACGATAGTGAAAAAATTAATCGGCATTCTATACTCCTTCTAAACTAAATTTGCTTCGCAATAATATTCATCGATATAGGATTACCTATCATACCGACTTATATCACTTTAAATAATGACAACAAACACTTAAATAGAACCCTGATAATTATCATATCAGGATATAATCCTATCACTTTAAGATTATATCTTAAACTGTGTTCTATTCGAAGCGCAATATACTGGTTTTTCCTCATAAATAGATATTGTTGCCATTTAGTAAGAAAGTTATTCCGCTTTAAAATTTCTAATATGGCATAATCCGATTGTAACATCTTAATTTCATTGTTCGAAAAATTTCCTCCATACTCCACATGATAATAGATAGGTATATTTATATACGTAATATCACATTTACTTCGGTAAAGCATAAGCCAAAGTAAAAAATCATCTGAGCCATTTTGTGTTAGAATATTTTGATACCACGCTTTTGGAATGGCTTCTTTACGTATAATTACTTGTCCTGGGGAAATAATTTGATTTCCTATAATAAGCTGTGTATACAAAGATGTTATTATTTTTTTAGGGAAATTTAGAGGAATATTTAAAGTATCAGAATACATTTTTTCAGTATAATATTTTCTATGATATGCATTGAATATATACATATCAAACTTACTAACTTTTATCGTTTTTGCAATTATTGATAACGCCGTTTTGGAAAGCATATCATCTTGATCTATCATTAAGACGTATCTACTTATCGCATATTTAAGGCCTTCTACTCTGCTCCTGTGTATACCATAATTAGTAGGATTGGATATTATTTTTATTTTCAGGGAATCCTTATTAAGCTTATCTATTTTTATTTCTTCTTCCGGCGAATCATTTACAATAATTATTTCGTTGAATAACATATTTGCACTTTTTTGAGTTTCATTCAAGCTACATAATAAATGATTGATATGTTTATTCCCCTTGTAGAAAGGAATAATAACTGATAAATCCACAAAATTCAGCATAATTGACCTCATACATATATCAAGATTATATATTAAAATTCAAATATAAATCAGTGACTCTTTTCGACTCTAAATTTATATCGTATCCCTGTTTTGCTAAAACTTTCTGATTATCTTCTCTCTTTCTACCTTTAAAATCCAGTATCTTTTTAGCCCATAAACCAGTATTGCTCTCTAATGGCAAAAAAACAAAGTCATCTATTAATTTTGTCTCTTGTGACAATCTATCTGAGACTACGCAAGGAAGATCTGCAGCTTGTGCCTCAATTGCTGACACACAAAGACCTTCGAATCTTGACGGTAAAACATAACAATCCATTGCTTGATACAATGAATTAACATCATGACGAACGCCCAAAATTTTTATACAATTTTCCAAGTGATATTCTTTTATCAATTGACAAACTTTATCGTAATATTGCCTATCTCCCCTCATATCAATAGAGGTATTTCCTATGAGCCACAACTGTGCAGAAGAATCTATATCATGGACAGCTTTAAAAGCCTTAACCAAAAACTCATGATTTTTTTGATATGAAAAGCGAGCTACATTTCCAATAACGAAAGAGTTTTCTATTTCCATATCCTTTCTAATTTTCTTACGAACAGTATCATTGAATTTAAAATCACTTAATTTTATTGCATTGTGTATAACTGTAAAATCATTTTCTTTAAACATCCATTTGCCCGCTAAGTTCGAACATGCCCAACGATCAGTTACACATAACCTCGCTATTATTTTATTTATAAATAATACAATCTTATGAAAAAATGTCAGATTCCTTTCATAACCTGAATTATGACTATGAATGATGCGCCGTTCTACCCTAAACAAAAAGCCTAACAATAGTGGAAAAACATATATCATATCACAAGTATTAACTACAATGGCTGAATAAGTTTTCCTCATTTTCCACAATAATCGTGTTATCTGATAATAATGACGTAATGGGCTATCTAGTCTAGAAACGATATGATAAACACTATCACCATTATTAATGATTTCATCTTCAAATGCCATCTTTTCTTTTGTGAAGCTTAAAAAATCATATCGTATTTCATTCCGATTTAAATTTCGGTATTGTGCCATAAGATACGTTTCCGTTCCACCCGTATTTTCAGTCATTCCTACTTGTAAAACTTTATACATTTAAATTCTCCCAAAATATTTATTTATCATAAGACAGTAATAAATTATATAATTTATTTGCAAACCTAGACCACGAATAGTATTTCAATATATCATTAGGCGGCATAACATCCTGCTGTAACAATTGATTCAAATCGATATTGTAGTCATAAGGATCGATATAATAAGCACTCTTACGAAAGATTTCCGGTAATGATGCTCTATCTGAAACAATTACTTTTACGCCTTGAGACAATGCTTCTAAAGGAGGAATTCCAAAACCTTCATAGATTGCAGGATGTATAAAAGCTCGACAATTTTTCATCAAACATTTGAGCTCTTCATCTGAGACATATCCTACATAAAAAATATTTTTTTCATTTTCACCTGTTTCGCCATCATCTTTACTAGTCAGTCCAACTTTTTTCCCACTAATAACAAACTGCATGTCAGGATTCCTTTTCGCTACTTCACGAACCCATTTAAAATTTTTCTGTGGGGTAAGACTGCTGGCTGCTAAAAAATATTCTTTTATTTTTAACTGAGGATACTTTTTTAAGATACTATCATCATTTCTGATTCGGTTTATATGTTGCCATCCGTTTCCTAAAACCTTAATCCTATTTAATGAAATATGATAGTGATCCGAAATCTCTTTCTTTGAAAAATTTGAGACTGTTAATATAGTTCTACTAAAGAATAAAACAGAACGGCGCATAAATGCATAATATACATACGAAAGTACTGCATAAAAATTATGAATAAATTTTTTATTCATAACCTGACATATATCATGGATTACGGTAATATCTGGCTTAATGACCGGACAGGTCGTACAGAGATTAATACCAACATATCCATGTTTCCATAAGTAATATGGATATGCTGTCTGCTCCCACAAAATAGGCGTCATATCACCATATATCTTAATTTTTATATTCTTATACTCTGGAAGTTTTTTCACTGATTTTGGGGCCACAATCTCAACAAAATCAGCAGGTACTATCCTATCTAATTCACTTATGAGTTCATACGCAAAGCGCTCTTGTCCAGACAACATTCGCGTCAAGAATTTACCGTTAATAACAAATTTCATGATGCACCCTTTATTTTCCTTTATTCATGGACATATACCAACTACAAAGATTTTGAGCAGCACGATCAATATCAAAGCCGGTTGCTGACATTTCTACTCTTGCTAAATTATTTCGATATGGTAGAATCGATAAAATCTGTTTTGCCCAAATAGCAGCACCTAATTCTAAGGATAAAAACTTAACAGATTTAGTCAAACCAGATTCTCTTGTAACATTATTCGAGAAGAAACAATTAAGTCCATTTGCCTGAGCTTCTACAGAAACAACTGGCAGGCCTTCATACCACGATGGTAGAACAAAAACATCCATGCAGTTATAAAGTTTCTTGGCATCCTTTCGAAGGCCAAGAAAGCGGACTTTATCAATCAAGTGATAAGCTGCCACTTTCCGTTCAATTTTGTGGCGAAGTTCTCCGTCACCAATCAGCATAAGAATTGCGTTCGAATTTTGATGAACTACTTCACGAAATACATCAATCAGAAAAGCATGGTTTTTCTGGTACATAAAGCGCCCGACATGACCTATAACAAAGGCATCGACAGGAATATCAAGTTTCTGCCGATATTTTTCCCGCAACTCTTGTGAAAAAGAGTATTCGCCAAGATCAACAGCGTTGTTGATGACAGTTACCTTTCCACTAGCCATCATTTTTTTTCCATACATCCAATCTCCTGCAAGCCGTGAACAAGCTGCATAACGATTAGCAAAGAAGGGTGCAGATGGACGCAATATCATCTTCATCACCGAACGCATGCCTTCACTGCGCACAGCTGTAGAATGATTATGCAAGATACGTTGATGTGCACCTGCTAACCATGCAGGAAATAACGAGAATACAGACAATGTGTTCATATTGGAATGGACAATATCATAATGATTATCACGGACAATACGATAAATCTGCCTCATATAGAGGAGAATATTTTTTTTATAAGGTTCTATATGATAAACCTTTCCGCCCAAAGATTTTATTTCAGCATCTAATGCTGTTTTTTCATACCCATCTATAACAAAATCAAACTGTATAGTTTGACGATCAATATGGCGATAATAGTTCATAATGACGGCTTCCACACCACCACCACAGACAATACCTATAATCTGCAGGATTCGAATCACATCAAATCTCCTTTTTATATGCTAGAATACTATAACCAATACTAATCAAACATCCAACAAAAATACCCACTGCGACAAAAATTTTTTTCTTAGGAAAACTTGGTTTGTCCACATCTGGCAAGTTGGCAGCGTCAATGACCTGGATATCCATAGACTCCATGGCTTCCTGGATCTTGTTCTGCTCGCACTGCTGGACGAGGTTGGTGTAGATGGTCTTCTTGATCTCGGCGTCGCTCTTGAGCTGGAGATAGGTGACCATGTCGTCGGGGTATTTGTCGATGTCCTGCTCAATCTCGGCTTTCTTGGCACGGACGGCGTCTTCACTGGCCTTGGCGGCGCTAGCGGAGGCTTCGGCTACGGCCTGATTCTTGAAGCTCCATCTGGGCGGAGTTGAGGCTGGCGGCGCTGGAGTCGACGACGGCGCTGACTTCACGGGAGAGGTCTCCCTGCAACTGATTGAGCTGCTGCTGGGCAGCGATGACGGTCGGGTTGTTGTCGGTGTACTTCTGGCGCAGGCCGACGAGCTCGACTTCCTTGGCGACGATCTGACCGCGGATGCTCTGGACGGTGCCGTTGTCGTTGATGTTGTAGGCCTTGGAGCCGGACTTCTGCTGGCCGAGCTTGTTCGTGGCGGCATCGTACTGGGCCTGGGCGGCTTTCTGCTGGCTCTGAAGGTCGGCGATGGACTTGTCGTAGGCGGAGACCTGGGTGATGGCCTGCTTCAGCTGGTCGTCGGGACTGTAGAGCTTGTGCTCGCGCGAGAAGTCGGCGAACTTCTGGGCGGCGTCGTCGGAGTCCTGCTTGGCCTCTTCGATGCGGCCGTTGAGAAACTGGACGAGCAGGCTCTGGGTCTGCTGGCTGTTGTTCGTCTGCATGGTCAGGAAGTTGTCGACGACTTCCCTGGAGATCTGCTGGGCCTCTTCCGGGGTCTTGCCCTTGGCGGTGACGGTGATGAGGTTCGTGCCCTTCGTGTTCTTGATGTCGAGGTTCGACTTGGCAAAGCCTGCGGCATCCGGCTTCTTCTCGGGGTCCTTGTCCTCGTAGAGCTCGTCGATGATCGGGTCGAGGACGGTGCGGCTCTTCATGAGCTCCATGTAGTTGTTGGTGGGGCTCGCCGTGCTGCTGCCCGTCGCAGCGGCGAGCATAGCCGCTGCCTGGCCGCCCATCTCCTTGCTGGCGCTGCGCGTCTGCACGAGGGTCGTCGACTCGTACTGCTTCGGCAGGACAAAGGCGGTGATCGTCGCGATGGCCGTGCAGCCGACGATGATGCCGCCGACGATTTTCTTGTGTTCCTTCGTGACCTGCCAGAGCTTGCCGAGGTCAATGCTTTCTTCTTTCTCTAAATCCAAGGGATACAACTCCTTTTCTGCATGATACTATGAGTCAATAGGCGCCTTTGCCGAAGGCGACGGCTTTGACGGTCTTGAAGAGGTACATGAGGTCGATCCAGACGGACCAGTTGCGGACGTACCAGGTGTCCATGGCGACGCGCTCTTCGTAGGTGGTGTCGCTGCGGCCGCTGGCCTGCCACATGCCGGTGATGCCGGGCAGGACCATGCTGTACTCGCGGAAGTAGTCGCCGTAGCGCTCGATCTCTTTGGTGACGATGGGGCGCGGGCCGACGAGGCTCATGTCGCCCTTGATGACATTCCATAGCTGCGGCAGCTCGTCGAGGCTGGTCTTGCGGAGGAAGGCGCCGAGCTTCGTGACGCGCGGGTCGTGCTCGAGCTTGAAGTTCTCCTCCCACTCCTTGCGGGCCTCGGGATTCTCAGCGAGGTATTTCTTCAGGGCTTCCTGCGCGTTCGGGATCATGGTCTGGAACTTGTAGCACGGGAAGAGCTCCCCATTGCGGCCGACGCGCTGATGCGCGAAGATGACGTGGCCCTTGTTGCTGATGGCAACCATGAGGGTCAGCACGAGGAGGATCGGCGAAATGAGGATGCTGCCGACGGTCGTGCAGATGAGATCGAAGACGCGCTTGATGATGCGGTTGCGGCGGCGTGCGAGGTTGTTCCGCATGTGGAGCATGAGGACTTCTTCGCTGAAGAGGACTTCGGCTTCGGCGCCGATCATCGGGGTGCCGATGAGGTCGGGCGCGAAGGAGATGTCGCGCACGTAGGGCTGTATCTTGGAGATGAGGTCCTGCAGCTGGTTGCGGTGCATGCCCGTTGCGGTGATGATGACGTTCTGGACGCCGGAATCGCGGATGATGGCCTCGGCGTCGGCGACTTTGCCGTAGAGCAGGAAGCGCGAGGCGACTTTTTGCGAGAGCGGATTGTCGTCGATGAGGCCGACGATGTCGTAGCGGTAGCCAAGGTCATTCCGGTAGTAGCGCAGGACGCGCTCAGCTGTCTTGCCCGCGCCGACGAGGATGACGGGCTCGTAGAACAGGTGGCACTTCTTGATGAATTTCTTGGTGAGGTAGCGGATGAGGTAGAGGTTCGGCACGAGGAGGACGATGAAGAGTCCGACAAAGAGGCGCGACGTGTGGGCGCCTGCCGCCGAGAAGTAGATGATGAGCAGGCAGGCCATGAAGCCGTAGAGCACGGCAAAGAAGATGTCGCGCGTGGAGTCGAGGATGGAATGCATCTGCCGGTAGGCGTGCGACTGTCCGAGGAACAGGATGAAGATCATCGGGACCCAGAGGTAGAAGTACTTCGGCGCGATGGCGTACGGCGCAATGTCGGTGTCGATCAGGTGATGAAGGCCCAGCGCCTCCTGCTCGGCCAGCAGGATGGCGATGTAGTCCAGCAGGATGAACAGGACCGGGTACAGGTAGCGGGCATAGCGCGCGCTCCTGACCCTGGTCTTGTTGGCCAGTCGAATGATTTTTTCCAATTGTGATATTCCCCCAATATCATATGTCTCAGGTACGGCAGCTGCCGGGTGCTCTCCTCCATCGGCATCCAGCACGGCCATCGTCCCCCACGTATCAGTCGGTCAGGTTCTTGTAGAGCGCCCAGGCGTTGACGTACGGCAGGACGTCGGTGTCGAACTTGATGCCGTTGGAGCGCGGGACGTAAAGGATGTCGCCGTCTTCGATCTCGACGTTCTGGGTGAGGTCGTGGCGGACGGTGTAGGACTTCATGTTGAGGGTGCGGTAGTACATGGTGCCGTCGACGACGCGCATGATCTGGATGCGGGTGCTGCGGCCCTTGCGCGCCCAGCCGCCCGCGGTGGCGAGTGCGGCGTAGGCGTTCATGTTGTCGATGGCCATCTCCTGGACGCCGGGTTTGTTGACCTCGCCCATGACGTAGACCTTGCGCGGGCCGTAGCTCGTGATGACGAGCGAGAGGTCCGGGATGCGCAGGTACTGGGTCAGGGAGTCCATGAGGACGGCCTTGGCCTCGTCGAGCGTCAGGCCTTCCATCTTGACGCTGCCGACGTACGGCAGCTGGACGTAGCCGTCGAGGCCGACGGTCAGGCTGTTGATGCCGATGCCATCGGGAAAGCCGACGGCGAGGATGCTCAGCGTGTCGCCGCGGAACAGGCGGTAGCTCGGCGAGACCGCCGTGTGGCGCAGGGATGCCGTCTTGAACATCTCCTTGGACTCGACGTAGCGCGCGCTGTCATCATCATCGTCAGAGGCAGCCTCGCGGACGGCGGACGGCTTTGCCTGCACAGAGGACGGCGCTACCGGTCTGGACTTGGATACGTGTGTCGGCGCCGCAGGAGCCGCGAGCGTGCCCGCAGCCGTCTGCGCCGCGACGTCCGCGGCCGTCGGAGCTGCAGGCGCGGCAAAAACGGCACTGCCGGACAGCAGGAGCGCCGTGATGGTGAAAGCCGGAAGGCTGTACTTCATGATTCCAAAACCCCTTGTTTTCATATTTTCGTAATCGATGCTAGATATACGCTATCAGTTTAACACTTTGTGCTAAGAATGGCAATGCAGGCAGGCAAAAACAGGACGTATCCAACAAAAGCCCTCCCGTGCATGGGAAGGCTTTTCTGTTGCCTTATTCTTTTTTCTCGGCCTCGCGCTGGCGGTCGAGGGCTTCGAGCTCTTTTAGCTCTTCCGTGCGCTCGGCGAGGGGCTGGGGGCGCTGGAGGAACATGGCGTCGCCGAAGGAGAAGAAGCGGTACTTCTGTTCGACGGCGGTCTTGTAGGCGCTGAGGATGAAGTTGCGGCCGGCGAAGGCGCTGATGAGCATGATCAGGGTGGATTTTGGCAGGTGGAAGTTGGTGATGATGGCGTCGACGATCTTGAAGTCGTAGCCGGGGTAGATGAAGATGCCGGTCCAGCCGCTCTTGCCGGCGATCTCGTTTTTAGCGGTGGCGGCGGACTCGAGGGTGCGGATGCTCGTCGTGCCGACGGCGATGACGCGGTGGCCGGCCTTCTTGGTATCCATGATGAGCTTGGCGGTCTCGTCGGGGATGCAGTAGTACTCTTTGTGCATCTCGTGCTCCTCGATGTTGTCGACGCTGACGGGGCGGAAGGTGCCGAGGCCGACGTGCAGGGTGACGAAGCCGAGGTTGACACCCATCTCGCGCAGTTCCTGCATCTGCTCTTTGGTGAAGTGCAGTCCGGCGGTCGGGGCGGCGGCGGAGCCCTCCTCGCGGTTGTAGACGGTCTGGTAGCGCTCCTTGTCCTCGAGTTTCTCGTGGATGTAGGGTGGCAGCGGCGTCTCGCCGAGGCGGTCGAGGATCTCCTCGAAGATGCCGTCATAGTGGAACTCGACGATGCGGCCGCCGAAGTCGGTGTGTTCGGTGACGGTGCACGAGAGCTCCGCGCCGAAGCGGATGACGTTGCCGGGCTTGGCTTTCTTGCCGGGCTTGACGAGCGTCTCCCAGTGGTTGGCGTCGAGGCGGCGCAAGAGGAAGACTTCGACTTTGCCGCCCGTCTGGTCGCGGTGGCCGATGAGGCGGGCCGGCATGACGCGCGTGTCGTTGAAGATCAGGGTGTCGCCGGGCTCGAGGTATTCCTTGAGGTCGTAGAAGTGGCGGTGCTCGATGGTCTTCTCTACGGGGTCGAGGACCATGAGGCGCGAGGCGTTGCGCGGCTCGATCGGCACCTGGGCGATGCGCTCTTCTGGCAGGTCGTAATCAAAATCGGATAATAACATGGTAAAAACCTCTCTATATATTTAGTAGGAATTGCGTTGCAGGGTGACGCCTGTGTAGTAGTGGTGCAGGATGTCGGCGTAGGATTTGCCGGTCTCGGCCAGCCGCTTGGCGCCCCACTGGGAGATGCCGAGGCCGTGGCCGGCGCCAAAGCCCGTGAAGGTGACGGTGTCTTTGGTGAGCTTGGCATCGAAAAGCGCGCTCTTGAGGCCGAGCAGACTGCGCCAGGCGGTGCCGGAAAGTGTGACACTCCCCTTCGTGCCCGTCACGGTCATCGCCTTGACGCGGCCGGAGGCCGTGCGGTCCTTGGCGGCGCGGCCGATGGCGAGCGGCGTGAGCTCGATGGCGCGCAGCCTGCCGATATTGTGGCCCTTGGCGGCGAGCTTCTTTTCAAGGTCGGCGGTGCTCATGGTCTTGGTCCAGGGCATGGTGCCCAGCGGCGTATCGCGGACGGCGCGCAGGTAGGGCACATGACTCCCCCAGACGTCTTCGCTCGACTCGGTCATGCCGCCGCTGTCGGTGTGGAACAGGGCTTCGATGGGCTGGCCGCCATACGTCAGCACCTTTCCCCTCGTCGCGCGGACGGCGGCCGTCGAGGCCGTCTTTTCGGAGGCGATGCCCTTGTAGAGCTGGCAGTGCGTCGTCGTGCAGAGGTCGTAGCCCTCAGCGGCATGGCGGCCGCGGCTCTTGAGGGCAAAGCTGCGCGCGGCGACGCTCTGCGCCTTGAGAGCCTCGGCGGGCCAGTCGGTCGGCATCTCCTCGGGCACGACGCTCAGGAGGTAGTCGTCGACCGGCACGATGTTGACGGCGGTCAGGCCCGCGCCCCTGTGGCGCAGCTCGAGCGCGCCTCGGTAGCGGCGGCCGTTGAGCGCCAATCCCCCATCCGACTTGTCGGATGGGCGGATGATCAGTATCTCGCCGCGCAGCTTCTCGCGGCCGACGAGGAAGGAACCGTTCTGCCAGCGCACATCATACGACTGCCCCGCCGCCAGCGAGACAGACTTGCCCGTCTCCGTCTGGGCCACCCCCTTGCCGGCGGCCGGACTGATGGTCACGCTCCCCTGCCCCGCGGCCAGCCCGATGCGCAAATCCGGCCCCTGCTTCGCAGGCTGGGCCGCTGTCACGGCGGCTTTATCCGCCTTCGGTGCGGCGGGTGCATGATGGCGGGCCATGGCCGGAGTGGCGGCGGACAGCACGAGTGCGGCGGCCAGCAGGGACAACAAAAATCTTCGCATTCTAGACACTCCCTTCACGATTGCATGGACCCCTTCCGCCTCGGGGGCTTGGCACCTTCCCCAGAGGGGAAGGCGGCGTTTCATAGCGGGGCTCCTGCTTTCAGGGGTTGCTGGCGGCTTCTCTTGCCGCGCGGGCTTCTCGTTCGAGGCGGGCGCGCTTCTTGGCTTTGTTCTCTTTCTTGCGCTGCTTGCGGATCTCGCGGGAGTAGCGCTCTTCTTCGCTGAAGATGCAGCCGCAGTAAGGCTGGCGGTAGAGGTCAAGCTCGTGGCTGATGTCGATGCCCTCCTGCCAGCCGGGGCGGAAGTCTTCGTAGTGGAAGGCGACGCCGTACTCTGCCGCAAAATGTTCCGCTGTGCGGCGCATCAGGTCGTGCTGCTGGTAGATGCTGTAGAAGAGCGTCGAGGTGAAGGCGTCGAAGCCGTGTTCCGCGGCGAAGCGGGCCGTCTCCTCGAGGCGCCAGGTGTAGCACATGGTGCAGCGGCCGTTCGGCAGGGCTTCTGCGGGCAGGGCTTTCTTGAGAAAGTCGCGCAGGCGGTAGTGTTCGTCGGCGTGGAATGCCATGCCGACTTTCTCGGCGAACTCTTTAGCGGTCTTTAGGCGCATGTCCCACTCTTTGTAGGGGTGGATGTTGGGGTTGAAGAAATAGCCGGTGGGCTCGATGCCCTCTTCCCGCAGTTTCTTGACGGGATAGCAGGAGCACGGGCCGCAGCACATATGGAGCAACAGTTTCAAGTGGCTCACCTCTCTTATCTTATTTTTCGGGATATGGGATGCCGAGATGGCGGTAGCCGGCCTCGGTGACGACGCGTCCGCGCGGCGTGCGGTTGATGAAGCCGAGCTGGATGAGGTACGGCTCGTAGACGTCCTCGATGGTGTCGCGCGCCTCGCTGATGGCGGCGGCGAGGGTGTCGAGGCCGACGGGGCCGCCCGCGAACTTCTCGATCATCGTGCGCAGCATGCGGCGGTCGGTGTGGTCGAGGCCGGCCTCGTCAACTTCGAGCATGCGCAGGGCCTTGTCGGCGATGGCGTTCGTGATGACGCCGGAGCCCTCGATCTGGGCGACGTCGCGCACGCGCTTCAAGAGGCGATTGGCGACGCGCGGGGTGCCGCGGCTGCGGCGCGCGATCTCGAGCGCCCCCTCGTCCTCGATGGCGATATCGAGGATCTCGGCCGCGCGCTTGATGATGTGCACGAGGGCGTCGGGCGTGTAGTACTCGAGGCGCGAGATGACGCCGAAGCGGTCGCGCAGCGGCGCGGCGAGGGCGCCGGCCTTCGTCGTCGCGCCGATCAGGGTGAAGGGCGCGATGTCGAGGCGGATGGAGCGGGCGCTCGGCCCCTTGCCGATGATGATGTCGAGCGCGAAGTCCTCCATCGCGGAGTAGAGCACCTCTTCGACGCTGTGCGAGAGGCGGTGGATCTCGTCGATGAAGAGCACGTCGTGCTCCTGCAGATTCGTCAAGAGAGCGGCGAGGTCGCCGCTCCTTTCAATCGCGGGGCCGGACGTCTGGCGGAAGTTGACGCCGAGCTCGTTGGCGATGATGCCGGCGAGCGTCGTCTTGCCGAGGCCCGGCGGCCCGTAGAGCAGGACGTGGTCGAGCGCCTCGCCGCGCGAGAGCGCCGCCTGGATGAAGATGGAGAGGTTCGCCTTGACCTTCTCCTGGCCGATGTACTCGCCGAGCTTGCGCGGGCGCAGGCTGTACTGCCAGTCGTCGCTGTGCTGCTCGTCCATGGAGACGATGCGGTCCTCGTCGTAGGAATCGAATCCGTCCAACAAAATGAGCCTCCTTCTTTACATGTGGCTGAGTTCCTTCAAAGAAGCCTTGATGATGGCTTCTGTCGTCTTGTACTTGGCCGTCTTGCGGATGACGGGCGCGATCTCAGAGGGCGTGTAGCCGAGCGACTGCAGCGCGGCCATGGCCTCCGAGGCAGCGTCGTCGCCGACTTCTTCACCGTTCTCGATGGTCAGGAGCTCCTCCTCCCCGCTGCCCCTAAAGGCGACCTTGTCCTTGAGCTCGAGGATCAGGCGCTCAGCCGATTTCTTGCCGATGCCGGGCAGCTTCGTCAGGACGCTCGCCTGCTTGTTCTGGATGGCGCGGCAGAGCCCTTCGACCGTGATGGCGGAGAGGATGCCGAGCGCGACCTTCGGGCCGATGCCGGAGACGCCGATAAGCTGCAGAAATAGGTCATATTCTTCTTCGGTGGCAAAGCCGTAGAGCACGATGGCGTCCTCGCGCACGCTCGTGTAGACGAAGAGGCTCGCCTCCTCCCTCTGGCGCAGCTTCGTGCGCGTCGAGTTCGCGACGAAGACGCGGTAGCCGACGCCGTGGACGTCGAGCAGGCAGTGGTCCGTGTAGAGCACGATGACCCTGCCGTGAAGATATCCGATCATAGCTGATTCCTCCAAGTGATGCTATTCAGGCAGTGCGTCGTGCAGATGGCGATGGCCAGCGCGTCGGCCGTGTCGTCGGGCTTCGGCGGCTCGGGCAGGTGCAGGATCTTCGTGACCATGTAGATGACCTGGTTCTTGTCGGCCTTGCCGTAGCCCGTGACATCCTGCTTGATCTGCATCGGCGTGCGCTCGACGAGCCGCAGGTTGTTCTTGGCGGCCGTCAGGAGCACGATGCCGCGCGCCTGGCCGACGGGGATGGCCGTCGTGACGTTGCGGTTGAAGAAGAGCTTCTCGACGCCCATGACGTCGGGCTGGTACTTCTTGATCAGCGCGTCGAGCTCGTCGTAGATCTTCATGAGGCGGTCCTCCATCTTCATCTTCGGCGAGGTGAAGATGGAGCCGTACGCGTGCGGGATCAGCCGGCTGCCGCGCGACTCGACGAAGCCGTAGCCGCAGATGGCCGTGCCGGGGTCAATTCCTAGTGCTAACATAAATTCCCCTAACATAAAACGTGTGAGAAATGCGAAAACAAGCCCCTACAAATCAAACGTTCGAATCGTTCGAATCGTAGAGGCTTGCCTCAAAAGCCCGTCCCCAGTCTATTACTCTTCGTCGTCCGACTCGTAGTTGCTGTAGACGTTCTGGACATCGTCGTTCTCTTCGAGGGCGTCGATGAGGTTCTGCATCTTCTCGGCATCCTTGCCGGCGAGGTGGACAGTCGTGTCCGGGACCATCGTGACTTCGGCCGAAGCCGTCTCGATGCCCTTCTCGCCCAGTGCCTTCTCGATGTCGTCGAAGGCGTCCGGCTCAGCCGTGATTTCGAAGACCTCGTCCTCTGCCTTCATGTCCTCGGCACCGGCGTCGAGGACGATCTCCATCAGGGCGTCCTCGTCATCGAACGTCTCCTTCTCGACGATGAAGACGGCCTTCTTCTTGAACATCCAGGCAACGCAGCCGTCCTGGCCGAGGTTGCCGCCGAACTTCGAGAAGAGATGGCGCACATCGGCAGCCGTGCGGTTGCGGTTGTCCGTCAGGATGTCGAGCATGACAGCCGTGCCGCCCGGGCCGTAGCCCTCGTACATGAGCTCTTCATACGTGCCGCTCTCCGTGTTGCCGAGGCCTTTCTCGATCGCACGCTTGATGTTGTCCTTCGGGATGTTGTTGGATTTCGCCTTCGAAAGAGCCAGCTTCAGGCGCATGTTGCCCGTGGGATCTGCACCGCCCATGCGGACTGCGATCGTGATCTCACGGCCGATCTTCGTCGTGATCTTGCCGCGGATGGCATCGTTGGCACCTTTCTTGCGCTTGATATTGGCCCATTTAGAATGTCCTGACATATAAGAAACCGCCCTTCAATCAAAATTACACGCTATCGTGTGATAACTTACTTATCTTATCATAAAACGCGCCATCCCACAAGCGTCTGGCGCGTTTTTCCCATCTCAGATCACTCGGCTCACTTCACGAGCTTGAAGTACTTCTTCTTGCCCTTCTTGACGATGGCCTCGCCATCCTTAAAGTCGCTCTCCTGCAGGATGTAGTCGACATCCTTGACCTTCTCGTCATTGAGGGAGAGGCCGTTCTGCTGGATCAGGCGGCGGCCCTCGCTCTTGGAGGCGAAGACCTTGCCGGCCGTCAGGATGTCGAGGAGCTTCTTGCCCGTCTCGGCAGCGATCGTCGGCATGTCGGCCGTGTTGCCGGCACCGCCGAAGAGGGCTTCGGCGGCCTTCTTGGCCTTGTTGGCCTCTTCTTCGCCGTGGACGATCTTCGTGACCTCGTAGGCGAGCACGCTCTTGGCCTCGTTGATGGCGGAGCCCTCGAGGCTGCCGAGGCGGCGGACCTCATCCATCGGCAGGAAGGTCAGAAGCGCGAGGCACTTCTCGACGTCGGCGTCATCGACGTTGCGCCAGTACTGATAGAACTCGTACGGCGAGGTCTTCTCGGCGTCGAGCCAGAGGGCGCCGCCCGCCGTCTTGCCCATCTTCTTGCCGTCGCTCTTCGTCAAAAGCTTGTTCGTCAGGCCGTAGACCGCCGTGTTATTCTTGCGGCGGTTGAGCTCGACGCCGGCGATGATGTTCGACCACTGGTCGTCGCCGCCCATCTCGAGCTTGCAGCCGTAGCGGCGGTTGAGCTCGAGGAAGTCGTAGGCCTGCATGACCATGTAGTTGAACTCGAGGAAGGTCAGGCCCTTCTCCCAGCGCTGCTTGTAGCACTCGGCGGCGAGCATGCGGTTGACGGTGAAGCAGGCGCCGACGTCGCGCAGGAGGTCGATGTAGTTGAGCTTCCGGAGCCAGTCGCCGTTGTTGACCATGATGGCCTTGCCGTCCGAGAAGTCGATGAAGCGAGCGATCTGCTTCTTGAAGCACTCGCAGTTGTGCTCGATGTCCTCGTCCGTCAGCATCTTGCGCATGTCGGTGCGGCCCGTCGGGTCGCCGACCGTGCCCGTGCCGCCGCCGACGAGGCAGATCGGGCGATGGCCGGCGCGCTGCATGTGCGCCATCGCCATCAGGGCGATGAAGTGGCCGGCGTGGAGGCTGTCGGCCGTCGGGTCGAAGCCGATGTAGAAGGTCACGCGCTCCTTGTCGAAAAGCTCGCGGAGCTCTGCCTCATTCGTGCACTGGGCGATGAAGCCTCTCTCTTTCAGGGTGTCAAATACATTTGCCACGGATCTCTCTCCTTTGTACAGGTGTTATCTGCTTATCCGGTTATCGGAAAACAGCACCGTCATGCGATGCTGCTCTCTCATTCTATGCTGTTAGGCAGCTCTGCGGTCAGTTGCGTCCCTTAGAAACGCTGCTGCCCGGCTCAGGCGCAGCACCGCCGCCACCGCCGGCAGAGGCCGGAGCACTCGCCGGGGCCTGGCCCTGCGGCGCTGCGGGCTGCTGGCCCGGCTGCTTCTTGCCTTCGTCCTTGGACTTCTTCTCGGCAGGCTTCTCTTCCTTCTTGGCCGGCGCGGCGCTCTTCTTGGTGACGGCCGTGCTCTTGTCGTCCTCGAGCGAGCCGATGGAGTCGCCGCCTGACGACTCGGAGCCGTCGAAGTCCTTGGCCGGCGTGCCCTTCAGGGCCTCGGTCATGAAGTTCTTCCAGATGGTGGCCGGCACTGTGCCGCCGTAGATGCCGCCCAAGGAGGTGTTGTCGTCGTTGCCGATCCAGACGCTCGCGACGAGGTCGGGCGTGTAGCCGACGAACCACGCGTCGTGGTAGTCACTCGTCGTGCCCGTCTTGCCGGCTGCCGGACGGCCGATGCTGGCGCGGCGGCCCGTGCCGGCGCGGATGACATCCTGCAGCATGCTCGTGAGGTCGGCCGCGCTCGACTCGCTGATGACATTGTGCTGCTCGGGGTTCGCCTCGTCGATGACCTTGCCGTTGCGGTCGAGGACCTTGACGATGACGACGGGGTCGACGTGAACGCCCTTATTGGCAAAGGTGCCGTAGGCGCTCGTGAGCTCGAGAGGCGTCACGCCCTTCGTCAGGCCGCCGAGGGCCGAGGCGAGGTTCTTGTCGTTGTGCGGGCCGTCCATGACGAGCGTCGAGATGCCCATCTCCTGCGCGTAGTAGAGCACCTTCTCGATGCCGAGCTTCTGCGCGATCTTGACGGTCGGGACGTTCATCGAGTGCTGGGCGACCTGGCGCATCGTGACGGGGCCGCTGAAGGTGTGCTCGTCGTTCTGCGGCTCCCAGTCGCCGATCTTTATCGGGCTGTCGTTGATGACGGTCGACGGGGAGAACTTGTTCTCGAGCGCCGCCGCAAAGACGAACGGCTTGAAGGCAGAGCCCGGCTGGCGCTCGGCCATCGTCGCGCGGTTGAACTGGTCCGTGCCGCGGCCGCCGACCATCGCCTTGACGTAGCCCGTGTGCGGGTCGAGGGCTACGAGGGCGCCCTGCGGCTGCACGACGCCGTTTGCGTCCTTCTTGCCATTCGGCAGGCCCTTCATCGCCTTCTCGGCGGCGCGCTGCATGTCCATGTCGATCGTCGTGTAGACCTGCAGGCCGTCCTTGTAGACGGCGTCAGCGCCGTACTTGTCGATGAGCTTCTGGGTGACGTAGTCGACGAAGTACGAGGCCTCGCCCTTGTCGTCTTTCGCCGGGTCCGGCTTGACGAGGTCGGGCTTCTCCTGCTTCGTCTTCTCCGCCGTGGCCGAGTCGAGGTAGCCGTACTTGACCATCTGGTCGAGCACGGTCGCCTTGCGCTCCTGCGCGGCCTGCAGGTTGTTGAGCGGCGAGTAGTAGTTCGGGCTCTTCGGGATGCCGGCGAGCATCGCGCACTCGTTGAGCGTCAGGTCCTCGACGTCCTTGCCAAAGTACGTGCGGGCCGCGGCCTGCACGCCGTAGGCGCCCTGGCCGAAGTAGATCTGGTTGAGGTAGAGCTCCAAGATCTCGGATTTCGTGTACTGGTGCTCGAGCCGCAGTGCCAGGAAGACCTCCTGAATCTTGCGCTTCAGCGTGCGGTCCTGCGTCAGGTACGCGTTCTTGGCGAGCTGCTGCGTGATGGTCGAGCCGCCCTCTGAGACGGTGCGGCCGCGCAGGTTGGCCCAGATGGCGCGGGCGATGCCGCGCGGGTCTATGCCGATGTGGTCGTAGAAGCGGTTGTCCTCGACGGCGACAAAGGCGTCCTGCAGGTTCTGCGGGACCTGGTCGAGCTTGACGGGCATGCGGTTCTCCGCCGCGTGGATCGTCGCGATCTCGTTGCCGTCGCTGTCGTAGACGAGCGAGGATGCCGGCGGGCGGATGTCGTCCGCCAGGTCTGATTTCGTATTCATGCTAGCGGTCAGAAAACCGCAGCCGATGCCGGTCAGCATGACCAGGAAGACAATCGCAATGCCGATGAGTGTCTTGTGCTTGGCGGTGTTGCCGCCCTTCTTCGGACTGCGTTGTTGTTGATGGCTTCGTTGAGAACGTTTTTCCATAAGGGCCTCCTTCAAACATATACGGCTCCTATTTTACCACACTTTCGCGGAAAAGCCTATGCCTGATGTCATTTCCGTCCATCTGCCGCATACCGCGCATCACTTGAGCTCGACGACGGTCGCGCCCGTGCCGCCCTCGGTGATGTCGGCGAACTGGAAGCTCTGGACATTCCGGTGATGCTTGAGATACGCGTGGATGCCCTTGCGGAGCGCGCCGGTGCCCTTGCCGTGGATGATGAGGACCTGCGAGAGGCCGGCCATGACGGCGTCGTCGAGGAACTTGCCGACTGCGACCTCGGCCTCGTCGACCATCATGCCGCGGATGTCAATCTCGCGGCCGATCGTCTGCGTCTTCTGCATGAAGGCGTTCGTCTGGCGGCGCGAGGAGGTGGACGGTGCGGCCGCCTTCGTCTCTTTGGGAGCATGGTCGAGGAAGCGGCAGGCGGAGGCCTTGACCTTCGTGTGGAGGGAGCCTATTTGGACGGTCAGCTCCTTGCCCTGGACGGAAAGGACCGTGCCCTTCTGGTCGAGCTTCTTGACGTAGACGATGTCGCCGGGCTGTATCGTCTTGAGGCTCACGGCCTTGCCGACGCCCTTCTGGGCCATGATGCCGGGGCGCGACTTCTCGAAGGCCTCGTTGAGCTTCGCGCGGGCGTCCTGGATGGCCTGCTGGCGGCGCTTGATGCCCTGGTCGTCGAACTGCTCTTTGAGCTCCTTGATGATGGCCTCGGACTCGCGGCGCGTGCGGCGCACCATCGCGGCGCTCTGCTCGCGCGCCTTGCGGATGAAGTCGCCCTTCTTCTTGGCGAGCTCTTCCTTCGTGCGCGCGACTTTCGCCTCGAGCTCGGTGACGCGCTGCTGGCGCTCGAGGATGTCGGCGTTGCGCTGCTCGTACATCATCTTCTCGTTCTCGAGCTCGTTGATGACGTGCTCGAACTGCGCGTGGTCGGCCTTGACGAGCTGCTGCGCGCGGAGGATCAGGGATTCTGAGAGGCCGAGGCGGCGGCTGATGGCAAAGGCGTTGCTCGCGCCCGGCATGCCGATGAGCAGCCGGTACGTCGGCCGCAGCGTCTTGACGTCGAACTCAACGCAGGCATTCTCGATGCCCTCGCGCGAGTAGGCAAACGTCTTGAGCTCGGAGTAGTGCGTCGTGGCGACGGTCGTCGCGCGCAGCTGCAGGAGCTTCTCGAGGATGGCCATGGCGAGCGCCGCGCCCTCCTCGGGGTCGGTGCCCGCGCCGAGCTCGTCTAAGAGCACGAGGTCGTCTTCTTCGACGCACTTCAGGATGCGCACGATGTGGGTCATGTGCGCCGAGAAAGTCGAGAGGCTCTGCTCGATGCTCTGCTCGTCGCCGATGTCGGCGTAGATGTTCGGGTAGACGGCGATGACGGGGTCGGGCGCCGTCGGCAGGTAGCAGCCTGACTGGGCGAGCAGCACCATCATGCCGAGCGTCTTCATGCTGACGGTCTTGCCGCCCGTGTTCGGGCCGGTGATGAGCAGCATGCGGTAGTCCTCGCCGATGCGGATGTCTATCGGCACGACTTTGTCCTTCGCGATGAAGGGATGGCGCGCCTCGCGAAGGTCCGTGCGGCCCTCGCGGTTGAGCTCCGGGCGGTTTGCCTCCATCATCTGCGCGAGGCGCGCCTTGGCGAAGGCGAAGTCGAGGTCGCCGAGGATGCGACAGTTCTCGGCGAGCGTCCCGCCGTTCTTGTTGATCTCGGCGGACAGGTGGCGCAGGATGCGCTGGATCTCCTGCTGCTCGGCGAGCGTCAGCTGCTTGACGTCGTTGTTGAGCTCGACGACGGCCATCGGCTCGATGAAGAGCGTCGCGCCCGTGGCCGACTGGTCGTGGACGATGCCCGGGAAGCGCGAGCGGTACTCCTGCTTGACGGGGATGACGTAGCGCTCGTCGCGCACGGTGACGATGGCGTCCTGGAAGAATTTCTGGTACTCGGCATTGTGGAGGATGCTCGAGATGCGCTCCTTGATGTGCGCCTGGGCGGCGTGGAGCTCGCGGCGGATGCGCCGCAGCTCGACGCTTGCGTCCTCGCGCATGGCGCCGTGCTCGTCGACGGTGTTGTCGAGCAGGCGCTCGAGCTGGCCGAGGATCTCGATGCTCCTCGCCCACGAGCGGAGCGTCGGCGCCTCCACTTCGCTGTCGCGGAAGAAGTGCTTGATATTCCGCATCGCGTAGAGGGTGCTCATGATGCTCGTGATTTCGTCGAGGTCGAGCACGGCCCCCATCTTCACTTTCTTCAGCTGCGGCCGGATGTCGAAGATGCCGCCGAACGGCGGTGCGGCCGTCGCGAGGACGGTCACGGCCTCTGTCGTCTGCTGGATCCACTCGACGGCTTCGTCGAAGTCGCTCGTCGGCAGCATCGTCTGGGCGCGCTCCTTGCCGATCAGCGAGGAGGCACAGCCCGCGAGCATCTCCCGGACCCTGTCGTATTCCATGATCTTATAGGTTTCTTGTTCCATCAGTTACCTCTATCTCAATCTACATCTGGGGAAATCAGAGCACGCCGCGGAAGTAGTGGCCGCGCGTGATGTCTTTGCCCTCCTGCTCGTGGATCCAGGAAAGCTGGACCTCCGCGGGCTCTTCGGGGAAGGCCATCGCCTTCCGGTAGGCCTTGACGATGGCCGCAATCTCTTTTTCTCCCATGGCCTTGGCCTCGATCTGCATCGTCTCGATGCCCGCGGCGCGAAACTTCATCGCGTGCGGCATCATCGAGAGCACCTTGCTGTTTAGGACGTGCATGTGGCAGAACTGGTCCATCGCGAGCGGGAAGAGCGCATCCTTGCGGTCCTTGAGCGCGAAGTGGCCGCGCGTGCACGGCTGGGTGCAGGGACCCTCGCCGCAGCCGCCTAAAAAGCTGCCTGTCACGCAGTAGTTCGAGACCATGAGCTCGAGGCGGCCGTGCACGATGCACGTGAGCGGCAGCGGGCTCTCCTTGGCGAGCTGCCGTATCTCCTTGGCCGTGAGCTCCGGCGAGAGCGTCGCGCCAGAGGCGCCGTAGTCCTTGAGGAAGGCGAGCGTCTGCTTGTTGTAGGAGATCAGCGAGTAGTCGGCGTGGATGGCGAAATCCGTCAGCCGGCGCACGAGCGCGAGCATGGCGATGTTGTGGACGTGGACGGCGTCCGGCGGGAAGGCGGCGAAGGCGGCGAGCAGGCGCTCAACGTGCTTCTGCTGGCCGTCATGCACGATGCGCGGCGTGTTGAAGTCGATGCGCGCACCGGCCTCTCTGGCCATCTGCCAGGCCCGCTCGTACTCCTCCGGGGCGATGACGCGGTGCTCGTACGACTCGCCGCCGAAGAGGATGCCGTCGGCGCCTGCGGCGAGGGCCGCCTCTGCCTTGCCGAGCGTGTCGACGGCGACGAGGAAGTCGGCCTTCTTGGGGGTCGGGCGCGCGATGCGGTCGGTGAATTTCGGCTCTGGGCGATGCTCACGCGCTTCAATCTCCTTGAGGCGCAGCGCGTCGAGCGCTTCGACGGCCTTGCGGCGCGCCTCGTTGATCTCGCTCATCGGCACCATGACCTCGCCCTCGATATCGCAGTGCAGGCTCTTCATCTCATAGACGCTGGTGCCGAGGCGGCCGACCTGCTTGCGGATAATCTCCTCAGAGAGCGGCCGCTTGCGCGCGCTCTCGCCGATGAAGTCGGTCCTGCCTTCCCCCCGATGCCCCTCTGCATCGCAGAGGGTGACGGTCAAGGGCTCACCAACAGCGGCGCGGACCGCAATCGCGACGGGGATGCGGCGCACAGGAGCGCCCGACGCATACGTTTCTTTCGCGCGCTCCATCAGCCGGGCGTCGTAGACCTTGAAGACGCGGTCGTGGTCGCGCACGGCCGAAGGGATGGCAAAGGAGACGGTGTCGCCCGCCTGGCCCTCTTCGACTGCGCGCCCTTTCGCATCGGTCAGGGCGGAGATAGTCGCCGTCACGCGGCCGCCGACCTTGACCCAGAAGTCGACCTGATCGCCGAGGCCGAGGCGGCCGCTGAGCTTCACGGTGACGATGCGGCGGTCCCAGTCGTAGGCCGTGACGCGGCCGATGAGCAGGCCGCGGTTGTTCGGGCGGCGGTCGCTCATCATCGCCTTGCCCGGGCGTCCCTCAAGGTAGGCCGTCGTGAAGTCGCGGTTAAAGATCTGCGCGAGATCGTCGCGCTCTTCCTGCGTGACGGCGTAGCCCTTGCCCGCATAATACGTGTCGATGGCCTCGCGGTAGGTGCGCACGACGGTCGCGACGTACTCGGGGCGCTTCATGCGGCCCTCGATCTTGAGCGACGAGACGCCGGCCTCGATGAGGTCGGGAATGACGTCGATCGTGCTGAGGTCGCGCGGCGAGAGCAGGTAGGAGCCGGCCTTGTCGCCGAGCACGTCCTGCCCCTTTTCGTCGACGAGCGTGTACGGCAGGCGGCAGGGCTGCGCGCAGCGGCCGCGGTTGCCGCTGCGGCCGCCGATCATGCTGCTCATCAGGCACTGGCCCGAGTAGCAGACGCAGAGCGCGCCGTGCATGAACGTCTCGATCTCGATGGGCGCATGGGCGCAGATATTGCGGATCTCCTTGAGCGAGAGCTCGCGCGCGAGCACGACGCGCGTGAAGCCGAGCTCCGCGAGCGCTTTGACGCCCTCGAGGCTGCTGACCGACATCTGCGTGCTCGCGTGGAGCGGCAGGTCGGGCACCGTCTCATGGGCGACACGCGCGACGCCGAGGTCCTGCACGAGCACGGCGTCGGCGCCCGCCTCATAGAGGAAGCGCAGGTAGTCCCTGAGGGGCCCCATTTCCTCGTCTGCCACGATCGTGTTGACCGTCACGTGGATGGCGACGTGGCGCAGGTGTGCGAAGTGGATGGCCTCGCGCAGCGCCTCGCGGTCGAAGTTACTTGCGTAGGCGCGCGCGCCGAAGGCATTGCCCGCCAGATAGATGGCATTGGCACCGTTCTCCACCGCAGCCACGAGTGCCTCGCGGCTGCCGGCGGGTGCTAAGAGTTCTACCAAGATAATTCCTCCTGAAAATCCGAAAAAACAGCACGGGAAACCGCGTGCCGCTTTTCAGTCGATGTTATTCGTGTTGTTCGTTTTCGTGTTGCGCGCTGCCGCCTCCAGGCGACGGCTCTGCTGGCTCTTCTGGCCCGTCTACCTGCCCGGGCTGTTCGGGCTGTTCGGGAACATCCGGCAGCTGCGGCAGGTCGTCGAGCGAGTCGAGGCCGAAGCAGCGCAGGAAGGTCGCCGTCGTGCCGTAGAGGATGGGGCGGCCGATGACCTGCTTGCGGCCGAGCTCGCAAATGAGGTCGAGCTCCAGGAGCTTGGCGAGGGCGCGCTCGACGCGCACGCCGCGCAGCTGCTCGATCTCGGGCTTGGTGATGGGCTGCTTGAAGGCGATGATGGAGAGCGTCTCCATCGTCGGCGCCGAGAGGTGGCGGTCCGTGACCTGGCTCAGCCGCTCGACCGTCGCATAGGTCTCGGGCCGCGTGACGAGCTGATAGCCGCCCGCGACGCGCTGGACGGTCAGGCCGCTGCCTTCGGAGGTCAGCTTTGCCTGCAGGTCACGTGCGAGCTCGACCACGTCTGGCTCCTCGCAGTCCATGATGGCGGCCAGGCTCGCGAGCGGCAGGGGATTGCCCGCAGCAAACAGCACGGCCTCAAGCGTCGCCTCGCGGCTCAGTTCCGCCTGACGGCCGGCTTCATTCTCTTTCATCCTCTACTCCTCTCCTTTCGTTCCGCCAGACAATGGTGATCGTCCCGAAGAGATGCGACTGCTGGGCTGTGACGCTCTGCTGCTTCATAAGCTCAAGCAGGGCCAGAAATGTCACGACAAGCTCGCCGCGCGTGCCGCGTTCAAAGGCATCCTCGAAGCGCATGCGTCCGCCGCGCTCCCGCAGCAGCGCCTCGATCTCTTCCATCTTGTCCTCGATATGGTAGGGCTCGGGCCTTATAATGGCGGCCGGCAGCCCCGCCTCCTCGCCCTTGACGCTCATGACCTCGCGGAAGGCCGTCAGGAGCAGGTTGAGGTCGAGGCTCTCCGGCGGCAGATGGCGCACGGGCAGGTCGAGCGGCGCGCGGCCGACGAAGTGCTCCTGCAGGTCGGCCATCGAGCCGAGGACCTCGCTGACCTCCTTGAAGCGCCGGTACTCGAGCAGGCGCTCGACGAGTTCCTGGCGCGGGTCCTCTTCCTCATTCTCCTCGGCCTTCTTCTTCGGCAGCATCATGCGCGACTTGATCTGCAGCAGCGTCGCGGCCATGACGAGGAAGGCGCTCGTGACCTCCATGTCCATCTCGCGCATCGCCTCGAGGTAGTCGAGGTACTGGCGCGTGAGCTCCGCGATCGGGATGTCGTAGATGTCGATCTTGTTCTTCTCGATGAGGTGCATCAGGAGCTCTAAGGGGCCGTTGAAGGCGGCGAGGTGAAACGTATAGTCTTTCTTTGCGTTCGTGTCGTTTATAACGTCCATGCTATCTCAACTATCTCAATCCGCTCAAGGCGCTCAGAAGAACGGCATCAGGAGCAGCACGAAGATCTGCCAGATCAGGCGCTGCAGCGGGATGAAGATCATGCTGAGCACCGGCGTCATGATGAGCGCGATGAGGATGAGGAAGCTGTAGCGCTCGAGGCGCGCGTAGCTGTAGGCCATCCTCGGCGGCAGCAGCTGCATCAGGACGTGCGAGCCGTCGAGCGGCGGCAGCGGGATGAGGTTGAAGATGGCGAAGTTGATGTTGTAGATGATGATGAGCTGGAAGACCTGGTAGACGCCGAAGCTCAGGTGGCCCATGGTGCTCTTGAGGACGAGCAGGGCGACGAGCGCGAGGAAGGCCGTCACGAGGTTGGCCGCGGGGCCTGCGAGCGAGACGAGGATGTCGTCGCGGCGCGGCTTCCTGAAGTTGCGCGGGTCGATGATGACGGGCTTGGCCCAGCCGAAGCGCACGAGGAAGAGCATGATGAGGCCGACCGGGTCGATGTGGGCCGCGGGGTTGAGCGTCAGGCGGCCCATGAGCATCGGCGTCCTGTCGCCGAGGGCGACGGCCACGCGCGCGTGCGCGTACTCGTGGATGACCATCGCGATGATCAGGCCCGGGATGCCCGCGATGAGGTCGAGCGGATTGAAATCAAACATAGATTCTCCTTTACTTGCTTCACTTGGCGGCGTTCTGCTGAGCGGCGAGCATCAGGATGGAGATGACGGACTTCGCGTCGACGATGCGGCCGTCCTGCGCCATGGCCACGGCTTCTTCCAAGGGCACCTTGACGACGTTGATGAACTCGTCCTCGTCCGTGTGCTGCTTGCCGGCCGTCAGGCCCTCGGCCGCGTAGAGGTGGATCTTCTCGTTCGAGAAGCCGACCGTCGTCGCGATCGTCGTGAGCTTCGTGATGCGCGCGGCCGTGTAGCCCGTCTCCTCCGAGAGCTCGCGCTCGGCGCAGACGAGCGGGTCTTCGTCGGGCGCGTCGAGCTTGCCGGCCGGCACCTCGAGCGTCACCTCGCCGATCGGGTAGCGGTACTGGCGCACGAGGATGATGCGGCCGTCCGGCAGGATGGGGATGACAGACGATGCCCCCGGATGCTTGATCCACTCGCGCGTCGCCTCCTTGCCGTTCGGCAGCTCGACCGTGTCGCGCTTGACGTGGAGCAAGACGCCGTCAAAGATAGCTTCGCTGCTGACTTTCTTCTCGATCAGATCCTCATACATAACCATTGACCTCCTAAACAAGACTATCTATCTTACTTATCAATCTATCAATCATGCTTCACATGACTCATTGCCCGTATCATACCATCGCAAGATGAGAAAAAGCGGGAAAACTCACGAGCTGGCCTCCCGGCGGAAGGCGTCCTTCTTCATCTTCGCGTGCGAGACCATCTCGCGCGCGTTGTCGAGCGAGGCGGTCGTCATGTCGGCGCCCGATGCCATGCGCGCGATCTCGCTGATGCGCTCACGCTCCGACAGCGGGCGGATCTGCGTCGCCGTCGTGCCCTCCTCGGTGCGCTTCGAGATGTAGAGATGCGCGTCGGCCATGCAGGCGATCTGCGGCAGGTGCGTGATGCAGAGCACCTGCTTGTACTGCGCGACGAGGGCGATGCGCTCGGCGACCATCTGGGCCGTGCGGCCGCCGATGCCCGTGTCGATCTCATCGAAGACCATGCTCGGCACGGACGAGTCGCGCGAGGAGGCGACTGTCTTGATGGCGAGCGCGATGCGCGAGAGCTCGCCTCCGGAGGCGACTCTCTGCAGTGGCTTTTCCGCCTCGCCGGGGTTGGCCGAGAAGAACATGGCGACTTCGTCGCGCCCCTGGGGGCCGTAATCTGCGGCCGGCTCCACGCGGATGGCGAGCTGCGCCTTCGGCATGCCGAGCGCGAAGAGCTGCTCTTCGATGGCCGAGGAAAGGTCCTTGGCCGCGGCTCTGCGCAGCTCCGTCAGGGCAGCCGCCTTCTTCCCCAGCTCCTTCTCGAGCGCGGCGATCTCCTTTTCGAGCGCGGCGATGTCCTCGTCGTAGTTCTCGATCTCTGAAAGCTCGCGCTCGACTTTTTCCTGATGCGCGAGCACATCGCCGAGCGTCGCGCCGTACTTCTTGCAGAGGCGGTAGATGACGTCCATGCGGCTCTGCAGCTGGTCGAGGCGCGCGGGGCTGAACTCGACGCTCTCGCCGTAGTCGCGCAGCTCGTACGAGGCCTCCTGCAGGGAGATGTAGGCCTCCTCGACCATCTTCTGGGCATTCGCGAGCGCATCGTCGAAGCGGCTGATGTCCTCGAGGTCCTTCTTGACCTGAGAGAGGGCGGGCAGGACGCCGAGGCCGCTGCCGCCGCCCCCCTCGAGGAGCTCGTACGATTCCTCGATGGAGCCGACGATCTTCTCGGCGTGCGAGAGCTTGCGGATCTCCGCCTCGAGCGCTTCGTCCTCGCCCGCCCTGAGGTTGGCCTCGGAGATCTCCTTGTCCTGCCAGTGCAGCATGTCGAGGCGCTGCGCGTACTCGCGCGAGGCTTGCTGCTTCTCGTCGTAGGCCTTCTTCTTCTCGCGCCACTCGCGGTAGGCGCACTCATAGGCGGCCAGCGCCTCGGCGACGTCGGGGTCGTAGCCGTCGAGCAGATGGAACTGGTTCTCCTCCTTGAGGAGCGCGAGGTTCTCGTTCTGCCCGTGGATGTCGACGAGGTAGGCGCCGATCTGGCGCAGGATGGCCAGCGTGACGTGGCAGCCATTGACGAGCGCCGTGCTGCGGCCCGCCCGCGTGAGCTGCCGCGTGATGATGAGCTCCTTGTCCGAGTCGTCGATGGCCTGCTGCGTCAGAAGCTCGTGCAGGCCGAGCGACTCGTCCTCGAGTGAGAATACTGCCTCAACGCGCAGCCAGTCGCAGCCGGAGCGCACCATGTCGGCCGACATGCGCGCGCCGAGCACGGCGCCGAGCGAGTCGATGAGGATGGACTTGCCCGCGCCCGTCTCGCCGGTCAGGATGTTGAGGCCGGACTGGAACTCCACCTGCACGTGCTCGAGCAGCGCGAAGTTCCAGACCGTCAGTGATTTCAACATAGAATGTACTTCCTCCTACTATGCCCTGCCCGCTCAGTCCTGCAGCATGTCGAGGATGCGCTTGCGGACGACGGGGGCCGTCTCCTTGGGCTTGATGACGACGAGGATGCTGTCGTCGCCGGCGACCGTGCCGATGATCTCCGGCCACTTGCAGTAGTCGAGCGCGGCGGCCACGGTGTTCGCGCCGCCCGGCAGCGTGCGCACGACGAGGATGTTCTCGCTGTAGTCGCAGTCGATGATCGTGTCGTTGAAGATGCGGCGCATGCGCTCCTTCGTGAAGGCGTAATTCTCCTGCGCCGGCAGCGCGTAGCGGTAGCGGCCGTCGCCCGTCGGCACCTTAATGAGCATGAGTTCCTTGATATCGCGCGAGACCGTCGCCTGCGTGACGGCGATGCGCCGCTTGCGCAGCTGTGCCGCCAGCTCGTCCTGCGTCTCGATGATCTCATGGCGGATGATCTCGCGGATCAGCTCCAGTCGTCTTTCTTTCATCAACATACCTGCCTTCCTTCTTTATGCTTTATGCATTTTCTTTACGCACTTTACGCAATCTTGCGCAGTCTACTGCATGGACAGGGTCTACTCGCCTGCGGGGCGCCAGAGCTTCGTGCGCAGGATCTGGTAGTAGTCCTTGTCCTCGAACTTGATGATCTCCGCCTGTGCCTCCGACTTCCTGACGACGACCTCGTCGCCCGGCAGCAGCCGGTAGCAGACCTGCCCGTCGAAGGTGACGATGATGTCCTGCGGGATGGAGGCGATCGCGACGTGCACGGCGTCGTCCTCCTGGATGATCAGCGGGCGGATGTTGAAGGTGTGCGCGCAGATCGGGGTGACGATGAGCGCGCGGACGTTCGGGTTCACGATGGGGCCGCCGGCCGACAGCGAGTAGGCCGTCGAGCCCGTCGGCGAGGAGATGATGATGCCGTCGGCCTTGCAGTCGAGCAGATGGCTCTCGTTGATTGAGAGGCCGAGGTGCAGCATGCGCGCGACGCCGCCCTTGACGACGATGTCGTTGATGGCGTGGCCGAGGAAGCGCTCCTTGCCGCCCGAGATGACGGAGCCCGCGAGGAGCAGGCGGTGCTCGATGCGGTAGTCGCCGTCGAGGAGTTTCTGCAATTTCTTCTCGAGCTCGTGGAGCTCGATGTCGGCCATGAAGCCGAGCGTGCCGATGTTGACGCCGCAGACGGGCACAGCATGGTGGCTGTAGCGGCGGCAGACGCCCAAGAGCGTGCCGTCGCCGCCGATGCTCAGCGCGATGTCTGTCTTGACGTTCTCGATGTCGGTGACGCCGTAGCCCGCGTGCTGGAAGATGCGCGCCTCCTCCACCGGCATGATGATGCGCACATCCTTGTCCGCATAGAAGTCGAGGATCCGCTGCAGGACCCGCGGGGCCTCCGGCTTATTCGTATTCGGGAAAACTGCTATCGTCAGCATAGAATCTCCTCTCTGCCATGGCCCAGCTCCGCTGGGACATGTGGCAATGGATCAATGATCCAGGTCCGCATGGGCCTCGGCGACGACTTCCTGCAGCCGCTCCTCTGTCACCATGTCTTCGCCTGCTGCGCGCGTGAGATAGATGAGGTACTCGATATTGCCCTCGGGCCCCTTGACGGGCGAGTACGTCAGCGCGAGCGGGCAGAAGCCTGTTTCGCGCGCAAAGGCGGTGACTTTGCGGATGACATCCTCGTGGACGGCGGGGTCGCGCACGACGCCCTTCTTGCCGACGTTCTCGCGGCCCGCCTCGAACTGCGGCTTGATGAGCGCGACGATCTCGCCCGTCTCCTTGAGCAGTGTGTAGGCGACGGGCAGGACCTTCGTCAGCGAGATGAAGGCGACGTCGATGGAGGCAAAGTCGAGGGGCTCGCCGATCATCTCCGGCGTGACTGTGCGGATGTTCGTGCGCTCCATGTTGCGGACGCGCGCGTCGGTGCGCAGCTTCCAGGCCAGCTGGCCGTAGCCGACATCGATGGCGTAGACCTTCTTTGCGCCGTTCTGCAGCATGCAGTCAGTGAAGCCGCCCGTCGAGGCGCCGATGTCGGCCGCTGCCTTGTCCTGCAGCCGCACGCCGAACTCCTTCATCGCCTTCTCGAGCTTGAGGCCGCCGCGGCTGACGTAGGGGATGTCGTGGCCGAGCAGCCGTATCTCGGCCTCGGCCTTGACCGTCGTGCCGGCCTTGTCGATCTTCTGCCCGTCGACGAGGACCTCGCCCGCCATGATCATGCGCTTCGCGCGCTCGCGGCTGCCGGCCAGTCCCCGCTCGACGAGCAGGACGTCCAATCGTTCTTTTGCCATTCGCTTACCCTTCTCTTTCTCTCAACTATCTTGTATCATGCCTGTATCATGCGTTCTCGTCCATCTGGCTCAGCCGCTCGCGGATGCGCTCGGCCATCTCAGATGGCTGCAGGCCGCAGAGCGATAAGAGCTCACGGCGCGTGCCCTGCTCGATGAAGCGGTCGGGGATGCCGAAGCGCAGAAGCGGCACCTCGATGCCGTGATCCGCGAGGTATTCGGCCACGGCCGAGCCGAAGCCGCCCGCGAGCACATTCTCCTCGGCCGTGATGAGGAGCTTTTTCGTCCTGGCCATCTCGCCGAGCAGCTCTGTATCGAGCGGCTTGATGAAGCGCATGTTGACGACGGCCGCCTCGATGCCCTCCTCTTTGAGGATGGCGGCTGCTTCCTTTGCCTTCTCGACCATCGTGCCGACGGCCAGGAAGGCAATATCGCCCTCCTCCTGCAGCACTTCGGCCTTGCCGACGGGCAAGGTCTCAAGCGAGTCCGTGAGCGGCACGCCGAGGCCGGCGCCGCGCGGGTAGCGCACGGCAGCGGGCCCCTCTATCGCGATAGCTGTCGCGAGCATATGGCGAAGCTCTTCCTCGTCCTTTGGCGCCATGACGCACATATTGGGCATCTGGCGCAGGTACGAGAGGTCGAAGACGCCGTGATGCGTCGGGCCGTCCTCGCCGACGAGGCCGGCGCGGTCGAGGCAGAGCGTCACGGGCAGGTTCTGCAGGCAGACATCGTGGATGAGCTGGTCGTAGGCGCGCTGCGCGAACGTCGAGTAGAGCGCGATGACGGGGTGCATGCCCGCGGCGGCCATGCCGGCGGCCAGCGTCATCGCGTGCTCCTCGGCGATGCCGACGTCGAAGAAGCGCTTCGGGTACGCCTGGCCGAAGGCCTTGAGGCCCGTGCCCGACGGCATGGCCGCCGTGATGGCGAGGATGTCGGGGCGGTCCTTCGCGAGGTCAATCAGCGCCTTGCTGAAGACAGAGGTGTAGGAAGGCGCACAGCCCGCCTTCTTCGCGGACTTGCCCGTGCTCGGGTCGAAGCAGCCGACGCCGTGGAACTTCTCGGGCGCCTGCTCGGCTGGCTTGTATCCCTTGCCCTTGACGGTGTGGATGTGGATGAGCACGGGGCCCTCCATCTCCTTGGCGCTCGCCAGGACTTCCTCCAGGAGGGCGATGTTGTGGCCGTCGATCGGGCCGATGTAGTGGAAGCCCATCTCCTCGAACAGGCTGCCCGGCACGAGCACGGAGCGCACGCCGTCCTTGAGGTGGCTCGCCGTCTTGTAAACCTTGTCGCCGATGTGCGGGATGCTCATGAGCAGGCTGCCCATGTCGCGCTTGGCGCGCGCGTACTGCGGCGCGATGCGGATGCGCGAGAGGTACTCGCTCATGGCGCCGACATTGGCGTCGATGGACATCTCGTTGTCGTTGAGGATGACGATGAGCTTCGTGCCGAGGTCGCCGGCGTTGTTGAGCGCCTCGAACGACTCCCCGCCCGTCAGCGCGCCATCGCCGATGACGGCGATGACCTGGTTCTTCTCCCCCTTGGCATCGCGCGCGAGGGCCATGCCGAGGGCCGCCGAGATGGAGGTGCTCGCATGGCCGACGCCGAAGGCGTCGTAGACGGACTCTGAGCGGTTCGGGAAGCCGGTGATGCCGCCCTTCTTGCGCAGTGTCTTGAACGCATCCCTGCGGCCCGTGAGGATCTTGTGGGTGTAGGCCTGATGGCCGACATCCCAGACGAGCTTGTCCTCGGGGAACGAAAAGACGCTGTAGAGCGCGAGCGTCAGTTCCACCGTGCCGAGGTTCGGCGCGAGGTGGCCGCCGTTCTGCGAGACGGTATCAATGATGAAATGGCGCAGTTCGGATGCCAGCTGCTCGAGCTCGCGGACCGTGAGCGCCTTGACATCCTCGGGTTTCTCTATGCGGTTGAGCAATGCATACATGGAAACACTCCCCATCAATTCTCAATTCTTTCGCTCGAGCATGTAGCGGACGAGCTGGCGCAGGAAATCGGCTTCAGGGCCGAAAACGGCGAGCGCCTTGACCGCCTTGTCCACGGTCTCTTCGGCGAGGCGCTGGGCCTCGTCAAGCGAGGTCAGCGTCACGTACGTCGACTTCTCGTTGCGGATGTCGCTGCCGACCGGCTTGCCGATGAGCTTCTCGTCGCCCGTCACATCGAGGATGTCATCCGTGATCTGGAAGGCAAGGCCGAAGCCCTCGGCATACGAGGTCAGGGCCGCGAGCTGGCCTTCCGTGGCGCCCGCGAGGATGGCGCCGCTTCTTAGGGCGGCGCGGAAGAGCGCGCCCGTCTTGCCCATGTGCATCTTCTGGAGCTCTTGCATCGGGATGCGGTGGCCCTCCGACTCGAGGTCGATGGCCTGGCCGCCGACCATGCCGTTCATGCCGGCCGCCGTGCTGATTTCCTGCACGACGCGCAAAAGAGTTGCCGGGTCCGTGTGCTTCTGGCGCGCGATGACCTCGAAGGCAAGCGTCAGGAGCGCATCGCCGGCGAGCACGGCCATGCCGTCGCCGTAGACCTTGTGGTTCGTCAGCTTGCCGCGGCGGTAGTCGTCGTTGTCCATCGCCGGCAAGTCGTCGTGGATCAGGGAGTACGTGTGGATCATCTCGAGGGCGCAGGCCGCCGTCAGGTAGTCCGTGCCCTTCGCGCCGACGGCATCGGCCGCCGCCATCAAGAGGATCGGGCGCAGGCGCTTGCCGCCCGCCATGAGGCTGTAGCGCATCGACTCGGCGAGGCGCGCGTCAAGAGGCGGCTCCTGCTCCAGTTCACGGACGAGCTGCTCTTCGACCAGCTGCTGACGCTCTTTCCAAAGTTCCTTCAACATATCATCATTCCCCTTATCCCTCAATATCAAGCTTGCTCTCTTCGACCTTGCCCGTCGCTTCATTCTCCTTGACGAGCAGGTCCATCGTCTGCTCGGCGCGCTCGAGGGCGCCCATGCAGTTCTTGGCGAGGCCGACACCCTCGGAGTAATGGCTCATGAGGTCCTTGAGCGTCAGGTCGCCGCCCTCCATCTCCTTGACGATGGCCTCGAGCTTTTCCAGTGATTCCTCAAACGAGAGCTCTTTCTTTCTTGGCATATGCAACTTCTTCCTTTCTTTTCCCGCCGGCTCACTGCTCCTGGTTGTCCTCTCCCTGCACCTTTACGGCGCGCGCCGGGATGCGGCCGTCCTTCAGGGTGATGGTGAGGAGGTCGCCTTCCTTTACGGCGCGGACGCTCGTCAGAGGCGCCCCCTCCTTCTCGACGATGCCGTAGCCCTGGCGCAGGATGTGCACGGGGTTCAGGTAGTCGAGCTGCTGCAGCACGATCTCGAGCGCGTGGCGCTTCTCCTTCATCTGGCCCTTCATCTGCGACTCGAGCGCAGCGATTGCGCGGTCAAGGCGCTGGGCGCGGCCCGCGAGCAGGAGCTGCGGGTTCTGCAGGGCGGCGCTGCGGAGGCAGGCCGCGAGGCGCAGGCGCTTCTCCTGCAGCTGGCGCCTCTCCTGCTGCGAGAGGCGCGCCATCAGGCTCTCCGTGTAGCGCAGGAGCTCCATGCGGTCCGGCACGGCGAGCTCGGCCGCCTGCGAGGGCGTCGCGGCCCGCTGGTCGCTCGCAAAGTCGGCGAGCGTGAAGTCCGTCTCATGGCCGACGGCCGAGATGACGGGAATCTTCGAGGCGTAGATGGCGCGCACGACGGGCTCCTCGTTGAAGGCCCAGAGGTCCTCCATCGAGCCGCCGCCGCGGCCGACGATCAGCACGTCGACGGGGTACTTCTCGTTGAAGAAGGCGATGGCCGCGGCGATCTGCGCGGCTGCCTCCTCGCCCTGGACGAGCACGGGGCGCAGGACGAGCTGCACCGCGGGCCAGCGGCGCTTCGAGACGTGGTAGATGTCACGCAGCACGGCGCCCGAGATCGAGGTGACGATGCCGATGCGCTTTGGGAAGCGCGGCAGGGGCTTCTTGTGCGCATCGTCGAAGAGCCCCTCAGATGCGAGTCTCGCCTTGAGCTGCTCGAAGGCGAGCGCAAGGTCGCCCGCGCCCTCCGGCATCATGCGTTCGGCGTAGAGCTGGTAGACGCCGTCGCGCTCGTAGACCGAGATGCTGCCGCTGACGACGACCTGCATGCCGTTCTCCGGCCGGAAGCGCAGGCCCTGCGCGCGGCTCCGGAACATCACGCACTTGATGGCCGACGCGGCGTCCTTCAGCGTGAAGTAGCAGTGGCCCGAGGCGTAGCAGCGGAAGTTCGACAGTTCCCCGCGGACCTGGATGCAGCCGAGCACGGGCTCGCGCTGGAACATCCGCTTGATATAGTTTGTGACCTCACTGACGTTGTGTATCCCCACGGCAGCAATCCCCCTTCTCCTGCCTTCTCCTGTTTTCCTTCAGATTCCCGTATTACAAGAAAGAAGCCAGACAAAAAGTCTGGCTCCTGTCTGCGTCACTCTGCGCTCTTCGCGCTCTTCATGATCGCGCCGAGAATCCCGTTCACATAGCGGCTGGAGTCATCCGTACCATACTTCTTTGCCAGTTCTACCGCCTCGTTGATGGCGATGTTCGGTGTGAGCTTCTCTTCGGCAAAGCACATCTCATACGTTGCCATGCGCGTGAGGTTGCGGTCGACGGCCGCCATGCGCTCCACCTTCCACTCGCGCGAGTTCGCGGCGATCTGGGCATCGATGGCCTCTACGTTCGCGCGCGTGCCGTGCACGAGCTGCGCGGCGAACGCGCGGTCATGCGCACTCATCGCCTCGGCCTCGCCGAGCGCCGTGTCGAGGGCGAGTGTCTCCTGCATCTCTTCCTGAGCGGCCGTTTCCGCCGGGTTCAGGTCTAACTGGAAGAGCGCCTGCAGCGCGACTTCCCTTGCTTGTCTACGACTCATTCCTAACCTTTCCTAACCTTCCTAACCTTTCTAAAATCATGTATCGTGATGGCCGTTTCCGCCGCCAGCTAGCCGCGCAAGCGGTTGATGCGGTCGAGCAGGTCATCGGCAATCCTGCCGAAGAAGTCCTCTTCGCGGTCGGCTTTCCTGCCGATGCAGAGGCCGACGACGCCGCACAGCACGATGAAGGCCGTGCGCCAGAAGCCGATCAGCAGGATCATCAGGGCCAGGATGATGCCGGAGGCGAGGCCGAGGCACTGCCCCCGGTCCTCCTGCCAGATCATCGCCAGCCATTCCTTGAATTCTTCTTTCATTTTTCCACCGCCTCACGCCTCAGACCACGCGGCGCTTGCCCGCAGGCACAGCGTCCGAGAACGCCGTGATGTGCGACTCGACGGCGACGTCCTCGAGTCCCATCGTCTCGCGGAGTTCCGTGCGGATGGCCGCGGCGGCCGCCTCCGTGAGCGATGCGACGGGCGTGCCGCGGCTGACCGTCAGGTCGAGCACGAGGCGCAGCGTCTCAGGTGCGTTCTTCGAGGCCCTGACGCGCTGGGCGCGCACCTTCGCCATGCGGATGCCGTGCAGCGAAAGGAGCGTCCGCTCGGCCATCGCGCGGATGGCGGGCAGGGCGACGCGGACGCCGCCCTCTGCCCCCTGCAGCAGGATGAAGTTGCCGCGCTCGTGCGTGCGCTCCGCACGCCCCCGCAGGGAGACGCCGAGCAGGTGGAGCGCGACCAGGAGGAGGACGACCGAGACGGCGACCGTCTCGCGGCGGGACAGGATGTAGTGGATCTCATTGAGCCAGATCGACTCCGGCAGGACTCCCATGCAGAGCACGAGCACGAGCACGGAGAGCAGAGCCAGGCCGATCATCGAGACAAACAGCAAAAAACGGTTGATAATCCCCATAGTATCCGCCTCGCTCCAGATCAGCGCACGCGTACCTCATCGGCCTTCGCATTCTCCTCCGGGAAGCCGACGCCCTGTACGTGGACGTTGACCTCGACGACGGAGAGGCCCGTCATCGTCTCGATGGCCTGCTTGACGTTCTCCTGCACCGCGAGAGCGATGTCCGGGATGCGCACGCCGTACTTGACGATGATGTAGAGGTCGACAGCGGCTTCCTTCTCGCCGACTTCGACCTTGACGCCCTTGGCGAAGTTCTTGCGGCCGAGCATCTCGGCAATGCCGCCCGCAATGCCGCCGCTCATGCCGGCGATGCCGTCGACTTCCGTAGCAGCCAGGCCCGCGATGATGCTGACGACCTCATCCGCGATGCGGATCGCGCCGAGACTCGAATCTTTTTTGACGATTTCTTTTTCGTTTGCCATGATAAAGGCCTCCTTGCCTGGGGCAGCCCATGGGACTGCGCATAAACGGTAATCCGCACAAGAGGGCGTATAACATGCCTCTCCCATGCATATTTATACTGTACTATTCGCGGACTCGAACGCTTTTTCCTGCCAAGAACGAAAATAAAACAAAATAAAAATGAAAGAAATGCAGCTGCTGTACCAGTTGCATGAACATGCCTGGCGCAGCAGCTGCCAAGAGAAGCAGATGTTTCTTATGCGCGCTCGATGTAGTTGCCCGTGCGCGTATCGATGCGGAGCGTATCGCCCTCGTTGACGAAGAGCGGCACGCGGACTTCGTAGCCCGTCTCGACCTTGGCGATTTTCGTGGCGCCCGTAGCCGTGTTGCCCTTGACACTCGGCTCGCACTCGACAACCTTGAGGTTAACGGAGTTCGGCAGCTGGATGCCGATGATGCGGCCCTTGAACGTCTGCAGCGAGACTTCCATGTTCTCCATGAGGTAGTTCAGCGCATCGCCGAGCTGCTCCTTGTTGAGCTCCGTCTGCTCGTACGTCTCCGTGTCCATGAACGTGTACATGCCATCAGCCTCGTAGAGGTACTGCATGTTGCGCGTCTCGAGGTGAGCTGCCGGCATCTTTTCATTCGGATTGAAGGTACGCTCTACCACTGCACCCGTCTCAACATTCTTGATCTTCGTGCGTACGAAAGCAGCGCCCTTGCCCGGCTTTACGTGCTGGAAATCCACAATCTGCCAGACACCGCCATCAATTTCAATCGTTAAGCCCGTGCGGAAATCAGTACTGTTAATCATTCTACGCCCTCCAAAAACTTCATTATTTCATTTCTGATTCAAATTCAAGATACGAAACGTATCATAACATTCTTTATTATAATCAACTTGCGGCCCATCGTCAAGCACTGCGCATCAGCGGATCTCGACGAGCTGCTTGGAGGACTTGGTCAGACGCTCGCTGCCCGTCGCGGTGACGAGCACCGTGTCCTCGATGCGCAGGCCGCCCCAGCCCGGCAGGTAGACGCCCGGCTCATCGGTAATCAGCATGCCCACCGCGAGGTGCTCGCAGGTGCTCGACGGTGAAAGGCGCGGCTCCTCGTGGATCTCGAGGCCGAGGCTGTGGCCGAGCCCGTGGCCGAAGTACTGCGCGAGGTCGTACTTCTTGAGGAATTCGCGCGAGGCTGCGTCGATCTCTTTGCCGGATTTCCCCGGCGCGATGAGCGAGAGCACGAGCTCCTGCGCACCGAGCACGGCCCCGTAGACCTCGCGCTGGCGCGCCGTCGCCTCGCCGACGCAGACGGTGCGCGTGATGTCGGAGCAGTAGCCCTGGTACTTCGCGCCGTAGTCCATCGTCACGAAGTCGCCCGCCTCGATGACCTTCTCCGTCGCCGTGCCGTGCGGCATGCTGCCGCGCAGGCCCGAGGCGACGATCGTGTCGAAGGACGGCTTCTCGGAGCCCGCTTCGCGCATGACCTGCTCGAGGCGCGCAGCCACCTCGATCTCCGTGCGGCCCGGGCGGATGAAGTGGACGATGTCCTCAAAGGCCTTGTCGGCAAAGGAGCAGGCGCGGCGGATGCAGGCGATCTCCTCCTCGTCCTTGACCTGGCGCAGCGCGTCGAGGTCGAGCATCGTGCCGAAGTCGATGCCCACGAGCATGTCCTTGAGCGCTCGATAGTCGGCGTAGACCATCGAGCGGCCCTCGAAACCGACGCTGCGGCAGCCGAGCTTTGCGATGAGCTCCGCCGTCTTCTTCAAGAGTCCATGACGGTGCTCGACAACGGTGAAGAGCGGCGCCTGCTTCTCGGCCTGCTCCGTGTAGCGGTTGTCGGTGACGAGCAGCGCCTCGTCCTTCGTGACGACGAGCGTCGTGTCATCGCCGCGGAAGCCGCTGAAGTAATGAAGGTTCACGTATTTTGTCACGACGACTGCGTCAAGCCCCTTCTCCTGCAGCAGGTTGCGCAGTGCGGTCAAACGGTTTTCATTCAAAGGATCATCCCCCTAATCTGATTACTCCGCCCGGTTGAGCTTGTAGATGATGGCCTCGAGCGCGGCGAGATAGCTCTCGACGCCGAGGCCGCAGATCTGGCCCATCGCCACTGGCGCGAGCACCGACGTGTGGCGGAATTCCTCGCGCTGGTGGATGTTCGAGATGTGCACCTCGATGACCGGCACGTCGATGGCCGCGATGGCATCGCGGATGGCGATGCTGTAATGCGTGAAGGCCGCCGCGTTGAAGATAATGAAGTCGAACTTGTGGTTGGCCTGCTGGATGGCGTCGACGAGGTCGCCCTCGTGGTTCGACTGGTAGAACGCCGTCTCGATGCCGGCCTCAGCCGCACGCTCCGCGATCATCCCGTTGATGTCGTCGAGCGTCGTCGAGCCGTAGATCTCCGGCTCGCGCGTGCCGAGCAGGTTGAGGTTCGGCCCATGGAGTACAAGGATGCGTGACATGAGAATTCCTCCCTTTCAATGTATAGACGTTGTGTAGACGTTTCTATAAAAAAATAAAGCGGGTCAGAAGACGGCTGCGCCGGCTCTTCCCGCCTCAAATCCTGGCCAATGGCATGTGCTCAGTAACGGACGACAAAGCGCGTCTCATTGGGCACCGTCTCGACTGGCTCAAACTTCAGTTCTTTTACCTTGATGAAGTAATTGCCCTCGCGGATCAATACTGAGAGCTTGTCGACTTTCTCGGGGTCACCCTGGATCTCCATCTCGACGCTGCCGTCATCCATATTGCGCACCCAGCCCGTCAGGCCGAGCTCCGATGCGTGCTGCTGCACGAACATGCGGAAGCCCACGCCCTGGACGCGTCCAGTAGCTCTGCCAAAGTAACGGACGGATGTTTTGGATTCTGCCATAGAAAAGACCTTCTTTCCTCTGCCCTGCGCGCGCCTCAGGCCTTGGCCGGGATATCGCGGCGCAGGATCGTATACGGTTCAACCGGCTTGTCCATGCGGATCTTGACGATCTGCTGGGCATGAGGAGCAACCGCGATGGGATTGCCCTCTTCGTCAAGCATATCAGAAAGTACCTGGCGATACAAGGGGGCATTTGGCTGGAATACCTCAATTTCCTGACCGATCTTCATATTATTGCGCTGCTCGACCGTGGCGTATTGCGTGGTCGTGTCGTAGTCGCGCACGAGGCCGATGAACTCGGACGTCTGCTGGTATGACGAGGTGCCGTAGAGCTGGTCGTCCGCCGTCGGCTGGTGGTAGTAGAAGCCCGTCGTGTACGGGCGGTGCGAGACTTTCTCGAGCTCGTCGAGCCACTCCTGCTGGACCTTGAAGTGCGCGGGGTCCTCGAAGTAGGCGTCAATGGCCAGGCGGTAGGCGCGCACGACGCTCGCCGCGTAGTGGACGCTCTTCATGCGGCCCTCGATCTTGAGGCTATCGACGCCGCTCTCGATGACGTCGGCGATGTGCGGCAGTAGGCACATGTCCTTCGAGTTCATGATGTAGGTGCCGCGCTCGTCCTCCTCGATCGGGAAGTACTTGCCAGGACGCGTCTCCTCGACGAGCGCGTACTTCCAGCGGCACGACTGCGCACAGCTGCCGCGGTTGGAATCGCGGCCCGTGAAGTAGTTCGAGAGCAGGCAGCGGCCCGAGTACGAGATGCACATCGCGCCGTGGACGAACATCTCGAGGTCGGCTTGCGTCTTTTCGCGGATCTCGCGCACTTCCTTCAAAGACATCTCGCGCGCGAGCACGACGCGCTTCGCGCCGAGCGCGTGCCAGGCGTTGACCGTCGCCCAGTTCGTGTTGTTCGCCTGCGTGCTGATGTGGAGCTCCATATCAGGGATGCATTCCCGGGCCATCATAAAGACGCCGAGGTCGGCGACGAGCAGTGCGTCGACGCCGATCTCCTGCAGGTAGCGCAGGTAGTCGGGCAGGCCGCGAAGGTCGCTGTTGTGCGGGAAGATGTTGACCGTCACATAGACCTTCTTCTTGAGCTTGTGGGCGAACCCGACCGCCTCGCGCAGCTCTTCCTGCGTGAAGTTGCCGCCGAGCGCGCGCAGGCCGTAGAGCTTGCCGCCGAGGTAGACGGCGTCGGCGCCGTAGAGCAGCGCCATCTTCATCTTCTCGAGATTCCCTGCTGGGGCCAGGAGCTCAGGCTTTTTTATCATGTATGGTATTCCTCCGATGATTCTCTTGATTCGTTTGCTGCAGGGCAGCGGCGCGAGACGGCCAGGCCGTCGCCGCGCTCAAAGATCTCTGTCTCGTAGCCCGCCGCATGGCTCGTGAGCTCGATGTAGCGACGCAGCCGCTTGACAATCGTGCGGTAGCGGCGCGGGGCCTTCTCCTCGCCCATGACGTAGCCGCGGAACAGGACATTGTCGGCCACGATGGTCGCATCCGCTGTCAGGAGCGGCTGCACCTTCTCGAAGTAGTCGACGTACTGGCCCTTGGCCGCGTCGATAAAGACAAAGTCATACGGCCCCGCAAGCTTTGTCAAGAGCTCGCCTGCGTCGCCCTGCAGAATCTCGATGCGGTCCGCGTAGGGCGAGCGCGCGATGAACCCATGGGCGAGCGCAGCGCGCTCCTCGGAGAGCTCGAGCGTCGTGACGCGCGCATCCTCCGCCCCGTTGGCGGCGAGCAGCAGCGCCGAGTAGCCGATGGCCGTGCCGATCTCGAGCACGCGGTGCGGCCGTACTTCCCGGATGACCGAGAGGAAGACCTTGCGGCCGTTCTCGTTGATGATCGGGACATGGTGCTCGGCCGCATACGCCTCCATCTCCCGCAGAAGTCTTTCAAAATCGCTTGTATCTGTCATACTGTCCTTCATATCTGTCCTCGCCTTCCGCGCCGCCTCAGCGCACCTGCTCGACGATGGCCAGGTGCTCGTCGTACGTCTGCGAGTAGTGGTTGTGGCCCTGACGGTCGGCTACGAAGTAGAGGTAGTCGGTGCTCGCGGGGTTCAGCACCGCCAGGATGGACTTCATGCCCGGGCTCGCGATCGGTCCAGGCGGCAGGCCCGCGTGCTGGTACGTGTTGTAGGGCGAGTCGATTTTCGTGTCCTCAATCGAGACGTCCTCCTTCGGGCCCGCCATGAGGTACTGCAGCGTCGTGTCCGATTGCAGCGGCATGCCCATCTGCAGGCGCTTGAAGAAGACCTGCGCGATGATTGGGCGGTCCTCATCGTAGCGCGCCTCCTTCTCGACGAGCGAGGCCAGCGTGACGAGGTCGTGGATGGAGAGGCCTTTCTCCGCCGCCTGCTGGCGCAGCTCCGGCGTCAGGCGCGTGTCGAAGTCCTCGGCCATCATCTTCATGATGGCCTCAGGCGTGACCTCGCTGTGGATCTCATACGTGTCCGGGAAGAGGTAGCCCTCCGCCGCATAGCGCTCGTTCGGGCGCTTCTTCATGTAATCGTATGGCGCGAAATCCTTCGCCTCGGCGAGGAACTCCTGCTCGTCGACGAGGCCCTCGTCCGCGAGGCGCTTCGCGATCTCCTTGATGCCGAAGCCCTCGGGAATCGTGAACCGCACGACCGTCGTGTCGCCCGAGACGAGCTTGTCGAGCACGGCCTGCTCGTCCATGTGCGGCGCGAAGGCGTACGTGCCCGTCTTGAACTTCTGGGCATCGCCCTGGATCTTCATGAGCCACCAGAAGCGCAGGCGGCTGTCGATGACGCCGAGCCGCGTCAGGTGGTCTGCGATCTCCGACGCCGTCGTGCCCGGCTTGACGACCATGTAGATGTTCTCCTTGGCATCGCGGTCTGAGCGCTCGATGACATGCGTCGTGCCAAAGGCCAGGAAGAGCCCCGCCCCCAGCAGGACGACCAGGACTAGCGCAACAGCCGCCCACTTCTTCCAGCCGAGGCGGCCGAGCGCCGCGCGAAGCTTCTCCCTGGCAGATGGCTCTAAAACGTCGGACGGCTTGTGATTCTCGGAAGGCTCGGGATTTTCGGAAGGCTTGGATGGCGCCGGCGTCTCTGCCGCAGCCGATGCTTTGCCGCCCGCTTCTGGCTTCTCGGCTTTTTCGGCTGTCTCAGATTGTTCAGTTTTCTGCTGCTTCTCGCCTTTAGAGGTCTTAGCTGGCTTTGCTGCAGGGGACTCCGCTGTACCCGTTTCAGCCACCTTGGAGGCTTCCGGTGTAGTTGCCCCTTCTTCTTTTGAACCGTCCGGGTTGTCGGGCTGCTCCGCGCTCTCTGCTGCCGCTGCCTTTTTCGTTGACTCCTTCGCTGCCGGGTTATCCTGCGGCTTGCCCTCCAGTACAGCTGCCTCTGCCTTATCTGCAGGCTGCTCGGCTGCTTTCTCCTGCTGCTTCACCGTCTCAGCGGGCTGCGGCGCCTGCTTCGGCGCGCGCTCTTTCTTATTCCCATGCATAAATCGTTCTCCGTACATGAAAAAGCCGCCATCCAGATGGATAGCAGCCAATCATTTCGTCATTCAGTCCTTTTCGGCTTCGTCGACCAGCGCGTTGTAGGCCTGCTGGACCGCCTCGAACTCCTCGTCCGTCGGCTCGACGTACTCATCCTCGCCGTCCTCGTTCGTGACGATCTTCGCGATGATGACGTCCTCGTCATCGTCCTCGCAGCCGCAGCCGCAGGTGTGGGCGTGCTCCTCATCCTCATCGTGGATGCCGACGAGCAGCGCGTATTTCTCATCCTCTACCGGGATGATCATCTCTTCGCGGTAATAGTACTCATTGCCCGCCTCGTCCGTCATGACGACAACGATGTCGTCCTCATTCATCATATCCTCTGCCATAGGACTCACCTCTTCTTTCTGGTCGTGCCAAAATCTCGATTTTACTGGTTTCATTTTATCGTATCGCGGGAAGGCTTGTCAACGCTTGCTGTCCAAAAAGCCCTGCAGGATGAAGACAGCCGCCATCTTGTCGATGACCTTCTTGCGCTTGCGGCGCGAGACATCGGCCTCGATGAGCGAGCGCGTCGCCGCGACCGTCGAGAGGCGCTCATCCCAGAAGAAGACCTCCACCTCAGGATACGCCTTCTTGACCTCTGCCATGAACTCCTTGACGATGGCGCAGCGGTCGCCCTCCGTGCCGTCCATGTTCTTGGGGAGCCCAGAGACGAGCGACTTCGTCTCGTACTGGTCCATGAGCTCGCCGAGGCGCTTGAGGTCGTCTGCGAGCGACTTGCGGCGGATCGTCTCGACGCCCTGCGCCGTCAGGCCCAGAAGGTCGCTGACCGCGATGCCGATCGTGCGGTCGCCGATATCGAGTGACATGTATCGCTTCATCTCTTGCCGCCCTTTTCCAGATACGAGCGCACAAGCTCCTCTAAGAGCTCATCGCGCTCGAGCGTGCGGATCTTGCTGCGCGCATCATTGTGGCTCGTCACATACGCCGGATCGCCCGAGAGCAGATAGCCGACGAGCTGGTTGATTGGGTTGTAGCCCTTCTCCTCCATCGCCGCACAGACCGAGCGGATGATCTTCTCCGCCTTATTCTCATCGTTCCCGAAACGGAACATCATGGTTTCTTCGTTGTTGGCCATATTGCATACCTCCAAAGCACTCATGCGGGAATCCCCGCTCACTTGCTTCTATCTTACCACATCTTGGCTTTGATGACTATGATACGCCTCAATCCTATAGTTTTCCTGAAAGGATGTGCCTCTTCCGTCATGCAACATAGTCAGGCAAATTTCGGCATCAATCATCGCATAGACAGCTTGCGGAACACTTCTTCCGTCATGCCCGCCCGCTTGGCCGCTTCTTTCACGGTGATGATGCCGTCACGCACCAGTTCTGTCAAGATTCCCCAGCGGCCTTCAGCTTTTCCTTCTTCACGGCCTTCTTCGCGGCCTTTTTCTTCACGGCGGCGCAATTCCATGTAAAATGTCATGTATTCCACCTTCAGACGGGCCGATGTTCTTCATCACGAACTCGCAAACAACATCAGCAAGGTCAAGCTCGCGCTCACCGACGGCAGCAGTTGGCGCGGCTCACTGAACGAAGACAATCAAGCCGACAGTGCCTCCATCGCGCTCGACCGATCGAGCAGCTGGGAGCTCACAGCGAATTCCTATGTGACTTCCATCAGCGACAAGGATGCCTCCTTTGCCAACATCAAGAGCAACGGCCATAACATCTACTATGATGCAAGCCAGAACAGCGCCCTTGCTGGCAGGACCATCGACCTGCCCGGCGGCGGCAAGCTCCTGCCACAGACAAAGGGCTGACAATCGCCTTCCCCAAAAAGCAATAGTTGACTGAACAAAAGAACAGACGACGTCAATACATCTTATGTTGTAAAGTAAATTACTTTACATTTTCCTCATTTAGCTTTATAATATCAATAAAAGGAGTTGATTCTTATGGCTGATACAAAAACGCTGAATCTTCGTGTCGATGCAGATTTGAAGCATCAGGCAGAAACTATTTTTGCGGATCTGGGTATCCCGACTTCTACAGCAATCAATATGTTCCTGCGCACCGTTGTCCGCTATGGCGGTATCCCGTTCGATTTGCGTATTTCTCCTAATGAGCTAGAGACCTTAAGAGCTGTTGACGATGTAAATCATCATCGCAATCTCAGCAAGACTTATGATTCTGTTGAAGATGTCATGGAGGCCCTGAATGCTTAAGATCCGCTTCCGCAAACAATTCCGCAAGGATTACAAGCGGGTAATCAAGCAGCCTGGGCATACCCCGGAGCTTTTTCAGGAAGTACTTGACTGTCTTGTGATGGAGCAATTGCTTCCTGCCAAGTATCGGGATCATGCCCTGTCGGGAAACTACGCCGGTTTCCGTGAATGTCATATTCTGCCGGATTGGTTGCTGATTTACAAAGTCGAAACTGACATTCTAACGTTGACGCTGACCCGTACGGGGAGTCACAGTGATTTATTCTAATATCCATCTCATCTGTATGAGCATGGCAGGATTTCACGATGCTGCATCGAAATCTAACGGTAAGAAACCTACCAAGGAGGAAACTTAAGCAACCGAAAGGATGCTCAAATATGAACAAAAGTGTAGCAATATGCTAAAGACTCAAAGAATCCATTGAGTTAGTTTGTGCTGACTTTACAGCAGTCGGAACGGCTGGAAATAAGCCAGAGGCGGTTGAAACAGTCCGTCTAACTACGGGATAGCACCCTGATGGTAGCCGTTGGACAGTGGTAAATGCGAGAACCAAGCAAGGTTGGCGAACCAATACGCAAAAACAAAATATTATGAAAGGGGGAAGCTACTAGATGTAATTGGCAGAATATCACAAACAAGATACTGTCAATACGTACCGATGGCTAATCGGGAATTTACGCCTTTGGAGTATCACTCAAACGTTAGTAGCCTGTCTTTTGACGGCGAGGACGGATACGATGAACAAGGAACTACAAATCGTGAGATTGTAGCAAAACATCTTGGCATAGGCACATTTATCTATGTTTTAAGTAGCAGATGCTCTACATGTACAAGCCGCTGACGGTCACTGCGATCTACCCGTTTGACAAGAATCCCACCCGGGAAGAGTGGGAGGATTACGACTACATGATGCGGCGAGCGGGCAGCTCCAACAAGTACGCGCTCCCTCTAAAGAATCCAGATCACCTAGAACATTCATGAATATCCAGGAACATCTAGGAACATCCAGACCATGCACAGGCAGCAAAAAAGCACAGACGATCACTTGCGCATCGTCTGTGCTTTCTGCTGTATCAAGGGCTCCCCCTATCAATCTGCTGTTGTCGCCTGCCTCACTGCTCGCCTAAGGCTCCGTTCAGCGCAATGGCGAGCTGGTCGGCGCACGAGGTGCCGCGGCCGCGGCAGTCGTTGCCCTGGAGGAGGGCTGCCGTGTCCTTGAGGTCGGCGCCTTCGAGCAGCTTGCTGATGGCGGAGAGGTTGCCCGGGCAGCCGCCGACGAAGTGCACGTCGTGGAGCTTGCCGTCGTCGCCGATGGCAAAGGTGATCCGCTTGGCGCAGACGCCCTGCGGAGTAAACGAGTAAGACTTCATATTCTTCTTCTCACTTTCTCAATCGGATGCATGCATGAAAAACCGCCCCGAAGGGCGGTTCTCCTTATCTTGGTTCAGCTTCAGATCATGTCGTTCTCGATCATGTACTCGGCAATCTGCAGGGCGTTGAGCGCAGCGCCCTTGCGGATCTGGTCGCCGCAGACCCAGAGGTTCAGGCCGTGCTCGATGGACTCATCCTTGCGGATGCGGCCGACTTCGACGTCGTTCTTGCCGGACGTGAAGAGCGGCATCGGGTAGATCTGCTCAGCCGGGTTGTCGCGGACGATGGCACCCGGGAAGGCATCGATGGCCTTGCGGGCTGCCTCGACGCTGACCTCGTCCTCGAACTCGATGTTGACGGACTCGGCATGGCTGCGGTAGACCGGCACGCGGACCGTCGTGGCCGTGATGCGCAGGCTGTCATCCTCGAGGATCTTCTTCGTCTCGTTGACCATCTTCATCTCCTCTTTCGTGTAGAGGTTGTCGTAGAAGACGTCGATCTGCGGGATGAGGTTGAAGGCAATCTGGTAGTGCTTCGGGAACTTCGCGCCCGGCAGGATGTTCGCCTTCGGCTCGCGGCCGACGACGATGTCATCGACCTGCTGCTCGAGCTCGGCCATGGCTTCCTTGCCGCCGCCCGAGACGGCCTGGTACGTCGAGACGACGATGCGCTTGATCTTCGAGAGGTCGTAGAGCGGCTTGAGGGCCATCATCATGATGATCGTCGAGCAGTTCGGGTTGGCGATGATGCCCTTGTGGCGGGCGATGGCCTGCGGGTTGACTTCCGGAACGACGAGCGGGACTTCCGGATCCATGCGGAAGGCACTCGAGTTGTCGATGACGACGGCACCGGCCTTGACGGCTGCCGGAGCGAACTGCTTGCTGGCAGCACCGCCGGCGAACAGAGCAATCTCGACGTCCTTGAAGGACTCGTCCGTCGTCTCCTCAACCGTGTACTCCTTGCCCATGAACTGGATCTTCTTGCCAGCGCTGCGCTTCGAAGCGAGCATCTTGAGGTTGGCAAAGGGGAAATTGCGCTCCTCGATGAGGTTGAGGAATTCCTGGCCGACGGCGCCCGTTGCGCCAAGGATTGCTACATTGTACTTCTTCATGTCCATCGTTCCTTTCTGCGATGCAGTTGTTTATGTTATGGATAAGGAAAACAAAGGTTGTATCAGTCGAGCAGCTTGTCGAGGCCGACCGTCAGGCCCTTGAGGCTGCGGACCTTCTTGGCGGCGAGCACGACGCCCGGCATGAAGGACTCGCGGTTCATCGAGTCGTGGCGGATGGTCAGCGTCTGGCCGAGGCCGCCGAAGATGACTTCCTGATGCGCGACATAGCCCGGCAGGCGCACGCTGTGGATGTGCATGCCCTCGTAGTCGGCGCCGCGCGCGCCCTCGAGCTTCTCGAACTCATCGGGGTTGCCCTGCTTGTGGGCCTTGCGGACTTCTGCGATCATGGCCGCCGTCTGGATGGCCGTGCCGGACGGTGCGTCGAGCTTCTTGTCGTGGTGCAGCTCGATGATCTCGACATCCGGCATGTACTTGGCTGCCTGGCGCGACATGACCATCAGGAGCACGGCGCCGATGGCGAAGTTCGGCGCGATGAAGGCCGGCGTATCATTCTCTTCAGCTGCCTTGGCGATCTCTGCCTTCTGCTCGTCCGAGAGGCCCGTCGTGCCGACGACCGGCGAGGTCTTGTGCGCAAGCGCCGTCATGACATTACCGAAGACGACGTCCGGGCGCGTGAAGTCGACCATGACCTCTGGCTTCTTGCGCGCGAGCAGTGCCTCGAGGTCTGTCTCGACGAGGATGCCGTTTGCCGGCAGGCCGACGAGCGAGCCCGTATCCGCACCGCCCTTGATGTCCACTGCGCCGACGAGCTCGAGCCCGTCCGCTTCCTGTACCGCTTTTAAGACTGCCTGGCCCATGCGGCCGCAGGCACCGTTTACGATTACCGTAGTCAAAAGTATGCGCCTCCTGTTAGCGTCAAAAGATATTGCTATTGTATAGCATGTCCACCATTTGTGTCAAGACGTCTCGTCGAAAAAGACGACTTTTCACCGATATTTTCACGTCTGCGGCGCTTTGCGCCTGTCAATTCTCCATGATGTGCGCGAATCTCTCCTTGTACTGCAGCGCGAGGATGGGCCGGATAAAGTCGAGGTCGCCCTGGCTCAGGAGCGTCGCCTCAGCGGCCTTGTGGGCGTCGAGGAGGATGGCGAGGTCTTCCGGCACGCGCGCGATCTTGAGGTCGGGCAGGCCGTGCTGCATCGAGCCGAAGAACTGCCCCGGGCCGCGCAGCCGCAAGTCCTCCTCTGCGAGCTTGAAGCCGTCGGAGGTTTCTGCCATGATCTTCAGGCGCTCGCGCGCGTTCTCCGTCTTGCCCTCCGAGACGAGGATGCAGTACGAGGCGTAGGAGCCGCGCCCGATGCGGCCGCGCAGCTGGTGGAGCTGGGCGAGGCCGAAGCGCTCGGCGTGCTCGATGACCATAATGCTGGCATTCGGCACGTTGACGCCGACTTCGATGACGGTCGTCGAGACGAGCAGCTTGATCCTGTCCGCGTAGAAGTCCTGCATGACGCGCTCCTTCTCGGCGGGCGCGAGCTTGCCGTGGACGAGGCCGCACGGGATGCCGCTAAAGATGCCGAAGCGCAGCTCATCGTAGACCTCCTCGGCCGACGGCAGGTCGCTCTCCTCGTTCATCTCGATGAGCGGGCAGACGACGTAGGCCTGGCGGCCCGCCTCGATCTGGCTGCGCACGTACTGGTAGATGAGCGGGCGGCGGTCCGGGCGGCGCACGAAGGTGCGGATGGGCTGGCGGCCCGGCGGCAGCTCGCGGATCAGGGAGACGTCGAGGTCGCCGTAGACGGTCAGGGTCATCGTGCGCGGGATCGGCGTCGCCGTCATGACGAGCACGTCGGGTACATGCGCGCCCTTCTTCTCGAGCGCCGCGCGCTGCGCGATGCCGAAGCGGTGCTGCTCGTCGGTGATGACGAGGCCGAGATGCGCGAAGTGCACATCATCCTGGATCAGCGCGTGCGTGCCGATGACGATGTCGACCTCGTGGCGCGCAATGGCCTCGTGCATCGCGCGCCGCTTCTTGGGCGTCAGGTGGCCCGAGAGATAGCCGACGCGGATGCCGAGCGGCGCGAGCTTTGACGAGAGGTTCTCATAGTGCTGGGCGGCGAGGATCTCCGTCGGCGCCATCATGGCCCCCTGCCGGCCATTCTCGACGGTCTTGACGAGCGCGAGCATGGCGATGACCGTCTTGCCCGAGCCGACGTCGCCCTGCACGAGGCGGCGCATCGGCACCGTCCGCTCCATGTCGCGGCAGATCTCCTGCCACGCCTGCTGCTGGTCGTGCGTCAGCGTAAAGGGCAGTCCCGCAAGAACAGCCTTGACGAGTTTGCCGCTTGGCTGATGGCGGATGCCGCGCTTCGTCTCCTGCGACTGCTTCTTTAAGAGCAGCAGGCCGCACTGAATCAGGTAGAGCTCCGAGAAGGCCAGCCGGTAGCGCCCCCGCTTGAGTTCTGCCCCATCCTTCGGGAAGTGGACGGCGTGCAGGGCCTCCCCGCGGCCCATGAGATGGTGCGCGGCCAGGATGTGCGCCGGGATGAGCTCGGGAAGATCTCCGGCGGCCTCCAGCGCCTCCGCGATGAGCGTGCGGAAGAACTTCTGGTTGAGGTGCTCGGTGGCCGCGTAGATGGGCAGGATGCCGCAGAGGCCCTGCGCCTGCTCCCCGGGCTCCAGTACCTGGAAGCTGCGCAGCTGGCTCATGGCGAACTGGCCGCGGCCGCCGTAGGCATACGCGGCCTTGCCGCTGACGAAGACGCGGCGGCCCGCCTTGAGCGTCTTCTTGAGGTACTTCTGGTTGAACCAGGTGACCTGCAAGATTCCCGTGCCGTCATTGAGGTAGGCCGTCAGGATGGTCAGGCCGCGCCGCCCCGTCTGCTCCTGCAGGTTGACTATGGTCCCAGCGACTGTCGCGACCGTGCCCGGCCGCAGGTCGGCGATGCGCGTCAGGACGCTCTGGTCCTCGTAGGTGCGCGGGAAGTACGTCAGGAGGTCGTAGACCCGCGCGATGCCGAGGCGCGCCAGCTCCGCTTTCTTCTTGGGGCCGACGCCCTTGAGGTACTGGACTGAGTCTTGGATCTTCATGAGCAGCATTGAATCCTTTCTATCGGTGATCTTTCCCTCATTCTAGCACGCCTGTCAATCCTCTATCTACCTATCCCGCACTCCCCCGCACGAGAGCCGCGGCGGCGCAGGACACAAACCGAACACAAAAAGGAAGAGCCTCCATGAGACTCTTCCTTCTATATTAGTATATTACTATGCGGCTTGATGTGCGACGAGCGAATCAGAGCTGCGGGCCAGCTGCAACGAGGCCTTTGCCGATCTCGGTGTCTGCATACTTCTTGGCGAAGTTATCGATGAACATCTGAGCGAGCTTCTTTGCTCTCGTATCCCACTCGGACTCATCTTTGTAATCCCACTTGGATTTGGACGGATCTTTGTAGGTATCCTTCGGATCGAGGACTTCCGTAGCAACGCCTTCGAGCTTCGTCGGAATCTCGAGACCGAAGTACGGGATCTTCTTCGTCGGAGCTTCGTTGATGGCACCGCTGTGGATGGCGTCGATGATGCCGCGCGTATCCTTGATGGAGATGCGCTTGCCATAGCCGTTCCAGCCCGTGTTGACGAGGTATGCCTTCGTGCCGTTAGCCTTGACGCGCTTAACGAGCTCATGCGCATACTTCGTCGGCGGCAGCTCGAGGAATGCCTGGCCGAAGCAAGCGGAGAACGTCGGAGTCGGCTCCGTGATGCCGCGCTCCGTGCCAGCCAGCTTGGACGTGAAGCCGGAGAGGAAGTAGTACTGCATCTGTTCCGGCGTCAGGATGGAGACCGGCGGCAGGACACCGAAGGCATCGGCTGCGAGGAAGATGACGCTCTTAGCAGCCGGAGCAGCGCTGCGGTCGTTGACGAAGTCTTTGACCGTGCTCTTGATGTGGTCAATCGGATAGGATACACGCGTATTCTCCGTGATGGACTTGTCGGCGAAGTCGATCTTGCCGTTCTCGTCGAGGACAACGTTCTCGAGGAGTGCGTTGCGCTTGATGGCGCCGAAGATGTCCGGCTCGGATTCCTGATCGAGGTTGATGACCTTTGCGTAGCAGCCACCCTCGAAGTTGAAGATACCGTCATCATCCCAGCCGTGCTCATCATCGCCGATCAGCAGGCGCTTCGGGTCCGTCGACAGCGTCGTCTTGCCCGTGCCGGAGAGACCGAAGAAGATAGCCGTGTTCTTGCCCTGCTTATCCGTGTTGGCGGAGCAGTGCATAGCAGCGATGCCCTTGAGCGGCAGGAAGTAGTTCATCATGGAGAACATGCCCTTCTTCATCTCGCCGCCGTACCAGGTGTTGATGATGACCTGCTGGCGCTCCGTGAGGTTGAAGACGACAGCCGTGTCGGAATGCAGGCCGAGCTCTTTGTAGTTCTCGACTTTAGCCTTGGATGCGTTGAAGACAACGAAGTCCGGCTTGAAGTTTGCTTCCTCTTCCGGGGTCGGTTTGATGAACATGTTGCGGACGAAATGTGCCTGCCAAGCAACTTCAACGATGAAGCGGACAGCCATACGCGTGTTCTTGTTTGCACCGCAGAAGCCATCGACGACGAAGAGGCGCTTGTTGGAGAGCTCTTTCTTGGCGATATCCTTTACAGCAGCCCAAGCTTCCTTGGATGCCTTGTGGTTATCGTTGTGATAAGCCTCAGAATCCCACCAAACCGTGTCGTGCGACGTCTCGTCGTCAACGATGAATTTATCTTTAGGCGAACGGCCCGTGAAGATGCCCGTCTTGACATCAACAGCGCCGAGTTCGGAAACCTGGCCCTTCTCGTAGCCCGTCAGGCCTTCCTTCGTCTCTTCCTCGAACAGCGTCTTGTAGGAAGGATTGTAGATGATTTCCGTCGTACCCGTGATACCATACTGACTAAGATCGATGTTTGCCATTTGCATTCAACCTCTTTCATAATTTTTGGTCCTGGTAAACCTCTGAGGCATCTCACTCGACGCAGCCTTACAATCGCGATGCAATGGTCTGCATCCTCGATGATCTGCTGTTTACTTTCCGGTGAGCTCCTCATCACAGGTATTATATTAACTTATTCATCCATAAATGTCAAATATTTATTTGCACTTTTTAACGTTTTATTTATTCTTCTTGTTCCCATTTACTTCCATAAAAAATAAGAGAAACGACGCGGAAAATACGTGTCGTTTCTCTCATGGTTTTCGTTATTTTTTCAAAGAATCTGCGGTGGCAAAGGCCATGACGGCCTTCTCCATCGAGGCGGGCGCGCAGACGCCGTCGTGGCGCACTTCCTTGCGGCGGAGCGACGCGAGGCCCTCGGGGATGGGGTCGCTGTTCTTCGCCTGCAGCTCGTCGAGCAGGGTGAACTCATCGACGCCTGCCGTCTTGACGCCAAGAGCATCGAGCACGCTGCCGTTGAACTTGTAGGGGCTGGCCGTCGAAACGACGACCATGTGATGCGCATCGCCCGTCGCCTGCTGGTACTTCTCGGCGACGCTCCAGGCAACGGCCGTGTGCGGGTCGGCGACATAATGGTCCTTCTCGTAGACGTCGGCAATGCACGCTTCCGTGTCTGCATCCGCGGTCCAGTCCGCCCAGAAGGTCTGCTGGATCTTCGCGAGCAGCTCGCTGCCGATGTCGTAGCGGCCCTCCTGCTGGAGCTGCTGCATCCAGGAGGCGACCTTCGCCTTGTCCTCCGCCATGTGGTAGAGCAGGCGCTCGAGGTTGCTCGAGATCAGGATGTCCATCGACGGCGAGATCGTCTTGAAGAAGTCGCGCTGGCGGTCGTAGACGCCCGTGCGCAGGAAGTCCGTCAGGACGTTGTTGGCATTCGAGGCGCAGATGAGTTTGTGAACCGGCAGGCCCATGCACTTGGCGTAGAAGCCGGCGAGGATGTCGCCGAAGTTGCCCGTCGGCACGGTGAAGTCGATGGCCTCGCCCGACTCGATCGTGCCGGCAGAGAGGAGGTCGGCGTAGGCGCTGAAGTAGTAGACGATCTGCGGCACGAGACGGCCCCAGTTGATGGAGTTGGCCGACGAGAGGCGGATGCCCTTCTCGGCGAGCGCTTCATTGAATGCCTCGTCGCCGAAGATCTTCTTGACGCCGCTCTGCGCGTCGTCAAAGTTGCCCGTGACGGCCGTGACGTTGACGTTCTTCCCCTCCTGCGTGAGCATCTGCAGCTGCTGGATGCGGCTGACGCCGCCCTGCGGGTAGAAGACCATGATGCGGATCTGCGGCACATCGCGGAAGCCCTCGAGCGCTGCCTTGCCCGTGTCACCAGAGGTCGCGACGAGGATCAGCACCTCATCCTTCTCGCCCGTCTTCTTGAGCGCCGTGCTCATGAGCTGCGGCAAAAGCTGCAGCGCCATGTCCTTGAAGGCACTCGTCGGGCCGTGCCAGAGCTCGAGGACGCTCTTGTCGCCCACCGCCTTGACGGGCGCGCGCTTTGCCGTATCGAAGCGGCCGCTTCCATAGGCGCGCGTGACGCAACCAGAAAGCTCCTCTGCCGTGTAGTCCGTCAGGAAGAGCCCGAGCACTTTCTCGGCGCGCTCCTCATAAGACAGGGTCTTGAGCCCCTCGATGAAGGCCATGTCGACCTTTGGCATGGCATCCGGCACGAAGAGTCCGCCGTCTGCTGCCAGGCCGCGGATGATGGCCTGCGCGGAGTCGAGCTGCTCGGCATTTCCTCTGGTGCTGCTGTATTTCAAAACAATCGCCTCTTTCTTCATTTATAAATGAACCAAACTATGCTAAAATGATAGCGGGCTGCAAGGGCAGAGCGCCCCGCGCAACCAGACAACTGTCATTATACCATAGAATCCCCGGGAATCCTATAGAAATCTGCAAAATGTCAGCACCCGGGATACGGCCATGACGTTGCCGTTACATTATAGTTGATAATAGGATGTTTTCTTTCTCTTTTTGTAACAGGAAAGGATGTTGAAGTTGTTGAAAATTGCCATGGCTCAGATGGAGGTCGTCCCCGGCCATCCAGACGTGAACACCGCCACGATCCTGCGCTTCATCGAGGAGGCGCGCGCAAAAGGCGCCGATGTCGTCATCTTCCCGGAGATGGCCGTGCCGGGCTACTTCCTCGGCGACACCTGGGAGCAGAGCGCCTTCCTGCGCGACTGCGAGAGCTACGGCCGCGACATCATCGCGGCGTCGAAGGACATCACGGTCATGTTCGGCAACGTCGCCATCGACTGGCAGAAGAAGAACAACGACGGCCGCGTGCGCAAGTACAACGCCTTCTTCATCGCGCGCGACGGCGAACTCGTCCAGCCGGACAACATGCCGTACCCGTACACGATCAAGACGCTGATGCCGAACTACCGCGAGTTCGACGACACGCGCCACTTCTTCAGCCTGCAGAAGCTCGCGCGCGAGCTCGGCACGACGCCCTCGAAGCTCCTCTCCCCCGTCACGCTCAAGATCCGCGGCCAGCGCTACCGCGCGGGCTGCCTGCTCTGCGAGGACGGCTGGAGCGACGACTACGAGTTTGCGCCGTTCGAGCTCCTCGAAAAGGAACACCTCGACTTCTACGTCAACATCTCGGCCTCGCCGTACACGCTCGGCAAGAACGACAAGCGCAACCGCGTCTTCGGCCGCCAGGCAAGAGAGGCTGGCGTGCCGCTCTTCTACGTCAACTGCGTCGGCCTGCAGAACAACGGCAAGACGGTCTACACCTTCGACGGCTCGAGCACGGCCTACAACGAGAAGGGCGATGTCGTGCGCACGCTGCCGGAGTACGAGGAGGCGCTCACAGTCCTGCCGCTCGCTGAGATGAAGGACATGGCAGCCGAGCCGGAGAGCGAAGAAAAAGACATCGCGCACATCTACCGCGCGCTCCACTACGGCATCCGCCGCTTTCTCGAGAACATCCACATGAAGAAGATCATCATCGGCATCTCGGGCGGCATCGACTCGGCCGTCGCCGCCGCGCTCTACGCGAAGGTCGTCGGCCCGGAGAACCTGCTGCTCGTCAACATGCCGAGCGTCTTCAACTCCGCGACGACGAAGGGACTCTCGCAGGAGCTCGCCAACAACCTTGGCTGCCAGTACATGATCATCCCGATCCAGGAGTCGGTCGACCACACGATAAAGCAGCTCGAAGAGACGCCGATGGTCAACCTCGGCACGGGCAGCGAAACGCACCTCAAGGTCTCCTCCTTCGTCGCCGAGAACATCCAGGCGCGCGACCGCAGCGCCCGCGTGCTCGCCGGCGCTGCAGCGGCCTTCGGCGGCGGCTTCACCTGCAACGCCAACAAGGCGGAGACGACGGTCGGCTACTCGACGCTCTACGGCGACCAGTCGGGCTTCCTCGCCGCGCTCGCCGACCTCTGGAAATACCAGGTCTACGCGCTCGCCCACTACATGAACGATGTGGTCTACGGCCGCGAAGTCGTTCCGCAGGGCATCATCGACATCGTGCCGTCGGCCGAGCTCTCCTCCGCCCAGAACGTCGACGAGGGCAAGGGCGACCCGATCAAGTACCCGTACCACGACTACCTCTTCCGCTCCTTCGTCGAGCGCTGGCAGAAGGCGACGCCAGAAGATGTGCTCGAGTGGTACAAGGCAGGCACCGTCGAGAAGAACCTCGGCTGCGAGGAAGGTCTCGTCAAGAAGTACTTCCCGACGGCCGCCGACTTCATCAGCGACCTCGAGCGCTGGTGGAACCTCTTCACGGGCATGGCGATCGCCAAGCGCATCCAGGCCCCGCCAATCCTCGCCGTCAGCCGCCGCGCCTACGGCTTCGACCACCGCGAGGCGCAGAATGGCGCCTACTACACGCGCCGCTACCGCGAGCTCAAAGCGGAGCTGCTGGCAAAGTGAGCGCTACATCAGCGCATCCATCGTCGTCAGGAGTGGCAGGACGATGGAGAGCACGAAGAAGAAGATCATGCCACCGACAACAAAAATCATGACCGGCTCAGCGAGGGCTTCGACCCTTGCCGAGCGGTGACGGGCATCAGCCGCGGCAAACGCCGCGGCTTTTTCCATCATGGCGTCGAGCGTGCCGGTCACCTCGCCCGCCATCAGGAGCTCGACGAGCAGGCGCGGGCACGAGGTCAGCTGGCGCAGGCTCGCAGCGAAGGGCTGGCCCGACTCGACCTGCGCGCGCAGCGCCTTCATCTCGCACGCGATATGGCGGTTTGCCGGCACATCGGCGGCCATCGCCAGCGCCGTCGTCAGCGGGATGCCATTCTTCAGCATGACGGCGAAGAGCTCCAGGAGGATGCGCCAGGCAGAAGCGCGCTGCAAGGGCCCGAGAATCGGCATCTTCAAGAGCCAGCCGTCGAGGACCGTCCGAGTCCTCATATCGCGCACAAGGGCGATAGATGCCAGCACGACAAGCGCACTGCCTATCAGCAGCGCGGCAAGGTGGCCGCTCACGAAGTCCATCAGCGCGAGCAGGAAGCGCGTCGTCCACGGCAGCTCCGCCTGCAGGTCCTGCAGCATGACGGCAAAGGCGGGCAGCACAAAGACGGCCATGAGCACGAGCGCGACGAGCGAGACGACGAGCAGGATGACGGGATAGAGCAGCGCCGACTTCAGCGCCTCGCGTGCCTCGTAGCGGTGCTCCTCGAAGTCCGCGAGCTGCGCGAAGATCTGCGTCAAAGAGCCGCTCTCCTCGCCCGCACGCACGAGGCCGCAGAGCGAAACGGGAAAGACAGCAGGGTGCATGGCCATCCTCTCGTGGAGCGGCCGCCCCGCCAGGATGCCCGCGAGCAGCTGCTGCAACAGCGACTGGTACGCGCGGTCGGCGTCCGATTTCGCGAGTGCCTGCAGCGCCTGGTGGACAGGCATCCCCGCCTGCATCATCGCCGCCATCTGCCGCAGGAAGAGCACGCGCAGCTCGGCAGGCGGCGTCTTTGCGACTGCCCCTGCGAGCTGCTGCCGCCAGCGGGAGACTGCGGGCGCGCCCGCAGCTTCCTCGCACTGTAGATGAAGAGCGGCCACCCAGAGGCCGCGCCGCCGGATAAGCCCCGCCGCCTCGCGCTCGTCGCGCGCCTCGACCGTGCCCGCGAAGAACTCGCCCGCGCGGTTCCTCGCCTCGTATTGGAATACGCCCATAATGCCTCCTCTCTCTCAATGGATACTGCCATCGGCATCAGCCAAGGCGCTCTGCCGCCCGCTCATAGACCTCGCGCGCGATGAGGCCCTGCTGCAGGAGCTTCTGCAGGGCCTGGCGGCGCGTCTGCATGCCCTGCGCCTGATGCGTCATCATCGCCATCTCGATCTGGCTGTACTTGCCCTGGCGGATCAGGCTGCAGACAGACGGCTCGCGCAGCAGGACCTCCACGAGCGGCACGCGGCCGCCCCTGCGCGCGGGCAGGAGCTCCTGCGCGAAGATGGCGCAGAAGACATCGGCGACCTGTGCGCGCACGATGCTCTGCTCCTCCTGCGGGTAAAAGCCCTCGATGCGCCGCACGGCCTCCGCCGCGCCGCGCGTGTGCAGCGTGCCGAGCACGAGCATGCCCGTCTCGGCTGCCATGAGCGCCGTCGTCATCGTCTCGCGGTCGCGTATCTCGCCGACGAGCAGGATGTCCGGCATCTCGCGCAGCGCACTCCTGAGCGCCTCCGGGAACGCGAGGAAATCGCGCCCGAGCTCGCGCTGGCTGATAAAGCATCGGGATGGCGCAAAGACGTACTCGATGGGATCTTCCAGCGTCAGGATGTGCGCCGCTTGGCTCTCGTTAACCGCCTGCAGGAACGCGGCCAGCGTCGTCGTCTTCCCAGAGCCCGTGCGCCCCGTCACGAGCACGAGGCCCTGCCGCGCAGACAGCAGCCCCTGCAGGGCAGCCGGCGCATGGATGGCCGCAAGGCTCGGGACGCGCTCCGGCAGCACGCGCACGACGAGCGCCAGGCGCGCCTGCTGGCGGTAGAGATTGCCGCGCAGCCGCCGCCCCGCGTGCGCCAGCGAGAAGTCGACGGCATGGCCATGGCGCAGCTCTGCCAGCTGCCCGGGCGACAGGAATGCCTCTGCCAGCGATTCCATAAAATCATCCTCCATCGTTTCGCCCGCCTGCGCCAGCCTCTGCAGCCTGCCGTCGATGCGCAGCCAGACCGCCTGCCCCGCCGACAGGTAGATGTCGCTGGCGCGCGCCTCGATAGCCTCCATCAGGATGACAGACCAGAGCGCATGCCTCGCTTCAGCCATAGAGCACCCTCCTGACCTCCTGCCACGAGGTGATGCCCGCCTCCGCCTTGGCCCGGCCGTCCTCGAGCAGGGAGCGCATGCCAGAAGCCCGGGCACGTGCAGCCATCTCGCGGCGCGGGACCTTCTGCAGGATGCCCTCGCGCACCGCTTCGCCCGGCACGAGGATCTCCGCGAGCACCGTCCGGCCGCGGTAACCCGTGCCGTGGCACGCATCACAGCCGCGGCTCCTGTAGAGCAAGAGTCCCTCGCCGCCCGCGCCAAAGAACGCGGCCTCCTCCGAATCGCCCGCCGCGTGGTACATTTCGCGGCAGTCGGGGCAGAGCCTGCGCACGAGGCGCTGCGAGATGATGCCCGAGAGCGTCGCCGCCAGCAAATACGGCGCGACGCCCATCTCGAGCATGCGGTAGAGCGCCGCGACGGCGTCCTCCGTGTGGATCGTCGTCATCAGCAGGTGGCCCGTCAGCGCGATGCGCACAGCCATCGCCGCCGTCTCCTCGTCGCGGATTTCCCCGAGCAGGATGCCCGTGACATCCTGGCGCAATACAGCGCGCAGCCCCGCGACGAACGTCATGCCCGCCTTCGGGTGGATCTGCACCTGATTGACGCCCGGCAGCACGCGCTCGATCGGGTCCTCAAGCGTCACGAGATTGCGCGACTCCGTGTTGAGCTCCGCCAGCGCCGCGTAGAGCGACGACGTCTTGCCCGAATTCATCGGCCCGCAGAGCACGATCATGCCCGCCGGCCGGTGGATCAGCTCCCGGAAGCAGGCCGTGTCCTCCTCCGAGAATCCGAGCTCGTCGAGCGAGAGCAGCTGCTCCGAGACATCCATCAGGCGCATGACAATGACCTCGCCGGCCGTTGCCGGCAGCGACGAGACACGGATGTCGATGCGCCGGCCCTTTGCCTGGAACAGGATGTGGCCGTCCTGCGGCTGCTGGTGCACGGCAATGTCCATGCCCGCCATGACCTTGAGGCGCGAGATCACCGCCGGGCCGAGATTCGCCGGCATCGCCATGACCTCGCGCAGGAGACCGTCGATGCGGAAGCGCAGCCGGACCCGCATCTCCTGCGGCTCCAGATGCACATCGCTCGCATGCATGGCCACCGCCCGCCCGAGCACGAAGTCGACGAGTTCGATGACGCCCCGCTCCTCCGGCCGCAGCCCATAGCGCACCTCCCGCACCGACTCCCGCACGAGATCCTGCCAGATCCTTTCCGGACGTTCCACCGCAATCCCCCCTTGTCATTCTCAATTCCATTCTCAATGACTACTTCTACAAGATATGAGAAAATCCTTTTTATTCTGAATAAGAAATTGCCAGCCAACGCCCGCACACAAAAAGCGGCCCACCAAATGGCAGGCCGCCCGTCCTTCATGATATCCGCTCTGTTATGCCATCACGGCACAAACCGCCGCGTGTTGTCCGTCAGTCCGACGGCGTGCGTCACATCATCACGGCTCACGACTCATTGACGCGCTTGCCCGTGATGTGCTCCGGCGTCAATTCGAGCATCAGCATGCGCGGCCCGGCGTGCTTTACCTCGTTGTCGAGGTACGCCGCATCATCCGTGAACTTCTCGCCGAGCAGCCGCGCCAGGCGCAGCGAAGCCTCCTCGTCCTCCAGCACGCGCATGCGGCCAAAGACGATGACACTGCGGAACGTCAGCGACCACTCCACGCCATCCTCATAGCGACCCTCGCCCGTGATGCAGTACGACACCTTGTCGCAGGCACGGATCGCATCGAGCTTGTGCCCCGCCTTCGCACAGTGGAAGTATAGCTTGCCGCTCGCCTCATCGTAGTAATGGTCGAGCGGCATCCCGTAAGGATACCCATCATCCCCGAGTACCGAAAGCACCCCGCGCTTCTCCCGCTTCATGATCGCCACGCACTCCTCTGCCGGAAGCTGCTGCTTAAATCGTCTCATCTTGCGAAACATGGTCATCTTCCCTTCTCTCATCTATCATATAACAAAAATTTTTCTGGAACCCGAAGCCTATACAACGCGATATCCTTCCGCACCCAAGACGCTCAATGCCCGCGCAAAGTTTTCTTCTTTGACCAAGATATACAGTAGTTTACAACTTTAAGCAGCCTCTTCATCAGACCTAATTACGTCCTGCA
>OIWT01000407.1_pt1 | contig 60860 bp, 88 predicted proteins | sample 1587701 | NCBI WGS metagenome assembly OIWT01 (sample SAMEA3888904, study PRJEB22519) | human gut metagenome | biome: human gut; feature: human-associated habitat; material: faeces | place: Denmark | collected 2009
CTTGCATGTGTTAGGCGCGCCGCCAGCGTTCGTCCTGAGCCAGGATCAAACTCTTAATAAATAGTATTCACACTACCTATTAAGGTAATTATGATCGTTTAATCCATAACCCAAGCTCTCGCTTGCGTTATTACTTGTGTTTTTAAGAGTACTAAATCTCTTAGAATTTACAAGGACTCTCCATTGACCTCTCGGTCAATTTCAAGTGAATGCTGTTCAATTTTCAAGGTGCGGCTCCGCTGCCTCCCCGTAGGTGACAGCTTGTTTATTATATTATAATCACAACAGCTTGTCAAGCACTTTTTACTGGTTTTTTTGAAAAATCTTTTCTTTTTCCCGCCAAAACATTTCTTCCGATTTTGTGCATCCTGTGCTATACTCTTTATATGGAATCCACAAAAGGAGGGGGCGCTGCCATGCAATGGGAAAAACTATCTGAAACAATACAAATCGCCATTAATGATACTCATCGCTTTGGCACTGATGCCTTCCTGCTGGAGCATTTTGCGGCGGTGCGCGGCATTGATACGGTGTGTGATCTATGCGCGGGGTGCGGCATTATCGGGCTACTGATGCTGCGGCGGGAACGCCCACCCCAGTCTGTGACGGCGGTGGAAATTGCACCTGATGCTGTGGAGCTGATGCGCCAAACAGCGGAAATCTCCTCGCTCACGCATTTCGCCCCTTTGCGGGGTGATCTCCGGGAGATTCGCACATTGCTGCCTGCCCACAGCTTCCGACTGGTCACCTGCAATCCGCCCTATTTCCCCGCTGGGAGCGGCTATCTGTGCCCGGAGGATAGCCGGCGCCGGGCCCGCCACGAGCAGGAGGAAAGCTGCACCATCGGGAAGGTGTGTAACGCAGCCGCCTGGCTGCTGCAATACGGGGGACGCTTTTGCCTGTGCCAGCGCCCGGAGCGCCTGACTGATGTGCTATTGGCAATGCGGCAGGCTGGGCTGGAGCCCAAACGTCTGCGCTGGGTACAGCAGCGCCCGGAAAAAGCCCCCTGGCTCTTTTTGGTGGAGGGAAAGGCGGGCGCTAAGCCGGGTCTTACCGTGGAGCCGCCTCTCATTGTGGAAAGCGCTGATGGCAGCTACTCCGATGAGATGAAAAGGATATATCACATTGTATAATTTAACATTATTATTCTATTTGTAAAGGAACTTGTGCTATGGGAACCTTATATATTGTGGGCACCCCCATCGGGAATTTGGGGGACTTCTCCCCCCGCGCCATTGAGATCTTAAAAACGGTGGATTTCATCGCCGCTGAGGATACCCGCGTTACCCTTAAGCTGCTCAACCATTTTGAGATCCGGAACACTCTCATCAGCTACCACGAACACAATGCCGCCGCCCGCGGCCCGGAGCTGTTAGAACGCCTGCTGAACGGCGAAAATGGAGCCATTGTGACCGATGCGGGGATGCCCTGCATCAGCGACCCCGGCGAAGGACTGGTGGCTCTCTGCCATGAAAATGAGGTGGAGATTGCCACAGTGCCCGGCCCCACCGCCGCCATGACCGCCCTGGCCGCCAGCGGCCTGCCCACCGGCAAGTTCCTCTTTGAGGGATTTCTGCCCATCAAAAAGGGGGAGCGTGACGCTGCCCTGCAAGCGGTCAGCCGCCTGCCGCATACCCTCATTTTCTACGAAGCCCCCCACCGCCTGCGACAGACCCTTGCCGCCCTGCTGGAGGGGCTGGGGGATCGGCCCATCACCCTGTGCCGGGAGCTGACCAAGCTGCACGAGGAGATGCAGCGCACCACCCTGGCGGCTGCCGTGGCGGAATACACCGAGCGGGAACCCCGCGGGGAATATGTGCTTATCATGGCCGGGGCAGCAGAAAATGACGCCACCGCCCAAATGTCGCTGGAACAGGCCGCGGCGCTTGTGCGCCGCCGGGCCGGGGAAGGGCAATCCCTGAGCGACGCGGCCAAGCAGGTAGCTAAGGAAACCGGCTACCGTAAGGGTGAGCTTTACCGCCTGGCGCTGGAAAGCGAATGATCGCGCACATCTATCTATTATCTATCATCATACCAAAAGCCCCCGCTCCTTTTCGGAGCGGGGGCCTTCTTTGTTTTTAGTCTGCCTGCATTAAGATCAGATCAGCTCGATGATGGCCATCTCAGCAGCGTCGCCGCGGCGGGGGCCAATCTTTACGATGCGGGTATAGCCGCCGTTACGGTCGGCATACTTGGGGGCGATCTCATCCATAACCTTCTTCGCGACAGTTTCCTTGGTGATGTAGGAATAAACCTGACGCTTGGAGTGAAGGTCATTTGCCTTGGCAATGGTGATCATCTTCTCCGCCATTGCACGCACTTCCTTGGCGCGGGTCACGGTCGTCTCGATCTTACCGTTCTCCAGCAGGAAGGTAACCATGGCACGGAGCATCGCTTTTCTATGGTCAGTGGTTCTACCCAGTTTTCTGGCACCTGGCATTTATATCACTCCTTACCTTTTATTCGTCGTCGCTGTGCAGGTTAAAGCCCAGAGCCTCCAATTTGCTCATGACTTCCTCCAGCGACTTTTTGCCGAGATTGCGAACCTTCATCATCTCTTCGGGCGATTTGTTGATCAGATCGCCTACCGAATTGACGCCGGCACGCTTCAGACAATTGAAAGCGCGAACAGAAAGGTCAAGCTCTTCAATGGTCATCTCAAGAACCTTATCCTTACCGGATTCTTCCTTCTTTTCCATGATCTCGGTGGCATTCACTTCGTCACTCAGTTCCACAAAGTGATTGAGTTGTCTATTGAGGATCTTGGCAGCCAAGCTGACGGCCTCTTTGGCAGAAATGGTACCATCGGTCCAGATCTCCAGGGTCAGCTTGTCATAGTCGGTAATCTGTTCTACTCGGGTGTTTTCCACCGAGTAATTCACTTTCAAAACCGGTGTATAGATACTATCGGTAAAGATGGTACCCACCGGGGCCGCACCGTTGTTCAGCTGCTTGTTGCGGTCCGCGCTTACATAGCCCTGGCCCTTTTGCAGAACCATCTCCATGTTCAGCTTGGCGCCTTCTGCCAGCGTTGCAATGTGCATTGTCGGGTCCAGGATCTCCACTTCGCTGCTGCCGGTAATGCAGCCTGCGGTCACTTCGCACTCGCCTTCGGCGGCAATGTGTACCGTTACAGGCTCCTCACCATGCAGTTTGGCAATGAGTCCCTTGATGTTCAGAATGATCTCAACGACATCTTCCTTTACACCGGGAATGGTGGAAAATTCGTGCTGGACACCGTCGATCTTAATGGAAGAAACGGCCACGCCGGGAAGCGAGGAGAGCAGAACCCTACGCAGACTGTTGCCCAGGGTAATGCCAAAGCCACGGTCCAGCGGCTCGGCAATAAACTTGCCATAGCTGCCATCGGGACGAAGCTCTGCTGTTTCGATCTTAGGCTCGATAATTTTGACCATTCATTTCCCTCCTTAAATCAGCTTTTAGCGTACTGTACCTTCCCAAACTGACATTCGTCGGGTCAAGCATTATTTGCTGTAGAACTCAACGATCTGCTGCTCTTCGATGTCCATATCCACATCCTCGCGGGCGGGCAGGCGGACAACCTTAGCGGTCAGCTGGTTCTTGTCAGCATCCAGCCACTGGGGAACAGGACGGGAAGCGTTAGCCTCGGTAACAAGCTTGATCTTATCGGAGTTACGGCTGCCTTCAGCAACGGAAACCACATCGCCGGCCTTTACCAGAATGGAGGGGATGTTGGCCTTCTTGCCATTCAGGGTATAGTGACCATGACGGACCAGCTGACGAGCCTCCTTGCGGGAAGCGGCAAAGCCCAGACGATAAATTACATTATCCAGTCTGCGCTCCAGGATGCTCAGCAGGTTTTCACCGGTCTTACCGGGCATGCGCTCTGCCATGTCAAAATACTTCAGCATCTGGTTTTCCATTACGCCATAGTAGCGGCGGGCGGTCTGCTTGGCACGCAACTGGGTGCCATACTCAGAAACCTTCTTGCGGGACTTGCCGTGCTGGCCGGGAACCGACTGTCTGCGGCCTACAGCGCACTTGTCGGAGTAGCATCTGTCGCCCTTTAGGAACAGCTTTTTGCCCTCACGACGGCAAAGTCTGCATACAGGACCTGTATATCTTGCCATCTTTTTTTCCTCCTATTATACGCGTCTTCTCTTGGGCGGACGGCAGCCATTGTGGGGAATGGGGGTGACGTCCTTGATCATGGTGACCTCCAGACCAGCAGCCTGCAGCGCACGAATGGCAGCTTCACGGCCTTGGCCGGGGCCCTTTACATAAACTTCTACGCTCTTCAGGCCATGCTCCATAGCAGCCTTGGCAGCCACCTCAGCGGCGGTCTGGGCAGCAAAGGGAGTGGACTTACGGGAGCCACGGAAACCGAGGCCGCCGGCAGAAGCCCAGGACAGTGCGTTGCCCTGCGTATCGGTCAGAGTGACGATGGTATTATTGAAGCTGGACTGGATATGGGCGGCGCCGCGCTCGATGTTCTTCTTCTCACGGCGACGACGGATCACAGCCTTTTTCGCTACCTGTTTAGCCATATTCGATTTCCCTCCTTACTTCTTCTTATTCGCAATGGTCTTGGCGGGGCCTTTACGGGTGCGCGCGTTGGTCTTGGTGCGCTGGCCGCGTACAGGCAGGCCCTTTCTGTGGCGGACGCCGCGGTAGCAGCCGATCTCCACCAGACGCTTGATGTTCAGCGCCACATCGCGGCGCTTGTCGCCTTCCACGATCAGGTGATGGTCGATATACTCACGGATCTTAGCCTCGTCCTCCTCGGTCATATCCTTTACACGGGTATCAGGATTGACGCCGGTGGCGGCGAGAATGTCGTTGGCAGTCTTACGGCCGATGCCGTAGATATAGGTGAGTGCGATTTCCACCCGCTTTTCTCTGGGCAGGTCTACACCAGCAATTCTTGCCATTCTTTAGTACACCTCCGTTTCGTTACTCTTAGCCCTGACGCTGCTTATGCTTGGGATTATCGCAGATGACCATGATGCGGCCTTTCCGCTTGATAATCTTGCACTTTTCGCACATCGGCTTTACAGAAGGTCTTACTTTCATGATATTTACCTCCTTTTGTTCTGCACGGTTTATCGCCGTGCCGCTTGCTTTTTACTTACTTGGTGCGCCAGGTGATGCGCCCCTTGGTGAGATCGTAGGGGGAAATTTCCACCGTTACCTTATCGCCGGGCAGGATGCGGATGTAGTTCATGCGCAGCTTGCCGGAGATATGCGCCAGGATGACATGCCCGCTGGGCAGCCGCACCTGGAACTGGGCATTGGGCAGTGCTTCTACTACCTCGCCCTCGATCTCAATGACATCTTGCTTGGACATATTGGCGTTTACCTCCCTCATTCTGGATCTGTGTCGTTGTACCTATGTGCTGCCTGGGCCAATGCGCGTCTCAGCCGTCTATCCGCCGCGTATTGCTGCGGTTCCAGCCGCTGGGCTGTTGCCCGCACATGGCGCAGGTTCTTCCGTTTTGGGTGGCTCAGCCGCCGCTTTTTGCCGTCTGCCAGCAGGCACTCCTTTTCAGTGCGTTCCAGCACTACATAGAGTCCCCCGGCATCCCGCCCCGCGGTGGCCAGCACCACACTTCCTTTCTCCGGCATTCCCGTTGCCCTCCCGTTTACAGCTTGGTTAGTATCACCGGGCCGTTATCGGTTATGGCAATGGTATGCTCGAAGTGGGCACATGGGCTGCCGCTTTCGGTCACAACAGTCCAGTCGTTATCCAGGGTATACACCCCTTCGCCCTTCAGGTTTATCATAGGTTCTATGGCTATCGTCATACCGGGCATCAGCCGCACGCCGCGCCCCGGGTGGCCGTAGTTCGGCACTTCGGGGTCCTCGTGCATCTTACGCCCTACGCCGTGACCCACATATTCGCGCACCACGCCGTAGCCATAGCTTTCGGCATAGGTCTGCACCGCCGAGCCGATATCGCCCAGGCGGTTGCCCTTGAGTGCCGCCGCGATGCCGCGGTTCAGGCACTCCTGGGTGACCTCCAGCAGTTGTTTTGTTTCGGGAGCGATCTCACCCACACCCACGGTATACGCGGAATCCCCGTGATACCCGCCGATGCAGGCGCCCACATCGATACTTACAATGTCGCCTTCCTTGATGAGGTGCTTCTTATCCGGAATGCCGTGGATCAGCTCTTCATTGACGCTGATGCACGCCGCCGCCGGAAAGCCATACAGTCCCAAAAAGGAAGGGGTCGCCCCGCGGGAAGTAATCGTTTCGTGTACCACACGGTTGATCTCCCAGGTGGTGGTGCCAGGCTTGCAGGCCCGCACCCCTGCCCACAGGGCCTCCGCCGTGATCTTACCGGCCTGTTTCATCAGAGCCAGCTCCTTGGAGTTTTTCAGTACGATCACAGCCTCATCCCTCCAGTATCTTCAGGATCTCCGCTGTCGCGTTTTCAATGCTCGTCGTTCCGTCAATCTCCGAAAGAACGCCGCGATTGCGGTAGAAATCCACCACAGGGTCCGTCAGTTCATGGTAAACCTTCAGGCGGGCCTGAACGGTCTCGGGCCGGTCGTCACTGCGCGCCTCCAGGTGGCCGCCGCACTTGTCGCACACACCCTCCACGGCGGGGGGGTTGTTCTTCAGGTGGTAGCTGGCGCCGCACTTGTCGCACATCACGCGTCCCTGTACCCGGTCTACCAGTACCTCGTCCGGTACATCGATCAGCAAGGCTTTATTCACCTTGATGCCCATATCCACCAGCGCCTCGGCCTGGGCCAGGTTCCGGGGGAACCCATCCAGGATGAATCCGTTGGCGCAGTCGGGGGAGGAAACTCTGTCGCGAATGATCTCGGTTACGATTTCATCCGGCACAAATTTTCCCTGGTCCATCAGGTCTTTCACCTGCTCTCCCAGCTCGGAGCCGCTGCGGATCACATCACGCAGCGCGTCTCCGGTGGAGATCTTTTTGATCCCGTAGCGTCGGCCCAGGATATCCGCTTGGGTGCCCTTGCCGGCTCCGGGAGGGCCAAACATAATCAATTTCATCATGATTCTGTTTCCTCTTGTCGGGGCTTATTCCAGGAAGCCCTTATAGTGGCGCATCATCATCTGGGATTCCAGACTGCGGGCCGTATCCAGTGCTACACCTACCACGATGATGATAGAAGTACCGCCCATGGAGATGTTCATGTTCGCCACTGCGCCCAGGATGATGGGCAGGATGGCGATAACCGCCAGCATCAGCGCACCGGTTAGGGTCGTCTTGGAAATGATACGGCTGATGAAATCAGAGGTAGGCTTTCCGGGACGAATGCCGGGGATGGCGCCGTTGTTCTTGCGGATGTTATTGGCCATCTCGATGGGATTGTACTGGATCGCGATATAGAAGTAGTTAAACAGGATGATGAGAATAAAGTACAGAATAGCGTACCAGATGCTGTTGGTGGAGAACACATTGGAGATAAACTTCGCAAAGCCGCCCTCCGCATTGGGATCTACAAAGCCAACAATGGTACCGGGGATCGCCAGGAAGGTGGAAGCAAAGATGATGGGCAGAACACCGCTCATGTTTACCTTAATGGGCATGTAGGTATTCTGGCCGCCGTACTGCTTCCGGCCCACGATCCGCTTGGCATACTGTACGGGGATACGGCGCTCGGCGCCGTTCATCAGCACGATGAACGCGATCATCGCGATGAAAAGGATCACAACCAGCGGCACCCATACATAGTACTGGGGATAGAACTCGCCCAGCTGGATATAGGTGATCAGTCTGGTGATGAGGGTGGGGATACGCGCCACGATGCCCGCGAACAGGATAAGGGAAATACCATTGCCGATACCCTTTTCATCGATGCGCTCGCCCAGCCATACTACCAGCATGGCGCCGGCACTAAAGGCCAGCACAATGGCAATACCGCTGATCCACGCGGCAGCGCCGGTGGTGTATTTCACGGCATTGAACTGGCTGCTGCGCAGCAGGGTGTAGTATGCGTACGCCTGCAGAATAGCCAGACCAATGGTGGAATAACGGGTGATCTTCTTGATCTTCTTCTGTCCTTCAGGGCCTTCCTTTGCCATCCGCTCCAGGGAGGGAATAGCAACGGTAAGCAGCTGAATGACAATGGACGCTGTGATATAGGGTGATACGCCCAGAGCAAAGAGGGTCGCCTCGGCAAAGGCGCCACCGGTCAGCAGGTTCAGGTAACCCAGCAGGTTGCCCTGGGTGCTGTCCAGCATCTCCTGCAGTCGGCTGGGATCCAGAAACGGCACGGGAATGGCACAGCCAAGCCGTACGATTACTAGAATCAGCAGGGTAAACAGGAGCTTCTTGCGGAGATCCTCAATTTTCCATGCGTTCCGTAATGTCTGGAACATTATACCACCTCTGCCTTTCCGCCGGCTGCCTCAATCTTGCTCTTAGCACCTTCGGAGAAAGCGGCTGCTTTAACGGTCAGCTTCTTGGCCACCTCACCGCGGCCCAGGAATTTCACACCGTCATAGGTCTTTTTTACGATGCCTGCATCCTGCAGTGCCTTGGTATCTACCACGGCGCCGTCCTCAAAGCGGGAGAGGACCTCTACATTCACGCTGGCGTACTTGGTCGCAAAGATGTTCTTGAATCCGCGCTTGGGGATTCGTCTCTGCAGAGGCATCTGGCCGCCCTCAAAGCCGGGGCGTACACCGCCGCCGGAGCGGGCGTTCTGGCCCTTGTGGCCCTTGCCGGCGGTTTTGCCGTTGCCGGAGCCAGCGCCACGGCCTACACGGTAGCCCTTATGGGTGCTGCCGGCAGCCGGAGAAAGCTCATTCAGTTTCATGTTCGCTGCACCTCCTCGCTTATTCAGTTACCTCAATGAGGTGGATAATGGTCTTGATCTTACCACGGGTAGCAGCGTTATCGGGCTGCTCAGTGGTCTGACCGATCTTTTTGAGGCCCAGGGAGTAAGCGGTGGTGATCTGCTTCTCCAGCCGGCCGTTCAGGCTCTTTACCAGCTTGATCTTCAGGGTCTTTTCCATGTTCGCTTACCTCCTTAACCCAGAATTTCTTTTGCGTCCTTACCACGGACCGCCGCAACTTCCTCTACGGTACGCAGGGCCTTCAGGCCCTCGAAGGTAGCGGTAACAACATTGCAGGGGTTGTTGGAACGCAGGCACTTGGTACGGATATCGCTGATACCGGCAACCTCCAGTACGGCACGCACAGCGCCGCCAGCAATTACGCCGGTACCCTGGGGAGCGGGCTTCATCAGTACCTCACCGGCACCAAATTTGCCGATGATCTCGTGCGGGATGGTGGTTCCCTTGAGGGAAACTTTAACCATGTTCTTCTTCGCATCTTCAATGCCCTTGCGGATAGCGTCCGGGACTTCGCCGGCTTTACCAATACCAAAACCAATGGTACCGTTGCCGTCACCCACGACTACCAGTGCAGCGAACTTGTAGATACGACCGCCCTTGACGGTTTTGGAGACGCGGCCGATGTGTACGACCTTCTCCTGCAGATCCAGTTTAGATGCATCAATACGAGCCAAAAGTGTCCCTCCTCTCTTAGAATTTCAGGCCGCCTTCACGGGCGCCCTCGGCCAGCTCTGCCACACGGCCATGATATACAAAGCCGCCGCGGTCAAATACGACCTCTTCGATGTTTGCCTTCTTGGCAGCCTCAGCAATTGCAAGACCTACCTTGCGGGCGCCTTCCTTGTTGCCGCCGTAGCCGTCAAAGCCCTTATCCATGCTGGAAGCAGCAGCCAGAGTTACGCCAAGATCATCATTGATGACCTGAGCATAAATGTGGTTGGCGGAGCGGAAAACGGCCAGTCTGGGACGCTGGGCAGTACCGTACACTTTGCCGCGTACTCTGGCGCGTCTTTTAAGACGGTTCTTCTTGCTATCAACTTTTGTAACCATTCAGATACTCCTCCTTCCTTATTTACCCTTGCCGGCTTTACCTTCCTTGCGGATGATAACCTCGTCGACATATTTGATGCCCTTGCCCTTATAAGGCTCGGGGGGACGCTTCTCGCGGATCTCCGCGGCAAACTGGCCTACGGCCTGCTTGTCAGCGCCTTTTACGATCACTTTGTTGGGAGCGGGCACTTCGATGGTGATGCCGGGAATCTCCGGTACTACTACCTGATGAGAATAACCCAGGTTCATTACCAGCTCGTTGCCCTGCTTGGCAGCACGGTAACCTACGCCGTTGATCTCCAGCTCCTTGGAGAAGCCCTTATCAATGCCCTCCACCATATTGTGGATCAGCGCGCGGTACAGGCCGTGCATGCTCTTGGTCTCTTTTTCTTCGTTTGCACGGGTAATGTGCATTACATTGCCGTCCATCTTTACTCCGATGCGGCTGTCGATGGTCTGGCTCAGGGTGATGCCCTTACCGCTGACGGTAACGGTGTTGCCCTCTACCTTTACATCAATGCCGGCGGGGATTTCGATGGGCTTATTACCAATTCTGCTCATTCTACTTTCCCTCCTTACCAGATGAACGCCAGGACTTCGCCGCCGACATTCAGCTTACGAGCCTCTTTATCGGTGATGACGCCCTTGGAAGTGGAGAGGATCGCAACACCCAGACCCTTCATGACCTTGGGGCAGTCCTCACAGCTTGTATAAATACGCAGGCCGGGCTTGGATACTCTGCGCAGCCCCTGGATAACCGGGGTCTTGTTGGCACCGTATTTCAGGGTAATACGGATAATGCCCTGCTTTCCATCGTCTACTACGGTGAAAGCCTTGATATAACCCTCGTCAAGAAGAATCTGAGCAATAGAAGTCTTCATCTTTGACGCAGGAATATCAACAGTGTCGTGCTTGGCGCTGTTCGCATTGCGGATGCGAGTCAGCATATCAGCAATCGTATCAGTGATATACATAGGTCAACCTCCTTCTTTCTATTACCAGCTTGCTTTCTTTACGCCGGGGATCTGGCCCTTATAGGCCAGCTCGCGGAAACAGATACGGCAGATCCCGTACTTACGCAGGTAAGCGTGGGGGCGGCCGCAGATCTTGCAGCGGTTGTAAGCTCTGGTAGAGAACTTAGCGGGAGCCTGCTGCTTGAGTTTCATCGACAGTTTTGCCATTCTTCTCTACCTCCTTACTTCTCAAAGGGCGCGCCCATCAGGGTCAGCAGCTCTTTGGCTTCTTCATCGGTCTTGGCGGTGGTAACAAAGGTGATGTCCATGCCGCGGACCTTATCGATCTTATCGTACTCGATCTCGGGGAAGATCAGCTGCTCACGGATACCGAGGTTATAGTCGCCACGGCCATCAAAGCTGTTGCCGTTAATGCCGCGGAAGTCGCGTACACGGGGCAGAGCAATGTTGAACAGCTTATCCACGAACTCGTACATTCTCTCGCCGCGCAGGGTCACCTTAGCGCCAATGACCATGCCTTCACGCAGCTTAAAGTTTGCAACGGACTTGTGTGCTTTGCAGGGCATAGCCTTCTGGCCGGTGATCTTGCCCAGGTCGCCGATGATCGCATCCAGCATCTTGGGGTTATCCTTCAACTCACCGCAGCCAACATTGATGACGACCTTATCCAGCTTGGGGATCTGCATAACACTCTTGTAGCCGAACTTGCTCATCATCGCAGGGGCTACATCACTCTTGTAGAATTCTTTCAAACGTGCCATGATTATCCTCCTTCTTAATAAGATGCGCCGCAGTGCTTGCACACACGGGTCTTGGTGTCGCCCTCTACCTTATGGGCCAGGCGGGTCGCCTTGCCGCACTTGGGGCAAACAGCCATTACTTTGCAGGCGTATACAGCGGATTCCGCCTTCATAATACCAGCGGGATCACCCTGCTTGCGGGGCTTCACATGCTTGGTTACCATGTTCAGACCCTCTACTATGACCTTCTGCTCTTTGGGGCTTACCTGCAGAACTTTGCCCTGCTTGCCCTTATCCTTACCGGAGAGCATGACGACAGTGTCGCCGGTCTTTACATGAATATGATTCATACTTTGCGACACCTCCTTACAGAACTTCCGGAGCGAGGGACAGGATCTTGGTGTAATCCTTTTCTCTCAGCTCTCTGGCTACTGGCCCAAAGATACGGGTACCACGGGGATTTTTGTCCTCCTTGATGATAACGGCTGCGTTTTCATCAAAGCGGATATAAGTGCCGTCTTCCCGGCGCAGCCCCTTCGCGGAGCGTACGATTACGGCACGGACTACTTCGCCCTTCTTGACGGTGCCGCCGGGGGCTGCCTTCTTGACGGAAGCCACGACTACATCGCCGATATTGGCATATCTCTTGCGGGAGCCGCCCAGCACGCGGATACACATAAGCTCCTTCGCGCCGGTGTTATCAGCTACCTTGAGATAGGTCTGCATCTGAATCACAGAGCGTTCCTCCTTTCAAAGACTCGTGCAGCTTCTCTGCACGGTTCTATCCATGTTAAATAGATTGATACAAATTTGCTTGCAGCAGATCCCAAAAGGCTTATTTCGCCTTCTCGATGATCTCTACCACGCGCCATCTCTTATCCTTGGAGATAGGACGGGTCTCCATGATCATGACGGTATCGCCGATACCGCAGGCGTTCTGCTCATCGTGCGCCTTAAATTTTACAGTGCGCTTTACGATCTTCTTGTACAGCGGGTGACGAACATTATCGATAACGGCGACCACTACGGTCTTGTCCATCTTATCGGAAACGACCATGCCCGTTCTGGTTTTTCTCAGGTTTCTTTCGCTCATCAGGATATCCTCCTTTCTCCTTACTTAGTCTCCAGCTCTTTTTCCTTCAGCACGGTCTTTACGCGGGCAATATCCTTCTTGACCTCTACAAGACGCAGCGGGTTATCCAGCTGGTTTACGGCGTGCTGGAAGCGAAGATTGAAAAGCTCGGTCTTCAGGTCAGCAAGCTTTTTGTTCAGATCCTGAGCAGAAAGTGCTCTGATTTCGGTAGCCTTCATTATTCTTCACTCCCTTCGGTTTCTTTCTTTACAAATTTGCACTTGATCGGCAGCTTGTGCATAGCCAGACGCATGGCCTCGCGGGCAATGCTCTCGTCTACGCCGCCCATCTCAAACAGGATGCGGCCGGGCTTAACGACCGCTACCCAGTACTCAGGGCTACCCTTACCGGAACCCATTCGGGTCTCAGCGGGCTTGGCGGTTACGGGCTTATCGGGGAAGATCTTGATCCATACCTGACCGCCACGCTTGATGTAACGGGTCATGGCGATACGGGCGGCCTCGATCTGGTTGGAAGTGATCCAGGCGGGCTCCAGAGCCTGCAGACCATACTCACCATTGGAGATGGTGTTGCCGCGCAGTGCCTTACCGGTCAGACGACCGCGCTGAACGCGACGATATTTTACTCTTTTGGGCAACAGCATTACTTGCGGCCTCCTTCCTTCTTGGGCTTACGGTCCTGCAGCACCTCACCGGCATAGATCCAAACCTTTACACCGATGCGGCCGTAGGTGGTAGCAGCCTCTGCAAAGCCGTAGTCGATATCGGCACGCAGGGTCTGCAGCGGGATAGTACCCTCATGGTACTGCTCTACACGGGCAATTTCAGCACCGCCCAGACGACCGGAGCACTGGGTCTTGATGCCCTTGGCGCCGGGCTCGCGGCCCATGGGCTTCATGGCGCGGCCGATGGCCTGCTTCATGGCACGGCGGAAGGATACACGACCCTCCAGCTGTGCGGCAATGTTCTCGGCGACCAGCTGGGCGTTCTTATCGGGGCTCTTTACCTCAATTACGCCCAGGGGCAGTACGGTCAGCTTCTGGGTCTTGCCCTTGTTTACCAGGGCCTCGCACTCAGCGCGCAGCTTTTCAATCTCCGCGCCGCCCTTACCGATAACGATACCGGGACGGGCACAGTGGATGTTGATGCGAACCTTATCGGCGGTTCTCTCGATCTCAATCTTGGGAACGCCGGCATCATACAGTTTCTTCTTCAGGAATTTACGCAGGTTATAGTCCTCGACCAAGATATCGCCGAAAGCGTTATCACGAGCAAACCAGCGGGAATCCCAATCCTTGATTACGCCCACGCGAAGACCGTGGGGATTTACTTTCTGTCCCATAGTTTACCTCCTTCTTTCAGCTTATTCTTTTTCACGCAGAACCATAGTCACGTGAGAGGTTCTCTTCATCACGCGGAATGCTCTGCCCTGTGCTCTGGGACGAATTCTCTTGAGCATAGGACCGGGGCAGACAAAACACTCTGCGACATAAAGATTCTTCTTGTCCATGTTAAAGTTGTTCTCCGCATTGGCAATGGCGCTCTTCAGCAGCTTGGCCAGGGGCTCACAGGCTGCCTTGGGGGTCAGGGCCAGGATAGCGGTCGCTTCTTCAACAGGCTTGTTGCGGATCAGATCCAGCACGATCTGTACCTTGCGGGGCGAGATGCGTGCATGTCTGAGATAAGCCTTAGCTTCCATGTGTTTTTCCTCCTTTCGGTCCTATTTTAAGATTTCTTGGCGCCGGCGTGGCCGCGGAAGGTACGGGTGGGGGCAAATTCGCCCAGCTTGTGGCCAACCATATCCTCGGTGACATATACCGGTACATGCTTGCGTCCGTCATGCACAGCAAAGGTGTGACCGACGAAGTCAGGGAATATTGTGGAGGCACGGCTCCAGGTCTTGAGGACGCGCTTTTCGCCCGCCTCGTTCATGGCTTGTACTCTTGCCAGCAGCTTAGGCTGCACAAAAGGTCCTTTTTTGATACTTCTGCTCATAGTTCAATATCCTCCTTTCCTCGCGGTTATTTCGCGTTGCGGCGCTTGACGATGAACTTGTCAGAGGCCTTGTGCTTGTCGCGGGTCTTGTAACCCAGCGCGGGCTTGCCCCAGGGGGTCACAGGGCCGGGACGGCCGATGGGCGCGCGGCCCTCACCACCACCGTGGGGATGGTCGCAGGGGTTCATTACGGAACCGCGTACGGTGGGACGGATACCCATATGACGGGTGCGGCCGGCCTTACCGATGTTCACATTCTCGTGGTCGATGTTGCCTACCTGGCCAATGGTAGCCATGCAGTTCAGCTGCACATTGCGCAGCTCGCCGCTGGGCAGACGGATCATGCCGTACTTGCCTTCCTTGGCCATCAGCTGGGCCATGTTGCCAGCGGCGCGGGCCAGCTGGGCGCCCTTACCGGGGTACAGCTCCACATTGTGGATGACGGTACCTACGGGGATGTTCGCCAGGGGCAGCGCGTTGCCGGGCTTGATATCGGCAGCGGGGCCGGAAACAACGGTATCGCCAACCTTCAGGCCAACAGGGGCCAGGATGTAGCGCTTCTCGCCGTCCTCATACTGCACCAGTGCGATATGAGCGGAACGGTTGGGATCGTACTCCAGGGTCAGCACGGTAGCGGGCATATCCAGCTTCTCGCGCTTGAAGTCGATCACACGATATTTGCGACGGTTGCCGCCGCCCTGGTGACGCACGGTGATGCGGCCGGTATTGTTGCGGCCGGAATGCTTCTTCACCGGTTCCAGCAGGGATTTCTCGGGGGCTACCTTGGAAAGCCCGGAATAGTCGGTCACGGTCATGCCGCGGCGACCGGGAGTCGTGGGCTTATAGCGTTTAATAGCCATTTTAATTCCTCTCCTTTGTAGATTTTAGCGGAGCCGGAGCAGGCTCCATACAATAAGATGTTCTTACACAGCGGGGACTGAAACCCCGGGGAGCGGTGCCTTAGCGCATGCTCTCAAAGAACTCGATGGTCTTGGAATCCTCGGTCAGGGTCACGATCGCCTTCTTGTAGCTGGCGGTATAGCCCTGATAGCGGCCCATTCTCTTCAGCTTGCCGTCGCAGTTCATGGTGTTTACGGCAGCTACCTTGGTGCCTGGGAACATCGCCTCTACTGCCTTGGCGATCTCCACCTTGTTGGCGGTCTTCATCACCTTAAAGGTGTACTTCTTGTGCTGCATCGCTTCCATGGAGCTCTCGGTCACGATGGGGGCAACGATAATATCCTGGATCATTTTCATTTCGCGTACACCTCCTCCAGTTTATCTACCGCAGCCACGGTCAGGATCATCTTGCGGGAGTTGAGCACATCGTAGGTGTTCATCTCGCCCACAATGCTGGTCTTTACGCCGGGGATGTTATTGGCGGAACCAACCAGGGTCTTGTTCACGGTGTCGGTCACGATGAGAGCCTTGCCCTCAGCGCCCAGCGCCTTCAGCATGTTTACTACGGTCTTGGTCTTGTACTCATCTACCTTGATGGCGTCTACCAGAATCAGCTCATTCTCGGCAACCTTGGCGGAAAGAGCGCTCTTCAGGCCAACGACCTTCATCTTGCGGTTGATGGTGTAGCGGTAGGAACGGGGCTTGGGGCCCAGCGCCACGCCGCCGTGAGTCCACTGGGGAGCACGGGTCGAACCCTGACGGGCATGACCGGTACCCTTCTGACGCCAGGGCTTTTTGCCGCCGCCGGAAACCTCGGTCCGGGTCAAGGTGGACTGGGTGCCCTGACGCTGGTTCGCCAGATAATTCTTGACCACTTCGTGCAGGACTGCCTTGTTAGGAGTCACCGCAAAGATCGCGTCGTTCAGCTCACGCTCGCCGACGCTCTTGCCGGTCATATCGTAAATTGTAACCTTAGCCATTCTTCGTATCCTCCTTCCTGTTAAGCCTTCACGGAGTCGGTGATGGTAACAATGCCGCCCTTAGCGCCGGGGATAGCACCCTTGATGGCGATGAGGTTGTTCTCGGCATCGATCTTCACGACAGCCAGATTCTGTACGGTCACGCGCTCAGCACCCAGGTGGCCGGGCAGCTTCTTGCCCTTCATTACACGGCTGGGGTCGGAGCAGGCGCCGTTGGAACCGGCATGACGATGAACGGGGCCGGTACCGTGGGTATCCTTCAGGGAGTGGGCATTGAAGCGCTTGATTACGCCTGCATAGCCTTTACCTTTGGAAGTACCGCAGACATCCACCGCGTCGCCCGCGGCAAAGGTATCTGCTTTGATGATGTCGCCGACATTCAGGGCGGCGATATCGTCCAGACGGAATTCTTTCAGGGTCTTTTTCAGGGCTACATCAGCCTTGGCAAAGTGGCCCTTGATCGCTTTGGTGGCTCTCTTGTCGCTCAGTGCGCCAAAACCGATCTGCACGGCCTCATAACCGTCGTTTTCGATTGTCTTCTTCTGCACTACCACGCAGGGGCCGGCCTCTACGACCGTTACCGGTACTACATTGCCCTTTTCATCAAAGAGCTGGGTCATACCGATCTTCTTGCCGATGATACATTTTTGCATTTGTGTGTTCCTCCTGTTCGGTTATTGGTCGGCCAAATTATGTTCGGGTCGGCCGACATGACCTTACCCGCCTTTCGGCGGCAGGTGCCGGGTATCGGTCCAAGCCGTTTTTACAGCTTGATTTCGATCTCTACGCCGGCGGGCAGCTCCAGACCGGTCAGCGCTTCCACCGTCTTGTTGGAAGGTCTGAGGATGTCAATGAGCCGCTTGTGGGTTCTCATCTCAAACTGCTCACGGCTGTCCTTGTACTTATGGACGGCACGCAGGATGGTCACGATCTCCTTTTCGGTGGGCAGCGGGATCGGACCGGATACGCGGGCGCCTGTGCGCTTCGCGGTCTCCACGATCTTCTCTGCTGCGGTATCCACCAGCTGGGCATCATAGCCTCTCAGTCTGATTCTGATTTTTTCCTTGACTGCCACTTTGCATCGCCTCCTGTTTTTTAGTTTACTCAGGCGACGGTTTTTGCCCTGCTTTCTTTGCAAACCCTGCCGGGTGTTCCGCGGCATCGCATAAAGAAATCCGGACGCTTCCCAACCCTTTTCGCAAAAGGATTCGGAGCCATCCGGGACCTTTTAATGCACTCGCCGCAGCCATTCCCGTGGGGGGTCGGCGCCGGTTGCAGTTCAAAGCCGCCCGGTTTCAAATCGGACATACTCCGCGGAAATTCCCCGTCTGAGCCGCTGTCGTCACAGCAACTCGGCGGCCACCTCCCGCATCATCGCATATCAAAAGCGCAGTCACGCAAGGATTAGTGTACCATACATCACTCCCATTTGCAAGCTTTTTTGCCCGATTTTCCGGACTTTTTTCACTTTTTTCTTGTCCCACCACATCTTGTACCGCACGCCCCACCCCAGCCACCATATAGGGGAAAGGCACGGCTATACTATTATAATATAGAAGCACTTTGCCGGTCAAATTTGCAGCCGCCTTCGGCTTCGCGGAGTCACCGAAGGTGAAAAAATCCCCCACCTTCCGGCAGGGGAATTCCTCATTTGTTTACGCCTCCGGCAGCTCCTCGTTCTCAGCAAAGTCGGCAAACGCGTCGCACACCGCCTGCATCTCCTCATAGGTCAGGGTAATGCCCTTGCCCATCTTGGTGTGGTCGGGGCTCCACTCCCGCAGGTCAAATTTCGGGTCGCGCTCGTTCCAGCTCACCAGGTTCAGCTCCTTGCTCCAGCCCTTGCTGCCTTCGGCAATGGTGGCCAGGTGCTGCACGATCTCATATTTCAGTTCGGCCATAGTTTATCGTTGTCCTTTCGGTCAGATTATTTGGCGGCAGCCTCAGCCGCGGCCTTCTTCTTGGCCCACTCCCGCATCCGCAGGTTGTGGTCCAGCTGGCGCTTGCGGATGCGAATGCTCTTGGGGGTAACCTCCAGCAGCTCGTCCTCCGCCAGGAATTCCAGCGCCTCCTCCAGGCTCAGGATGCGGGGCGGCACCAGCCGCAGCGCGTCATCACTGCCGGAAGCACGGGTATTGGTCAGGTGCTTGGTCTTGCATACATTTACCGAGATATCTTCGCCCTTTGGGTTCTGGCCCACCACCATGCCGGCATATACCTCGGTGCCGGGGTTGATGAACATGGTACCGCGGTCCTGCACATTAAAGATGCCGTAGGCCACCGCGGTGCCGGTCTCAAAGGCGATCAGACTGCCGGAATGGCGGCCGGGGATATCCCCCTTGTAGGTATCGTAGCCATGGAAGACCGAGGACATGATGCCCTCGCCCTTGGTATCGGTCAAAAACTCGCTGCGGTAGCCAAACAGCCCGCGCGTGGGAATCAGGAAGGTCAGGCGCATCCGGTCGCCCTGGGGGTGCATCTCCTGCAGCTCGCCCTTGCGGGGACCCATCTTCAGGATGCGGGTGTAACCGCCGCCCTGGCCGAGTTCTTCCTTACGCTTGTTGTACTTGGGCGCGTACTCGCGGAACATCTTCTCCACAACGGGATGCTTGTTGTCCTTGGTACGAGCCTTGAAGTCCGCCTTGGACTCATCGTCCTTCTTCTGCTCCGGGATGTCGTACAGGTACGCCATCAGGATGCGGCGCGCGTGCAGCTTGCTGGGCGCGTCGTTGACGAAGGTTTCGGTGACTTCCTGACCCTTGTCGTTCTTGTAGGTCTTGGTGACTTCAACGGTGTTATCACACTCGCGCATGGCAAGAGTAATGAGCTTTTCCGCGATGGAGCGCACCTCCTTGGCGCGATCCAGGGTGGTGACGATCTTGCCGTTCCAGATCAGCTGGGTGACCTGGTTGCGCAGGAGTGCCTTACGCTGGTCAGCCGGGCGGCCGAGCTTGCGTTCAGTGGCCATGGTTGTTTCCCTCCTTGCAAATCGCCCTGCGGGCGGGGCATCCGCCCGCACGGGTGTATGGTGCTTCTGTTTCGCACCTGCATTCGCATCAAAAAGTTGTTACGCTGCGGGGCTTACTCCTCGCTGCGGCGCAGGCCAAGGCCCAGCGCGGCGAGCTTCTGCTCCACTTCCTCGAGCGATTTTTTGCCCAGGTTGCGTACTTTCATCATGTCTTCCTCGTTGCGCTGGATCAACTCGGCAACCGTGTTGATGTTGGCGCGCTTGAGGCAATTGTAGGCGCGGACGGAAAGATCCAACTCTTCGATGGTCATCTCCTGCACCTTTTCCATCTTGTTGTCTTCCGGCTCATTGAAATCAACCGGCACAACGTTCTCGGTAAGATTGATAAACAGCGTCAGATGGTCGGACAAAATCTTTGCCGCTGCGGAAGTGGCTTCATCCGGCTTGATGCTTCCGTCTGTCCACACCTCGAGGGTGAGCTTGTCGTAGTCCGTCATCTGGCCTACGCGCGTGTTCTCGATGGTGTAATTCACCTTGCGGATGGGGGTGAAGATGGAGTCGACCGGCAGCACGCCGATGGGCATGTTGGGGGTCTTGTTGCGGTCAGCCGAAACATAACCGCGGCCCTTGCACAGGGTGATCTCCATGTTCAGGTGCGCATCCTCGTTCAAGGTGGCGAGAACCAGGTCGGGATTGATGATCTCGACCTGTTCGTCGCAAACGATATCGCCCGCGGTCACAACGCACTCGCCGGAGGCGGAGACGTTGACGACCTTGGGGCCGTCGCAATTCAGCTTGGCGGACAGGGCCTTGAGGTTCAGGATGATCTCGGTGACATCCTCTTTAACCCCGGGGACCGTGGAAAACTCATGCAATACACCATCGATGCGGACGGACGAGACCGCTACGCCGGGCAACGAGGAAAGCAAAACTCTGCGCAGTGAATTGCCCAGGGTCGTGCCAAAACCGCGCTCCAGCGGTTCAATGACGAACTTTCCGTACTTGTTGTCTGCGCTGATCTCAACACATTCGATTCTGGGCTTTTCCATTTCAATCATGACTTCTGTCCCTCCTCATCAAGCACAAGTCGCATCGCAATTGGGGTCGATCGCTGCTTCAAAGGCATTTCTCAGATCAAGCCGCACAGCAATTACTTGTTGTACAACTCGACGATGAGGTGCTCTTCGAAGGACATATCGACGTCCTCGCGCTGCGGCAGTGCGTTGACGGTGCCCTGCAGCTGCTCGGCCTCAAAGGTGAGCCACTTGGGAACGACGTGGGTCGTGCCCTCGCGCAGCGCCTTGAAGTGCTCCATGTCGCGGCTCTTTTCGCGCACGGAGATGACCTGGCCGACTTCCACAACAAAGGAGGGGATGTTGACCTTCTTACCGTCGACGGTGATGTGGCCGTGGCGGACGAACTGACGGGCCTGCGCTCTGGAAGAAGCAAGACCCAGACGGTAAACAACGTTGTCCAGACGGCGCTCGAGCAGGCTCAGCAGGTTGTCACCGGTGATGCCCTTCATGCGGTCTGCGTTGTCAAACGTGCGGCGGAACTGCGTCTCCAGCACGCCGTAAGTGCGGCGCACCTTCTGCTTTTCGCGCAGCTGCATGCCGTATTCGCTCATCTTCTTAGCTCTCGCCTGACCGTGCATGCCGGGAGGCGTGGGGCGCTTGCTGATCGCGCACTTGGCGGAGTAGCAGCGGTCGCCCTTCAGAAACAGCTTCGTGCCTTCGCGCCTGCACAGGCGGCAAACGGAACCAGTATAACGTGCCATGGTGTACCTTTACCTCCTGTCTTACACTCTTCTGCGCTTGGGCGGACGGCATCCATTGTGAGGAATGGGGGTCACGTCCTTGATCATGGAAACCTCCAGGCCGGCAGCCTGCAGCGAACGAATCGCCGCTTCGCGTCCGGAACCGGGGCCCTTGACGTACACTTCAACGGTCTTCAGGCCATGCTCCATGGCCGCCTTGGCCGCAGTTTCGGCAGCCATCTGCGCCGCAAAGGGCGTGGACTTCTTGCTGCCGCGGAAACCGAGTCCACCGGCGCTCGCCCAGGACAGGGCGTTTCCGGCGGTATCGGTGATGGTGACGATGGTATTGTTGAAGGACGAAGCGATATGCGCCGCGCCGCGCTCAACGTTCTTACGCTCTTTGCGCTTGCGAACCACACGCTTGGTCACTTTAGTGGTCTTCGCCATGATTTTCCCTCCTTGCTAAGCTTTACTTCGTCGCTTTCTTCTTACCGGCGACCTGCTTCTTGGGGCCCTTGCGGGTACGCGCGTTCTGCTTGGTGGACTGACCTCTGACGGGCAGGCCACGGCGATGACGCACGCCTCTGTAGCAGCCGATTTCCACAAGACGCTTGATATTGAGAGAAACCTCACGGCGGAGATCACCCTCCACCTTCAGGTTGTGTTCGATATATTCTCTGAGCTTCGCCACGTCGGACTCAGAAAGATCCTTCACGCGGATATCCGGATTGATGCCGGTCTCCTTCAGGATCTTGTCGGCAGTCACTCTGCCGATACCAAAGATGTAGGTCAGTCCGATTTCGACGCGCTTTTCTCTGGGCAGGTCAACACCCGCAATACGTGCCATTGTGCCTCAACACCTCCGTAGATCGTAAGGTTCGTTTGTGTGATTTTATCTTATCTTATCAAAATCACGCAGATCACAGGAATTACTTCCCATGCAGCCGCACTACGCAATCAGATAAAGCGGTTTTATCAGCCCTGACGCTGCTTGTGCTTCGGGTTCTCGCAGATGACCATGACGCGGCCCTTGCGCTTGATGACCTTGCACTTCTCGCAGATGGGCTTAACAGACGGTCTAACTTTCATGTTCATTTCCTCCGTTGCTGTTGGGGATGGTTTTACGCCTTGCCGCGCCAGGTGATTCTTCCCCTGGTCAGGTCATAGGGCGAAAGCTCTATGGTTACTTTGTCACCCGGAAGAATCCGGATGAAGTTCATCCTAAGCTTGCCGGATATGTGCGCGAGGATCTTGTGGCCATTGGGCAGCTCCACCTGGAACATGGCGTTCGGGTAAGCCTCCGTGACCGTGCCTTCGACTTCGATAACATCCTGCTTAGACACCTATTCAACCTCCTTGCAAGGCGCATCCAATCCTTGATCCCTCAGGGGAGCCAGCGCCTTTCGGATCTCCGCATCGAAGATCTTGACGCCGCTTTCCAGCTTTCCCCCGAGACTGGAAATACATTCCTGCTTTGGATTTAAATGCTTGACTTTTTTCTTCTTTGGTTTGTCGATCTTCCGCAGCGCTCCGTCGCAGATCAGGACGTGGTTTTCTTCCGCAAACCCGACCACGATAAAGAGCCTTCCGGCGTCACGACCCTGCGTGGACATGACGACCTGTCCGAGTTTTAATGCGTCCAGCGTCATACGTCCTCCCCGTCAAAGCCATTGGGCATCGTCAGGATCAACGGATCACCGTCCGCAGTGATGGCCAAAGTGTTTTCGTAGTGCGCCGCAATGGAATGGTCCCGCGTCAGGAACGCCCAATCGTCCGCGGCGATGTAGACTCGGTAGTCCCCCGCCGTAATCATGGGCTCGACCGCGATGCACATTCCCTCACGAAGCCGCGGGCCGTGACCCGCCTTGCCGAAGTTCGGAACCTCGGGGTCTTCGTGCATTTCCTTGCCGATTCCGTGTCCGCAGAGGCTGCGCACCACGCCGTATCCGTGCCCTTCCACGCAAGCCTGAACGGCCGCGGATATGTCGCCTATGCGGTTGCCGGAGCGCGCCATCTTCAGGCCCTCTCCAAAGCTTTCCTTCGCTGCGTCGATCAGGCTCTGGGCCTCGGGCGAAATCTTTCCCACCGGGAAGGTTCGCGCCATGTCGGCCTGATAGCCGTCCAGCAGCACCGTGCAGTCAATGGAGATGATCTGGCCTTCGCGAAGCACTGTCTTTTCGGAAGGGATGCCATGCACCACCATGTCGTCCGGAGACGCGCAGATGGAACCGGGGAATCCTTCATAGCCCTTTTCGGACGGCACTCCGCCGCGCGCGCGGATGGCTTCTTCGGCGATGCGGTCAAGCTCCGCCGTTGTCACCCCGGGGCGAACCGCCGCTTTGACGGCCTTCATGGCCTCAAAGAGCACCTGCCCCGCCCTGCGCATTTTTTCGATTTCGGCCGGCGTTTTGTAGATAATCATAGCTCAGCACCCAAGCGCGGAAAGGATTTCCGCGGTCACTTCGTCCAGAGGCTTCGCGCCGTCCACCGTGCGCAGCAGTCCCTTTGCCTCGTAATACTCGGTCAAAGGCTTGGTCTGCTTCTCGTAGACGTTCAGGCGGTTCTGCACCGATTCGGGAGCGTCGTCCTTCCTCTGGCTCAGTTCGCCGCCGCACTTGACGCATTTGTCCTCGTGACGGTCGACATGGGTGGTATAGCCGCAAGCGGCGCAGACGCGGCGCCCGCTCAGGCGATGCACCAGCAGGTCGTTTGCGACCTCCAGGTTGATCACCGCGTCGAGCTTGGCAAATTCGTCCAGCGCTTCCGCCTGGGGAACCGTGCGCGGGAATCCGTCGAGCAGATATCCGTTGGCACAGTCGTCTTCCGCGAGTCTGTCGCGGACAATGCGCACCACCACATCGTCGGGCACGAGCGCGCCCTTTTCGATGTAGCTCTGCGCTTCAAGACCGGTCGGGGTCTTCTCGCGGATCGCACGGCGGAGAATTTCCCCCGTGCTGATCTGCGGAATACCCAGACGGTCGATGATTTTTTCTGCCTGCGTGCCCTTTCCCGCACCGGGAGGGCCGAGGAATACGATCTTCATGCTGCGACCTCCTGTTCGTCTGGTCTTATTTCATGAAGCCCTTGTAGTGACGCATCATCATCTGCGCCTCGAGCTGGCTGCTGGTCTCCATCGCGACCGACACGACGATCAGGATACCGGTTGCCGTAAACGGAGCATGGCTGCCGGTGAGCACCAGAATCGCCGAGGGGATGACCGCGATCAAAGCCAGATACAGCGCGCCGAAGAGCGTGATGCGGTTGGAGATGCGGGCAAGGTAGTCAGCGGTGGGCTTGCCCGGACGGATGCCGGGGATGAAGCCGCCGTTCTGCTGCAAGTTCTTGCTCATCTCAACAGGGTTGAAGGTAATGCTGGTGTAGAAATAGGTGAAGAACAGAATCAACAGCGCATACACCACCATGTACAGCCAGGACGAAGCGCTGAACCACTTGCCGTACCACAGGGCGAAGCCCGAGGTCGGCCAGAAGTTCGCGATCATGCCGGGGAGCTGGATGACGGAGATGGCGAAGATCAGCGGCATGACGCCGGAGGAGTTCACCTTCATCGGGATGTGGGTGCTCTGGCCGCCGTACATCTTACGGCCGACCATGCGCTTGGCGTACTGCACGGGAACCCGGCGCACACCGCTGTCCACAAACACAATGCCTACAATAATCAGCAGCACGCCCACGATCACGAGCGGGATGAACCACGCCGTGACGGGCTTGGCGATCACAGACTGGATGCCGGTAAAGACCTCGCCGGGGAAGCTGGCGATGATACCGACAAAGATCAGCAGCGACACGCCGTTGCCGATGCCGTTTTCCGTGATGCGCTCGCCGATCCACATGGTAAAGGCAGTACCGGCCGCCAGCACCACAAAGACCAGAGCGTAATCAAAGAAGTTGGCGTTTGCGCCCTTTGCCATCGCGCCGGAGCCCAGGCCCAGGATGATACCCAGCGCCATGATGCAGCCCAGAGCAATGGTCACCACACGGGTGATCTCCGCGATCTTCTTGCGGCCTTCCTCGCCTTCCTTCTGGAGACGCTCCAGAGAGGGAATGGCGATGGTCAGCAGCTGCATGATGATCGAGGAGGTGATGTAGGGCGAAATACCCATCGCAAAGATGGTGAAGTTCGAGAAGTTTTGACCGTTAATGAAGTCGAGCATACCCAGCATGGAGATGTTGTTGACCTGCTGTGCAATGTAATCGACGTTAACGCCGGGCGTCGGGATCACAGAGCCGACGCGGTAGATGAGAAGCATGATCAACGTGTAGATGATCTTCTTGCGGAGATCCTCCACCTTCCAAGCATTGCGGAAAGTTTCAAGCACGTTAGATCACCTCTGCTTTCCCACCATTTGCCTCGATTTTTTCTACTGCGGTCTTGGAGAACTTCGCCGCCTTGACCGTCAGCTTCTTGGTCATCGCGCCGTCGCCCAGGACCTTGATGCCGTCCTTGGGGTTCTTGACGATGCCCGCATTCTTGAGCGCCAGCGCGTCAACGACCGCGCCGTCCTCAAACGCTTCCAGGGCAGAGACGTTGATCGCAACGTATTCCTTGGCGAACTTGTTGGTAAAGCCGCGCTTCGGGATACGCATGATCAGCTTCATCTGACCGCCCTCGAAGCCCGGTCCCTTGCCGCCGCCGGAGCGCGCCTTGCCGCCCTTGTGGCCCTTACCGGAAGTTTTGCCCAGACCGGAGCCCACACCGCGTCCCAATCTCTTGGGAGCGGTGGTGGAGCCGGCCGCGGGAGAAATCTCATGGAGCTTCATAGCGCACCTCCTGATTAATCAGCGATTTCTTCGACAGAAACCAGATGTTTGACCGTGAAGATCATGCCGCGGATCGCAGCGTTGTCGGGCTGAACCACAGAAGAGCGGATCTTCTTCAGGCCCAGGGCCTTGACGGTGCGGATCTGGTTCTCATGGCGGCCGATGGTGCTCTTGATGAGCGTAATCTTAAGCTTCATTTCAATGCACCCTCCTTAGCCCAACAGTTCTTCAACGGACTTGCCGCGCAGGCGCGCGACCTCTTCGATGGTCTTAAGACGGCTCAGGCCCTCGAGCGTCGCCTTGACGACGTTGATGGGGTTGTTGGTGCCGTAAGACTTGGTGACGATATCGCGGATACCGGCAGTCTCAATGACCGCACGCGCGGGACCGCCGGCGATAACACCGGAGCCCTCGGGAGCGGGCTTGAGTACGACCGAACCCGTGCCAAACTTGCCGATCACTTCGTGAGGAATGGTGGTTCCAACGATCGGAACGGTGATGAGGTTCTTCTTCGCGTCCTCAACACCCTTGCGGATGGCTTCGGGAATTTCAGCTGCCTTACCCATACCGCAGCCGACGCGGCCCTTGCCGTCGCCAATGACGATCAGGGCGCTGAAGCGGAAATTACGACCGCCCTTGACGACCTTGGTAACGCGGTTGACAGCTACGAGTTTTTCTTTGAATTCGCTCTCTTCGCGATTGTAGCGCTGCATCCTTTTCCCTCCTTACGTTTAGAAATCGAGCCCAGCTTCACGAGCGGCGGCGGCAACTTCCGCAACGCGACCGGTGTAGACATAGCCACCGCGGTCGAACACCACTTCCTTGATGCCGGCGGCCAGGGCGCGCTCGGCGGCCAGCTTGCCAACGAGCTTTGCGGCGCCCTTCTTGTCCACGGATTCAAGCTGCGGCTTGATCTCCTTGTCCAAGGTGGAGGCCTGGCACAGGGTAACACCCTTCGTGTCGTCGATTACCTGAACGTAAATATTCTTCAGACTTCTGTACACGCAGAAGCGCGGACGCTCCGCAGTACCGGAAATCTTCTTGCGGACGCGCTCGTGACGAATCCTGCGAATTTCGTTTTTGTCCCTCTTCTGGATCACTTGCGCTCACCCCTTTACTTCTTACCGGTCTTGCCTTCCTTGCGGCGGATGACCTCGGTTTCGTACTTGATGCCCTTGCCATGATAAGGCTCAGGCTCACGGACAGTGCGGACATTGGCGGCGACAGCGCCGACGAGCTGCTTGTCGATGCCCTTGACAAGGATCTTGTTGGGCGTCGGGCACTCAAACGCAATGCCTGCCGGGGGAACCATTTCAACCGGATGCGAGTAGCCGATGGTGAGCACCAGGTTTTTGCCCTGGAGCTGGGCACGATAACCCACGCCAACGACGTCCAGACCCTTCTGGAAGCCCTCGGTCACGCCGATGACCATGTTGTGGATCAGCGTGCGGGACAGACCGTGCAGAGATCTGTGCATCTTATCGTCCGAGGGACGGTTGACGTGGAGCGTCGCGCCCTCGATCTCAATCTTCATATCAGGATGAATATGCTGGGTCAGCTCACCCTTGGGGCCCTTGACGGTGACGACGTTGTTGTCGTCCACCTTGACCGTCACGCCCGCGGGGATGGCAACCGGAAGTCTGCCGATTCTCGACATAATTCAATTACCTCCAAAGTTCTAAGGCTTACCAAACGTAGCAGAGGACTTCGCCGCCGACTGCGTTTTTGCGGGCTTCCTTATCGGTCATGACGCCCTTGGACGTCGAAATGATGGCAATGCCCAGGCCGCCAAGAACCTTGGGCAGCTCCTCGCTCTTCGCATAAACGCGAAGGCCGGGCTTGGAAATTCTCTTCAGTCCCGTGATCACGCTCTTGCGGTTGGCGTCATACTTCAGGCCGATCTTGATCGCGCCCTGCACGCCTTCCTCAACGTAGTCCACAGACTTGATGAAGCCCTCGTCCAGGAGAATCTTGGCCAGCGCCTTCTTCTCGTTGGAAGCGGGAACCAGGATCGAGTCATGCTTTGCAACCAGAGCGTTGCGGATACGGGTCAACATATCTGCGATGGGATCGTTTACGAGCATTGTGTTACCTCCTTCCGTCTACTCCGGTTTACCAGCTCGCCTTGCGCACGCCGGGGATTTCACCCTTGTACGCAAGCTCGCGGAAGCAAATGCGGCAGATGCCGTACTTTCTGAGCACAGAGTGGGGGCGGCCGCAGATACGGCAGCGCGTGTAAGCACGCGTGGAGAACTTCGGCTCCCTCTGCTGGCGGATGACAATAGATTTCTTAGCCATTTCAAGCTCTCCTTTTCATCAGGCCTGCGCAAAGGGCATACCCAGCAGTCTGAGCAGTTCCTTTGCTTCCTCGTCGGTCTTGGCGGTGGTGACGAAGATCATCTCCATGCCGCGGATCTTATCGACCTTATCGTACTCGATTTCCGGGAACAGCAGCTGTTCGCGGATGCCCAGGGCGTAGTTGCCGCGGCCGTCGAAGGCCTTGGTGGAAACGCCGCGGAAGTCGCGCACGCGGGGAAGGGCGATGTTCATGAGCTTATCGGCAAACTCATACATTCTCTCGCTGCGCAGCGTCACCTTCGCGCCGATCTTCATGCCCTCGCGGAGCTTGAAGTTTGCGATGGACTTGCGGGCCACCGTGACCTGGGGCTTCTGGCCCGCGATCACGGTCAGGTCTGCAACTGCCGCGTCAAACGACTTGGGGTTATCCTTCGCCTCGCCAAGACCCATGTTGATCACGATCTTTTCAAGACGGGGGATCTGCATCACGTTTTTGTATCCGAACTTCGCCATCATTGCAGGGGCGACTTCGGCCGTGTACTTGTCGTGCAATCTAGACACTCTTTTGTCCTCCCTTGCTTGATTTAGAAGGTCTCGCCGCACTTCTTGCACAGACGAACCTTGTTGCCGTCATCAAGCAGCTTGTGTGCGAGCCGGGTGGGCTTGCCGCAGCTGGGGCAAACCAGCATAACCTTCGAGGCGAAGATGGGCGCTTCCTGGTGGATGATGCCACCCTGCTGGCCCATGCCGCGCGGCTTCTTATGCTTGGTCGCCATTGCGACGCCCTCTACAATGATCTTGCCTTCAGAAGGCATGGCCACCAGGACCTTGCCCTTCTTGCCGGCATCTTTACCGGAAATGACAACCACGGTGTCATTCTTTTTGACGTGAATTTTCTTAGGCGTAGCCATGTCGTCTACCTCCAATTAAAGCACTTCGGGCGCGAGCGAGACGATCTTCATGAAATCCTTCTCGCGCAGCTCACGAGCGACAGGCCCGAAGATACGGGTTCCGCGCGGCTGCTTCGCGTCGTTGATGACGACGGCGGCGTTATCGTCAAAGCGGATGTAGCTTCCATCCGGACGGCGCTTGGACTTGACGGTGCGCACGATGACGGCCTTGACGACGTCACCCTTCTTCACCGTTCCGCCGGGCGTCGCGCTCTTGACAGATGCGACGATCACATCGCCGATGCTGCCGGAGCCACGGAAGGAACCGCCGAGAACACGGATGCACATGATTTCCTTGGCGCCGGAGTTATCGGCAACCTTCAATCTAGTCTGCGGTTGTACCATAGTTTGTTACCCTCCCTATCTCGGCTTACTTCGCCTTTTCGACGATCTCAACCAGCCTCCAACGCTTTTCGCGGCTCAACGGGCGGGTCTCCATCACCTTCACGACGTCGCCGACGCTGCAGGTATTGTTCTCATCGTGGGCCTTGAGCTTGGTCGTACGGTTCAGGATCTTGCCGTACAGGCCGTGCTTGACACGAGTTTTGATCGCCACAACGATGGTCTTGTCCATTTTATCGCTGACCACGATTCCTACGCGGGTCTTACGGTTTCCTCTGACTTCAGACATTGAGGTTTCTCCTTTCCGTATCGTGATCAGGCCTGCGCCTTGATCTGACGATCACGCAGAATTGTCTTAACCCTAGCGATGTTGCGCTTCGTTTCGCGGATCATCATCGGATTCTGAAGCTGGCCGGTGGCCAATTGAAAGCGAAGATTGAAAAGCTCAGTTTTGAGCTCTGCCAGCTGCTGATCCAGCTCGGTATCCGTCATTTCGATGTACTTGTTCGCCTTCATTCTTCTTCACCACCCTGTGCTTTGTCTGCCGCCTTGGCAATGATCTTGGTCGTGCAAGGCAGCTTGTGCGAGGCCAGGCGGAGCGCTTCGCGCGCGGCTTCCTCAGGAACGCCGGCGATCTCGAAGAGCACGCGGCCGGGCTTAACCACAGCCACCCAGTATTCGGGCGAGCCCTTACCGGAACCCATTCGGGTCTCAGCCGGCTTCTTGGTCACGGGCTTATCGGGGAAAATCTTGATCCAGACCTGACCGCCGCGGCGGATGAAACGAGTCATCGCGATACGAGCAGCCTCGATCTGACGGGACGTAACCCAGCAGGGCTCGGTGGCCTGCAGGCCATATTCACCGTAAGCAATGAAGTTACCACGGCTTGCCTTACCCTTCATGCGTCCGCGCATAACGCGGCGGCGCTTGACTCTCTTCGGCATCAACATGACTTATTTTCCTCCCTCCGCGGACTTGACGGGGGCCTTCTTGGCACGGGGAAGCACCTGGCCCTTGTAAATCCACACCTTGACGCCAATGCGTCCGTAGGTGGTGCTGGCTTCTGCAAAGCCATAGTCGATATTCGCGCGCAGCGTCTGAAGAGGAATGGAACCCTCGTGATAGCCCTCGGTGCGGGCGATTTCAGCGCCGCCCAGACGGCCGGAGACCTGCATCTTGATTCCCTTTGCGCCGGAACGCATCGCAAAACCGATGTTCTGCTTCATCGCACGGCGGAAGGAAACGCGCTTTTCCAGAGACTGAGCGACCTTCTCGGCGACGAGCTGAGCGTCGGCCTCGGGCTGCTTGATCTCCAGGATGTTCAGGGAAACCGCCTTGCCGGTGAAGGCTTCGATTTCCTTCTTGAGCGCTTCTGCGCCCGCGCCGCCGCGGCCGATGACGATGCCGGGCTTGGCGGTGTAGATGTTGACCGTGACCTTGTTGGAAGCGCGCTCGATATCAATGTGGGAGATACCGGCCGCAAAGAGCTTTTCCTTGAGCATTTTGCGCAGGGCGTGATCTTCAACAAGGTTATTGGAAAAATCCTTCTTGGTGGCGTACCACTTGGCGGACCAATCCTTGATCACACCAACTCTGGCGCCATGGGGATTAACTTTCTGTCCCATGAATCTTCCTCCTTGTTACTTCTGGTCCAGGATCACAGTGATGTGGCTGGAACGCTTCAGGATCGAGAACGCCTGTCCTCTGCTGCGGGGATGGAAGCGCTTGAGGGTCGGGCCCTGGTTCGCGTAAGCTTCCGCAACGTAGAGGGTGCTGCGGTCGAGGTCGAGGTTGTTCTCAGCGTTCGCAATGGCGCTGTTCAAAACCTTGGCAACCACGGGGGAAGCAGCCTTGGGGGTGTTCATGAGGATCGCCAGCGCCTGGTCGGCGCTCTTACCGCGGATCAGGTCCAGCACAATGTGGACCTTGCGGGAAGGAATGCGGATGTATTTGGCAGTGCAGCGTGCGCGCTTGTCGGCATTGGCCTTGCGCGCCGCGCTCTTTTCGCGGGATCTCGTTGCCATTTATGTTCCTCCTTCCTTAGCGGCCGCCGGTGGACTTTTCACCGGCATGGCCACGGAAAGTGCGGGTCGGCGCGAACTCGCCCAGCTTGTGGCCGACCATTTCCTCGGTCACATAAACCGGCACGTGCTTGCGGCCATCGTGGACGGCGATGGTGTGGCCCACAAAATCGGGGAAGATCGTGGACGAACGAGACCACGTCTTCAACACCTTCTTCTCGCCCTTGTTATTCATTTCTTCAACCCTTTTCAGAAGCCGCGCTTCTACATAAGGGCCCTTCTTAACAGATCTGGACATGAAGTGTGCCTCCTTCTGGCTTACTTGCCGTTACGGCGCTTGACGATGAACTTATCGCTGGGGTTGCGATGCTTACGGGTCTTGCGGCCCTGCGTCGGCTTGCCCCACGGCGTCACAGGTCCGGGCATACCAACAGGAGACTTACCTTCACCACCGCCGTGCGGGTGGTCGTTCGGGTTCATGACAACGCCGCGGTTGTGGGGACGGAAGCCCATGTGACGGACGCGACCGGCCTTACCCAGGTTAACGTTCTCGTGGTCGATGTTGCCGACCTGACCGATGGTGGCCTTGCAGCCCATCGGGATCATGCGGACCTCGCCGGAGGGCAGGCGAACCTGCGCCCAGGCGCCTTCCTTAGCCATCAGCTGCGCCGCGTTGCCGGCGGAGCGGACGAGCTGAGCGCCCTTGCCGGGCAGCAGCTCGATGCAGTGGATCAGGGTACCCAGCGGGATGTTGGCGATGGGCATCGCGTTGCCGGGCTTGATGTCAGCCTCGGAGCCGCTGAGGATCGTGTCGCCCACATGCAGGCCGTAGGGAGCGATGATGTAGCGCTTCTCGCCGTCGGCATAAACCAGAAGAGCGATGTTGGCGCTGCGGTTGGGGTCGTATTCAATGGTCGCAACCTTGGCGGGGATGCCGTCCTTGTTGCGCTTGAAGTCGATGATGCGGTACTTTCTGCGCGCCGCGCCGCCGCGGAAGCGGACGGTGATCTTGCCGTGGACGTTGCGTCCGCCGGTGGAGCGCTTATCTTCAAGCAGAGACTTCTCAGGCGTGGTGCAGGTGATTTCCTCGTAAGCGGAAACCGACATGAAGCGGCGGCCCGGAGAGGTCGGCTTATAGAACTTGATAGCCATCCTTAAATTCCCTCCTAGAAAAGCTTAACTTACTCGGCCATGCCCTCGAAGAACTCGATGGGCTTAGAGGATTCCGTGAGCTTGACGTAAGCCTTCTTGACTTCCGCGCGGCGGCCGGAGTGCAGTCCCATGCGCTTGACCTTGCCGATCTGGCGAGCGGTGTTGACTCTTTCGACCTTGACGCCGAAAATGGTCTCGATCGCCTGCTTGATCTCGGTCTTGTTCGCCTTGAGGGCTACTTCAAAGGTGTAATCCTTGTTTGCGATTCCGTCATAGCTTGCTTCGGTGAGAACCGGACGCAGAATGATGTCGTGGGGATTCTTCATGCGTACACCTCCTCAATCTGAGCAACAGCGTCTTTGACGACGACCAGCTTGTCGCAGCCGAGGATGTCCAGCACGTTGATGGTGTTGACAAAAGCCAGCTTCAAGCCGGGGATGTTGTTGGAAACGCGGGCGATGGTCTCGTCCTTGCCGGGGAGGACCAGCAGGGTCTTCTTCTCGGCGCCGATGGCGGAAAGGACCTTGGCCATCTCGCGGGTCTTGGGGGTTTCGAAGGTCAGCGCATCGAGCACGACCATCTCTTCGCCCGCAACCTTGGCGGACAGAGCGCACTTCATGGCCAGGCGCTTCACCTTGCGCGGCACGCTCTTGGAATAATCGCGGGGCTTGGGCGCGAAGACCACGCCGCCGTGCGTCCACTGGGGAGCGCGGGTAGAACCCTGGCGGGCACGGCCGGTGCCCTTCTGGCGCCAGGGCTTTCTGCCGCCGCCGGCAACCTCAGTGCGGCCCAGGGCGCTCTGGGTGCCCTGGCGCTTGTTGGCAAGCTGTGCAACGATGACCTGGTGCACGACAGGCTCATTCATAGGAACTGCAAAGATGCCGTCGGCCAGCTCGATCTCGCCGACATTGGCGCCCTGCATGTTCGTCAATGCAATCTTAGGCATATTATGCGTATCCTCCTTATGCTTGCTCTTACGCCTTGACCGAGTCACGGATCATAAGCAAGCCGCCGTTCGGGCCGGGAAGAGCGCCCTTGACAAAGAGCAGGTTGCGCTCGCCATCGACTCTGACCACTTCGAGGTTCTGCACGGTGACGTGCTCGTGACCCCACTGGCCGGCCATGTGCTTGTTCTTGAAAACACGCGACGGATCGGAGTTAGCGCTGAGGGAACCAACGCCGCGATGGTACTTGGAACCGTGCGCCATAGGACCGGTGTGCTGGTTCCAACGCAGGATGGGGCCGGTGTAGCCCTTACCTTTGCTGGTACCGGAGACGTCGATGCTGTCGCCCTTGGCAAAGACATCCACGCCGATGAGCTGTCCCACTTCATAGTTCTGCGCATCGTCCAGACGGAACTCGCGGAGATAACGGGTGGCGGCTACGCCAGCCTTTTTGAAGTGGCCTTGCTCGGGCTTGTTCTTAAGCTTCTTTGCGCGGCTCTCCGTGAGAGTCTTGAAGCCTACCTGGATGGCGGAATAGCCATCACGCTCCACGGTCTTCTTCTGCACGACAGTGCAGGGACCCGCTTCGACGACGGTAACGGGAACAACGCGTCCGTCCTCAAGGAACAGCTGCGTCATGCCGACCTTCGTGCCGAGAATCGCCTTTTTCATGTTACTTGGCACCTCCAACATTAGAGCTTGATCTCGATATCAACACCGGCAGGCAAGTCCAGCCGCATCAGGGCATCCACCGTCTTGGGGGTGGGAGAGAGGATGTCGATCAGGCGCTTGTGGGTGCGCATCTCGAACTGCTCACGGGAGTCCTTGTACTTGTGGGTTGCGCGCAGGATGGTGACGACTTCCTTTTCGGTGGGAAGCGGAATGGGACCGGAAACCCGGGCGCCCGTGCGCTTCGCCGTCTCCACGATGCGTTCTGCCGACTGATCGATGAGGGTGTGCTCATACGCCTTGAGCTTGATACGGATCTTCTGATTGGCCATGTTTTTACCTCCTTACAGGTTGAAGCTCATATACACCGCGCCGTGTGTGCCGCAAAGATTTACTTTTGCGGCGCGGCTCCGCCTCCCCGACCCAGGGAAGCTGATGAGCCTGCGTCCGTCTTGCGGACAGGTCCACGAGAATTACCTGGCGACCATGACCAGCAACTTCCCGCTTCATCCCATGCGGCAACTACTAAAGTATACACGATGTTTTTTTTCAATGCAAGAACTTTTTTGCTCTTTACAGACTTTTCACAAAAAGAATTTTGGCTCTATTCTCAGCTTTCCCGCGCCCACATCTTTACACGCCCCCGTGTGTGTCTCTTTTCGTTTATTGTAAAAAAAGAAGGCCGATTCTCAGCCTTCTATCTCATGATGTCTTTTCTTTTTTTCGACGAAATGCGGCTCCTCGGCTCCCCTGTACCCGCAGGGCGCAGCGAGCCTGAAGCATGTACGTTTGCGTGGTGCGCTGTCTTTGGAAAATAAGCCATGCGCAGCACCGGAACTTCCCAAAGGGGCGTTTCGGTGCGAAGATACCCGCAGGGTGAGCGCAGCGAACCTGTAGGTCGAACGTTTTGTAGAAAAGGCCATGGTATGGCCTTTTCTACAAATAAGTCGGCCGTAACACCGGAACTTCCCAAAGGGGCGTTTCGGTGCGAAGATACCCGTAGGGTGAGCGCAGCGAACCTGAAGCATGAGCGTTTTGTAGAAAAGAGTACTGTGTACTCTTTTCGGAAAATAAGCCATGCGCAACACCGGCGCAGCTCGAAGAGCTGAGACGGTGCGAAGGGGGGGGGTTGCCCCCTATCCCTTCATCATCGCCTTCACCCCGCCGAACACGCAGAACCCGTAGGCCGACAAGCACTCCTTACTGAAGAACCCGTTGATCACCCGCGCCGCAAGGAAGCCCGCGTTTTCGTATCCGCCGGTGGAAAAAAACTTCAGCACAAGGAAGAACGCCGCGATTCCGACCGCGCCGATGCACAGCAGCGCGATCCCCGCCGCGCGGTTTCCGCGCCGCAGCACCCACAGCGCCGCCGCCCCGCTGAGTAAATAGAGCGCGATCTGCACCCGTCCGGGCAGGTCCATCGCCGCATCCGCCGCCGCGCACAGCCCCGCGGGCACGCAGCACAGCAGCATCAGCCCCGCACACTTGAATGCCGCCTTGCCCTCCCAGCGCATCTGCCGCGCCTCTTTGTCCCGCAGCAGGTACACAAATTCGATGAGCAGCACCGCCAGCGCAAACAGCGCCGCATAGGGAATCAACCAGCTGCTCGGCCGGTACTCCACCCAAAGGATCGGCGTTCCCGTGGCAATGCACAACGCGGCGCCCAGCCCGATGGCAGGCAGCAGGTTCAGCGGACTCTGTTTCTTCAGCGCCCGCACCGCGTCCATGCCGTACAGGCACCCCGCCGCGCCCAGCGCCAGCACCAGCAGCGGAATCCACGTCTTGTGATGGAAGGTCGCCACGCCCAGCGCGTCCTCCTCCACCGTGACCATATAGACAAATCCCAGCCCCACGATCAGCAAAATTGCCAATGCGAGGGTGCTTAACAGCACCCTCATCAACCTTTTAGTCATTTTTCCTCCTTCATGAAACCTTCTCACAAGCTGTTGCAATATACTACGCAGCGGACATTAGCTTCATTCCCGCCAGGGAGTTTTGCCGTTGTAAAGGCGTAGAGATTTGCGCTCGCCTTGGGATACAGTTTTGACGTGGGAGCAGACAGGGTATACCACGTTCCCATCGTTACAGAAGCTATTGTTCTGCTGTTCGATGCAACCTGTTCGTAGGAGTTGTCGATTTCGTTCTTCAGGTAAAGACTGTTCACCGTAACCGGCGATGCATAGACAGCACGGTGTTTCGTGCTAGAGATGCCAAAGGACATATTCAGATCAGAAGAAATTTCGTACTTATAGTTAACCATAGCGTATACGGTAACAGAATTCTCCGTTTCCTGATCGGAAGACGATCCCGTTCCCGTCGATCTGGCAACTGCAACCGAAGCATATTCCTCTACGATTGTGCCATCTGCCTTTCTCTCTCTTCGAATCAGCTGGGTCGTCGTATAGAGGTCAGCCTGTTCCTTGTTTAGATCCGTTTCAGCGAATACATTTGTCGCTTGTTTCACGATTTCGCTGCGCTCGTCAACGCCGAGTTCGGCGCGCAGCATCAGCATGTTGGGATCGTCGATCTGATTGGCCTGAAAGAGAACGGTCGATTGCATTTGCTCTTTTTCAGTCTCAGCAGCAAAAGCCGGAACGTAGAGAAGCGTCATCATAAGCAAAGCCTAAGTCACAGCAACGATCTTCTTCATCATGATTTCCTCCTGTTTTTTCGATTTAGTTCAGAGCATCTCTTACATGATTCATTGGTAATGCATCTCCTTTTTTCGATTTATATTCTATTACATCAGTTTACTTTTGTCAACATTGTGTAAAATTGCTAAAATATATACAAAATATGCAAAAGTATTATTTCTACATAAAAAGAGCGCCCCAGCCGAAGCGCTCTTTTCTGAATTCTGCGGTTTTACAATAAATTAATCGTGGCTTGTGACGTAATCCGCCAGTTCCAAAGCAATATCGAGGTGTCCTGCGTCGTGCTGCGTGCCCTCGTGGCCTTCCTTATTCATGCGCGCATCCCATTTGGGCGCGTCGAGCTGGTCGCCGCCGGTGAAAAAGGCGTAGAGCTGCAAGCCGTAAAAGTCGCACATCGCCTGCGCGGCGGCGCATTCCATCTCCACCGAGACGCAGCCGTCCGCCTTGCGCCGCTCAAAATTGCCGCGCGTCTCACGGTAGAACGCATCGGTCGTCCAGGTCTTGCCCGGCACATAGGGCAGCCCGACCTCCTCCATGAACGCCGCGACGGTGCCTGCGTTCTTCACGGCGATCCAATCGGCCGCGGGCGCGTAGTGGTAGGAAGTCCCCTCGTCGCGGTAGGCGGCGGTGGGCACCATCACCTTGCCGCGGGCGATTTCCTTATTCAGGCACCCCGCCCCGCCGAAGAGTATGAATTTGTCGGTGCGCACCTCCGCGCGCACATCCTCCATGCCGCCGACGTAGAGCGGCGCGCCCACGCCGTTTTTGAAAAAGGCATAAGACCTTCCCTTGTATTCGAGCCGGTAGACGGGCGTGGGGCCGGACGCGCACCAGATCGTGGCGATGCGCTCGCACGGATAATGCTCCAGCGCGAACTGCTCGATGACGTAGGAAAAGGTCATAATGCACGCATCCACCTTCGGCGCGTTTTCTTTGGTTTCAATCTTGATGATGGCCTCGGTCTTGTTGTCGAAAGAATGGGTAATCATGTCCTTTTTTCCTCCTTCTTGAAGCAATTTCTGATTCCGTTTGATGCGGAATCCGGCTGGATTGCGGATGAGTCTAACACTTTGCGCCGCGCCTGTCAACAAAAAAGAGCGCTTCCCGGAAAAAACCTTCCGAAAAGCGCTCCCGGTTTTGTTTAGTCCACAAACTCATAGGTCACGAACGCAAATTCTTTGCTGTTCGGCGCCCAGGAGTTGACGTTCATGGTGCCCTGTCCGCCCAGCTCGCCGCGGGCGGGATCGGTGGCGATCAGCGTGCGCACCGCGCCGCCCTCCGCGCTCATCAGGCGGATCTCGATGTTCTTGTTGGCGGGGTGGTCGCCGGGGGCCACGTCGCCCTTGAAATAGGAGACGAACACCACCAGCTTGCCGTCGGGGGAGACGTGCGGGAACCAGTTGTTGCGGTCGTCGTCGGTCATCTGGGTCTGCTCGGAGCCGTCCGCCTTCATGCGCCACGCCTGCATCAGGCCTGAGCGCACGGAGTTAAACCAGATGTATCGGCCGCAGGGGGAATATTCCGGGCCGTCGTCCAGACCCTCGGCGGTGGTCAGGCGCACTTCCTCGCCGGAGCCGTCCGAGGCGATGGTGTAGACGTCGAAGTTGCCGTTGCGGTCGGCGCAGTAGGCCAGCGTCTTGCCGTCGGGCGAAATGCCGTGCAGATAGGAGGGCTTCAGCGGCGTGATCTGCTTGGGCGCGCCGCCCTCGATGGGCATCGTCCAGACCTTGGACCAGCCGTCCTCGGCGGTGCCGGCGGAGATGCCGATCCACTTGCCGTCGGGGGAGAGCACGTGGTCGTTGTTGCAGCGGGTGCAAACGCCGGAGTAGATGTGCAGGCTGTCGCCGGTCTTCAGATCATAGCGGTGGATGCCGCCCTCGGAGTTATAGATCAGGTAGGTTCCGTCCTTGGACCAGTTGGGCGCTTCGATGTGCTCGTCGAACTTCCTGAGCACCTTGCGCTCCCCGGTTTCTACATTATAAGTCTGCAATACGGACAGCATTTTCTTTTCGCTCATGTTCTTTATCCTCTTTTATGCTGAAATACTTGTCTGGCGCTTTACGCCTTGGGCTTGATGTTGAGGTTCACGCCCAGGTCGTCCTCGGTATCGACGATGGTCCAGCTGGAGCCGGGGTAGTAGCCCACGGTGCGCAGGTCATAGCCCATGTCGGACAACTCGCCCACGATCGCGTCGCGCTTGTCGCCCACCTGGAAGCCTAAGTGGTGCACGCCGTTGCCGTGCTTGTCGAGGAACTCGCGGAAGGTCGAAGGATGCTCGTCCGGCTCGTGCAGCTCGATCACGAAACCGCGCTCGCGGCAGTCGATCACCGCAAACTTGAGGCCATAGTAGGCTTCTTCCCCGCGGTAGGTCAGGTTGGGATCATGGCGGGGCTTGTCATCGCGGATCGGGGGAACGGGCACGCCGAACAGCTCGGCCCACTTCTTCGCCGCCTTTTCAATGTCGTTGACCACCAGAGCAATCTGGATAAAGCCCTTCATATCGATCTGGTTCTGCATGGTTGCGCCCTCCTTGCGCCGCCTTGCCCGGCGGCTTTTTTCCTCTGACAGTTTAGGCCGGCGGCCCCGGTTTGTCAAGCGCTGTCCCAGGCACATGAATGATCTGTGAACAGCCGAAAATCTTATGGAATTTCACTTGATTTTTAGCATGACAAGGGCTACACTGATAGATGTAACCTTCTGGGTGTTTACAGCGGGAAAACCAACAGTGCGCCATCCATGACGAATCCGCGTGCGAGCCCGATTTTTTCCGCCAGACGCATCGACGGCAGGTTGTCGTTTTCTGCACGGTAGAGCGTTTCCAACCCCGCCTTCCGAATCTTTCGGATCAGCGCGGATACGGTTTGCGCGCCGAGGCCGCGTCCCCGCGCATCGGGGCGCACCAATACGGAAATATCCGCAATGCCGTTCTCAGCCACCGCGCCCGCTGCGGCGAGCATTCTTCCGTTTTCGACGATGCAGCAGGTGAAATCGTCCTGCGCGGTCACCTCGCCGCGCGCCCGATCCTCCTCGCTCACCGCATCCATCAGCGCATGAAGTCCCGCTTCGTCCGCGTCCGGCAGTTCTTCCCCGTTCGCCGGGAAATCCGCCGGGGCGTAAAAGCCGGTCACGCGCTCAGGATGCACCGTGATTTCGCTCAGGTCAAACAGGATGTCCAGCACCTCGTTCAGCGAGGCGTCCTCCGGGATTTCCGGAACGGCTTCTTCCATCTCCGGCGCCAGCGCGATCACGCGCCGTTCGTCCGCAAAGGTGTAGACGCACGCAGGATATTCCATCATCAGGTTTTCGTCCGTCACGACGGGCGCATTCCACCCCCGGCTTTCGAGAAAGCCGTCGATCCAATTCTCCATTTTGTTCCTTCTCTCTTCGTTGATTATGCAGCTCCGCCCGGAGCTGGTGAATCATATTTTACTTTTCCATCATCTTAAGGGGGTCTATCATCATGAGAACCAAGATCTATTACGCGGGCGATAAGCCCAGCATCCAGGAAGTCGCTACCGTTATTGCGCAGGAGTTCAAGCTCCCCGCCGAGCAGCTCCAGCCCGCTTATATGCCCGAAGGCCTGGCCATCGGCTTCATCGGCACCGAGGATCACGGCGGAAAGCCCCACAAGGTCGCCATCGAGTTCGCCAAGACGCTCGATCCCAAGCGCATGGCGGCGGCTGCGATCTTCTGCGCCAGCCCCAAGAAGGACGGCGCCTGCCTGAAGGAGCTGCGCGCGACCCTCGAGGAACGCGGCATCAAGGTTCTGCCCGAAGAGCTGATTGTGCACGGCAAGGGCGGTTTCCTGAGCGGCAAGAACCCCACCGAAGAGGATCTGGAGGCGGCCCGCAAGTTCGCCAACGCCTGCATGGACAAGGCGCTCAAGCACGAGATCTGATCTTCCGGGCAAGCGTGTTTTATGACGGAGCAAGGACGTATCTCTCACGTCCTTGCTTCTTCTCTTTCCCCATAAACCCTGTTCCCCTAAGGAGAAATAAGCCTTTGAACACCATCAAAAACGTCGCCGCGCTGCACGATCTGGCCACCTACGGCCGCTGCTCGCTGACCTGCGTCATTCCGGTTCTCTCCTCCATGGGCATGAAGGTCTGCCCCATCCCCACCGCGGTCTATTCCAGCGATACCGGCGGCTTCGGCCCGGTTTACGCGCGGGAGCTGACGGAGGAAATGACCCATATTATCGAAAAACTCCGCGCCATCCCCGCGCGCTTTGACTGCGCTTACAGCGGCTATCTCGGTTCCCACCGGCAGGCCGAAACCGTGCAGGATTTTCTTCTGCACTGCGGCGGCCTGCGCGTGGTCGATCCCGTGATGGGCGACAGCGGCAAGCTCTATTCCGCCTTTGACGAGAGCATGGTGGACGTGATGCGCCTGCTGTGCCGCAGCGCGTCGGTCATCACGCCGAACCTGACCGAGGCCAGCTTCCTGCTGGGCGTGCCCACGCCCGCTTCGCTTACCCGCGCCGAGGCCGTGGATATGCTTGAGGCGCTGCACGAGCTCACGCCGGGCAACGCGGTCATCACCTCGGCCGCCCTTTCCGATTTTCCGGATTCCATCTGCACCATCGCCCACGACGAGGAAGGGCCTTTCGTCGTGATCGTGCCGCGCGTGGAGGGCAATTTCCCTGGCACGGGCGACATTTTCACCTCGGTGCTCACCGGCGCACTGCTGCAAAACGACCCGCTGCCCAAGGCGGTCTGCCGCGCGGCGGCGTTTGTCTCGCGCTGTCTGCTGGCCACCCGCGCTTCCGGCACCCCCGTGCGCGAGGGCGTGCTGCTGGAAAGCGAGCTTTCCCACCTTGCCGACCGCCCCACCGGCGTCGAAACCGTCGCGCTCAACTGATTCTGTTTTCTCCGCGAGATTCCCTCTTTTGCAGGGAATCTCGCTTTTCTTTTGGCGCCCCTGTAAGGGGAGCCGCAGACTTCCCGCATTGTCGGAGGCCGCAAGGCGGCTGGAGATCGAGCGTTTGACGAAGAAAGCCCCTGTGGGGCTTTTTCGCCAATAAGCCGATCGGAACACTGGAACGTCCCAAAGGGACGTTTCAGTGCGGAGCCTCCTCCTCGATATTCCGGCTGTACATCCGGTCGAGCGTGATCACCGCGTAGTAATTCGGGTTGATCTTCTTAATCTCCCCCTCGATCGCCGCGCCCAGTTGCTTGTCGGTCTTTTCGCACTGATGCGGCACCACCACGTCGAAGATCAAGTTCGAATGGGTCTGCCCCCGCACCACGCGGAAATCGTGCATCGTAAGATCGGGCTCCACCCGCTTGACCGCTTCGGCAGTCTGCCCGCGCAGCCGATTGATTTCGGGATCGTCCGTCACCACCGGGTCTAAGTGGATCACCAGATTGATGCCGTGATCCTCCTGCACCTCGCGCTCGATGTTGTCGATCAGGTCATGGCTCTTTAAGATGTCCGCCTTCGCGTCCACCTCGACGTGCGCCGTGGCAAACGTGCGCCCCGGCCCGTAGGAATGCACCACCAGATCATGCACCGAGAGCACCCCCTCGTGCCGCAGGATGTGCCGCATGAGCAAATGCTCCATCTCCTGCGTCGGCGCTTCGCCCAGGAGCTTATTGAGCGTCTCGCGCAGGATGCCGATTGCCGACCACAGGATCAGGCAGGCCACCGCCACGCCCATATAGCCGTCCAGTGAAAAATGGATCAGCGGACTTATGATGGTCGAGAGCAGCACCGCGCCGGTCGCCATCACGTCCGAAAGCGAGTCCGCCGCCGTGGCCTGCATCACCACCGAGTCGATCTTCTTCCCGATGCGCTTATTGAACAGATACATCCAGAATTTGACGAGGATGGAAGCGCACAGCACCCCCACCGACAGCCAGGAAAACACCGCTTTCTCCGGGTGGAACACCTTGATCAGGCTGTCCTTTCCCAGCTGCAGGCCCAGCGTCAGCACCAGGAAGGCCACCGCCAGCGACGCGATGTATTCGATCCGCGCGTGCCCGAAGGGATGATCTTCGTCCGCAGGCTTTCCCGCCAGCTTAAACCCGATCAGCGAAATCACGGACGAGCCCGCGTCGGAGAGGTTGTTGGCCGCGTCCGCCATGATGGCCACCGATCCCGTCAGCGCGCCCGCGAGAAACTTTCCCGCCGCCAGCAGCACATTGAGCACAATGCCCACGACCCCCGTCAGCTTGCCGTAGCTGCGCCGCACCGCCGGGTCCTGCACGTTGTCGCTGTCCCGAACGAAGAGTTTGATGAGCAGATTCACGCTTTTTCCTTCCTTTCCCCGTCTCCGGGCCGAATCTCCACTGATTTGCCGGTGAAGAACAGATAGACCTCGCACCGCTCCACGGCGATGCCCGCGCGCTCGGCGGCCTGCCGGTAGAGATTGACCTGCAAGCCGTGCTTGGCGCGCACCTCTCCTTCCGAAAGCCCCGTGTGGTCGGTCTTGTAGTCCACCAGCACCGCACCGCTTTCGGTCAGCACCATCAGATCGATCACGCCCTGCACCAGCCGCATCTGCCCGTCCTCATCCATCCGAATCTCAAAGGGCTTTTCGCGCAGCACGCGGCAGCCGGAAAGGATCGCCCGCCCGGTTTCGCTGTCCAGAAAGCGCAGCGCCTCCTCCGCGCCGTCCATCACCGCGTCGGCCTGCTCCCGCGTCATGCGCAGGGACTGCGCAGCGGCGTTCGCCTGTTTTTCCAATTCGGCGCGGCGATCCTGCGCCGCCGCAAAGGCGGAAAAATCCGCAATCTGCATAAAGCGGTGGATGGCCGATCCGCGCTGCGCGCCGCGCAGCTTTTTGTCCTTGGTCAAAAATGCCGGACTTTCCTTGATGAAGAAGCTCTGCTCCGCGCCGTGGGCGAGATCCGTGACCGACTGCTTGCGCTGCACGGCGCTCTCCGGGTACGGATAGCGGTAGCGCAGCTGCGCCATCAGCTTCTCGTCCGGCAGCACTTCCTCCCTCTGTGCATCGGGCTGCTCCTGCTCGTGCACGCCTTCTTGCTGCGCGTCCTGCGCATCCATCGAAGCGGAAATCTCCCAGCGGGAAGCATCCGGCCGCTCCTGCAGCTCCAGAAAATCCCAAAGATCCCCCCAGATGAGCTTCTTCCCGTCAGGATGATCCCGCAGCGCCGGCATGATCCAGTCCAGCATCCGCGCCGGTTCGTCCCCGTCGTGCTGCCAGATTTTCAGTTCCTTCCCCTTCAGGTCGCTGATCTCGCCCACCAGTGCCAGCCGGTCCTGCGCGCGCGTCATCAAAACGTAGAGGATGCGCATTTCCTCGGCGATGCTGTCCCGCCTGCGCTGCGCGGCAATGGCGCGGGTGAGCAGCGTGTTGTCCACCGCGGCCTTTTCCGGGTCGTAATATTCCAGCGCGAAGCCCCCGTCCTTGTCGCACCAGAGGCGGCTGGTCAGCACGCCGTCCTCGCTCTTGGCGTTGCCCAGCTTGAAGCGCGTGCCCAGCCCCGTGCCGATCACGATGGGGAATTGCAGTCCCTTGGACTGGTGCACCGTCATGATGCGCACCACGTCGTCCTTATCGGAGAACACGGGCACGTCCTCTTCGCGGTTGCGCTCGCCCGTGTCCTTGATGCGGCGCAGAAAATCGCCCAGCCGCAGGCCGGAGGCGTCGTATTCCGCGGCGCGCACCGGCAGCGAGCGCAGATTGGCCAGGCGGATCTGCCCGCGAGGCATCGCGGCGCAGGCCTCCATCATGCCGGTTTCCTCCAGCATCACGCCGCAAAGGGTGGCAACGCTCTCCTGCCGGGAGATGCGCCGCAGCCGCACCACCAGATCCACAAATTCCGAAACCCGCGCGCCCAGCGCTTCGTCGTCGGGGTCGTTTTTATAGTCGATCAGGCAGGTCCAGAGCCTTCTGCCCTCGCCGCTGCCGTCCTGCGCGCCCTTTTCTCGTCCGCAAAGGCGGATCCGCGCGATTTCCTGCGCGGAAAAGCCGCCCGCGCCGTGCAGCGCGCCGAGCAGATGCACGTCCTCCAGCGGGTTATGCACCGCCCAGAGCATATCCAGCGCCTGCAAAATCTCCTGCGTCCGGTAAAAGCTGCCGCCCTTGCTGGAATAGACCGGGATGCCGAGCTTGCCGAAGGCTTCGAGGTATTGCGGCAGCACCCCCGCCACCGACCGGCGCAGCACCACGATATCGGCGTATCTTGCCGGGCGCGTGCCGCCCTTGCCGTCGGAAACCGGCGTGCCGAGCAGCCTGCGCACCAGGCGCGCCGCCGCGACCGCCTCTCCCTTCGCGTTTTCGTATTCCAGCCCCGTTTCCGGGTCGGGCTCCGCCTTGCGATCCACCAGCTGCAAAATCGTCGGCGCGCCGCCGCCCATCCCCTCGCCGCTTCTTCCGGGATAGAGCATCGCGTCCGCGTCGTAATCCATGCCCGCGCTTTCCTTCTTCATGCAGCTTTCAAACACGCGGTTGGTGCAGTACAACACGTTTTCCAGCGAACGGAAATTGCGGTTGAGCGTGATGAGCGACCCGCCCTGACCGGCCTTATAGCGCTCCGTTTCGGACAGAAACAGCGCCGGATCGGACTGGCGGAAGCCGTAGATCGACTGCTTGATGTCGCCGACGTGGAAGGTGTTGTCCCCCCGCGCGATGCGCTGCAGAATCGTCTCCTGCACCGCGCTGGAATCCTGATATTCGTCTACGAAGATATAGGCATATTTGGCGCGCAGCTCGTCGCAGATCTGGCTGTCCTTTGTCATCTCCAGCATCTTCTGCTCCATGTCGCCGTAGTCGATCACGCCCGCGTCCGCCTTCAGCGCGTCAAACGTCGCCCGGAACCTGCGCACAAGCTCCGCCGTCAGATGCACCGTATCGCGCATTTCCAGGCACTTCTGCCTTTCCCAATCGGTGACCGCCCAGCTGTTTTCCGCGATCTTTTTGTATTGCTCCTTGATCTCCTCCCGGGCCGACTGAAGATTCAGGTATTCGCCGCTGCCGCTCTCGCCGCGCTTGAAGGGCGCTTTCCACCGCTCAAAGGTCACGGCGGTCAGCTCTCCCTTTTCATACAGCTCCAGCCCCGCAAGATCCCCCGCGATCAGCCCCTCCATTTTGCGCACGTCCTCCCTGGGGGATTTCTTCACCCCGTCCAGCAGTGTCCGCATCTGCGCAATGAGCCTGCGCAGCGGCACCCTGGCGCGCTCCTGCTCGCCCTGCACCAGCGGGGATTCTTCCGGATTTTCGGCGTAGGCGTCATAAAGCTTTTCGCTTCTTTCCAGCCAGCCTGCCGGATCGGGCTGATTCATCGCAAAGCGGTAAAGCGCGCTTATGTTGGTGCGCGCCTGATCGGGCGAGCCGAGTTTTTCCATGCGGGCGGCGGTCTGCCCGTCCAGATAGGCCGCGTCCAGCACCTCGTCCATGGCGCGCTGCTGCAGGATCACGCGCTCCGCCTCGCCGCAGATGCGCAGGTTCGGCTCCATGCCCGCGCGCTCGAAATAGCGCGTCAGCGTCTGCAAACAGAAGGCATGGATGGTCGAAATCGACGCAAGCTCCACGCGCTCCGCCTGCAGGCGCATCTCCTCGCTGCCCTGCGCGGCCTCTTCCAGCCGCTGGGTCAGCCGCCCGCGCAGCTCGTCCGCCGCCGCGCGCGTGAAGGTTACGATCAAAAACGACGCAATGTCCGCGCCTCCCTGCACCAGATGCAGGATGCGCTCGACCAGCACCGCCGTCTTGCCCGAACCCGCCGCGGCGCTCACCAGCAGGTTGCCCTTTTCATGGCAGATGACTCTTTTTTGTTCCGGCGTAAATTCAGGCATCCCGATCCTCCCTCCGCAGGTAGGCAAGCACCTCGTCGTTGTCCATCTTTCCCTCGTTCTTTGCGCCCTCAAACCCGCAGACGCTGCTGTATTTACAGTATTTGCACGCATCCACATTGGACGTGTGCATGGGGCTGACCTCGGCGTGTCCCTGCAAAAGCTCGCCCGCCAGCTCCGTCAGCTTCCGGCGCGTGTGGCGGCGCAGGATCGAAAACTCCTTTTCCGTCAGCGTCCTCTTTTTGCTGGTCTCGGTCACTTCGCCCGCCAGCGCCTTCCCGCCCTGGCGGCGGGGCGTCAGCGGCAGCAGCTGCTCGAGCTGTTCGGGGTCGCTGCACATCTTCTCCACCACGGCCTTGTCCCGCAGCACAAAGCCTGAGAGCGAGAGCTTTTTGTTCTGCTTTGCTTCAAAGCTCTCGTCTGCCCTCGCGCCGTCCAGCCGCATCGCCCCCTGCGACAGCTTTTGATAGAACACCCCTGCCGGAAGCGCCTGCCGCATCGAAAGCACCGCGTCCAAATACAGAAACAGCTGCAATCTCAGCCCGTAATAGACGTCCTCCAAATTGAGCGTGGTGTTGCCGCTCTTGTAGTCGATCACGCGGGCATAGCGTTTGCTGCCCATTTCCAGCATATCCACGCGGTCGATCTTGCCCTCGAGGTACACCTTTTCGCCGTTTTCCAATTTCAGCGGCAGGATCTGCTGCGGGGTGAAGTTCACCTCTTCGCCCACCGCGCGGAAGGCGCTCAGGTTCCGGTGCATCGCCATGATGCGGCTCATGCGCCCCATCGTGCGGCGGATCTGCCGATGTCCCGCCTGGGTCAGCCCTTCCTGCGGGCGGTTTCTGCCGTCCTCGTCAAAGAGCGGCTGCAGGATGTCCATCATCATCTGCTCGGCCATTTCGTCCGTGACGGGGCCTTCCTGCTGATAGAGCTTCCCCACAAACTGCTCGATGGCGCGGTGTTCCAGCGTGCCGCGGTCGCGCGCGTCCATCTCCGGCTCCTTCAGCTCCTTCGGCCGGATGCCGTAGTCGAGGAAGTGCGCAAACGGGCACTGCGCGAAGGTTTCCAGCTGCGAGATGCTCGCCACCAGGCCCTCCACGCCGTAGCGCTCCATCTTGTCCTTCCGCAGGTAAAGCGCCCGCGCGGCGGCCTCGTCCAGCCTCTCTTCCTCGCGGCGGCGGCGCACCCGCTCCTCCAGCGCGCGCGCATCCTCCGGGCAGACCGCTTCAAAGGCTGCCAGCAGACCTTCGCCGTGCGCATCCCACGCCGCGCCGCTCTCCTTTTCGCGCAAAAATTCGCCCAGCTTTTCCCGCACCGACTGCTTCGCCCCGGCGTAAACATAGTCGTCTCCCATCACGCCGCACTCGGTTTCGATCTTCGGGAACACCTTTTTTTCCAGCACGGCGATCAGCGGGCTTTTGCGCAGCGCCGCCCCGCGCAGATCCATCGAGGGGAAGCTGAGCACCAGTTCCCGCTCCGGCGAAGCCAGCACGCCGGAGAGCGCGAACCGCTCGATCGCCGCGCGCTGCGCCAGCAGGTTCAGATGCATCTCCACCCCCGCCTGCTTGGCCGCGTCCAGCAGCAGCACCTTTTCGTCCTCGGTCAGCAATCCCATTTCCTGCCGGCGGGCGGGGATCGCGTCGGCGTTGACGCCCAGCACGATTAAGACTTTCGCGCCGCGCCCCTTGTAGCGCCCGACCTCCCCGACGTATACCGCGTCCGGCTCCATCGGGATGGAGCCCAGGTCTGTCGCCTGCAAGCCCGCCTCGATCAGCCGGATGAAATCGCGCAGCGGCATTTCCTCTTCGCCGCAAAGCTCCACCGCCTGATCCAGCACGGAATTGATCGCGCGCTGCACCTGCCGCAGCGCCTGCTGCCCCGCAGGATCGCCCGTCTGCTCCAGCAGCCGGTGCTGCGCGGCCAGCTGGCCGGAAAGATCGTCGTCCTGCATCAGGTTGACCACCGCTTCGCAGAACGCCTGCACCGTGCGGCGCAGCCCGCCCCGGCGGAACGCCGCAATCGGCCCGGCAAAGCGCTGGCGGATCTCCTCCAGCGAGCGCAGTTCTCCCGCGTTTTCGTCCGCGTCCTCTGCGCGCACGTCCTCCGCGTCCTCCTCGATCGGCCTTTCCCACAGCCTGCCCTCCAGCCCGCGCTCCATCGCGTAAAGCTCCAGCCGGTCGGCCTCCCTGGCGGAAACGCCCGCGTACCCGCTCTTGAGCGCGCGCAGCATATCGTCCATGCGGTAATACCGCGCCGCGCCCGCCAGCGCCGCCAGCAGATACCGCGCCGCGGGATGCTCCGCCGCAGAGATCCGGCGGTCGACATACGCGCGCAGACCCCGCCTGCGCAGCGCCATCTCCAGCCGCTGGCCGTAGAGGTCGATATGGGGGCAGAGCACCGCCATGTCCCGGCAGCACAGCCCCTCGGTGCGGATCTTTTCAAACAGATAGCCCGCCGCGCGCTCGGATTCCATATAGGGGTCCTTCGCATAGACCAGATGCACGTTTTCCGGCTTCTTCGCCCACGGCTGCGGCTTTCGGGAAAAGAGCTGGCGCGACAGGTGGTTCAGCTCCGCGTTCGGAAGCTCCCGGTCGGCCAGCGCCTCAAATTCGCATGCCACGCCGCCCTCCCCGCACATCTTTTTCAGCGTCTGCGCGGAAAAGCGCACCGGGTCGTACAGCGCCGCATCGGGCGCGTCCGCCGCGCACAGGTCAAAGGTCGCATAAACCTCGCGGCACACGCCGCCCAGCGCCGCCAGCAGCCGCAGCGCCGTGCGCGGCAGCACGTCGAACCCGTCCGCAAACACATAGGCGTCCTTCAGCTCCCCGCACTGACCGCAAAGCTGCGCGCTGCGCCGGAGCGCGTCCTCGCCGTCCTGATACTTTCCCGCGATGCGCCCGTCGTATTCCTCATAGACCGCCGCCAGGTCGTACAGCTTCTGCGCCAGCGCGCCCTCGGGCGGCAGTTTATCCGCCGCCAGGCGCAGCTGGGTCGCGTCGCTCTCGCCCCTTCGCAGCTCCACCATCAGATCGCCCATCAGATCCGCCGCGCCGGACGCGCCGCTGCGGTAGTATTTCATGCCGCCGCGCAGCCCGATCATCGCGCCCTTTAAGGCCATGGCGCGTCCCGCGTCGGAAAGCGTCACCTGCGCGCCGCCCCCCGCGCTCTGCCCGATGCGCTGCGCCAGCCGCTTGAGCGAGAGCACCTCCAGGTTCCAGAACACCGAAAGGTTCAGCGCACCTGCCAGGTGCATCTCCGCCTCCACCGTGTCCTGCTCCGGCACGAGGAAGAGGATGGGCGCGCCGGTGCCCAGCAGCTTCCGGATGGTTTCAACGCAGCGGGTGGTTTTGCCCGAACCCCTGCGCCCCGTCAGGCAATGCACGCCCATGTTTCTCTCCTCCTTCAAATCCTTTTATTTTCCGTTCTTTTCGGCTTCCGCCTGCCGGCGCTCCCGCTCCAGCATCTGTTCGCCGCGGCAGCCGGTGAACACCGCGCGCACGATGCTCTCGTCCGTCGCTTCCATCTCGGTGTGCGGCACGCCGCAATCGTCGGTTTCCTCGCCCGTAGGCTCAAAGCCGTACAGGCGGTAAAAGCCCTCGGCCTGCTTCTGCGATGACAGACGGAAGCGCTTCGCCCCGGCCTGCAGCGCCTTGTCCAGCACCATGCGCATCGCCAGATCCCCTAGCTGTTTGCCGCGCATCTCACGGAGCACCGCCACGCGCCCGATGCGCCAATAGCCGTCGTCGTCGATGAACAGCCGCGCCGTGGCGGAGGGCTTGTGGTCGTCGTTGTAGAGCAGGCAGTGGATCGCCCGCGCGTCGTATTCGTCCATTTCGCTTTCCGCCGGGAAACCCTGTTCGTCCACAAAAACGCTCATGCGGATCTCCTTTGCTTCGGAAAGGTCCTGATCCCCGCGGATGAATTTACCCGTGATCATATCTTTTCTGTCCCCTTTTCCCCTCTGCGAGAGGTATTCTCTCTATTATACATGAACCGCGCAGAAAAGAAAAGTCAGCTCCTTTCGTGTAAAAAATTCGCTTTCGACCCCAAAAAGGAAAGTTTGGCTTGCGCCTTTTCCGCATTTGGGGTACAATAAAGGCGGAAAAAACTGATTGTGAGGTGCAAACCAATGCAGGATGAACGCGATATCGTCGTCTTCACCGATGACGAGGGCAACGATTTTGAACTTGAAGTCATGGACTACTTCTTCTACAACGGTCAGGAATACGCCGTGCTGTCCGACGCGGACGCCGAGGGCGAGGCGTGCGGCTGCGAAGAGTGCGCGCACGACCACGACGAGTGCGACGACGAAGAGTGCGGCTGCGGCGACCAGGAAGTCTACATCATGAAGATCGAGCAGATGGACGACGACATGGAGGAGTTCGTTCCCGTTGAGGACGACGCTCTGCTGGAAAAGCTGATCGCCATCGTGCAGCGCCGCTTCGACGGCGAGGAGATCGGCGACGATCCCGACGAGGAAATCTAATCTCTGTCACGCAGAAAAAGAACGGCAATGCGGAACACTTCGCAAAGAAGTGTTCCGCATTTATATTCGCCTGACGGCGAGGGGGATTTCCTGCGGCAGGTCCCTTTTCCGTCCTCTGTTTCGGTTTGTTTTCGATTCGTACAAAGGAAAGAAGGCACAGCAAATTTGCTGTGCCTTCTTTCTTACAAATTACAGCAGCGCGGAATAAATCTCCTCTCCGCCGTTGACAAAAACCTCCACAATATATTCGTCGCGAAGGATTTTTAGATCATCTATTTTCCCTTCATAGACGACAGGCGTCCTTCCCTTGCGATTTATGATAAACCCGGTTTGCGTGCGTTCAACAGCAGGGTCGGAATCTCTCAGCAAATGCTGCACCTCTTTCACGGGGAAGCCGGTGATTTTCCCGTTCAAAAGCTTTAATTCGCGGGGGACGGACATACATCCTACATCTTTTTGCGCATATCCGTTATAGCTCCATCCGGGGATCCAGCTGATAAGGATATTTCTGCCCAAAGGATCGCGGAATACCTGGCCTGCATATTGATCGGGACCCTTGTCAATTTCGGCAGAATACTCCGGGTCAAACTTTCCGTCATGAAATTGACCGTACATCACGGAAAAGTAGTGTTGTTTGTCAAGCGGACATACCGATGCCGTGAGCAAGCAGAGGCCCTGTTCCGCCTGCATAAACGATGGACACTCGGTATACTTGCAGTTTTCCCATTCACGCATAATGTCGACATATTCCCAATCCAAAAGATTGTCGCTTCGATACAGCAGCAGCCGCCCTGCTTTGTCCTCCGGGTTTCCCGTCGCCATGACGCAGTAATATCGGTTATCTATACAGCATACGGCAGGGTCGCGGAAATCGGGGCCGCCTGTGCTGGGATAGTGCTTGATAACCGGGTTGCCGGGATATTTTTCAAAATGGATTCCATCGGAAGAATACGCCACGCTGACCGTCTGCGCTTTTGTCTTTTCGTCAATGGAGGCATAGAAAAGGTACAGCGTATCGTCTTTTACGATCGCCGTTCCGGACCAACAGCCGCCTTTATCATATTCCCGGTCGGGATACAAGGCAATCGGCAATTCTTCCCATTGGAGAAAATCCTTGGTTCTGGCGTGTCCCCAGTGCATCGGCTCTTTCCAGGGGACTTCAAAATCCGGTGCATGTTGATAGAAAATATGGTAATCACCCTTAAAATAAACTAGACCGTTGGGATCATTGATCCAGCCTTTTTGGGGTTTGTAGTGAGCCTTCAATTTCCGCCCGTAATCCATAAGCTGATCTTCCTTTCCGACTCGATTGGAATACACATATTGTTATTTATCACTATATCATTTTACATTTTGGAAGTAAAGTGATGGGCGGCTCCGCCGCTCTTTTTTATTGTCCGGAAAAAATTGTCTGCAACCGCAGGGCCGCCCTCCCTCGTCGATAGGGTGTAAAACCTTAAGGAGGCTGACCATGCGAAAGAAACTTTTGATGCTGCTGACCCTGCTGCTCCCGGCCGCCCTGCTGCTGGCGGGCGCCGCGCCCCGCCAGGTGATGCTCTATGAATTCGGGGACAACGGACTAACGCAGTATCTTCACGCGGCGGAGGACTGCCCCGCCGCCTGGCGCGTGATGATCGCGCTCGACCTTGTGCAGGAAAACGACCTGTCCGCCCCGCAGAAGGACGAGCTGATCCAGCGCAGGGCGCTGTTTTCCGGCTGCGAAAGCGAGGAGGACGCGCTGGATTGCCTGACCCCCGCGCTGCGGGGAAAGGCGGAAGGCGCGCTTGCCCGCCTCTCCTATCTGCGCGCCGTGGTGGAGGGCAAGCGTTTTCCCTTTGCCGCGGGCGTTTCCTGCACCTATTGGAACGACTGGGGGCAGGCGCGCACATTCGGCGGCGACCGCGCGCACGAGGGCATCGATCTGATGGCGGATTGGGGCGTGCCGGTCTATGCCACGGGCGACGGCGTGATCGAAAAGGCGGGCTGGAACACGCTGGGCGGCTGGCGCATCGGCGTGCGCGGGGACAGCGACGGCGTGTACTATTACTACGCGCATCTCTCCTCCTATGCGGACGGCGTGGAAGCCGGCGCGCCGGTGCGCGCGGGGCAGCTGCTCGGCTTTGTGGGCGACACGGGCTACGGCCCCGCCGGCACGTCGGGGCAGATGGACGCGCATCTGCACTACGGCGTGTACGAAGGCGCGGTGATGCGCGCCGTCAACCCCTACCCGCTGCTGTCCCGCTGGCAAAAGGCGCTTGACAAATAATCCCCCCTGCGCTATCCTCTTGGTGAGAATACCGCAAGGAGGAAAAAAACAAGGCATGATAAAGCTCTGACGGATACTCGTTTCTTGTCACCTTCACGAAAAACCCTGTTTTTGCACGGGTTTCATTTGTGCGCACAAGAAGGAGTATGCGGAAGATGCTGTCTCTGCCGTTGGATTTTCTTTTTGTGCGTTTTTTTATTGTGCGCATCCTTTTTGCAGAGCATAAACTTCCGTCTCCGCCTTGTGCGGGGACTTTTTTTATGACGCACAAGGAGGCGGATGCTGTCTATGTCCCTGCTCATTGCCGATCAGCTCTCCCTGTCCTACGGGGAGACGCAGTTGTTTCACGATCTATCCTTTACCCTGGAGCGCGGCGAGCGCGTGGGGCTCGTCGGGCCGAACGGCGCGGGCAAATCCACGCTGCTGCGGCTCATCGCGGGCGAGATCGCGCCCGATTCCGGCGCGCTGCGCATCGAAAACCGCGCCGCCGTGCGCTTGCTGCATCAGGAGGCGCACCTGGGCGGCGCGGAAACGCTCTCCGGCGGGGAGCGCACCCGCGCGGCGATTTCCGAAGCGCTCTCCGGCAGCCCGTCGCTGCTGCTGCTCGACGAGCCGACCAACCACCTCGATCTCGATTCCGTGCGCCACCTGATCCAGCGCCTGCGCGACCTCGACTGCGCGGTGCTCATCGTCTCCCACGACCGCTATTTTCTCGATGAGACCGTGGATCGCATTCTCGAATTGGAAGAGGGAAAACTCACCGAATACTGGGGCGGTTACAGCGACTACCGCGAGCAGAAGGCGCAGGATTTCGAGTCCCGCGTGCACCGCTGGACGGAGAGCCAGAAGCGCCGCAAGGCGCTGGAAGAGGACATCGCCGCCATGCGCCGCCGCGCCGAGGTCGCCCACCGCAAGTCCACGGAAAAGCCTTCCGACGGCTTGAAGATGGGCAAAAAGGAGGCCGCCCGCGCCCGCGCCAAGAAGATGGACAAAAAGGTCAAAAACGACGTCAAGCGCTTGCAGCGCATGATCGAGGACAGCGAGCCGGAGCCGGAAGCGGAAAAGAACGTCTACTTCCGCCTGGAGGGGGAAGCGCCCCACGGCAAGCGCGTGCTGGAAGCCAAAGACCTGACCAAGCGCTTCGGCAGCCGCGTGCTGTTTGAAAACGCAAGCTTCACGCTCTGCCGCGGCGACCGCGCCGCGCTCTACGGCGGCAACGGCACGGGCAAGACCACGCTGATCCGGATGCTGCTGGGGCAGGAGCCCTACGAGGGGGATTTGTGGCTCTCCCCTACCGCACACCCGCACCTGCTGGAGCAGGACTTTGCCGCGTTCGAGGGCTGTCCGCTTTCGGTGCTGCAATTCCTTCAGCGGGAGCTGGGCGCGGTCGGCGGCGAGGCGCGCACGATGCTCAACAACCTGGGGCTTTCCGCGCGGCACATGAACCAGCGCGTTTCCAGCCTGTCCTTCGGGGAAAAGATGAAGGTCAAGCTCGCCGTGCCGATGCTGCGCCGCGAGGATTTCCTGATCCTGGACGAGCCCACCAACCACCTCGACCTGCACACCCGCGAACAGCTGGAAGAAACCCTTTCCGCCTACAACGGCACGCTGATCGTCGTCTCCCACGACGTCTATCTGCTGCGCCGCCTGTGCACGCGCGTGCTCTACCTAAGCGACGAGCGCATCATGCCCTATCCCGCGCCGTTTTCCCGCTTCATGACCGAGTGCCTGCACTTTGGCAAGGAGGATTGATTTCCGAAAAATCGGAAATCGTTCGCCTGTTTGCGCCGTGCGAGCGACAGCGGTATAATCAGCGTATTCATTGATCCCTCTAAACTAAAAAGAAGGAGGCTTAACATCCATGGAACAAATGGATTTACAGGAAAAAGTGCGCCGCCAATACGAAAAAACGGGCAAGCCGATCTGCCGCGCGGGTGAAATCCGCGAAGAAATGCTGCCCATGCCGGACGGCGCAAGGCTGCTGACCGAGATCTGCCTGCCGGAGGGGCTTGCGGACGAGGCGTTCCCGGTGATCCTGATGCGCAGCTGCTATCCTTCCTCCCGCGAAGAGCGGGAGCTGGTGATGAAGGAATACGCCTGCCGCGGCTTCGGGTTCGTGCTGCAATGGTGCCGCGGCACGGGCGGCTCGGAAGGCGTTTGGGAGCCGAACGTCAACGAGCGCGCGGACGGGTTGGCCACACTGGATTGGCTCAGCGCGCAGCCGTGGGTCAAAAACATCGGCTACTGGGGCGATTCGTACCTGGCGCTGACGGGCTGGTGCATGGCGGACGCGGTGCCGGAGAAGGTCAAAACGATGGTGCTCGGCGTTTACGGCACGGCGCGCTTTACCTCCGCCTACAAGGACGGCCTGTTCCGCCAGGATGTGCTGACGCATTGGGCGAAGGAAAACGCGGGCAAGCCCGTGGATGCGGACACGATGGAATCCTATCGCTACCGCCCGCAGGTCGAGGTGGATGAAGCGCTCTGGGGCGTGCGCCTTCCCTGGTACCGCGACTGGATCACACACACCGACGCAAACGATCCTTATTGGCAGCAGGGCTTCTGGGGGATGCTGCACAACATCCCCGCTCAGGTGAAGATCCCGCTGTTCATCCGGGAGGGCTGGTACGATCATCACCTGGGCAGCGCGCTCAAAACCTACGACGCGCTGCCGGAGGAAATTCGCCGCAAGAGCCTGCTGCAAATCGGCCCGTGGAACCACATCTACCGCGCGGTGATCCCGCAGGAAAAGTCGGAACACGCATTGGAGCGGGATGTGGTCGGCATCGTGGACTGGTTCCGCGCCGTCCTGATGCGCGGCGAGACGCCGAAGGGCGGGGTGCAGGAATATGTCATCGGCGCAGACCGCTGGATCACCCGTTCCTCCCGCGCTGAAAGCGGAAAAAGCCGCGTGTTCTACGCTGGCGCGGACAGCCGCACGCTGGGCGATATCCCGCCGGAAACGGACAGCAAGGTTTCCTATCTTTACGATCCGGAAAATCCCGTGCCTTCCCACGGTGCGGAATCCCTCCTGCGCGATTTGCAGGAAAACGGCAGTCTTGTGCAGCCCGGCCCGAACTGGCGCAGCGACGTGATCAGCTTCGTCTCCGCGCCGCTTGACGCGGACTTCACCTGCGACGGCGTGATCCGCGCCCGGCTCTTCGTCTCCTCCGACGCGCAGGACACCGCCTTCACCGCCAAGGTGATGGAGATCAAGCCCGACGGCACGTCCGTCAACGTCCGCAGCGGCATCACGACCCTGGCCTACCGCATGGATTCCCCTGTGCGCCGCACTTACACCCCCGGCGAAACCGTCGAGGTCCGCATTGACCTTTGGGACATCGCCTGGCGCTTTGCTGCCGGCTCGCGCATCCGGCTGGACGTCAGCTCTTCGGATTTCCCGCAGTATTCCGTCCACACCAACACCCCCGGCGTGTGGTCGCTGCAAACCGAGAGCAAAATCGCCCGCCAGACGCTGCACACCGGCAAAGCCTGCCCCGCCGCCGTCATTTTCCCTCTGGCAGAGCAGGACTGAGCCTTCACCCTTCCTTTCAGAATTTCATTTTCCTCCCCTACACTCAAACGGCAGCCGCAGGGATTCCCCTCCCCGCGCTGCCGTCTTTTTTTACAATATATTCTAAATCTCCGCTCTGTCATCCAAACGGAACATCGGCACGCCGTGGGGCAGGGCGATGCGGAATCCGAAAAAGAACCGGTTAGAGCGCCGAGATATTCTGAAAAAGGTATTTCGGCGCTCTACCTGTCATGCGGATCGGACACGTCCACGGCATAACGTGAAAATTCCGTCTTCCGTTCTCTGTCCGTGAAGCATCCCTTCTTTCAGCCCCGCTGCATTCGCTTTTTCCGCCCTTTTATTTGCTCTCCATCTTGCTGTACAGCGTGGACAGCGAAATGCCCAGCGCTTCTGCGGCCTGCTTTTTGCCCTCCAGATTGTCGTCGTAGAGCAGCAGCGTCCGCCGAATCTCCTGCCGCTCGAACTCGCGCACGCGCTCCTTGAGCGTCCCGCCGCCGGGGCGTCTGCGTGCCCGGCTCTGCTCCAGCGTCGTCACGATGGACACCGTGCCCTTTTTCTCTCCCGCTTCGTAGATCGGGTAGACGCTGGCGAAGTAGCTCCGCTCCCCGTCGGATTTATACACGCCCTCGATCGCTTCGCCCGTGCGCAGCACCTTGGGCACCAGCGACCCCACGCGCACGTCCCGTATTCTTTTGCCGCGGATTTTCTCCGGACGGATGCCTGTAAATTCCGCATACGCCGCATTGACATACACCACGCAGCCCTTTGCGTCGCAGATCACGATTCCCTGCCGCAGCGATTGCAGCGCCGACTTCGCCTTCATCGGATGCTCTCCTTTTGCTCTTTCATACTTTGCCCTTCTCCGGCAAAACCAGCGCCGCAATCAGGTAGGCCAGCGCCGCGGGGCCAAAGAGCGCCAGTGCCGCCCAGATCACCCGCACGACCTTGGGGTTCATCGCGAAGTATTCCGCCACGCCGCCGCAGACGCCGAGCAGGATCCTTCCCTCTTCGATTCGATACATTCTCCCCGCCGCCATCCGTCATGCCTCCCCGAAGAACGCCGCAAGCTCCCGCTGCGCGCGCTCGTGATCCGATGCGTCCGCGATGACCGTCGGGAAGGGCATCGCCTGCACCAGCCGCAATTCCAGCGCCTGCCGCGTCTCGTAAAACCGCACCATGCCCTCGCCGGATAGTCCGTGCGCCCTGCCGTAGGGGCTTTGGGCAATGATTTGGCTCACGCCCTCGGCCCAGACCGGATTGCCCTTGTCGTCCACGCGCTCCGCCCGCGCGCTTTCCAGCGTCGCCCGCACCGACGGAACGCGGAGATACCCCAGCTTCACATCGCACCCGGCAAGGCATCCCGCCAAGCGCAGCTGCATTTTCCGAATTTCTTCCTCCGGCAGGTCGTCAAACAGCATCAGCTCCCCCACCGGATTCTGCATAAACGCGCACTCAAAGATGTGCCGTCCCGTCATGCGCTGCGCAAAGCCGCGCCAGCGCGCCTCCATCAGCGTCATCAGCTCTTCCGGCGCATACCGCCCGTTAAAGGCCTCGCGTGCCTTCATGCGCGCAAACTCCTCGCCGTCCAGCCCCAGCTGCGCGTAGGCGAGGAGCATCTGCTCGCCGCAGACCGCGCTGTTTTCGCATATCGCCCGTTCTTTATCGGGATGCCGGGCGATAAAGGCGTCCAGCTCTGCGCGCGAGAGCACCGCGTGCCAGGCCAGGTCGCAGGGATGTAGCTCCGCCTCGTTGTAGGCTTGTGCGTGCAGGGTCTGCCCCAGCTTCCGCGCCGCCGTGCTCTTGCCCGAGCCGGGGATGCCTTCGATCAGCCAGAGTTTCTTTTCCGCTGTCATTCCTGCTCCTCCCAGCGCTGCCCGACCTCCGCCTTGCGCGCCGCCTTGAAATTTCCGCTCTTGCGCGTGACCTTGACGGTTTCGATTCGGTCCCCGCGGCACAGCGGCAGCTCGACGTACCCGCCGCGCACCTGCGGACGGCGGCGCACCCGCGCTCCCGCCGGATGCACCGCCTCCCGCGTCACCGCCAGGAAGGAGAATTTTTCATCTTCATAGGGAAGCTCTCCCTCTTTGAGAAACCGATGCAGCCGCGAGCGCTCGACGCGCACGGCGTAATGGCACCAATCGTCCGCCCCCAGCGGACAGTCCCCCATGCCGGGGCAGGGCGCGGCCATATGCGCCCCCCTTTCCCGCAGAATCTCGATGCAGCGGCGGATGCGCGCGTGCCCCGCGGGCGTGCCCGGCTCCACGATCAGCAGCATCCTTTCCGCCGCGTCCCACAGCCGTGCCGCCATGCATTCCGCGTCCTGCGGCGCAAGCTCACCCAGACAGAACGACGCCGTCACCAGATCCGCCTTCGGCAGCTCCGCCGTCAGCATATCGCCGCGCTGCCAGAGGACGCCCTCCCCTTGCGCGCCCAAACTCTGCCCCAGCGCCATCATGCCTTTTTCGCGCTCCACCAGCACGGCGCGTTCCGGCTCACCGAACACCTCCCGCACCGCCCAATAGGCGCTGCCGCTGCCCGCGCCCACGTCGGTCAGGGTACGCATTTCGCCGCAGCCGGATTCCTCCGCCATGCGCAGCGCCGTCACCAGCGCGGCATAGGTCGCCGGCATCCGGAAGGCCGCATAGGCCGCGATTTCCGTCTCCGACCGCAGAAGATTGGCGCCGTCCGGATTCTTCTCGCCCTGCCGGTAGCGCCGGGAAAGGCTCTGCGCCGCAGCGCGCACGGCCTGCGCCGGCATTCCCTCCAGCATCTTTTCGATCTCTGCCTGAAGCAGCGCGGGCATTTGCATCGCGTTTTTCCTCCGTTTTTCTGCATTTTCTTCTTTTTGTTTATTTTATCATATCATTTGCGGTGTGAAAAGATGGATTTTCGCCCACTCAACACGCATATTCTTTTCGTCTTATGCGCATACTCTTTACCGAATACGAAATCCATTCACGCTCTTTTGAAAAAGGAGGTTTTTCCGATGAGTCAGGTGATGCCGCTTCCGTCCCGCAGCGGCTGGAATCCGGAGGAAACCGCGCAGCTCTGGCAGGAGGTGCGCGCCTGCAATTCGTCCGGCCAGCCCCTGCGCGCCGCATTCGAGCGCATGGCTGCGCGAACCGGCCGCAAATCCAACAGCATCCGCAACTATTACTATGCCGCCGTCAAGGCGGGAGATGTGCCCGGCGACGTATCGACCGCCCGCGCGCTGCCCTTTACCCCCTTTTCTTCCGATGAGATTGACGAGCTGCTGCGGCAGGTGCTCACCGCGCAGGGCAGCGGCGTTTCGGTGCGCGCGTGCGTGACGGCGCTCTCCGGCGGCGACCGCTCCCTCGCGCTGCGCCTGCAGAACAAGTATCGCGCCCTGCTCAAGTCTCACCCGGACCGCGTGCTCGCCGTCTGCCGCGAGCTGGAAGCCGAGGGCAAGCCGTGCGTCGATCCCTTCCGCAAAATGCGCTCCCTGCCGCGTGACGCGGCGCTGCGCACCTGTCCGCCGGACGCCATTGTCCGCCAGATCGCCGCCCGCGCCGATGCGCTGCCGGAATCCATCGCCCGCCCGTATCTCGCGCTATGTCTGCGCCTGGCCGAACTGCTGTCTGACGTGCGCTGACCTTCCGCCGCTTCGCGCTCCCCTTGCTGCGCACCGGATTACCCCTTCGGGATATTCCGGTGTTCCGGTCGGCTTATTTTCCGATTCCGCACCGACCCACCTTCGGTGCGCCGGTGTTCC
>OIWT01000408.1_pt1 | contig 60830 bp, 84 predicted proteins | sample 1587701 | NCBI WGS metagenome assembly OIWT01 (sample SAMEA3888904, study PRJEB22519) | human gut metagenome | biome: human gut; feature: human-associated habitat; material: faeces | place: Denmark | collected 2009
GATGGTGTCCCCTTCTGCAGAAGTCACCGTCAGCATGGACACGATCACCTGCGACTTGCTCGCATCATACTTGGAGACGTAGACCCTGATCGTCACGGAGTCGCCGAGCTTCATCGGAATCCCGTTGGTCAGACAGTCGATCGTGATGCTGAAGTCCTTGGGATTGGCTGAGGTCCTGTCGATGGTCACGTTGACGTTTCCTCCCATGACGACTCCGAGCGATTCGATCTCGGCACGCATGGTTATCGGTGTGTCGTGGTTGAGGATTAGTGTTCCGCCTTGGAATCTGAGTGTCAGGCTCCTTACGTATTCGGCGAATTTCGCCATGGTGCAGGTGAGCATCAGTTTCTCGGTGGACGAGCTCGACTCCTTGGCGGCGAATGCCGGGACGATGCCGTCGGAATCTTCAGTACTGGTCTGATTCTCGGCCCATTCCACATTGCCGCTCAGCGCCCCGCCCTCAGGGATCTTGGAAAGGTCTGCGTACAGCTTACCCTCCTCATCGGTCCCGGTCTTGACGGTCAGGGTGTAGGTGCTGTCGTTTTTTCTGTAGTTCCTCCTCAGCCATGTCCCCGACTTGCCGAGGAAGGCGATCCTGTCGCCCACGGTGATCTCCGCATCGGTGTCCGACCCCGTGACCGTGGTGATGAACCCGTCGAAGACGTAGGACGCCCTGCCGTCCTTCCCTATGTCGCCGAACCAGACGTACATGCCGGGGCGGACGCCTCCCGCCTCCCCCTTATTCCACAGGGTGCATGCGGGGGACAGGGGGTTCTTGGCCGGGTCTATGACGCCGCGGACGTCCACCCCCTTGACCACCGAGAAAGTCGCCGAGCCGGGGCGGTTCTCCGCCTTCTCGATCACCGGCAGGGAGGACATCCTCTCGGTCACGTCGATGTATTCGTCCACGGCGCGGTAGATCCTCACCGCGCACTGCGGGAGGAAGTCGGTGCAGTACCGGACGGGGTCCTCGGTCCAGACGGCCGTGTACGTGCCGTCCGCCGCCTTCTCCCCCATGGATATGGACGTCCCGTCCGAGGCCGTCCACCCCGTCAGGGTGTATCCGGGACGGTCCACCGCGGACCAGTCCGGAAGACGGACGAATCCGTTGATGGGCTCCAGGGTGAGCTTCCCGGAGCCGTCCGGGAAGCTCCCGCCGTTCCCCTCGAGGACGATGCTCATTCGGGCACCTCCCTCAGGGTGAGGGTGAACTCCTCCCACGTCATGTCATCCGACCTAGGCCCCTGCGACACATTGGTCACGATGCACCGGACCGTGCTCAGGCCGTCGGAGACCTCCAGCCTCGCCCCCGGGAACTTCTCGAACTCCGCCAGCCCGGAGGTGTTGCGGAGGGTCATTCCTTTAAGGGCGGTGGTGGCGTTGTCGACCCCTCTGTTGTGGGTGACACCCCCGGAACGGGTTCCAGGGACCTGGTGGTAGATCTGGATGGGCTGTCTCACCCAATGGGGGAATGAGAGCCACTTGATGAAGCTGGTCTGAGAATAGGTCCCGTCGTTCTCCAGGATCTTGACTGTGATGGATGCCATGTGCGTGTTTCCTCCTGATGTTCAAAGAGCGCCTCCCCCGAGGATGCTGTAGATCTCCGATGCGGTCTCCTTCTGCACGGAGGTGTCCTGTATGGTGATGTTGGTGGTCGTGCTGTTGCTGACGTTCTTGTTCTGCGTGTACCTGTATCCCATGTACGCCGCACCGGCCACGCCGGCGGCGGCAGTTCCGGCGATGCCGATGATGGCGAGGTTGACCGGGTTGGACAGGACCTTTTTGAAGGTCAGGAGGGCATTGTGCACAGCCTCCTGGGCGTTCAGGACGGAGACCAATCCGCTGAGCGATTTGATGGCCGTCCCCGCGGCGGTCATCAGTTGGATGCCCGCCTGGACCTTGGACAGCGCTTCCGCCGTATCGTCCGAGATCAATCCGAGGGTACGCATCGAAGAGATGGCCTGACCTGTCGCCGAAGACAATCCCTGCATCACGGTGATGGAATTGGCGATATCTGCAGCTTTGATTGTCCTATTCAGTTTGTCCATCTGAATGGATGAATCATCGATCTTAAGTTTGAGGCCATCCACCTGTTCGGATGCCTTCTCCGCCTGTCTTCCGGTATCCGCCAGTCCTTCGCCGACGCCGTCGTCGTTGACCTCCAGGATCAGCCCTATCTTCTCCTCCGTCATGCCATCGCCCCCACGGTCTGTGCGGCCGCCGTCCTACCCGAGGGGGAGGACAGGTCGGACTGCACGCTGGTGTGGCTAATGAGGGACGTGCAGACGGCCATGGCGGCCGCCATCCCCGCTGCCGCCAGACCTATCTTGACCCATCCCGCCGGATGCCAGGAGTTGGCGGCGATCTCCGCGGAGACCTCCGCCGTCAGCTTCCTGTTGGCGAAGGCCACGGCCGACCTGGTGATGGCGGTGAGCTGCGCCATGGCGGAGAACACGGCCATCGAGGCCGCCACCTTCGACGTGAGCTCCGCCGTCTCGTCGAACCCGAGGGAAGCCATGGCGGAGTTGACCTTGTCCAGGCATTCCTTCCATTCCCTGGACTGTGCCGCCGCGGTCTCGAAGGATGTCATTGGCGGGCCCTCTCGATCATGTCGTTCTCCTGTCTGATGCGTCCCGTCCAATACCTCCGCTGGCTGACGGTCTCCGCCGGCAGCATGTCCGGTTCCACGATCCTCAGGCCGTACCTCTCGGCCAGGACCTCCGCCGTTGGGTCCACCTCCTCCGGGTCCCTCTCCCGGGCCATCTCGCGCACGGCCTTCTCCACCCTGTCGCGGTCCTCGCGGTCGAGGGAGTCGTAGAGGTCGTCCCAGTCGTCCATCGAGCCCAGGCGGGGCTCGTATACCACGCCCAGAGGGGTCATGTCGAGCATGGCCAACTGGTCACCCAGCTCGATGACCCTGCGGGCCTTCTCCTGGTCGAGCTCCTCGTCGGACACCCCCTCCACGAAGGGGAGGAGGGCCCTTACCTCGGCCAGGATCTTCTGGACCGAGGGATAGAGGTGCTGCATCGATTGGGAGATCACCGCACGCAGGCGTGCCGGAAGGCGGCGCATGACGATATCGCCCTTCTTGGTGTGAATGATGTAGAGGACGCGGTGCTCGCGGGCGAGCTCCATCACGCTGTAAGTGAAGTTGTCGGGGCAGGGTGTCTCCAGTCCGTCGGTGAACTCGCGCAGGTCGTACTTCATGATCCCGCCTTCTCCAAGCGGATGTCCTGCGCCTTGAACGATATCGTCTCGTCGTAGGCCCCTTCCCATGTCCTGCTGGGACCGCTTCCGTCCACCGTGCACCCCGTCAGGGTTACGGTGTATCCGTCGAGCTCCACGGAGAGCGTCAGTCCTTCGGTGAACGACAGACGTCTCAGGTCCCACGCGGGACCGCACGATGCCACCGTCACGTCGAGGGTGACGGATGACGCCTGCGGGGTGCTCCCCTCGCCGGCGTTGAGGGCGTACGCCCCGTCCCCGTCCCCGGAGGGACCGGCCTCGGACTGGAGGGCGTTGGAGATCTTCAGCTCCCAGGACTTCTGATACGGGATGCGCTCCCCGTCGAGCCTCCATCCCTTGACGAACGTGACGTAGGCGGCGTCCACGGCCTTCTCGGGCTTCAGGGTGTAGCCGGAACCGTCCGCATCGGAGAACGTCGCTCCTGTGCCGTCTTCGTAGGTGGTCGACACCGCATGATGTCTCGCCTTGAACGACACGTCCAGCTCGACGGCGTCCCCGATCTTGGAACCCTTGACGGAGAGGGTGTCCACCTTCGCACCCGTCCAGGAATGCCATTCCGACGGTCCGACTTTGACGAGGAGGTCGGAGGAGGGGATGTCGGTCTCCACCCCTGATGCGGAGCCGGAGGCCCGCACGATCCAATCCTTCAGGAGGCCCGCCCCCCTCTGTACCCTGAGGGTCATGGAGGGTTCGCACGTCCTCCCGATCAAAAAGTAACCCGTGTTCGTCCTGGAGCCGCACTCCGGCGGCATCTCCCCCAGCTCCTGCGAGTCCCCGTCGTCCATCGTGCGGACTATCCCGCCGTACTTCCGTGTGCCGTCGGCCGGCACCTTCCCGTATTCCGTCTCTTCGAGGACGGTGACCCCGCAGAGGTCGCCCCTCGTCCTGATCCTGCTTATTGCCATGTCAATCCCTCGACGAAGCGCACCGCCTCCAGACCGAACTGGAAGTCGTATGTCCCGACCTGGGACGGGATCTCGACCGGTGCGCTGTCCGGCGAGATCCTGATGTAGAAGTTTCCGTTGATCGTTCTGTCGTATACCGCATAAAGCGCGCGGTAGATCTGCTCGGACCTCTCGAACGACCTAGCCCTTGCACGTCCGGCATCGAGACCGCCGCCGCCCTCCCCGTAGGTGAGCACGTTAAGATAGACCGTCTCGGTATGGGTCCCGATGTCCGGGACGGTCGTGGTCTGCCTCTGTTCGACCATCGTGCCCTGGAGCTTCTTCTTCACCTCGAACTCCTGCATCGTGAACACGTCGAGGTCCGAAGGCGCCAGTTCCCGGATGAGGGTCACAACGTCGTCCGCCGCGCTCACAGCATCCCCCTCCTGCCCAGCTCCGCCTCGATGTTACGGGTCATGTTTTGGACGAGGTCCGCCGCATCCTCCTTGGCGGGGATGGAGATGAACCTGTCCCCGGTCCCCGGCGTGGACCATCCGCGGTCCCTTCCGAAGGTCCATTGGCCGAGGTCCCCCGCCTCGTGCATCCTGCGTGCGTACGGAAGGTCCGAGGAGATCTCGAACCTTATCCCGCCGGAGGTGCTGCGGACCATGTTGCGGAGGGAGGCGGCGGTGCGCACACCCTTCCACGGCTGGAGTGATCTCGCCAGGCGCTCCTGTCCGTACCTGTTGAGCCTGTCCAGGGCGCTCTGCGAGTGGTGCCTCTGCCATCCGGAGGATAGGCCCACCCCTCCCTTGCTGTACTTCTTGAACGCGTCCCTGGAGGTCTTGGCGTATCTGGCGCGGTAGGATTTGGGCGTCCTCCGGTAGATGTCCCCCAGGAGTCTCCCGTTCACGAGGGCGCCCAGAAGGGCGTCCTCCCGGATGTCCGGCCACAGCGCCGAGGCCCTGTCCAGCCACTGTCCCATCACGGCGTAGCTGTCGAATGAGAGGACGTGTCCGTTCACGAGTTGAGCCTCCTGAAGGGGGAGATCATGGCGAACACGTCCTCCGTCATGGGGTCGGAGCCCCTGTCGGAGTAGGCGTTGCGGACCATCATCAGTATGGCCGTCTGTATGGGCTTGGGGCAGTAGGAGCCGGTGACGATCTCCACCTGCAGGGGGCCTTCCGCACCCTCGGGCAGGGTCAGGACGTTCCCTTCCAGGGTGCACTGCTCGGAGATGTCCGTCCATCCGCCGTCCTCGTCGGAATCCTTCCCTGTCTTGAGCACGACTTCCGAAACGGCGATTATCGGACCCCTGAGCACTATCCGAGGCTCCGCCATCCCGTGGAGGATGACGGACCTCTCCGCTATCCAGAAAGGCACCCACTGCTCCAGCTCCGCCCTCGCGGAGGAGATCAGGATGGACAGGAGGTGGTCCTCCGACTGGTCTGTGGAGGACATCGAGCAGAACGACCTGACGTCCGTGAGGTCGACAGGTTCAATTGTGTTGTCCTCGCCGAAAATATCCATGTGGCACCGACCGAGACGGTCGGTTAAATAGAACGACCGCCCGGGGAAAGGAGGAAACCAAGCACCCCGGGGCGGCCTAACGGGTTTGAGTCCGACTTGATCAGGACTGGTCGGACATCCTGGGCTCGGACAGGAGCACGGACGCCCCCGTGGCCTTGATGTACTGACTGTGGCCGATGTATGCAAGTACACCGGACGCAGGGAACTTGGTCGCGGCCTCTCCGGTCATCGGGTCGATGACGGTCGTTGTCGCCGTTGTCCCTACAGCGGAGGTGTCTCCGACGGACACGGAAACGGTTGTCTCGGCCGCTGCCAACAGGGTGACCTTCCCCCATCCTGCGGTGTCGACCACCACAGGGGACGAGGTGTTCACCGGAACGAACTTGGATCCGCCCTCAATTGCTGTTCTTGCCATCGGATCACGCTCCTACCTGGATGTTCACGAATGCATCCGGCATGACGACCTGTCCTCCGATGCGCTGCTTGAACCTGAGCACCGTCTGGTCCTCGTCGCTGGCGGAGTATTCGTCTCTCTGATAGGTCATCCCTCCCGCCTGGACGGCCTTGTAGCCCTCGCGGAAGTTACCGAAGGTGGCGCAGACCTTGCCGTCGGTATCCAGTCCCGCATAGTCGGCGCAGAACACGACCTTGTGCCCGAGGAGCATGGGCTGGATGGCCTCGCTCATGGGCATGTTCACATAGGTGCTGTCCTTGCCGAACTGCTTGGCGATGGCGAAGAAGGTGTCCTTCCTCATGGCCCAGATGGCTCCGGGATCCGCCTCGTCGGGCAGTGCGGCGGCTATGTCGAAGATCGCATCGGTGGTGATCCCCTTGGAGGCTCCGGACTTGATCTTCCTGACGGTCTTGGCGTTGGTCACTCCCTGCGGGGATTTGACGCCGGTACCGGCTATGATGGCCTTGCCGATGGACCTCGCCATGCTTTTCGACGTGCTGTTGATCAGATAGGTCTCCACGGACACCAGGTTGCTGTCCTGGATGAGGTCGTTGCTGATGGGCACCTTGGCCCTCAGGTTGTTGACGGAGATCTGTGCGACCCCGAGGGAGGCTCCTGCGTTGTTGGACTTCTCCCCCTCCCCGAGCCATTCCGCCTCGGGAGCCGCCGCCTCATAGGGCAGGTAGGCGAGGTTGCCGTCGACCGCGATGGTCTCGACCTCGTTCAGTATGGGCGAGTCGTCGTACATCTTGGCGATTACCCTCGCCTGGAAGTCGGGTATCGCGAGGTACCCTCCGCTGGCAGGGTTGCCGACGGAGGCGGGTGCCGCCTTCCTTCCGGCGATGTAGTCGATCATCCCCTTCATTCCCTCGGAGACGTGCACCTGTCCGGCCAAGCCGGTGGCGGACCTCTCCTGTAAGTCCGCGACGGACTTCTTGAGCGTCGCATAGTCTGCGGACATCTCCTGTTGCTTCTTGATGATGGCCTGGAAGTCGTTGCTGACCTGGTCCATCATCTGCTTGTATTCTGCCATGTTCATCCCTTCATGCTGTCGAGTAACTTCCCGCATCCCTCGTGGACCCTCATCAGGAACTCCCTCAGCTGGTCCTCGGTGGGCTCTCCGTCCCCCTCTCCGGCATCCGCTCCGTCCTCCTTCATGCCCTCGGACGTCTGGTCCCCGTCCTCCTTCATGCCCTCGGTCTCGGCATTGCCGCATCCCTTCTCCTTCTCCGGGTCGCATCCCTTCTCGGGATCCTCCTCGGTTTCGGTCCCGGTCGGTTTCTCCCTCTCCATCTCGTCGAGTTCTTCCAGGATCTCCCTCCTGGTCTCCTCGTCGAGACTTTCGAGCGATTTCATTCCTGCGAATCTGCTCATCCTCTCCAGTCTCCTCGATTTAGCCTGCGCACGGGCCATTGTGTTGGCCGGGAATGTGACGAACGAACCCTCCAGCAGGTCCACCTTCAGCAGGTGGCGCACGCCGTCGGCGTCGTACTTGTACCCCTCGGCCATCACGTTGTAGCCGATGGACAGGCCGTCCACGTCCCCCGCCTTCAGCAGGGCGTAGGCCTCCCTGCCTCTCTGGACCTCGAGGTTGAACTTCCCGACGATGTTGAGCGCATCCTCGGTGGAGACGACGTCGAACGATCCGATAGGCTGGTAGGTGTCGTGCTGGTAGAGCAGGGGCCGATGCGGGCCTCTCATCGAGATCGAATCATCGAAGCAGCCCTTCTCGCAGATGTCCCCGACCAGGTCGATGTTACCATAGGTGGACAGTGTTCCGGTGAAGGATCCGTCGGTGCCTGCGGATTTCAACTGGGCGAAAAGTTCGCCTGTTTTGGTCTCGGACATAGACATCCGACCCAATCGGTCGGTTAAATAGAACGACCGAAAAAACTCAGTCCATGTAGCTGTAGAACACCATGCAGTGGCAGTTGACCACGTTGCCGGGGGACGCCCCGTGGGTGGAATCCCCCGGGAACTCCATGAGGTCCTCCCCCCCGTCGTCCCTCGGTACGCGGAAGAGCTCGCCGTCCTCCACGGTCTTGCCGTCCATGGCGCGATGGGAATCCCTGACGTTCCACCCTCCCGTCGTGTGCCATGTCTTGACGAGCCTCCTCCCGTGGGAGTACTCGTGCGCCGTCTCCGACACGCACCGGTTGATGCCGATGGTGGTCTCCGTCACCGCGATGCGGCGGGCCCTGACGTCGGAGAAGAGACCGGAACCCTTCAGGGCTTCCATGAAGGCGACGGGGTCACCCCTGGATTCTTTGTAGAACTTCAGGACCTTCTCCCTCATGGATTCGGTTATGAGGGAGATGTTCACTCCGATGGCCTCCTCTATCCACTTTCTGATCCTGGCGTCGAGTTCGTCCTGCGCCTTGGTCTCTAGGCCTTCGTTCCATGCCTTGAGGGTGTCGTCGTCCACGACGAGGGACGCCGCCAGCGGGTAGATCTCCGAATAGCACCTGCGCAGGGCCCTGCGCTGGTCCTCGTCGAACCCTCTGAGTGCGTCGTCTATACCGTCCTGCGACATGGCGTCGGCGAGTGCGTCCCTGAGGTTCCGCAGCATCGTACGATACTGTCCGCGGAGCCATCTCTCGAACCGGTTGCGGATGACCTGCACCCTCCTCTCCAGACGTGCGATGTCCGCCCTGGAGGGCTTCCCGGAGGTCAGGGCCTTCGCTCCGCCTGTGGGTCCGTAGGTCATAGGCCGTCAAGGAGACCGTTCAGAGGGTCGTCCCTGTTGTCGTTCCCGACGGCCCCGGGATCGGAGACCACCTCCTTGCGGGGGACCTTGGACATTCCGGACATCACCACGTCCCCGGAACCGTTGACCTCGGGGTCCAGCGGGGCGTAGGAGAAGATGGCCCTCTTCTCGTCGTCCGTCAGGAAGTCGGCGGAGGTCACGGCCTGCAGAAGCGTGGCCATGTCTCCCTTCATCCCTTCGATCTGCGACTCGTCGTAGCCGATGCGGTCGACATCGCCGAACTTCGGACAGAGAGCGAGGGTCAGTGCTTCGTACAGGTCGTCGGCCAGCGGTTTCACCGTGTGGAGGGCGAACTCCTTGTTCGCCTCCTGGGCGTTGGAGTAGGTCTTGTTCGCGGAATCCCCGACGAGCTCCGGGGGGACCCCGAGCGCCAGATCTATCTCGCGGGCGGTCATGGTGACGCCGGCGGAGAAGTCCATGTCCCTGGCGGAGAAGCCGTTGAAGTCCACGGTCTTTCCTCCGTCGAGGATCATGATGGAGCCCGCGTTCTGAGCTCCGCCGTACTTTTTCTGCATCTCGCGCTTGTACTCGAAATATTGCGAGGGAGGGACCTCCTTCGGGGACATGACCACCATCGAGGGCTTGGCACCGTTCCTCATGAGGGTCTTGTTCCATATCCTGGCCTCCGTCTGGGCGGAGATGGACTGCGCCGCGGACATGAGGGGGGAGATCCCGGTGATGCGGTCGGGACCTGCCGTGGTACGAAGATGGATGAGCTGTTCGACGGAGACGGAGATCATCGCCGTTCCTGCGTTGATCTGCCATCCGTCGACGGGGTCCAGGGTGTTACCGGTGACTATGGGGGAGGCGCAGTCGGGAGGGACCCTCCGGAGACGGAATCCCTCCACCGTGTCGATGACGTAGATGTATGCGTTTCCGTTGAGAGCGAAGTCGGACTCGAGCTCGTAGACGAACTTACGCCAGGTCTTCCTTCCGCCCGGATTCTTCAGGACCTTCCGCAGGGGGTGGTTCCTGTCGTCGATCTCGTTCCCGTCGGAATCGTAGAGGATGGGGGTCAGGGACGCCACCGTCGATGCGCGGAGCTCGATGCACCTCGCCACGTAGGGATTCTGCGACAGGCCCTGGTTGATCTGCGACATGTATCCGGGACCGATGTCGCTGTCGGTCTTGCCGAGGAGGACCAGGGCCTTGGCGTCCTCGGGCGATGATGTGGAGTATATCCGCACGGGGTCCTCCGGTGCGGACTTCTTTGAAAAAAACGGTATGCGCATGGATGACCGACCGAGACGGTCGGTTAAATAGAACGCTCGGTCAGTCGAGGAACCAGATATTGCCGAGGCCTCCGGAGTTCTCGGTCATGATGTCGTAGATCATCGTGGCGCAGTCGGGCGCATCGTCGTGGACGTTCCCGCCCTGCCGCTTGAAGTGGACCATGGCATCGAAGAAAGACGGCCACCGCGAGGACCAATCCTCCGGCATGACGAGATTTTCGAGGAGCCACGGTGCGCCCGTCAGGATCCTCGCCTCCTTGTTGGCCGTGGTGGCCCTGTCCTCCAGCACCGTCGAGTATTCGCCCCTTTCCCGGAGCTTCCTCTCGATGTTCCTGCGGAATCCCCGTCCGCCGTTGTTGCTCTCGATGACAGCACGGGACACGCTGAGACCGAAGTAGTTCCGGGCGAGCTGTTCCGTCACCAGGTCCTCCGTGACCTCCATTGGCTCCTGCGTGTAGACCACGTCGAGGACGTAGGCGGTGCGTCTGTCCGCGGTGTCATGTACCGCATAGACTATGGAGCATAGGAAGTCCTGTCCGCGGTCGGCGGTATCGCAGACGGATTCGACGGAGGTTATGCCGTCGGGGAGGTCCCGATATGTCCGGAAGCCCTTTGCGTAGAGTCTTCCGACCTCGTCGACGGGTTCCTGCTGATAGTTGGCGCGGACGATCCCGGGATCCATGGTCCTGAGCATGATCTTGTAGTCCTCGGACGACAGGATGGATGGGCAGAGCATGGAGCCGTCCTCGGCCATCGCCCGATAGACGATCCTCCTCGGAGGATAGCCTATCGACGAGAAGTGGGCCATGGCCCGTCCTGCCGGGTCGGCCACCGCCCACCTGGTCATGATGAATACGATCTTCTGCCCCCTCTCCCGTCTGGACATCAGGGTGTCGGTGAAGAATCTCCACTTCTTCTCCAGTTCCCTCTCGTTGTAGGCCTCCTGCGCATTCTTCACCAGGTCATCGCACAGGACGAGATTGGCCCCTATTCCGGTGGCGGTGCCGGTCGGAGAGGTTGCCAGATACTGCCCTCCCTTCTCGGTGGACCAGAATTTTACCTGGGCATCCCCTTCTTTGACCTTCGTCTCGGGGAATACGTCGGAATAGACCAGGGTGTCCTCGTTCCCTTTGCGTTCCTGTATGGTGTTGCGCACAGCCCGGGCGAAGGTCGTCGACAGGATCTCGTTGTAGGATACGGTGATGATCTTCGTCGAGGGGTCGTGTCCCATAACCCATTGGGTGAACCGCTCCGCGGTGTAGGACTTGCCGTGCCTCGGCGGCATGTTGACCACCATGAACCTCTCGTCCGACCTCCAGAAGGCCTCCAGCTGGTCGCAGAGGTCCTTCAGGTAGGTCTTGTCGTCGGTGTAGAAATCGGGCGCCATTAGGCGGCAGTACCACCACAGATGGCGGCGGGCGAGATGGATGGATGCGAGACGGTGGACGGTGCGGTCCATCTCGGACGTCCTGTCCGCCTGCCTCATTTCGTGGCCTCGTACAATGCGATGAGCTGCTCGTCGGTCATCCCCTGCAGGGGGTCGTTCTTGATCTCGATGCGTGCCTGCGAAGAGGTCTCGATGCGGTCCGTCTGCCCGAGATACTGTTTCCCAAGCCAGATCGCCATGCGGGAATCCCCCCTCTTCATAATGGCCCTCTGAGATTGGCGGATCTCCGAGTTGAACCGTTCCCTACCTCTATCGCGCGCAATACGGTTCAATTCGGAATTCGCCTTGTTCTGCAGGACATCCACGGATACCCCTAATTCGGCGGCGACCTCTGTCTGCGTGCAGTTGCAGGCATAGAGGCGCTCGATGAATTTCACGCCGTCGTCGGTCAGTACGAGCATGGGGTGGCCCCTCCCGTTCTGCACCTTCTTCAGGAGGACCATGGCACGGACTACTCCGTCCGTTTTTAACGTGCGTCCTATCTCCTCGGGCACTTCCTCATCTCTTCTCTTCTTCGACATGTCCATCCCTCGGATTTATTCTCATATGGAATATTTTAGATTATCCTAAACGACAATTGCCCCGTGTGGCGGGAATATCATATTTAATTCCACCACATGAATCGATGTTCGTGTGTCTTATTCTGGACATATTGGGCATCCGTCCTCTCTGTTGAGACGGTCTATTATCTCCATCTCCTTCTCTGTCAGGCGTATGGGGATCTTGACCTTCTCCGCTTTGACCTTCTCCGCTTTGACCTTCTCCGCTTTGACTTTCTCCGCCATACGGTCGGATATCAGTCTCCCCCCCCCGAACACGTTGTAATCGCCGATGCATCTGACCGGTTCCGCCCTCGGGATCTCCATGTCTATCCCGTACTTGGCGAGCTTGGAGATCGTCATGGACGTGATCAGATTGTCGGGGTATGTGTAGGCGTTGAGGTCCTTGGTCTCCTTTGGATTCACGGCCTCTATCTTACTGTACAACGTTCCAGAGACCGTGATGTCGTCGCTTCCCATGTTGGTCAGGAAGCAGGTGGGCACCTCTGCCCCGTTCTCGTAGACGATGGGTATTCCGCAGAGGACTATTTTCAGCCTCCTTTCCTTCCCGTTCATCACTGTCCTGGCGTCGGCGAACAGGAAGAAGTCTATCCCTTTGTCGAGGTAGAATCTGCAGATCTCCGAGTTGATTGAATAAGGGGGGTTGTCCACCACCACGCACCCTTCGGGGTAGTCGTAGCTCCGGTAATCGCCGCCCGGATAGAACGGGCGGACGATCTCCCTCTTGGCATCAATCCCGTAGGTGTCCTTGACGTATCCGAGGACGACGTCGTAGACCTTTGAAGGGGTGAAACAGTCGTCGGTCGTATGTTTCGGTTTGAATTTGTCCAAGAACTCCTCGTAATCCCTGTCCTTCTTGCCCATCCTCTCCTCCAGGTTGGAGAAGTCGACGTTCCCGTCATCGGAATCGTAGAAGAAATCGCCGAATTCCGACATGTCGAAATCGTCGATCGCCTCCATCTCCTCGGCCAGAAGGTCGAAATCCCAGTCCGCGACATCTGCGGTCGAATTGTCGGCGATGCGGTAGGCGGCCGCCTGCTCCGGGGTGAGGTCGTCGGCCACGAGGACGGGGACCTTCTTCAGACCGAGCTTCTTCGCCGCCTTCCACCGGGTGTGGCCGACGATGATGGTCATGTCCTTGTCGACCACGATGGGCTGGCGGAAGCCGAACTCGCGGATGGAGTTCGCGACGTACTCCACGGCGTCGTCGTTCCTCCTCGGGTTCCTCTCGTACGGGCGGATGTCCGAGGGGGACATCATGACGATGTTGTTCAATCTCCCACCTCGTAGCACAGGCACGGGCCTCCGGCGATCCTGACGGTGAAGGAATGTTCGGCGAGCATCGTCTGATAGACGGCACCGACCTTGACGATGTTTCCTCCGCGTTTGACCGCGATGGCTTTGGACGAGTCCACCATCCAGACGGTGGAGTTTCCGTCGGACCAGCTGACAGGCTTGCCGTCCGTGATGTTTCTGTAGGCGAGCTCTGCGACCTTCCTTGCCAATCTCACAGTCCCACCCTGAAGCAGAAGTCCGGGCTCTCCCTCTCGAGCTGCAGCATATAGCGGAAGGTGGCCTCGGGGCCGTCGAAGGTCTGGTCCTGCATGTGGCAGCGTTCGATGATACCCGTATGCCTGCGGTAGACCTCGACGCTGACGGACGACCTCTTCCTCGGTGCGGTCATTCCCTTTCCCCCTCCGTGTCCTCTTCGGGGACCTCTTCCACAACCTCCTTTTCCAGAAGCTCGTCGGAGACGAACATGATGTAGCCTCCGTTCACCTTCACCGGGTTGTCCTTGAGGTAGGCGGCGAACCTGTCGGACACTATGCCGACACCGTCGTCCGGCATTATCTCGAACATCATCCCCCTCTCCGACGGAGGGAACATCAGGTACGGGGACGGCAGTCCGGTCATTCCCTCCCCTCCTTGGTCTCTTCCGGTGCGACGACCTTCATCTCCCTCTTCTCCGCATTCTTCTCAGTCCCGTGTTCCAGTTCCATTAGTCCTGTCTCCTCTGTCGGTTTATTGTAAGTTGAAATGTTTTCTCCGCAGAACTCCTTGATTGTACGGATGTATGCCTGGATCTTTTCATCCAAGATCTCCACCGCGCGGTCCCGGGCCTCCTCTTGGGTGACCTGGGGAATGCTTGCATGAAGCATCAGATCTCCATCCGATTGTCTGAACCAGGAACGGCGGCATCTTTCCCCGATGATCCCCAAGACCTGTGTCCATTCCCCGCCGTTGCAGAGACTCGTTGCATATCTGGTCTCCAGAGTGACCACTTCCCCCTCTTTCGTAATGAAATACTGGATGAATCTGGCCTTATTGCGGTAGAACAGATCTTCGAGATAGTTGTGGGCGGTCTTTTCAAGCTTGTGGTCCTCCAGCACCTCCATCTTCCATTCAGCCATCAGTTGCTCGATCTCTGGGAGCACGGAACCGAAATTGTCCGAAAGGACATAGGTCTCGCCAGAGTGGAGCCGGGGCTTGTTCTTTCCATAATAGTACGGAGTGGTCCGATGCTCACAGATGTCCCACCAATACCATCCCTCTTCAGTCTGCTTCATTATACAAACATAGGGGTAACGCCCCCGGATTGAATAATAGAGGACCTTCTTGATGTTCTGTTTCAATTCGATACCTCTTCATCTGTCATCACGTTCACATCTTTCTTGTTGTCCAGATTGAAGATTCTCGCGGAATGATCGTTGTCGATAACAGCAATATGGTCGTAGGTCACATATTGGACAATACATTCCTCACGTCCGGCAACCTTGATGATTGGCGATACGATCTCCGCAGTACGACCGTCCGCACATTTGTAGGTGTGTAAAGATTTGAACGTCATTCTTCCGCCTCCTTGATGACCTTCTTGGAGTATGCTTCGACTTCATCAAACGCACTGTCGAGAGCCGCGAACCAATCCGACAAGGTGCCTTGTTCCATGGATCCCATAAAGGGAGGGGCCAGGACATCGCGCATGGGTCCTGTCCTATAGAATAGCGTCGGCAGTGACCGTCTCCAGAATGTGATGATCATGGCATCACAGATCTCTTCGTTCCTGAGCTTGTCAATGAAGTAGAAGCCCTTCACCGGCTCGTCGGTCTCGTGGATGTGGGTGCAATAATTCGCAATGTAAACATCTCCCTTCTTAACGGTCGTCATTCATTCGCCTCCTTCCTCTCCTTCTCTTCCATCAATCCGATGTGATTGAGGATGTCCTGCGCAAGATGGCGCGCGGTGTCTCTGCTGAGGCAGATCAATGTCTCCCGCATCTGGGCGTCCTTGGTGTAAAGAAGATAATGATTCTCACCACAGGTCTCCAACTGAATCACGCCCTCAGATTTTATGAGGGAATAACTGATGACCCCCATGCCTCTAGAATTCATTTCAGTCCACCTCGGTCGATGCTTCATAGGGTGACATCTCGATGATCTTGAAGTTGTTCTTGTTGAAATGCTCCTTGACGATGAGGGTCTCGATGGCCCTCTCGCAGAGGTCCTTCCTGTCGCCGACAGCCTCGATGCTGATGATGATTGACTGCTTCTTGCCTTCCTTGTAGACATGCATCACAGGAGAGAAGTCGCAGCAGACCAGGCAGCGCATCGCATCGGCCATCCTCGAGAGGGTGAAGTCCTGCCTGGGTCTGATGTAGATGGTCATTCCTTCACCTCCTTGATGATCTCAGAGAGTTTCTGCTCGAACTTGTCGACGAGCTGCGCACATGATTTGCAGTAGTAGACGTTGATCATCACAGCAGGCAGGTCGACCATCTGCACCGTGTGGACGGTGAAGAGGTGAGAGATGACTCCGCAGATGTGGCAGCGGTTCGGTTCGGTCATTCGACCACCCTATCGGAATATGTGCAGATATTTACGAAACCGATGTTGTATCCATATTTGCTGCACATATAGTAGTCATTGAGTAGGTAGAGATATCTGCACCCTCTGCACTCATAACTCTTCATTCCTTCACCTCCTCTGCAGCCGTCCTGATCGCCTCGGTCCAGCTGTATCCGGCTTCGCGGAGTCTGATGACATCGGACTCGATCCTCTTCCACCCCTCGATTCCGGTGGTCCAGGAGTTTGCCGTCAGATACTCGCTCACCCACAGCACCACCTTCTTGCCGTTCCTCTTTGCCCATATCTCACAGTGGTACCCCTTCGGGGCCTGCCTCATGTCATGGACGGCCTTCTTGAGTCCGACGAGCTTCGTTTCACTCATTCGCACTGCCTCCTGATGCCCATCACGCAGTAATCCTCCGGGATCCCGTCCGGGAAATCCTCATGGGTGAGGATGTAGGTCACGGCGACATCACAAGTTCTTGCCTCTTCCTCGGGATCGAACTCGTACAGACGCAGTGTGTCTCCCACCTTGTAGTCGCGGTCGTTCTTGCGGATCTCGAATGTCTTGATACCATTGGCTACGGCATCGAAATACTCTGGAAACAATTTCAATTTATGAACTGTCATTTTTATCTACCTCTTGGGGTTTGATGGAAATAGTTTCAACGGTTTTTCCCGGGATCTGACTTCAGCCTCACATTGTGGATCTTTCCGCCGCGTTCGTTGTCCTCCACTCTCACCTCGACCAATCCTGCCTCGATGAGGGCGCGGAGGGCGTTGAATGCCGTGTGGTAGGCGATGGTGCCCTCTGCGGACACCCCTCTGCACACGGCACGCTTGGACATCCATCCCGGGTGTCTGACCATCCATTCCCTGACCGCTTCCATGCGGTCGGAGGCCGAGTAGGATGTGCGGGTCTTGCATACCCTTCCCCAGTCCTGCGGATGGTTCCTCATGCGCCGCCTCCGGTGTGCATGATTCCGATCCTGCGACGTCCCGGCTCGCCTTCGATGTCCAGGACCACGCCCTGTCTCGTTGCGAGGCGGAGTGCGATCTCGAGACCCATGCCGGACGGGAGGCCGTATTTCGATTCGATGTCCTGGAATGTCATGGGGGACCTGTCGATGTCCATCAGGACGGAATTCTCGATGTCGGATATTCCGAGATCATTCATGCAACCCACTCCCGGTCATTTCTCTCTTCACAGCCTGGAGGAATATGCGCTCCTTCTCGTCGCGGCCGTTCCTTCTGTCGGCGTCGTACAGGTCCTCCACGTCCTGATACCTCTCGAGGAGCCATCTGATGGCGATGCTCTCGGAGAAGAAATCCTCGCAGAAGCATTCGGTGCCGCCGTCGCAGACGGTCCAGCGGGTGACACCGTCTTTGGTCTCCTGGCACATGAACAGTCCGGGCGTACAGGTCTTCCACCTGCACCATCTACGGACGATCTTCAGCATGGTCTCGGGGGAGACGGTGTTGATGACACGTCCCGAGACGATCCTCTGGGACAGGATCTCGATGCCCAGGGCCTCGAGCCGTGTCTTCTCCGCATTCTTCCTCCTGGCCGGTGTGTCGGTCATTCATCATCCTCCCAATCGTCATCCTCGTCGACCCCTGCGGGGGCCTTGACCCATTTGTATACGATCTCGCAGTGGGGGCAGAAGTAGATGTCCTCGCCCTCTACCAGCGATTCTCCGCACTTGTGGCATCTCATGCGGACGCCTCCAGTCCCATGTGCCAGGCACCGCATCTGATGATGCCTATCCCAAGGCCGAGGACGGCCCGGCATGTGACCTTGCCTATGCGAGTCTTGACACCTGCGGCATCGATGCTCCACAGGTGATCCGCTCCGTCGTCTTCTCCGATGAGATACAGGGTCCCGTCCTGGTGGAATAGGACGGTGGCGCCTTTGGAGAGGCCGTCTCTGCAGTAGTCGCTGAAGGCTGCGAACTCCTCCGGGGTCATCGGACCAGCCTCCACACCGGAGGTTTGTCGGAGGATTTTTCCACCTTCCCCTCCCTCATCAGCCTTTCGAGGGTGTATTTGATCGAGCATCTGGCGGAATGCATGTCGGAGTACCGCCATTGGAGGATGTCGGCCAGGTCCCGGACGGTCAGTCCTCCGTCGGTCTCTAGAAGATCCAGGATCAGGTCGGATGTCCTGCCGTATCCCTTGAGGTCGGCGGGGACGGCATCGGGGCATATGTCCCGACGTGCATAGATGCCTGATCTGTTGCTGCGGGACCTGGCCTCGGTGAGGATGACCAGGCCCTCGATCTCGAACCTTTTGAGGATCGCGTGCACCCGGCCCCTGCACACTCCGGACTCATTGGATATGTCGAGGGCTGTGCGGGGACCGGAAGCGAGCTCATTCCACACGCAGCCCTCGGCCGATGTCATCTCCCTCATGCATGCCACCTCCTGATGACCGAGTCCAGATGGTCCGCCACATCGTCGCGGACCTGCTGGAAGAGGGCCTTCTCGCCGTCCGTGAGACGGACTACGGAGACCTTCCCCCCGCAGGCGGAGAGGAAGGCCATGCGGCAGATCTTCTCCGCCCTCTCCTCGACGAGGGCCTTGGCTCTGGTCTGGACGCTCTGACGGAGGCGGTCCGCCGCATCCCACTCGGGGGAGTCTGGCGTGAGTTCCCTGCATCTTATGCGGCATTCCCTGACAAGGGATGCCATGGACTCATAGAAGTCCGGACGAAGGGCACGGATACCCTTGGCGGAGTGCTCCTCCCTCCAGTGCTCCCCCAGCTCCTCGGGGGTCATTCGGAACCGCCCCCGAAGAAGCAGTCCTTCTCGGACGGTTCGGTGCCCGGAATGCGGTAGACGGGGGACCGTCCCTGCTTTCCGCAGAGGACGAGGTCCCCGGCAGTGCAGAGCTGCGACATGATGTGCCCCACACGCTCGGAAGCGTGTTCCTCGGAATCGGAGACGATCCCGCTCGAGAGCAGACGTCTGGCCACCTCCTGGCCGGTGGACGGGAGGCCTATGTCCTTCATGGCCTCCATCACCATGGAGGAGGTGTAGGTCTTCCGGCCGAGGCGGACCCTGGGAACGGACCCTTTGATGGCGGAGATCTCGCGTTCGATCTCGGCTTTCTTCGCCTCGAGGGCGGCGAGACGGTCGCGGTCCCTCTCGGCCTTGGCAATGTCCAGCATGCGGAGTATCGAGGGGTCGCGGGAGGCCGAGGTCAGAAGCCTCGAGATGGCCTCCTCCGGTTCGATATCCCAGACACCGGAGGCGCGGATGACCAGGTCCTCCGCATCCTCGTCGATCTCGATCCTGTCGTAGTAGACGGTGGTCATGCGGACGCCTCCTCCACATAACGTCTTCCTTCGTCGGTCAGGGTGTAGCAGTTGACCCTCCCCTTGTCGCTGAACACTGCGACCAGGTCGGGGACCAGGGGGCGGATCAGTTGCTTGAATCCGTACGGTGTGAGGTGTTCCCACCCGAATCCCATGCCGGAGAAGAAACGATCGGAGACGGTGATGACCTTGCGCCTATGGATCAGTTGCAGGAGGGCCTTCTGTTCGTCGTCGAGGCGCCTCATCTGTCCACCTCCAATGCGATGAGGGTCTTGCCGTCCCATTCGCACTCCACGAGGCAGCTGTGGAGATAGGCCGCATCCTCCTCATCGATCGAGGAGATGTCGTGACAGCGCTCTCTGCAGACCAGGATGTCCCCGACGAATGCGACCGTCCCATCCGCGGTCACCGCGGTCGGAGTCCTCGACTTGATGCGGCCGGCATCGTCGCAGATGACGAGGTAGTCCCTCATCAGAGGGCCGACCTTCCTGTGGTAAATCTCGAAGTATTCGGCGCCGATGGCGGCCGCCAGATGGTCGGCGTCCACCTTTTCGACGCGGGCGGCGACCGGCCCCCCGGCCTCCATGATGTGCATGGCGGTCAGAGCTGTCACTGCCTCACCACCCCGCAGAAGCATCCGGCATCACCGTCGTAGACGACCGCCATGCCGGGGTGGGATTCCTCCCAGAGCTGGACGGCGGTCATGATCTCGGAGGGAGGGATGCGGTTGAACTGCGGCAGAAGCTCGGTCATTCGGATTCCTCCTTGAGCTCTTCGGCGTAATCGTCCACCCCGCTGTAGAGGAAGTGCCCGGACTCCCCGCGGCGCACGATCCTGTGCTGGTTGGAGAGGACCTTGAGCGTCCTCGTCATGTTGGCTCTGTTGCAATCACATCCGAGGTGCTCGGAGTACGCTGCGCAGATCTGCGCAGAGGTCACATCCTTGTGCGACTCCAGATAGCCGAGGATGAAATTCGTGGGTGTGAGGGTCATTCCAGAGCCACCTCCTCGATGCCGTCGACCTCCCAATCCCAATCGTCGCAATCGGTCGGATTGTCGTCGAACCAGGCTTTCACCTCCGAGGCGATGATGTCATCGTTGTCGGGGTGGGTGGACACCGTGATGTGCTTGACCATGGTGATCTTGACCGATATCTCGTATCCGGTGCCGTTGCGGTAGACGGGAAGTCCGTCCTCGGAGGTCATCAGGCATCCCTCCTGTAGCACCAGATGCTGGGATGGGACACATCCGAGGGCGCCGCCACCCTTCCGGTGAAGGTGCAGGATTCCCTCAGCTCTTCGTCGAGGAGAGTGGCCTCGGAGAAGGACCCGCGGACATACATCTCGGCCGGGGTGCAGTCCCTTTCGAGGACGAGGAACACATGGAGGTCGGTCATTCCATTCCCTCCTTGGTCTTGGCCTTCTTGACGCCGTACTTGGCCTCGCCCTCGGTCTCGCAGATGATCTTGTCCATGAGTGCGGGGCGGTCGGCGTCCGATACATGTCTGTTGAGCCATTTTGTCACCCCGGCCAGGGTGGGTTTGGGAATGAAGGCGTCCATCTCGTGCATGCGCCATGCGTCGTATGTGTCGGGCGACTCCCTGATCCATGCGACCGTGTCGACCGTCCTGGCCGGTCTTGTCTCCGTCAGGGTGTATCCATCGACTTCGCGGACCCCCTCCTCCCATGCACGCCTGCAGGCGTCGGCCAGGAGGGCCTTGGCTGCATCCAGGTCCGATTCGAGGGACTCGACGGCCTTGCGATATGTCAGGATCTCGTCCTGCACGGACATCAGGCATCCCTCCCGATGGCTGTCAGGTAGGCCGCGTCGATCTGTGCATCCGTCCACTTGGGGATGGATGATCCGTTCTTCTTGATGTGGGCGAAGACGGAGGACCTGCGTTCATCGTCGAGGAGGGCCTTGTTGATGGTGTCGATCTTCGTCTCACGCGGACGGTCGAGGGCGACGGAATCGTCCCTGCTCTTGACGGGTTTCGCCGGCTTGCCGAAGAACGGGTCCTCGGACACCTCCGGCATCATCGGGACGTTGACCGCCTCCGGGTCTTCCGAACCCTCGTCGATGCTGTAAAGCGTGCGGTAGAGGGTCCTCTCCGCATTGGTGATGATCTTGTTGGTCAGTTTGTCGGAGTTGTCCTGGGCCTCGAATGGGATGACCATGTCGATGCGGTCGTCCTTAGATCCTCCGAACAGCGTCACCGGGATGTGTCCGACGGCGGCGTACCAGGTCGTTTTGAATTTGTTTCCGGTGTACCGGTCTGTGCCCTCCTTGGTGTACTCCCAGCGCTTCTCGTGCTGGTCGTGGTCGTACTCCGGGGTGCCGAAGACCACGGTGATCCCCGCCTCCGCCTGCGCCTTGCGGACCACGGCCAGGATCTGGCCGATGGAGATGAAGCGGTAGGATGCCGCACTCTTGACCTCGCCGTCCTTGACAAAGGAGGCGGATGCCACGATCCTGTAGGCCTTCTGGAGGCGTGAGAAGATGTTGTCTTCCATCAGTCCTCCCTCCTCGGACAGGTCACGGTGTCGCAGGTGACGGACGTCTGCTGCCTCTCGTGTGTATGTATGTGTGTATGTGTATGTGTATGTGTGTATGTGCAGTTCTTCCCGTCTGCCTCCGCTCTGACGACGGCGGACATGAGGTCTCCGACCTCGAATCCTACCTCGTCCTCGTCGCGGAGATGGACGAATGCCTGGGAAGAGAAGGTCATCCACTTGCACTTGACCGTGCAGAGGTTATCCGATATCCCTTCCTGGGCGAGGATTCTGCGGAAGATCGGGAAGGTCAGCCAGCATTCGCCGAAGATCTTCTGGTCCTTCGTCCACTCATACACTGCGCAATTCACGCATTCCAAGCTAATTCTTTTAGCCATGTCTTGCCTTCCTGGCAAGGTGGCTCGAAGACGATTCCAATCTGTTTCAAAATCGGATTGGTTTTTCAACCAATCCGGTTTAAAAACACATTTAAACTGTCCCTGCATGGGGGCATATAGGCCGACGTAGCCGAGCTGGCCAAAGGCGGCAGACTCAAGATCTGTTCCCTAGCGGTTCACCGGTTCGAATCCGGTCGTCGGCACCATACTTTATTTTGATATGGACGGGTTTACGATCCGTTATCTTTGTCCTGTTTTAGTCTGTCGATGTCGATGCGAGGGAACAAATACGAACAGGGAGATTGTTCCCGGATGTCGGATATGAAACGTAAATTCAGCACTTTGACAATTTGATTTTATTTTGGACCGGAAGGTCTGTTTTCTTCACGGATCCGGAGTCATCCGGGCTGTTGTTCAGAATCGGGATCGATAGCTGCCGCTGATATGTTATGCGTGCCTGGATGGGCCGGAGGCCCTCCAGGACCTGTTCTTCGACTGTATTGTGGCTTTGGGTATCGATCCCGACCATATCCTGCATTGATCCCCCGATTTCCGGGACTGTATCAGCGTGAGTTATCGATCCCGATAAAATAATCAATTATGAAGTGCCGAATTTACGTGAAAGGCACCAAGGCGGCATTTGCGATATTGGTCGCAGTCGTAATGTGCGTCTCGGTAGGCGTATCCTACTTCGTCCTCAGCACCTTATCGGAAAGGGACGGTTATAGCGGAGGGTACGAATATTCAATGTCTGGCACATATGATTCGGAAGGCGTATCGGGGCTGGATGCGTATGGCACTGCGGTGCTGGAGTTCAAGGAGGAGTCCGACTTGTATCGTGTGTACCGTATCGACTTCTTCCTTTCATACGGGAACTCGGACGGGTCCGTGTCCGGAGACATGGAGCCTTTCGGAACAGGCATATTCTTCGGTAGGGATGGTGTGCCGGTCGGTCTCGACCATGTCGGAAGGGATGATGTTCCAGACGGTGAAACGGGGACCGTTTCCACCGACGTATATGTGTCATCCGACGGGACCTATCAACACACGTTCCACGTCGGCGAGAAGTGCCGCATATGGAAGGTCTCCGTGCAGACCTCCGACCAGGCATATTCGGAGACCGGGACGAGACTCCCCGTATCGGGTACCTGACAGGATGTCCGGGCCCCCATCCTCCGATCTCCTTCCGGTGTGCCACTCTTTTTATATTATAATAGAATCCGACTCTTTACGTAAACTCAGGACCCGCTCCGCATATCGGGGTGAAAACTGAGAGCGCATCCCTGCGGGGAATTGGCGCTTGAGCCTTCCTTCCGGAAACGGAGGGAACATTTACGGAGGAATGAACAATGGCAGCACCTAAAGCAGCTAACGCAAAGCCTGAGGCCGCACCCGCTGACAAGAAGAAGGGGGGCAAGAAGGCTTCGGCAAAGACCGAGGACGAGAATTTCAACTACATCGTCCGTATTGCAAACAGCGATATCGACGGACTTAAACACACCGTCATCGGACTCCAGAGCATCAAAGGGGTCGGAAAGAGGGTATCGCAGATCATTGTCAAGAGGGCCGGAATCGATGGATCCCTGAAGATCGGATCCCTTTCCGATGAGCAGATCGCAGACCTCGAGAAGCTCGTCCTGAGCTACGTCGAGTACGCTCCCTCCTGGGCAATCAACCGCCAGATGGATTACGAGTCCGGAGCGGACATGCACCTTTTCGGGAACGACCTCAACATCCTCCAGGAGGATGACATCAACAGGATGAAGATGATCCGCAGCTACCGCGGCATCAGGCACGACACCAACCACAAGGTAAGGGGACAGAGGACCAGGTCCAACGGAAGGAAGGGCCTCGCAGTCGGAGTCCAGAAGAAATCCTGAGGTGATTTGAATGGGAGATCCTAAATTTTCAAGAAAGACCTATGACACCCCTTCCCACCCTTGGCAGGGCGAGAGGATAAAGGCAGAGAACGAGACCGTCCGCCAGTTCGGACTGAAGAACAAGACCGAGGTCTGGAAGGCCGAGACCATGCTCAGGAACTTCAGGAAGCAGTCCAGAGAGCTCCAGGCACGTCTCAGGGCCGGAGACGCTCAGGCCAAGATCGAGTCCGATGCACTTCTTGCGAAGTGCTCCCGCCTCGGAATCCTCCCCGTCACCGGAGGGGACCTCAACATGATCCTCGTCCTGAAGGACGAAGACATCCTCAGCAGGCGTCTGCAGACCGTCGTGTTCCAGAAGGGACTCGCCACCACCATCAGGCAGGCAAGGCAGCTCATCAACCACGGACACATCTTCGTGGACGGACACAAGGTCACCGTTCCCGGATACCTCGTCCTCAGGGAAGAGGAGGGCTCCGTGGCATACAACCCCGCATCCCCGTTCACCGACGAGAACCACCCCATGAGGGCCTCCGGACAGGGATCGGAAGCACGCGAGGCGGCCAGAGAGGAAGCCAGGGCAAGGGCAGAGGCCGAGGATGCGGCGGCAGCTAAGGCCGACGCGGAAGAGGCCGGAATCACTGTAGAGGACGGTGCTAACTGATGACTGCAAAATGGGGAATCGCTAACATCTACGCGAGCTACAACAACATTATGATCACCCTCACCGACATCACCGGGGCCGAGACCCTGGCGAAGGTCACCGGTGGAATGATCGTCAAGCAGGCGAAGGACGAGTCCTCGCCCTATGCGGCCCAGAAGGCCGCCGAGAGGATCGCCGAGATCGCCGCCGAGAAAGAGATCACCGGTATCCACGTCAAGGTAAGGGCTCCCGGAGGAAACAGGTCCACCTCTCCCGGACCCGGTGCTCAGGCCGCCATCCGTGCCCTCGCCCGTGCCGGTCTCAAGATCGGACGCATCGAGGACGTCACTCCCATACCGCACGACGGTACCAAGCCTAAGGGTGGACGCAGGGGACGCAGGGTCTGAGGAGGACTGGTCATGCAGATCGAGATTGTCGAGATGGAGGACAGGAAGGCTAAGTTCATCCTGAAGAACTCCTCGCCTGCAATGGCGAACGCACTCAGGCGCACCATGATCCAGGACATCCCAAAGATGGCGATCGACAAGGTGGAGTTCCACCTCGGTCCCATCATGCAGGACGACAAAGAGTACGAGAGCGTCACTTCCCTGTTCGACGAGGTAATCGCCCACAGGCTCGGGATGATCCCCGTACCCACCGACTACGACCAGTTCACTTTCCAGGACAAGTGCGAGTGCGGCGGCGAAGGCTGCCCGCACTGCACCATCATGTACAGCATCAACAAGGTCGGGCCCGGCACCGTCTATTCCGGTGACCTCGTCCCTCTCGGAGACAACACCCTGAAGGTGAAGGACGAGTTCATCCCGGTCGTCGAGCTCACCGACAACCAGGCGGTCCTGATCTATGCGACGGCCGTCATGGGTACCGCGAAGAAGCATGTCAAATGGCAGGCAGCATTCGGTGTCGGATACTCTTACGAGCCCATCATCGAGATAGACCCGGCTTTGGCATCCGATCCCGATACTCTCAAGGCCGCGGAGCTCTGCCCCGGACTGTTCGAGGTCAAGGACGGAAAGCTTGTCGTTGCCGACAAGTGGAAGGCCGTCAACTTCGGCAGCACCGCCATGCAGGATCCGATACCCAAGGGCGCCATCAAGGTGACTTGGAACGAGAACAATTTCCTGTTCAAGTTCGAGACCGACGGTTCCCTTACCGCCAGGCAGGTCCTCGACAAAGCCGTCGAGATCCTGAAGGCCGAGGCCGACGAGTTCTCTGCCCAGGTCGATGCTCTGGCACAGTGATACTGTCGCTGGAAAAACCTAAAACACATTCAAGCTCCGGCCATTCGGCCGGGGCATTCCTTTTTCATAGGATGCAGATGTGCCAGATGCAATCTCACATGAAATCCGTGAGTTTGCATTTTCTGACTTTATCGTTGTTGAATAGCGAGTTCATACTCGTCTCGATTATCTGGATCCTCTGTTTCGTATAATCGTCGAGGTCGTATTTCTCGCAGACCTTCTTCGATACTTCGAGGTACTTCCTGACAGATGCCTCGTGTACGGTAAGGTTCAGTTTGTTTCCGCATTTGCATACGCCTTTCAGCGGGACCCTGCGGTACTTGTTTCCGCATTTGACGCATCTCACACCTTGTGTGGCAAAACTCCTCAGATTTCCGATCATATCCGGCATGAAGTGTTTGTTGATGACCTTCATGGCAACATCCCTGGCATCTACCGCACGGCATTTCATGCCTAGTTCCAGCTGTGCCGTCATCTTATCGGTCATCGACCCCAATGTGGTGTATGCGGACTCTTTGGGTCCCTCGGATATATCGTACGTGTCATGGGTGAATCCAAGTCCCTCGTATTGGTAAGGAGTACCTATGCGGCCTCCTACCAGGTCCATCTTCTTCTCGATCTCCTTGGGGTCCTTCATGTCCATGGCCGCATAATACAGGTCCAAGGGGTATGCCCTGAGGCAGTCTACGTTATGGGCCTCTTTGTCGATCTCGTTGGGATCCAGCCTGGTGGTGAGGACCAGCGGGCAATCCATGAGTCCTCCTCTCCTGTCGGGGAGGAAGATCCTCGAGAAGTTCAGCAATGCGTCGAGTGCCAGGATGATACAGTCCTCGTCTCCGTCGCAGTTCCTTCTCTTGGAGGCGTGATAGAAAGGATGTCCGTAGCATCCGCGTACGCTGCTGTATCCGATGATCCTGCACAGGATACATCCGGACGTGTGCGGAGCGAGACCGAAGACCAGTTTCCCGATCAGGTCGTGTCTGTCTTTGGCATCGTAGAAACGCGGAAGGTGGTATATCTTCTCCAGTTCGTCATCGATGAATCCGGCGACACGGGCCATATAATCTCCGCAGTCTTTCGCAGGGATGACGTCCTGGCACTTCAGTTCCACGATCTGGTCGGGGTCCGTAAGGGGGTTTCCGTTCCAGTCGTGCGTATATCCCAGTTCGTGAGCCTTTTCGATATCGAGGCCGATCTCGCGCGGTTTGAAGTGTGTCAGCGGGATATCGGTCATATCGTAGCGGATGGTCCCGTCCCTGAAGATGGATATGTCGTGCTTCCTTCTCAGGATGCCTTTCTCGAGTAACTCCGGGGTCTTGGTATGGGAGGTCAGTTTGTCCTCGCATCTGAGCGATTCCTTCCCTTCGTTCTCTCCCAGGGCCTTCAGGGCATCCCTGTATTCCTTGACTATGTCTACTGTGACGGTGGCGGAACCGCCGCCCGCAGGTTTGGCCTTATCGTACGGGATGGTATGGGCGTCGCATTCCCTGCACCAGCAGAGGCAGGTCTCCTTACCGCATACGGGGCAGCGGCGGGCACCCATCTCCACATGCAGGGCGCTGGCGGGTTTGTCCTTGTGCAGGTTGGGGTCGCTTAGCGATTTGATGGCGGAGGTCGTATCCCTCACGGGGTTGTCCTTCCCATCCACGACCTCTCCCAAGGCGAACAGGGCCTGCACCAACGGGGATCCGGCCCTTTCCTTGGCCTTCTCGGGACGTCCCATCCTGGTCCCCACGCGGGTCATGGCCCTCGCCATGACCTTGTATCCGGCGGCGGCGCTGACGGCACTCAGGGAGTCTTCTCCTCCGAACTCCCCTCTCTTGGAGACGGTCTTCCCGTCGTATGAAAGACCCAGACAGTCGATCATAGGTTCGGTGTACAGAGGGTCGATGATCACTCTGGATCCTCTTACCTTGTGCAGGGCACCGAGGTCTTCGAGGATCTTCTTCACGGATGTGTCCTTGGTCTCGTCCTGTGGGACCGGAGACCTGTCGAGAGGTACGCAGATGCTGCCTTCGGAGACACATCCCTCCTCTGCTATGAAATCGCGGAGGCGGGAAAGTCTCTCCACCTCCACATCGGACCAGTATAGGTTGAATTTCGGGTGCAGTGCGACGCCCAACTGAGCCGACATCTCCTTGGAGCGGGCATAAGTGGGGTCCTTCCAGTCGTCCGGGAGTACATCGTCGTTTTTGGCCAGGATCTCTTCGCGATGCCATTCCAAGGGGTATCCCGAGGGGACCAGGACGTGGTTGTTCTCGCAGAACTCTCCGTAGGGGATGAGTATCTCCCCGTTATCGACGACCTCGGCCACGGCCGCCTTGACCTTCAGATACTCCTCCTTGGTCCCGCAATACACGAGGTCTCCGTTCTTCAAGAGGACTGTAGGTCCTTCTATGGTGTCCACCGGGGTGACGACGCACGCCTTCCCCGGTCTTTCGATCTTCAACTGCGTCCCTATGGCCATGAATTCGTCCATGGCGTACATGCTGGCGGGATTGTATGCCAGGGATGCCAGACCGGATGTCCTGGCTCTTCCATAGCGCAGTCTGAACCCTCCGACACGGCAGGGGTGTCCGAATATCGGGCGCCCCGCCACCATGTCCTTGAGATACTTGTACGCAGGCTCGACGACCTTCTTCTTGTTCTTGTCGTCGGTGTCCACGGCCTTGTGCATGTCCAGGTATTTGCCGATGAATTCCCATCCTTTTATGCCCAGTTTGTCCACGTGCTTCTTCAGTTTGGATGCCTTGAGGCACATACCTTCGGCGACGACCAGACATGCCCCTCCCCTCACCCTGTTGGTCTCTATGCGGGGGAGGTCTCTGAATCCGGATATCTCCGTCTGCTCGGTCCCTTCTCCGTCGACCATGACGGGGCACTCGCTGACGATGGTCCTTATCTCCTCCGACGTAGGGGTGAACTGAAGGTGCTGGCACTGTTTGTACAGGGGGATCTCCTCGTCGAATCTGGCGATCTCCCCTTCTGTCGGGATGTATTTGCCGATGCCCAAGGCCTGACGGACCACGTCGCATATGAGGACGCTCATGGCCTGTCCCGTACCTCCGGAAGCGCGGATGGGTCCGGCGAATACGAGGTCGGCGAAGTCGGTACCGTCCGAATTATGTCCTATCTTGGTGGTCGCTATGCCCTCCAGGGGCGCGACGAGGATACCCTCGGTGATGATGGCCAGACCGAGTCTTACGGCGCGGTCCAGGGTCTTATCCTTGCTTTCGTTGTTCTCTATGCCTTTCCTGGCATATTCCTCGGCCACCTTGATGGCGACGATCTCGCGGTTCCCGAACTCCGCCGTCTTCTGGCGGATCAGTTCCGCGACACCCTCCACATGGTAGTCGGAAAGGAGCTTCTCGACACGGGATGCGAGGTCCTCCGCACGGGGGATCTCCACTTCCAGAGTGGGGTCCTTCCCCTCGGCGCGGGCCTTGGCGGCGATCTGGTAGATCTCTTCCGCCCCGTCTTCGAGCTTTTTGAAATAAGCCTTCATCTCGTCGCTTGTTGCGACCTCTCCCATCTCACTCTACCTCTTCCAGCGGCGTCTCCAACGCCCTCTGTCTGAGTACGGTCCTGAGTCTTTCCACGAGCTGGGTCTTCAGCTCCTCCATCCCTTCCCCGGTGACGGAGGATATGCGCATGACCTCCTTGTCGGTACGCATGACGTCGCACTTGCTCTCTATGACGACGATCGGCACCCCTTCGAAATTAGCCCTGATGTTCTCCAGGAGTTTCGTCTGCTTCCCCATGTCGTATCCGCATGTCTCCGAGGGGTCGAGGATGAAGATCATGATGTCCGTGAGGTATCTCAGTGCAAGGACCGCCTGTTTCTCGATGTCGTTCCTGTCTTCGAAATCGCGGTCCAGGAGTCCGGGCGTATCGACGATCTGGAACATCCTCCAGTCGTCCTTGATGTGCCCGATGGTGATTCCCTTCGTGGTGAACGGATAGGGGGCTATCTCGGGGGCAGCGGTACTGATGTAGGTCACAAGGCTGCTCTTCCCGACGTTCGGGAATCCTGCGACCACCGCAGTGGGGACCTTCGGGTCGATGGTTGGAAGGTCCCTGAACTTGTTCTTGGCATCCTGCAGGAAAAGCAGGTCCTTCGAGATCTGGTTGACGTATGATCCGAGGCGTCCGTAGAATCCCTTCTTTATGGATTCGATGATCGCAGGGTCCTTGGTCCGTCTGACCTCCCTGAGAGACTGGTTCTTCAGGAGTTCGGTCCTTCCGGCCGCCCAGTTCAGGGCACCCAGCGCCTTCTTGTAACGGTCGATCCCGATTACGAGGTCCACGAGCTGGGGGAAGAAATCGTCCTGCTTCTCCATCCTCGGGAACTTCTGGATGTAGCCGACGAGAGTCGTCTCGACTATGTCGCCCGAAGCCGTGATCCTGGCTAGCGTCGTCTTCTTCTTGGTGTCCAAGGAGTCGCTGCCTTTCTTGCTGATCTTGGAGGCCCTGCGGAATGCCTTGTCCATCAATTCCTCCGATGAGAGGACCGTCGGTATAGTTGTGTTCATTCCGGCCATGCTTTCCGCATTGTAATCGCGTAATTAAAGGGATGGGTGCCGGGCCTGCGGGGGAGGGGATCCCATGTACCTCCCCCGGTCCTCTCAGCTCGGACCGACGGATACCCTCATGAGCCAAAGGTCGGAGTCCATGGTTTCGTCGGCACCGAGTCCGGACGGGATGAGGCCGTTCGGGCATCCGCGTATGACGACCCCTGCGCGCATGTTCCATGTACCGTCCCCCTCGTCTCCGAGGACGGATCTCACCGCGGAGACGTTGCATGCGACATCCAGTCCGACGGTCACATCCCTGACGATGGTGGACGACGGCAGGAACTTGGGAGGGGCAGTCCCCGTGTAAGCCGTCACCCCGAGATAGATGTCGTCGCAGGCGGCCGTCCCGAGGTCGACCCCGTAAGGGTCCTCGATATCCAGGAGCATGGATTCCGCCCTGCCGACGAGATATTTCAGCGCATCCTCCGCCATCTCCTTCCCCGCCTTCACGTAGACCTCGAATCCGGTGCATCCTGTCCCGGTGATGTCCTGTATCTCCACACTGACGAATACGGACGCCTCCACCAGGCAGGAGGAGAGTCTGTCTATCCCGTCGTCGAGGGCATATTGCATTATGCGGGTGAACAGGTCGGACAGGCCTCCGACGTCCGTAACATGCTTCAGTTCCCCCATGGCCCTCTTGGCGGCATTCTTCATGATGTCGGCCACGTCCTTCATGAAGATGCCGTCCTTTCCGAACGTCCCGCTCGTATTGCCGGTTCCTTTGCTGCCCTCGTACATGCCCCATTCGGTGGAGCAGTCTGCCGCCCTCTGGTATGTCTTGGAGTCGTTGTCCCTGTCGGAGAATCTGCTGATCTCGTCCACGATCTTTTTGTCCCTGTCCATCAGGATCAGGCGTTCGTTGCTGTTGTTCAGGAATATCCCCTCGAATTCTGCGACGTATCTTCCTCCGGGAGGCAGTTCCGCACTCTCTATGAGGTATGCCCTCCCTCTCCCGGTCGTCAGCATCCATCCGGAGAGGTCCACGGTGGCCGCGGTGTTGTTGATGATCTCCGCCCACTCGTTGTCCACATCGTCCCCTTCGGGATTGCTCTCGACCTCGTTGATGAGTACCCCCGTCTCGAAGGGGGCAGAGTACTTTATGTCCAGGCCCACATCCAAAGCGATCTTGGTACCGGCTATGGGGGAGGGTATGTTGGACAGGGCGGTCCCGATGCCCGGTATGTCCGACAGCCTGATGTCGATCTCGCGGTATTGGACAAGTTCCGGCATCACGAGGTCCACAGCCGTCCCCCTGAACGTGCCGGACAGGGTGAACAGATGCTTGGTCTGGGTCATCGTGGGGTCCACCGTCCCGGAGACCTTCCACCCGTCCCCCTCCACGGCTATTCCTCCCGTGACCACGGTCTTGGGGGTTTTCTCGCGGAGCTTGATGTCGAGATATGCATAGACGTCGTCCCCTCCGACGTTTCCGGACATCTCGACCTTCAGGAGGTTCTTGGTGGATTTGGACAGGGAGGCGCAGTCCGTCGTGAATTTCAAAACGAACCCCATGTACGAGAATCCGATCGTCTGGGTCTTCAGGGTCATGTCCACTATGGCGCTCAACCCGTCGGCCACCTCGTAGAGTTTCTCTCCGAGGACTTCGTTCACCCTCTCCTTTATGCAGGATACGAGGGTCTCCAGAGGGGCGATTATCTTCTCGTACAGTTCCTCGACATAGCTGGCGGTGTATCTGGAGATCTCCGTCATCACGTTCCAGAGGGCCTCCGCCGTCTTGCCGGCCAGGCACAGTGCCTTCCTGAGGGGTTCCAGAAGCGGTTCCGCGGCCTTCAGGAGCTGTCTCCACAGGTCGTGGAGGATGTCCGCCGAAGCCTCGTAGTCGACCCCTGCCAGACCCCATCCCGATACTGCGGCTATGTCCAGGTCCATGGACACATACGAGGTCCCGGTGACCACAGAATCCGATATACCCAGCAGTTCCGACAGGGCCCCGCAGCTCGTCACGGTGTACTCCACCCTGTCATCCAGATGTACGGGGAATACGGTGCAGTAGTTGGCCCCCGAGGCATCTTCCAGGCCGTTCTGGTGTGTGCAATCGGCCGTCTTCGGTCTGCCGACGGATGCATCCGGGTCCGAGACGACCGATATCTTCAGCCTCTCCGTCGAGACGCCGTCCCCGGTCAGGACGAAGTCGCTTCTGTCGGGAAGGTCGGTAAATCCCTCCGCGGCGTTGATCCCGATGTTCTCGGAGAACATGGAACATATCTGTGCCAGATGTCCGGATACGTCGAAGGCCCCGTCGGCCTTCAGCATCCCTCCCCTGAGGATCCCGATACACCCTTTCTCGATGATGCTGCTCTTCTTCGACTGTACGCTTTTCAGTGCCTCCATCCTATCCATCAGGGCGTCCACGGCCGCGACGTATTCGTCGAAGCGGTCCTTGTTCCATTGGATGTCGAAGGCCTCCTCGCACATCCTCTCCGCATAGTCCAACGCGTCGTCACGGTTCTCGGCATAATTCTCGCAGTGGCCGAGTACCGCTTGGAACACCGTGTCCCTGTTCTTCTCCCTGAACTCCCCGTAATCCGTATGGAATATGGTCTCCCTGTCCCTGTATACGGCGTCGTATATGGCGGCGTAGAACTGGTCCGGATACGAGTGCCAGCCCACGGTGTCCGCCATGGAGGATGCGAATGCGTCGGACGCTCCGTCCATGGCCTGCGTCACCGCATCGTACAGGACCTCCGAGAACCTGCGGGAGTCGTCCAAGTCCACGACGACAGTCCCGGTGAACTTCCTCTCCGCCGCCTGGGCTATCGATTCGTTCACGACGGAATACAGCCATTCGCGGATCGCGTTGCTGTCGTCACGGTAGTACGACTTGAAGTTCTGGACCGTATCCGATCCCATGAGGTCGTGCTCCGGACAGTCCAGATATACGGTGAGCGGGGGTGCGTCCGTCCCGTCCATCGGCGGTATCGTCATCGATATGTACCGTCCCACGCCCAGGTCCGTGTCCCCGACTATCTCTTCGATGTACGGTTCCGCAGAGAACGAGTTCCTCCCCGTTATGAACGACGTGAAAGAGTCCCAGGCGTTCCTAAGGGTATCGTCCACGTAGTCGCATAGGCGCAGGACCTTGTTGCCCAGGAAGTAGTCGAACCACTTCCCGACGATCCCGTCCGCCACCGCGGCCAGGGCCTGGGCGTAGACCGCGCTCACGTTGACCTGCATCCTTCCTTCCGCATCGCCGACTATCGCTTTGGCCAGATCGGCCCTGCCGGTCATCAGTCCGCCGTCGGCGTCCCTGAATACGATGGATTCCACCGCACGGAGGGCCCGGGAATACGCATCCCTGACGTCGTCCTCGGTGATGACCGAGTCCGTTCCGTAGTCGCCGTAGTATGCGAATGCACCGTAACCGTTCATTATGCGGTATTGGGCGAGGGCCGTGAGCTGGTACGACACCATCTGGGACAGTACGGATCCCCCGTCTTCCAGGATGTTCTCGAACATGGTGCCGGCCTCGGACGACAGCGGCAGGGCCCCGCTCCCGTCCGATACGACATACAAGGTCCTGTGGGATGTCCCGGATTCGGATTCGAACACCGCCTCCACGGTGCCTTGGGCCTTGATGAACGCCGGGACGTAACCGTCGGCGGCATAGTATCCGGAAGACATCCTGAGGTCCTGCACCTCCAGTCCTATCTCGTAGGACTGCACGGTCACCCTCACCCCCGAATCCTCGGCAGGGAACATCGTATCCATCCACGAGGACATCCTCTTCTCGAACACCTCCGAGCGCTGGGTCATGTCTCCGAGGGACACGTCGGTGCTTACGCAGAACACGTTCTCCCCCATTCCGCGTTCTATGAACCCGGTGATCCCGGAGATCGCCTCGGATACGCGGTCCATCTCCGACTCTGCGTTGTCCGTGCGTCTCCCCGCATCGTCCACACCCGCCGCCACCGCGCAGTATGCCGAGGCCCCTATCAGGATTGCCACTGCTATCAGTGCGAAAGGCAGGCTCCCTCCTCTCCCGCTCCTTATCTTCCCAGGACGTTGAACCATGCCGACGGTCTCGCCGGGAACGGATAAAAAACCCAGATACTGCATGTAGTGCTTACTGTCGTATTACAACACGGAAGACCCATCCAATCTAACCCAACAGTATTTTAATACAAAGATAAATTCCAGCCCTTATGTGCGCAACAGTTAAGCCCTACTCGGCGGCCACAGGTCTTCCCAAGAAGACCAAGTCGATCTGTCCCGAGTGCGGCAAGATCCTGGAAGCCACCATCTTCGAGAAGGATGGGAAAGTCTTCATGGAGAAGGAGTGCCCCGAGCACGGAAAGTTCTGCGATGTATATTGGTCCGATGCCGCCAAATATCTCGAGGCGGAGAAGTACGCCAAGGACGGGACCGGACTGAAGAACTCCATGGACGAGAACCTGAAGGACGGAGAGAACGTCAACGTCGTCATCGACGGCGAGAAGGTGGAGATGCTCTCCCCTACTGCATTGGCGAACATCGACCTCACCAACAGGTGCAACATGAACTGTCCCATCTGTTTCGCCAATGCGAACGATGCGGGATACGTCTACGAGCCGGATTTCGATACCGTCTGCAAGATGCTCGACGCCCTCCGTGGCGAGCAGCCCATCAAGTGTACCGCAGTCCAGTTCTCCGGCGGTGAGCCCACCGTCTACCCCAGACTCGTCGACGTCATCAAGGCGGCAAAGGAGAGGAAGTTCGCACAGGTGCAGATAGCCACCAACGGAATCGTGTTCGCATCCCATTACGACAAGCTCAAGGAGTGCGCCCAGGCCGGTCTCAACACCGTATACCTGCAGTTCGACGGCATGGACGACGACATCTACATGCGTTCCCGCGGAAGGAAGATGATGGATGTCAAGAAAGGCGTCATCGCCAACCTGAAGAAGCTCAAGCAGGAGACCGGACACTGCCCGTCCGTCGTCCTCGTCGTCACCACCGTCCGCGGCCTCAACGACAATCAGATCGGCGACATCCTGAGGTTCGCCATCCAGAACAGGGACGTCGTCAGAGGGGTCAACTTCCAGCCCGTCGCCTTCACCGGAAGGGTCACCCACGAGGAGGTCAGCGAAGGCAGGATCACCCTTACCGACGTCGCCAAGGCCGTCAACGAGCAGACCGGATGGACCGGCATGCAGGACTGGTTCCCCGTGCCCGTCGTGTCCGGGATATCCAACTACGCGTCCATCATCCTCGGCACGAACAAGATCACCTTCCCGACCCACCCCCACTGCGGTCTCGCCACGTATCTGTTCATCGACGAGAACGAGAACGTGTTCCCGATGCCCGAGTTCATCAAGGTCGAACAGTTCGTCAAGGGACTCGACGAGATCGCCATGAAGGCGGAGCATGCGACCTTCAAGAAGCTCACCGCCCTCAAGGTCAGGAAGCTCCTCATGAACTGCCTTATCGAAGAGAAGATGCCCGGAGGGATGACCAAGAACGACCTCATCGAGACTCTCATCTCCATCATGAGCAAGAAGTCCAAATCCACCCTTGCGAAGTTCTCCTGGGGAATGATGTACGTCGGGGCCATGCACTTCCAGGATTCCTTCAACTACGACATCGAGAGGGTCAGGCGCTGTTCCATCCACTACGTCACCCCCGACTGCAAGATCATTCCGTTCTGTGCCTACAACAGCGGTATCGAGATGCGTGTAGAGACCGAGAAGAAGTTCTCCGTCCCGCTCGCCGAGTGGAAGGAGAAGCACAAGGAGGAGGCCAAACAGCTCGAGGCCGCCCTCATCGTCCCCAAGGACGCGGATGAAGAGAACAAGGAGTGAACCCCTATGATAGTCAACACCAACAAATGCCTGCACTGCGGCGGTTGCGTCGGATGCTGCCCGAAGAATGCGATCTTCCTGTGCGACACCATCCTGACATTCAACGATGATTGCAACAGGTGCGGCAGATGCGTAAGGCTCTGCCCCGTCGGCGCCATATCCATGGAGGGAAAGCAATGAACACCCTGAAATGCGAGGTCCTCGTCGTCGGAGCCGGTCCCGCCGGAGGCATGGCGGCGAAGAGCTGTGCCGAGAAGGGTATCGACACCATCCTCATCGAGAAGAAGCCCGAGATCGGAGCGCCTCTCAGGTGCGCCGAGGGTGTCTCCAAGAAGATGTTCAAGGAGATCGGTGTGGAGCCTAAGCCCGAGTGGATCCGTGCCGATATGAAAGGTGCGGTCATCAGGTCCCCCGACGGGACCTCGTTCCAGCTGGACGAGTCCAAGGCCGGGGCCGAGGTCGGTTACGTCCTCGAGAGGCATCTGTTCGACAAAGGTATCAGCAAGCTCGCCGCCGAGGCGGGGGCCAAGCTCTACCTGCGCACCTGGATGACCGGCCCCATAAAGGAGGACGGCAAGATCGTGGGAGCGCACTGCATGTCCATGGGCGAGCCTCTGGACATCTATTGCGACTGCATAGTCGGAGCCGATGGTATCGAGTCCCAGGTCGGCCGCTGGTGCGGTATCGACACGAACCTCAAGCTCAACGACATCGAGCCCTGCATCCAGTACAGGATGGCGGGCTGCGAATGCTCCATGGATTTCTGCGAGTTCATCCTCGGCAGGTCCGTCGCTCCCGGAGGATACCTTTGGATATTCCCCAAGGGAGACGGTGTCGCCAACGTGGGTATCGGTATCGCCGGTACTTTCGCCAAGGACGGCGTCCGCCCGAAGCAGTTCCTCGACAAGTTCATCGCCGAGGACCCCAGGTTCAAGCATGCGCAGATCCTCGAGATCGATGCAGGCTTCGATTCCACCTGCCCCGGTCTGGAGGGCGGTTATTCCACCGACAACGTCCTGTTGGTCGGAGACTCCGCAAGGCTTATCGACCCGCTCACCGGCGGCGGTATCGGCCATGCATGCGTCTCCGGTATGTATGCGGGAGAGGTACTCGCCGAGTGCAAGAAGAAGGGAGATTACTCCGCAGCCGCACTCAAGGCGTACGACAAGAAGATCCGCAACCGCATGGAGGACGGATTCTACCGTGACTGGATGGCCAAAGAGAAGCTCTGCGAGCTTGATGACGAGACCATCAACGAGCTCGTGAAGATCATGTCCACCGCGGATATAGAGCACGTCAACGTGCAGAACCTTCTCATCGTCATCAAAGAGAAGTTCCCGGAGCTCGTCAAGGACTTCGAGGACCTCATCTGAGAAAAACATTTCAGGGGCCTTCGGCCCCCTTTTATTTTAAGATCCCAAGGGAATAAAAAAGACCCAGATGTTCAATCCTCTTCGTCTTCGGAGGGATCGCTCTTGGATCTCTTTCTGCCGCCGCGGCGACGGTCGTTGTGCTCCTTCGTCTTCACGGTCACACCCTTCACACCCGTATGGATGACATACGGGGTCCCTCCGTGGGCCCTTATGGCCTTTGCGACCTTCTCGGGTCTGTCGGTCAGGGCGACCATGCATCCTCCTCCGCCGGAGCCGGTGAGTTTCGCCCCGTAGGAGTACGGTATGGCGGCTTCCACCATATGGTTGAGTTCGTTGCAGGATACTCCGAGGATGGACAGGAGCTTGTGGTCGTAGGTCATGAGGGCACCGAGTTCCTCCAGGTCGTTATTCTTCATGGCCTCGAGTCCGTCGAGGGTCACATCACCTATCTCGTCGACTATGCCTGCGGCGAATGTGTTGCTCTCCCTGTATTTTCTGACTTTTTCCACCAGAGGGCCGGTGGCGGCCTTGATCCCGGTGTTGCCGATGACGAACGTCATCTTGGGGACGTCTATCTTGGATATGTCCCAGGCATTATCTTCTTTCTCGATGTGCCAGAGGAAGTCCTCTTCCTTGTAAGGGACGTTCAGGGCGATTCCGTATCCGTTGGCGGATGCGGACGTGTCCATGGGGCTGCCCCTGCCTTGCGAGGCGTATTCGGCCTCGTATGCGAGTCTGGCTATGGTCTCCTTGTCCGTAGGCAGTCCTTCGAGTGCGCTTATGGCCGCCGCATATGCATTGGAGAGTGCGGCGGACGACCCCAGACCGGATCCCGACGGAACCCTCCCGTCCACGTATATGGATACGGGGGAAGTCCCTATCTTATCCGAGATGTACCTCATATGGGGACTCATGTTGTATGGGGTGGCGGCCTGTCCGTTGACCTTGTAACTGTTGCTGCGACTGACACGTATGCTGAAGCGCATGTCGATGGCCAAGGCAAGGGCCGGTTTGCCGTAGACCACGGCATGTTCGCCCAGTATGACGAACTTGCCGGGTGCGGATGCGGATATGGTCGTCATTCCTCGTTCAGTCCGTATTTCTTAAGGGTCTCTTTGATGGCATCGTTCGGATTCCTTCCGTTGAGGAGGGGCTGACCGATTTCCCACCACGTGTCCTCGAAGTCCGAGAGTGCACGGGCGTATTCCTCGTCGTCGTGGAATTTCTCTCTGTCGATCTGCATCAGGGCCTTCTGCTGTTCCTCGAAGAGGCTCACGTTGAACTTCTTGTTGGTGAGGGCGACACCCATGAATATGTCGAAGTCGGACATGACGTCGGGAGCGGCCTCGGGAGGCTGGGAGTCGGCCAACATGTCGAGTACGGCGCCGGCCGTGAGTTTGAACGCCATCTTTATCTTGGCCTTCTCATCGGGGAGGTCCAGGGATTCTATTTTTTTGAGAAGTTCGTCGAACCACAGGTCGTTGAGGGCGCTGACCCTGTTGGGGTTCTTCCCGTAGACGTATTCCACGGCCCTCTCTTCTTCCGTCTTCCCGTCTTCTTCTCCGCCGAACAGCATGGCGTTCGGGTCAAGTTCTCCGCTCATATCCTTCCTCCTTTGATCTTCCTTACGGTGTCGGCCAGAATGTCCATCCCCTTGTCTATCTTCTCCTCGCTGGCCGCATAGGAGAATCTGAGGTGTCCTTCCCCGAACGTTCCGAAGGCCGATCCCGGGGTGCAGATGAGTCCCGCCTTCACCAGTTCGTTGGCGAGTTCCTGCGACGTCATATCGAGGTCGAAGGACGGGAACGCATAGAACGCCCCTTTGGGCGGGATTATGCTCATGCCGTCGATCTCGTTGATCCTCTTGGATATCAGGTCGCGTCTCTTCTTGAACGTGGCCCGTGCATTCTCCAGATACGGGTCTATGGAGGGCATGGCGTTCAGTACTCCATACATGGCGGGCATTCCGGGACTGGCACATACATGGTATTGCATCTTGACGAGTGCATCCATGCATTCCTCGTTGGCTATGGCGAATCCGAGGCGCCATCCGGTGACGGCCATCATCTTGGAGAATCCTCCCACCACCACGGCCCTGTCGAGATAAGGCAGGAACGACTGGTGCCTTCCTTCGTAGACGAACGACTCGTAGACCTCGTCGGACATGATCATGACATCCTTGTCATGGGCTATGTCGGCCAGGGCCTTGCGGGACTCTTCCGAGAGGACCCCTCCCGTCGGATTGGAGGGGTTGTTGACCACGATCATCTTGGTCTTCTCGGTGATCCTGTCCTGGATGTAGTCGATGTCCGGCTGGAAGTCTCCTTCCGTCAGTCTGTATTCGACGGGTTTTCCGCCGGCAAGGCTCGCATGCGGAGCATATATGACGAACCCGGGACTGGGAACGAGGACCTCGTCCCCCGGATCCACGAACGCCTGGGTCATCTCGAGGAGGGCGGTGGAGCCGCTCGGGGTGACTATGACGTTCCTTCCGCTGAGTCCGGGGTTGTATCTGGAGAATCTCTCCGCTATGGCATCCCTCAGTTCGGGGATGCCTGCAGTGGGGGAGTACTTGTTCTTCCCGTCCACGGCGGCGGCGTTCATGCCCTCTATCGCTTCCTTCGGGGGTTCCAGGTCGGGCTCTCCGAGCCCGAGGTTGATGGAGTCCGGTTTGGCAAGGTCGAACATCTTCCTGATCCCGGACATCGGGATGGCGGCGAGCCTGTCGGACACCTTCATACCATTGGTCATAATCGGACAGTATGCGTGGCACCTATAATAGTTTTCAAACGATCGGCAGGATATCAGGCGGTCGGCGGTTCATAAGGGAAGTATGGGAGGTATGTCGCAGGCCGTCTTTCCGTTATAGGGACAGGCCTTTCCGATGCATTGTTGGTTCATGCCGGATCTTCCGCATACGATCCTTTTCCGGATATCCATGGCGACCCCCGTCTCCTTCTTTATGAGATCCGCAGCGGCCTCTATGGCAAGGAACGAGTCCCTCTTGCAGCATCTGGGTCCTCCGTACGAGGATATCCTTTCCAGACAGGAGGCGGTCACCCTCATCGGGATCCTCCAGACATCCTTCTCCAACGGTCCCGAGCCGAGGACGATGCTGGCGAACGTACCTGCACTCAGTGCAGCACCGCAACATCCCCAGTTTCCGCACACCGCTCCGGGCACCTGGGACATTCTTCTGATCAATTCGGGTATCGACGCATCCAGATCGGTCTTTCCGCCATTGTTCCTGTAGGCCGCGAGCAGTGCGGAGCCGACCAGGATGTGGTGTGCCGGACCGTGCATAGGTATCGCAGGGATGGACATCAGGCGGTCGAGTATCTCCGCAGGGTCACGGCAATCCGTCGTTTTGCAGACGGCCGTCATGACGCTGATGCCTCTTTCGCGGAGACATCCGTCGCACACATGGTGACCGTCAGGACATGCCGAGGAGGGTTCGAATTCCTCCCCGCATACCGAGCACGTCGAACGTCTGGGTCTTTCATACGTCTGCAGTCCTTTCCCGCAGAACAGGCATATTCCGTCGCACATGGGGTCGCTCAGGCGCGCCATCCATTCGGAGTTATTTGAATCTGTTCCGGTAGCCACATTTAATAGTCCGCTCATGTTATGGGGAGGGCGATGAGATTAGAGCAGACCGACTATTGCATCATCCTGCTTCTTTCGGGAATGGTCCTGTCAGTGGTCGGCATGCTCGACTATACGGGGATCATGGACACCCCCCTCCCCGGTCAGGCCGTGTTTGCGGGGTACGTCTTGGTGTTCTTTGGGATAATTCTCTTCTACAAGGACAGGAAGGACAACGAGGCCGCGATCGACGATTACGATTACGACTGTTTCCTAGAGGAGAATCTGTCCTCCGTGCTGGATGACGGGTATGTCATAGACCTCGCCGCAGACGATTGCAGATACATGCCGGCCGACCTCCCTCCGATCGACGACCTCACCGTCGGCGGGAAGACGGAACCATCCCGGGAAAAGGTCTTCTGCGGTACGGAGGTCGATATCGCCGGAGCCCCGTTGGACACTTCGCCTGCCGGCGTCGATCGCGATACGCCCTGTAAGGAGGGTCGCATATTGCGTCTGGATCTGGATATCGCAGGTGAGGAGGTGGCGGAGGAAAAGGAATATCTGTCTGCAGGGGAGATGGACATCGCAGGGTGTCCCGTCGACCGTCCGGACGGTGACAATACGTCGGATGGGGACGGAAGAGAAAAGAATCCGACCCTCCCGGAGACAGACGGCATCAAAAGGAAGTGACGGGGGATGAACGGGAAAGCGTTGAACGCCAATATGCTGTACTATCTTTTCGATTCGACCAACATGCATAGGTGGAACGACCATCTCCGCACGCTGGACCTGTCCGAGATGGACAAACAGGCCCACAAGACCGCCATAGCGTGGGTGCTCGGGAAATGCGAAGAGGATGCCGGGGCCGCCATCGACTGGCACAGGCTGATCGAGCACAACCTGTTCTCCTTCATCCAGAGGATCGCCCTCACAGACCTCAAGCCGCAGGTCTTCCATAGGATAGAGGAGGAGAAGGCGGACGATGTCAGCAGATACGTCCTATGCGAATTCGACCGCAGCGTCCCCCATACGGATGAGGGTTTCAGGAAGCGGTTCGAGGAATATCTGTACTCGGACAGGTCGTCCAAGGAGGATGCCGTGATCCGTGCGGCCCATTATCTTGCTACCAAATGGGAGTTCGACACCATATACGAGGTGAACAGGTCCGTATACGGTATCGAGGATACTAAAAAAGAGATCGACGGACAGATCGGACAGCATTCCGACCTGGCAGGCGTCAGGGACCTGATGACCAAACGCTCCGATCTGGACAATTTCATAGACATCGTCGGGCAGCTGAGGTTCCAGCAGAGGTGGGCGAGGACCCCCAGGATACCCAAGACCACGGTGCTGGGTCATTCCCTCCTGGTGGCCGACATGGTGTATCTGAACGACTGCGACTGCGGAGTGGAGGGGGAACAGGTCTACAACGATTTCTACACCGCCTTGTTCCACGACCTGCCGGAGGTCCTCACGAAGGACGTGATCACCCCCGTAAAAACATCTGTCTCCGGTCTTCCAGACCTTCTGGAGGGGATAGAGCATGAGATGATGGAGAAGAGGATAATGCCCCTGATCCCCGCCGGGTGGCGTGAAGAATTGAGGTTCATGGCGTACGACCCCTTCTCCGACTCGGATCTTCCCAGACGCAACGGGAATGAGATAAAGGCGTGCGACTGGCTCGCCGCCTGGATGGAGGCGCACATATCGATATGTTACGGCGTATCCTCCAAATCCCTGAGGGACGGGAAGGTGGATATAGGCAGGAAGCTGACGGCGGTCGGAGGCTATGGGGAGACCATAGATGCGTTCGACATAATAGCCGATTTCGAGAAGATGGAGATCTGATCCCGGGACAAACACAATATCCAAGAACGGTATCGTCCGTCCCGATGTGGAAGATAGGCGATATCGCCATCGATGGCCGTGTGGTTCTCGGACCGATGTCCGGGTTCACCTCGGAAAGCTACCGTGATTTCATGAAGCCTTTCGGAGTGGCCGTTTCCGTGACCGAGATGACATCCGACATGGGGGTCATCCACGGACTCAGAAGGACCGTCCCATACATCGCATTCAAAGACAACCATCCGACCGGCGTACAGCTATTCGGCAATGACCCGGATAATCTGGCCGAAGCGGCCGCGGAATCCCTGAGGATCAATCCGGGTATAGATTTCTTCGACATAAACATGGGATGCCCCGTTGCGAAGGTCGTTCGTAACGGATCCGGTTCCGCCCTCATGAAAGATCCGGCCAAATGCGGGGAGATAATCCGGCGCGTCAAGGCCGCGACCGGCGTCCCGGTAACGGCCAAGATACGTCTGGGTTGGAGTTCTGGCACTATCAATTTCAGGCAGGTGATGGAAGAACTTATCGCGGCCGATGTCGATGCCATATCCCTTCACGCACGTACCAAGGAGGAGCGCTATGCGGGGACGCCTCATTACGACATGGTGGAGGGACTCCGTTCCGAGATGTCGGTCCCATTGATAATCTCGGGCAACATCTATACCGTGGAGGATGCGGCCGCAGCCGCCCGTATCACCGGTGCCGAGGCCGTGATGGTCGCCCGCGGAGGGGTGGGCAATCCCTTCCTCGTGACCCAGATCGACCGTTATTTCAGGACGGGCGAGGTCCTTCCCAACCCTACGGTGTCCCAGCAGGTCGACTGGTGTCTGGAGTTCGCGGATATGCTCATGGCCGAGAAGGGGGAGGACACGGCCTTCAGGAAGCTCCGCAGCTATGCTCCCAGATTCATCGCCGGATGCCATCGGTGCAGGGAATACCGCAACAGACTGTCGGAGGAGATAGTCGACCGTGCAAGTCTGACGTCCATATTGGAGGAGATCCGCGGGAGAATGGGGTCCGAACGCGTCTACACGGACGGCCGTGCGGAGCGTTCGGAGTAATTGTGCCAGAGGGGGAGTCGCCCCCTCTGCGGGTTCAGAAAGTTTTCTTCGTCTCGGGCGGGACGATCTTCTCCTGTCCGCCCATGTACGGTCTCAGGACTTCGGGGATCGTGACCGACCCGTCTGCGTTCTGGTAGTTCTCCAGAACGGCCACCATGGTCCTCGGAAGTGCCAATCCGGAACCGTTGAGGGTGTGGACGAACTCGCTCTTGAGGTGGGGCTCAGGCCTGTATTTGATCATGGCCCTTCTGGCCTGGAAGTCGAGGTCGTTGGAGCAGGAGGAGCATTCCAGATACCTCCCCTCTCCGGGGGCCCATACTTCGAGGTCATAGCATTTGGCGCAGGAGAAGCTCTGGTCGCCTGTGCACAGGAGGAGCACATGATAGGGAAGACCCAGCAGCTGCAGGAGCTCTTCCGCGTTGCCCCTCATCTCCTCGAGCGCCTCCCAGGACTTGGAAGGCTCCTCGAACCTGACCATCTCGACCTTGTTGAACTCATGGACGCGGATGATCCCGGCTGTGTCGGCGTGCTTTCCGACCTCTCTTCTGAAGGAAGGCAGGTATGCGGTCAGCTTCACAGGGAGGTCCTCCTTGGAAAGGATGTCGCCCTGGAGGAGGTTGGTGACAGGGACCTCGGCGGTGGGGTTGAGCCACATGTCGTCCCTCTCGAGGTGGTACATGTCGTCCTTCAGGTTGGGGTACTGGCCGGTACCGGTGACGGCGGCGGTGTTGACTATGACAGGGGTGAAGACCTCCTTGTATCCCTGCTTCCTGTGCATGTCTAGGAAGAAGCAGATCAGGGCCCTCTCGAGCCTTGCACCGTCCCCTTTAAGGCAGTAGAATCCGGACCCGGCGATCTTGGTCGCCCTGTCGAAATCCACCATGTCGAGGTCCAACATGAGCTGGGCGTGGTTCTTCGGGGTGAAGTCGAACTTCCTCTTCTCCCCCCAGACCTTGACCTCCACATTCTCGGTGTCGTCCTTTCCTACGGGGACGTCGTCAGCGGGTATGTTGGGTATGTTGAGGAGGCAGTCCTTCCTGATGGCATCGAGCTCGGCCATCCTGGCGTCGTTGGCGGCGATCTGGTCTCCGACCCCGCGCATCTCCTTGATCTTGGCGTCCTTCTCCGCACCCTTAGGCATCTTCCCGATTTCCAGGGAGACGGCGTTCCTGGTCTTTCTGAGCTGGTTGTTCTCGTTGGTGAGTTTCCTCCACTCGCCGTCGGCCTCCAGAAGCCTGTCGAGCCTCTCGGTGGTCTTGTTCCTCTTTATGAGCATGTCCCTTATCTTCTCGGGATCGGCCCTGATAACGTCGATGTCCAACATCTAGAATCACCTTCAATCGAATTTCTTCTGGCACATGGAGTCCCAAGTCCTCTTGTCGGCCAGAAGGATGACGCCTCCGCGTACGTCCACCGCTACCGATCCGGTCGCCGTGGTAATCTGCTCGGCCACATCCTTGGTGTCCGAGTCCGAATTGTTGAGGACCTTGACCTTTATCAGGCGTTTCTTCTTCAATTGCTCAACGATCTCGTTGTTGAGACTCTCGGTTACGCCGTCCTTTCCTACACGGACGGTAGCGTCGATATCCTTGGCGCGTCTAAGCAGCTCCTTCTTCGCTTCCCTCTCGGTCATGTTTATTCCTCTTCGTCTTCCGCGGAGGCGGTCCCGCAGGATCCCCTCTGCTCTTTCAGATACGGCATGCGCCATACGGCTCCGCATCTCCGGCATTCGGAGACTATCTTATGCCCTGTCAGTCTGACCGTGCAGTTGGTGCCCGGGACCAGCGGCAGAAGGCAATCCTTACAGAACCTGAATTCCCTGGGCATCTCCATCTGAGCCTTCCCGCATATCGCGCGGGCGAGCTCGACATAACGCACGGCACGGTCGTCCTTACCTTCCCTTACCGCCTCCTGGGACAATCCTAGGAGGATCCCGACGCGTTCGGCGCCGATTTTCCTTACGGCAGAACGGGTAAGATGCTTGGCCATGCTGATCGCGACTCCCACTGCAGGACTCATATAAAACTGATGTGATAGGACCCTTAATATATGCGATATATAAGGAAAAATGTCCTTTTCCAACGTAACCCTTATATTGTTTGTGCCTATCGGAACAATTAGTCAATCCCTACCAAGGGGTTAAATAGAGATTGGAGATTCACGCTCCATTTAACAATAACAGGTGGCATCAATGGTAAGAAAGCCAGCATCGATGTATAGAAGGATCACGGGAATGGCCTATACTCGCCGCGAGTATATGGGCGGTGTCCCGTCCGTCAGGATCAGCCAGTTCGACATGGGAAACCTCCAGAAGGAGGACGAGTTCCCCGTCAAACTCACCCTCAGGGTAAAAGCACGTGTCCAGATCAGGCACACCGCTATCGAGGCAGGACGTATCGCCGCGAACAGGGTGTTGACCAAGATCGGAGCGACCGACTACCACTTCAAGGTAAGGGTCTACCCCCACGTCGTCCTCCGCGAGAACAAGCTCGCTACCGGCGCAGGAGCGGACCGTGTGTCGAGCGGAATGCGCCGTGCATTCGGTAAGACCGTCGGAACCGCAGCAAGGGTCGAGGGAAACCAGGCCGTCTACACCGTCTACGTCAACGCAGACAAGGTCAACCAGGCCAAGGACGCTCTCTGGAGAGCATCCATGAAGATCCCCTCCACCTGCTACATCGACGTCGAGAAAGGTCAGGAATTCATTCGCTGATGTTCGATCTCCAGATCGAAGACATCGAAAGCTGGATACGCGGCAGGGGTTTCACCTCTGTCGCCCTCCAGCTTCCGGAGGGACTCAAGATACGCGCCACCGAGCTCTCCGACCGTATTTTTAAAGATACAGGCGCAACAGCAGTTATTCTGGGTTATCCGTGTTACGGGGCCTGCGACCTTTTTACAAGCTATAAGAATTATGCGCAGGGACTCGTCCATTTCGGGCATTCTCCCATACCGAATCTGCCTCAGGACCCGGATGTGATGTATGTGGAGGCCCGTGCCGAGGTGGATATCGCCGAATCCGTGAAGAGGGTTGCTGGCACATTGCCCTCCAGGATAGGTCTTCTGGCCTCCGTGCAGTACGTCGGTCTCATATCCAAGGCGAAGGAGATCCTCGAATCCGAGGGCAAGACGGTGTTCGTGGGCAGAGGCGACTCCCGTATCTGCTATCCGGGGCAGGTCCTCGGGTGCAACTGTTCCGCGGCCGTCGCCGTGCAGGATGAGGTGGATTGCTATCTCTTCCTCGGAGAGGGGGATTTCCATCCGCTCGCCGCCACTTTCGGGGTGGAAAGGAAGGTGGTGATCCTCAATCCGATAACCGGCGAGGTCAGAAGCGTGGATGACGTGAAGGACAGGATCCTCCGGAGGAGATTCGCCGCCATAGAGCTCGCGAGACCTGCCGAGAAATATCTGGTCATCGTATGCGGCAAGATCGGACAGTATCGTCCGACGGAGGCGGAGAGGATATCCGGCCTTCTGAGAGAGGCTGGCAAAGAGGTCTACACGCTGGTAACGGACGAGGTGTCACCGCAGACCCTCATACCGTTCAAGGTGGATGCATACGTCAACACGGCATGTCCCAGGATAGCCATGGACGATTCCGTCAGGTATGCCCATCCCATGCTGACGATCCCCGAAGCGGAGATTGTACTTGGGAAAAGGACATGGGACGACTACGTCTTCGATTCTATCTGACCTTTTCTTGGTGCCATTCATAATTTTAAATACAGAGAATCAATGAGTTGCACCATGGTAACATCTGATGAATTTCTGGGCGGTAGGCTTCCCGACGTCAAGGTCGGAATAGGCTGTGCTCCCGAGTCTAAATTCGTCGAGACGAGCGTACGTGTGATGGACAACCCCAACGTCGTCATATACAGCGACCCGCAGAAACTGGCCGACGATCTCAGCAACGGGGTCATAGATGCCGCGGTCCGCGGGGACATGTCCTCCTCCAAACTTCTGCCTCTTATCAAGAACGCCCTCGGTGTAGACGACCTCCAGAGGGCCGTCCTCATGGATTACAGGGGGAGGGTGTTCCTTATGGCCCCGGTCGGTATCGACGAGGGGTGGACCGTGGAAGACAAAGTCCAGATGGCCGAGAAAGGGGCCGCACTCATGAAGGACATGGGCCTTCCCAGTCAGAGGATCGCGGTCATGTCCGGCGGGAGGAGCGACGATATCGGCAGGAACGACATCGTCGACAAGACGATCACGGATGCTTTGGAAGTAGTCAGACAACTCAACAGGAAAGGATACGACGCATATCACGCCCAGATCCTCATAGAGGATGTCGTCGAGGACGCGGACATAGTGATAGCGCCCGACGGTATCGCCGGTAACCTGATCTTCCGGGTCATGCACTTCATCGGCAACGTGACCGCCCTCGGAGCCCCGGTCCTCAACGGGGACAAGGTGTTCGTGGATACTTCCAGGGTGAAGACCGATTTCACCGACTCCATAATCCTGGCCATGAAGCTTGCGGGGATGAGACATTGAGTACGCTGGAGATAGACGGGGGGTATGCGGGGATAAGGTTCTCCGCATGCCATTTCATCCCTCAGCACGAGAAATGTTCCAGGCTGCACGGTCACAGCTACATCGTGCGCCTGAGGCTGGAAGGCGAGATAGGCGAGAACGGCATGATAATGGATTTCGTCGTCCTCAAGAAGAAGCTCAAGGAGATGATCGACGAGATGGACCATGCCGTCCTTCTGCCTGCCAGATCCGAGATTGTAAAGATCACCGCAGAAGAGGATTCCGTCCTCGTGGACAACTGCGGAAAGAAGTACATGTTCCCCCGTATGGATGTGAGGATGCTCGACGTCCCCACCACCACGGCGGAGGAGATGTCCAAGATGATGGCGGAGAAACTGGTCAATGAAATCAAGATCCCGGAGAACGTGCGGTCCCTATCCGTCGGGTTGGATGAGGAGCGCGGACAGACGGCATGGTACACGGTGGTCCTGCAATGAGGCCGAAAGCAGTCGTCCTTCTTTCCGGAGGATTGGATTCCACCACTACATTGGCACAGGCCATCGCCGACGGATGCGAGCCGACCGCCATCAGTTTCCGTTACGGACAGAAACATACGAAGGAGCTCGTTTCCGCAGAGAACGTCTGCAAACACTACGGGGTGGCCCATGTCGTCATAGATCTCAACCTCTCCTCCTTCCGTTCCGCTCTGACCAGGAAGGACATAGATGTCCCTATGGACAGGGAGGGAAAGCTCGACGAGGGCATTCCCATAACCTATGTGCCAGCAAGGAACATAGTGTTCCTCAGCATAGCTGCCGGTCTCGCCGAATCCATCGATGCGGACCGCGTATACATCGGTGCCAACGCCGTCGATTACAGCGGGTATCCGGACGACCGTCCCGATTTCTTCAAGGCATACGAGGAGATGTTGGCTAAGGGTACGAAGGCGGGCGTCGAGGGACATCCTGTCAAGATAATGACTCCCCTCCTCCATCTCTCCAAGGCTGACATCGTCCGGCTGGGTAAGGAATTGAAAGCCCCTCTCGAACTCACATGGTCATGCTACAACGGCGGTGAGAAAGCCTGCGGGCACTGTGATTCCTGCAGATTGAGGCTGGAAGGTTTCAGGCAGGCCGGATACAAAGACGAGATCCCCTACGAGGACGGAGTCGTGCAATGAAGGTCGTCGAGCATTTCCTGTCGATACAGGGAGAAGGTCTGCAGATGGGCCGTCTGACATATTTCGTCAGAGGGGCCGGATGCAATCTGAGATGTTCCTGGTGCGACACGGGGTATGCCCTCAGTGACAGCGATGCCACGATGGACCTGTCCGTGGACGAACTGATGGACATCATCGGAGATGTCGGGAGCGTCTGCTTCACCGGAGGGGAGCCCCTCCATCAGAAGGATGCCGCGGAGTTTCTGCAGAGACTTGCCGATGCCGGGAAGACGACGGTCCTCGAGACCAACGGGTCGATGGACCTGTCCGTCGTTCCGAGTTCTCCGAACATCATCATAAGTATGGACGTGAAATGCCCCTCCTCAGGTATGCAGGACCGGGTGCGGATCTCCAATCTGGCATATCTGTCCCGGAAGGACCAGCTCAAATTCGTCATCGCAGACCGTACAGATCTGGAATATGCGGAGACGTTCCTCAGGGAACATCCTGTGGACACCAACGTGATATTCAGCCCGGTAGGAGGGGTCAGCCTCGGAATGCTGGCGGAAGAGGTCGTAGACAGGAAGCTCGACGTCAGGGTCCTTCCTCAGCTCCACAAGATCATATGGGGCGACAGGAAGGGCGTCTGACCGGAGGGCCCATTCTCTGCGGAATGAAGTGATGCGATCATAGGTCCGACATATTTTTTTAAGCAAGTCTTTACACATATTCCGGGCCGTAGGCAGAAGGGTATATCTTCCGAGACTGCGTCGGACATCACATGTCTCCTGACAAAAATCTCACCAGCAAGAATGGTGCGCCCGTTCCTGATACAGAGCACTCCTTGACTGCGGGCCCCCGCGGACCGATGATGTTACAGGACGTATGGTTCTTGGAAAAACTGGGTCATTTCGATCGCGAAGTGATCCCCGAGAGACGTATGCATGCCAAGGGTTCCGGTGCATTCGGAAAGTTCACCGTCACCCACGACATAACCCGCTACACCAAGGCGAAACTGTTCTCGGAGGTCGGGAAGGAGACCGAGGTATTCGTCAGATTCTCCACCGTGGCCGGGGAGAGAGGGGCCGCCGATGCCGAGCGCGACATCAGGGGTTTCGCCATCAAATTCTACACCGAGGACGGGAACTGGGACCTAGTCGGGAACAACACTCCTGTGTTCTTTATAAGGGACCCTCTTTTGTTCCCCGACCTCAACCACGCCGTCAAAAGGGACCCTAAGACCAACATGAGGTCCGCTCAGAACAACTGGGACTTTTGGACCATGATCCCGGAAGCCCTGCATCAGGTAACCATCGTGATGTCGGACCGCGGCATCCCATACTCATACAGACATATGCATGGGTTCGGGAGCCACACATACAGCATGATCAACGCTGACGGCGAGCGCACATGGGTCAAGTACCATCTGAAGACCCAGCAGGGAATAAAGAATCTGACCGATGCGGAGGCGGAGGAGGTCATCGGAAAGGACAGGGAGAGCAACCAGCACGACCTTTTCGACGCCATCGAAAGAGGGGAGTATCCGAAATGGACCATGTATATCTAGGTGATGACCGAAGAGCAGGCCCGCAACTATAGGGAGAATCCCTTCGACATAACCAAAGTATGGCCCCACGGCGAGTTCCCTCTGATCGAGGTCGGAGAGCTGGAACTCAACCGCAATCCGGAGAATTATTTCGTCGACGTCGAACAGTCTGCATTCACCCCTGTCAATCTGGTGCCTGGTCTGGGACTGTCCCCGGACAAGCTTCTGCAGGGAAGGATATTCGCATACGGGGATGCACAGAGGTACAGGCTCGGTGTGAATCATAACCTCATTCCGGTCAATGCACCCAAGTGTCCTGTCAACTCCTATCATCGCGACGGTATGATGAGGACGGATGACAATTTCGGTTCCAGGAAGTCTTATGTCCCCAACAGTTACGGGGAGTGGAAGGAGAACGGGGTCGGCGAACCTGCCCTTGCCATAGAGGGGGACATAGACCGCTACAATCCGTCGTTGGACAGGGAGGATGACGTCTATCGCCAGCCCGGGGATCTGTACAGGCTCATGAAGCCGGCGGAGAAAGATGCACTCATAGACAATACCGCAAGAAATATGGCCGCAGTCACCGAGAACATCAAATACCGCCATGCTGCGCATTGCTACAGGGCGGATCCGGACTACGGATACAGGCTTGCCGATGCAATGGGTCTGAAGAGGGATGCGGTCCAGGAATTGGCCGGTCTTACCGAGGACGAACTCAGGAAGAGGACCTGGTCGGTCTGATATCTCTACATGAAAGGGCCCCGTCAGGAAGGGGCCCCACCATCTTTGCCGGGCAGCCATCCGCAGGGGTCGGCGGCTCCGGCAATCATGGGTTACAGTAGAAACGAAGGTTTCAGCATCGCTACATGCAGTGCCAGATATTATCTTCGATAGGCGGATCAGATAGGTTGCCGTTCGAAGGGAGTGGCGCACATACGGAGAATCCCTTCACGGACGGCGTTCCGGATACATTCAGAAGGGGGAGTCCGGATCCGGGAAATCCTGACCCGTCCCAAGGGTCCGGTCCCTTTCTAGGGGACCGTTATCATTTATCTTCGTATCATCGGGACTTATCGTGAATCTGTCACATCCGATGTGCCAGACGTCCGAGGTATGGCACTCTTGAAGTCATGATCCCAAAGATGATGTTGACCTGACGGTCTGATCCTCTGTAGGGGCCATTGTTACATGTTGCGGTCGATGACAAGTTTATTATCCCGCTGTTCGACTTTATACATCATGATATGTATGAAACGCAGCTTGACGGTCTTGGCGTCACTTGTTGTGGTATTGACGATCACATCCTCGGCCCTGTTTTCCTCACAGGATGTTTCCGCTTACGGGAGTGACGGCGAGGCAGGATATGCTTTCGAGTCAGGCGATGATTTCACCGATGAGGATCTCGGAAGAGTTTTAGGCGCCTTGGATGATCCGAAGACGATCCTGGCCATCGATATATCGTCCATGCTCAATCCTATGGATTGGTTCTCAAGGACTATTCTGGAATGTGATTTCCAAGGTCTGTCGTGTATCGAAGCGCAGGGTACGAGTTTCTACGGCTCCACTTTCAACAGCATATATTGTCTCTCATACAGTATCGACCAGTTATCCATCACAGTATCCGTCGACAGTGATTCGGATCAGAAACCGATGTTCTCTCCAAACAGTTATGGTTATCACGGCGACGCTATCGCAGATGCCGTGACCGCCTACTTCGGGACGGATGTGTTCAGCGAGGGAGATATGTTCGTCTTCGAAGGCAGCATGTCCCTGGAATCCTCTTCGGAATATACAGCGGATTATGTCGCCGTAGATGACCAATACTGCGCCATAGAGAGGAATGTACATGGCAACTTCGAGAAGCAGGACTTCGACGTCAGCATTACATTCATCCCCTCCGACGGTTCCGAATCCAAGACGATAGGGCTCTTCTCGAATATCGCATACGAGTATTTCTCTTATGTTGATTATGCGTTCGATACGGCTGCAGAAGACCTGTCGCAAGGAGATGACTGTACCGTGACACGTTCCTATCAGATACATTTCTTCAATGACCGTATAGGGCTATCAGTAGATGGTGAGGAATATCTCTTGGACGGGTACGTCGACGACAACGAAACGTCCACAAGCGAGACCTCTGTGCGTCTTTGGGCCCAGAGCGATATCGGCTACTTCATGCCTTACATGCATTCTGACGAATATTCCCACGGGGATGTGGTGAAGACCTATGATGCCGCATCCGCCGCATATGCCAAGATCTCTGCGGATATAACGTATGAGAGGAACGTCCCCGATACATCGACCATATGTGCCAGCGTATGTGCGGCCATAGTGATGATATCGCTTTCTGCGGCATTGGTCCTGGCGGCGGCCAGAAGGAAGGTGTGATGGAACAGGGGGCATTCGCCCCCTTCTTACAAATATGGATGTTTGTAAAAAATCATAAAGCGTTTGAGATGTGCCAGACGTTCATTCGAATTTCTTTTCGAGTTCCAGACGGTCCTTCACTTCCTTGATGCAGTTCTCCACCGTGTCGTCCATATCGTAGAATACGCGGATGCCTGCATCCTGAAGGATCTTGAGGCCATGGGTCCCGATGCCGCCGACTATGACAACATCCACCCCAAGCCCGACGATGGCCTTGGCGACTTTGTATCCGGCACCTTCTCCGTTTGCATACTCGTTGTCGACGACGGTGTAGTCGAGCGTGTCGGAATCCACGATGAGGAAGCAGGGGGCGTGGCCGAAATCCTCGGCCACGAGGGAATCCAACCCCTCCCCCTCGGAGATGACCCCGAATTTCATTGGTTCTTCTCCTGTGCCTTCTTCCTCTGTTCTTCGAGGTATTTCTGCTCGTTCTCGATGGTCTTGATGACCTTCTCGGCGATCTTCTGGAAGGCTTTGGCGGAAGCTGACTCGGGGTTCGCAACGACAATGGGCATACCGTTGTCTCCGGATGCGACCACTCCGGGTTCCAGCGGGACTTTTCCGAGGAACTGTACTCCGATATCCTTCGCAGTGGCCTCGCCTCCTCCCGACTTGAAGATGTCGATGGTCTCTCCGCAGTGGGGACAGACGAATCCGCTCATGTTCTCGACGATCCCGATCACAGGTATGCCGGTCTGGGCGGCGAAAGTGACGGACTTCCTGGAGTCCAACAGGGCGACGTCCTGCGGGGTGGTGACGATGACGGCACCATCGGCCTTCGGGATCAGTTGGACGATGGACAGAGCCTCGTCCCCGGTCCCCGGAGGCATGTCTATCACGAGATAATCTAGGGATCCCCAGTTGACATCCTCTATGAACTGTCTTACCGCCCCCATCTTGACGGGTCCTCTCCACATCACTGCGTCATCCTTGCTGGGGAGCAGGAATGCCATGGACATGAGTTTGAGGGAAGGGGGGACCTGTACGGGTATGAGCTTGTCGTTTTCCACGAGGAGTTTCTCATCTTCCACATGGAACATCTTGGGAATGTTCGGTCCGGTTATGTCAAGATCCATTATCCCTACCTGGAACCCGGACATGGACAGGGCCTCTGCCAGGTTGGACGATACGGTAGATTTGCCAACTCCGCCTTTGCCCGAGAGTACGATTATGACGTGCTTTATGTTGGCCAGGGTCTCCCTGAGTCTGGTCTCCTCCTCGATCTGTTCTGCGCTAAGTACTGGTGCGGCCATTGCGATTTCCTCTATACCAGTGAATCACATGTGCTCATAAAGTGTTTGTGTTGTCCGGCATGACCAAGTATCTTAACCTGGGAGGTAATGGGGGGACCTATGCCAATCGGTGACCCCCAAGGAGGTAATTTCCAGTATACGACAGAAGGGCTTCCTGAGTCCGTATTCATGGCGAGCGTCCCATCGAAGGACCCTCCGTCGGCCGTCGGATTCTATAGGGACGTCCTTATGATGGACGTGGTCTACAGTGGGCCGGAGGAGGCCGTCGTCAGGAGGGGGTCGGCGATAGTCAGGATCTATCGGTCGGAAAGGGTCGGAGTAGACACGGGCATATTCCTGGGGGTGGATGATACTTTCGATTTCCATCGCAGGATGATCGACGAGGGCGTCAGATTCAAACTCGATCCCAAGAGGTTGCCGATGGGGGTGGCGACATCCTTCTTCGACGGGGAGGGCAATCTGCTCTATGCCATAGAGACCGGTGCGGAACCGAAGATCGACCCGGAGGTTGAATGATATGAAAGTAATCGCTTTGAACGGGAGTTCCCGCCTTATAGGGAACACAAGCAATCTTCTCGCGGAGTTCCTCGACGAATTGGAGAAGGAAGGCATAGAGACCGAGATGGTCCAGCTCTACGACCATGAGTTCCAGCCGTGTAACGACTGCCGTTCCTGTGAGATGAGGGGGGACGGAAGATGCATCATGGAGGATGACGACATGAATGACATCCTGGACCGTATGAGGGCGGCGGACGGCGTCGTTCTCGCCGCTCCCGCATATGCGGGAGGTGTTCCAGGAGCCATGAAGATCTTCTTGGAAAGGGCAGGTCTGGCACTTACTATGGGGGACCGTGCTCTGAGAGGCAAGGCCGGGGCCGTTCTGACCGTATCGGCCCACGACGGAGGGGAGAACGCATACAACGAACTGACATACTGGCTCATACACAATGAGCTCAATGTCGTCGGGACCTATCCCCTGCCTATCTTCAGGGCCCTCAATTCCCCTCAGTACGAGGAGGACGAGCAGGCCATGAAGGGTATGGCCAGGCTGGTCGAGAACATGGTATCCCTTCTGATGAAGGGTGCCAGCAACTGATCTCGAGGTCCATGGTCGGGAGGGTATGTCCCCCCCCCCTCCCGACCTGTTTTTTCAGAAGAAGTAGAATCCGCAGTTCTGTTCTACCGACACCTTCGCCACGGCCTCGATCCTTTCCAGCGGTCCGGAGTATCTGTGGACCGCCATTTTCCCTTCTTCGACGAGAGCGGGTTTGAGGATCTCGACCTCGTTCAATACGGCCTTGGCGTCTTCGGGGCTCAGTCTTTTCATCTCTTTGGCGTTCTCGAAGACGGCTCCGATGATGGGGCACCCGTACTTCTGTGCGATCGCGGGGAGCTGGCTCGTCTCGGGGCCGAACGATCCCATGCATCCCCTTCCCTTGTCCCACGAGAGGGCGCATTTGGAACACATTTCGTTCATATCGTCGAACTCCACCTGGTCCCAGGCGGTCACGCGGTCGTTCTTGTCTCCGGATTCCAGGGCCTCGGCCTTCGTGGCGTCGTCCATCTTGGAGAGATCCACCCATCCGGTGGGAACCTTCTTCACATACTGTGCCAGCAACGCCTTGTCTTCGTCCTTCTTGACCTTGTCCATGTATATGGCGTCCGTCTCTGCGTTGATCCTGTTCCTTTTGAGGAACGCTTCCATATCGCCGACGGCCTTCGCGGCATCCTCGAGGGATACGACCTCGTCTACATCCATATACGGTTCGAACTTCTTCCCTTCGACTTTCGCTTTGACAACGGTAAGCTTCATCTCCCTGCAGGGGGCGTTCTGGGCTTCCGTTTCACATAATGCGATGTTGATTCCCATGATGTGCGGATATGGGGTACATCGTTATTATGCTAGCGGAGAATGTTCGGATAGGGGATTTTTACCTGTTTCCAGAAGGTCTGCGCCATCTCGCACATACATGTGCCAGCAGCGGGGATGTCTCGCCAAGGTCCGTCCGGCGCATCATTATTCCGGGACTTCGCCACATATGCAGACGGCAGTCCCGTATGCGGGTGCCAGCATCGGAAAAAAGAGTAATATACTACAATGCGATTTCAATGTCTAGCCGATGCGGGCGGTCAGGTCGTTTGTCTGCGTCGGCTACTTCTGTACCCAAAGTTTCTATTCAGGTTGCGCATACGCCTCTATATTATGGCAGACGTCAGGATCCGCAAAAGGAAGAGGCTCAGAAACAAAGAGGTAAAGGCCATCTCGGACCAGTTGGAGGCGGAGTTGGGCGTCCCCGTCTTTTCGGAAAACGAACCGGTAGACCGTGCCGAAAGCACGGATTTCGACCTTCTTATCGTAGGCAACGACATCCTCGGGATCGTCTATCAGGAGAAGGTCTTCCTCACCGTGAGGGGCGTCATCAAATACAAGCCTGTGAAGAGGTTCGTCACGGTCGACATGGGTGCGGTCCCGTTCATAACCAACGGTGCGGACTGCATGGGTCCCGGCATAGTGGAGGCCGACGAAAGCATCCAGGAAGGGGATTTCGTATGGATAAGGGATGTGAAGAACAAAGTGCCCTTGGCCGTCGGGATCTCAGCACGTTCCGGCCCGGAATTGGCGGCCAAAAAGCCGGGGAAGGCCATCAAGTCGCTGAACAGTGTCGGCGACAAGCTTTGGAAGGCAGGCGAGTGAGTTGTCCGACCGCGTGAAGACCGTGCACGACCCGGTCCACGGAGGGATCCGCGTAGACGGATTCTTCCTCGAGATAATGGACCGGCACGAGATGCAGAGGTTACGCGGTGTGAAGCAGCTGGGTATGGGGAACTTCGTGTTCCCCGGTGCCAACCATACGCGTTTCGAGCATTGTCTCGGGACGTATTATCTGGCAGGCAGGATGGCGAAGGCCATCGGTCTGTCGGAGGAGGACTCGCTCGCGGTCAGGACGGCCGCCATGATGCATGACATCTGTCACGCACCATTCTCCCACACGCTTGAGGCTGTCATGGAGGATGCCACGGGCTTGGACCATATGGAGTTGGCGAGGAATCTCATATGCGGAAAGGGAAAGGTCTTCCGCGACCGTGACGCCGACCTCCTTGCAGGTTCCGGTTCCATCGCGGACATCCTCGAAAGTAACGGGATCGATCCGGTGGAGGTCTGCGACCTGATAGCCTATCCGGAGAGCACCGAGCGCGATCTCGACAATCTGACACTCGACGGGATGGACCATTTCCCGTCCAAGGATTACATACATCAGATCATCCACGGTCCGGTGGATGCGGACCAGATGGATTATCTCATGAGGGACGCCCACTACACCGGTGTGGTCATGGGCAACATAGACGTCGACAGGTTACTCTCTACGATGAGAGTCGTCAACGACAGGATCTGCATAGAGCGCGGAGGGGCCCCGGCCGCCGAGGGGCTCATGGTATCGCGTGCCCTGATGTACTCGTCCGTGTACTATCATCAGACGGTCAGGGTCTTGGAGAGGATGGTCACCAAGGCCGTCCTGTCTTCGGATCTGGATCTTTCGGAGATCTACCTGTGGGACGATTCCGATATGACCCAGGCGCTTCTATCGGCCGGGGGCAGTTCCTCCCGTCTGATGAGGCTGGTACAGAACCGCATGTTCTACAAGAAAGCCCTCGAAGTCTCCGCAGGGGACGTGGATGAGGAATTGTCCCGCATCCTCATGAAATACAAGGACCATCGCAAGAGGATCGAGTTGGAGCAGCACATAGCGGACAGGGCCGGCCTGGATGTTTCGGAGGTCGTTCTGGAGATGACGTCCTCGGCCAATCTCGGATCCGCCAAGATAAAGATAGGCAAGACGGACGTGTCCATAGTGGGGGAGGACGGCAAGGTCAGGCCTCTGACCAGGACATCCCCCATAGCCAAAGCCCTCCAATCCAGGGACTCGTTCAGCTGGTCTATGCTCGTCGCATGTCCGGAGGACAAGAAGGAGGCCGTAGCCAGGGCCACATCCAAGGTCCTGGGTCTTTGAAAGGGTCGGTTCACCCTTTCACGACGCCTATGGGTGTCAGTTTGGCGACTTTGGCGGTAAGTCCTGCGTTACAGACGACCTCTATGATCTCGCTGACGTCCTTGTATGCGTCAGGGGCTTCCTCGAGTACGCCTTCGTCCGATCCGGCTCTTAGGTAGATGCCCTGGTCGGCCATCTTTTTTCTGACGGTCTCGATGTTGAGGTTCTCTATGGCGGTCTTTCTGGACATCTGTCTTCCGGCACCGTGGCATGTGGATCCGAAGGTCTCCTTCATGGCACCCTGTCTTCCGGCGAGGACATAGGTCCCGGTGCTCATATCTCCGGGTATGAGGACCGGCTGTCCGTAATCCCTGTATTTCATGGTGATCTCGCTCCTTCCCGGTGCGAAGGCGCGGGTGGCGCCCTTCCTGTGTACGAGGACGTCCTCTCTGTGACCTTCCACGTCATGGGACTCCATTTTGGCGATGTTGTGGGCCACATCGTAGACGACATCCATGCCCATGGATTCGGCGGAATCCCCCAGGACCTTCTCGAACGACTCCCTGGTCCAGTGGGTGATCATCTGCCTGTTCGCCCATGCGTAGTTGGCACCGCAACACATGGCCCTGTAGTATTCCTCTCCGAGTCTGGAGGAGAGCGGGGCGCAGGCGAGCTGTCTGTCGGGCAGGTCCACCTTCTCCGTCTTCATGTAATGCTCCATCTTCTGGAGATAGTCCGTAGCGATCTGATGTCCGCACCCGCGGGATCCGCAGTGGACGGTGACCGTTATGCAACCTTTCTTCAGACCGTAGGCCTTGGCTGTCCTTTCGTCGAACACGTCGTCCACTACATCGAGTTCGAGGAAGTGGTTGCCGGATCCCAGGGATCCGAGTTCGGGGAGTCCTCTCTTTCTGGACTTCTCTCCGACCCCTGTCTGGTCGGCATCCTTCATGTGTCCCCCTTCCTCCGTCACCTCCAGGTCCTTCTCCCATCCGTATCCGTTCTCCACGGCCCATTCGGATCCGATGTCCAGTATATCGGAGAGGTCCTTCTGTCCCACTTTGGTCAGTCCTTTGGATCCGAGTCCCGAAGGGATGTTGCGGTAGAGCTCGTCCATGAGGTCCTTGACCTTCCCGTCGATGTCCTCGAGGGTCAGGTCTGTTTTTATAAGGCGGACGCCGCAGTTTATGTCGAAACCTATCCCTCCGGGGGAGATGGACCCCTGATAGGCATCCACGGCGGCGACTCCGCCGATGGGGAATCCATATCCCCAATGGATGTCCGGCATGGCCATGGAGTTTCCGACGATCCCGGGCAGACATGCTACGTTGGCGGCCTGCTGAGGAGAGTTGTCGTTCAGAACGTTGCCGATGAGCCTGTCGTTGGAATAGATCACGGCATCGGTCCTCATTCCGGGGAACTGATCCCTGGATATGAGCCACCTGTTGTCATCCACCTTCTCGAGCTTTCCGTTCCATACCATGATGTTCACCGTTTTTGACTGCAAGGCGTCCGGAGGACGCAGAGGGCGATGGCTTCGCCCGCGTTGTGATAATTAGAAGGGAGGGCCGGGACCGAGATTTGAACTCGAGTCAAGGGATCCACAGTCCCCTATACTAACCAGGCTATACTATCCCAGCCATCTGGTTGAACCGGTCTATAATCTTGACCTACATAAAGATTTTGAAAAGAAGGTCCCTGCGGACCTCAGCTCGTCCGCAGGTAAATCGTTGTGCGCCCAGCATGAGCAGAATCTATAGGGTGAAAGTCCCGAACAGGCTCGA